>Ga0210401_10006395_pt1 | contig 11956 bp, 15 predicted proteins | sample IncBWH32MmetaG_FD_150866 | JGI IMG/M metagenome (GOLD analysis project Ga0210401, IMG submission 150866) | Forest soil microbial communities from Barre Woods Harvard Forest LTER site, Petersham, Massachusetts, United States - Inc-BW-H-32-M | ecosystem: Environmental > Terrestrial > Soil >... | reverse complement strand
CGGCAAGCTTGTAAGGGAGTCCACCATGGCGAACGATACTGCCTCCAACGCGGTCCTAGGTGTTGTCAAAAAATGCTAGCGTCGGGGGTTGTGGCGGGGTCAACGGTTGAAACCAGCGTTCTCACCAGCTTGCGCCGTTTATTCGCTCGGAAATGGGTCAATGAGCGCTAGGAGATGTTTCGCCAACGATCAAACTGTCGGGTATGCGGCGGTGCTTAGTATGTGAACGTGACGTATGTTTTGCGCACGGTTTCTCTCACATCCCAGATCCCTCGGGAGTTGAGCGGAAAAAAAACAGCATCGCCCGCCCTGATCTCCATCGGCTGGCCGCCTTCCGGTGTGAAGAAGCAGTGACCAGCGACGAAATGGCACAACTCCGCCTGTATTACCTGGCGGGACCACACGCCCGGCGTGCATTCCCACACGCCAGCCTCGACTTGCTTGTCTGGTAAGGAAACAGCCTCGGAACATTTCAGTTGAGCGACTGGTTGGCCCACCGGCGCAGCAACCGGTCCCACGCCGGGGAGCGCCATCGTTGTTGCATTCGAAATCAGGACAGGTTGCATAAATCGAACTCCCGACTAGAGAAACTCAGCTCCTTAAGGCTAAACCAACGCAACCCCCTCAGGCGATTAGACTCGGAACGCAGTCAATGAGTGCGATTTGATGTCAAGTCGGGGCGAAGCACTTTTAGAGATCGCCCAACAAGATTCCAATGAAGAGAACACAGCCAGGTAATATATTGCGACAACCCACAAAAGCGGAGTCGGTTCTTTGGCGCGGTAGACCCAGCCCTGAAAGCGTGACCGTGTTTTTCCGGTGCACGTCGAAACCGCAGTCCCGGAAAATGAGATGACCCCAAGTATCAGGTAAATATAGTGCGAGTACCAATCAGGCATGAATAAAGTCCCATTTTTTCCTATTTTCCTACTTGAGTTCCAGTCTGTCGCCGTGCGGCACCGAGAACTCACATTGGGATTGGTATAGCAAACGGGGGCAGTTCACCTTCTTTTCAACAAGCGGATCGGCGTGACGATGCAAGAACTTCCAAGCACCGTTTCTCTTTCTAATTGCTTGGAGTTGGGTTCGCGGCGTTCGCCGTAGCGGTCGGGTTGACGACTGCTCCGGAACGGGTAAGCCAGGGGGAAAATGGCGTCACTTCCAGCGACATCTTGTGGCGCGCCGAGGTGATGGGCACCGACACGGTCTTGATCAATTCCACATGGTCATCCCAGGCGTTGAGCTTGACGCGTCCGCCCAAAGGCAGGGCTGCGATCTGGTCCAGTTTGTTGGGATCGAGGGCCGGAGCAGAGTTCATCAACACCACCATACGATCCATGGCGCCCTTACGGTCGGCGAAGCCAGTGCCCAGGTGTGGAGTCAGCAGCGCGGAGAGAGCCGGGCCTCGCGCCGCCACCTCGCGCAGGAACAGTCCTGGTGTATTCAGACTCTGGGCGTACGGTGAATTCTTCAGCAGCTCGATAGCCTTCTCGTCGGCTGCAGTTTCCTCCTCGGGAACGTGCCGAAAGCCCAGGTTCTGGTAGGTGGATTCATCAGAGAACAACATGCGATCGTAGAAGGCGTACTTGCTGCCCAAGTTGTGCCCCAGGACGATGTGGGCCAGTTCGCGCGAAAGTACCATGGCCAGGCTGGCTTCATCCGGGAGGACGTCCACCAGGCCGCGGCTTACCACGATGGTGTTGCCCGCGCTGAACGTCTCAAGTGGCAAAGTCAGCATCACACGGGCGTGCACCGGGCCCGGCAGTTCGATGTTGTTGGTGGTCAGCAAATTGTTGACAACGGTCTCCAGCACCTTGTCCACTTCGCCCTCGGGCGCAAGCAGGCCGGCATTTTGTAGCCGCTCGATCACGTTGTCTCCTGCCTGCTGCTGCCATCGCCATTGCGCTTGCAGCGGAGAAGCATCCTGCGTCGCCGGACTTTCATCCCTCACCGTGGAGTCCACCACCACCTGGGTCAACTCGCTGTTCTGGGCGCCCTTCTGTAGGTCATAACCCCAGAGCCGGGTCTGGGCCTTGAAGGTAATCTTGTCCTTCGAACGGTAGCTGAAATCACCTTCCTCGCTGTAGATGTAGGCCGGTACCCAGTAGCCCGGGATCAGGTTCAAGCGCCAGCTATCCATGTGGAAGAAGTAAGCGTTGCGGGGGCGCGGCTCATAAAAGCCATTCAGGCGCACAATGTTGTAATTCTGGTCTTCTACCCAAATTCGGCCACGGAACCGGCCATTACCGGTGCCCTGTTTGGCGGACACATCGAAGACGATACAGCGGACATCACCCAGGAACTCGCGGTGCACGTACTTAAAATCGTAGGTTCGGCGGTTGAAGTCGTCGCGGTCGGCGTAGATCATCCATGAGAAACCCAGGGGTTTGTATTCGTACTTAAACAACCTGGTGAAGCCGCCCAACAGGTGGCTCTCAAAGCTGGTGTCTTTGGAGAGATAGTCGCGGCGGTCCACGCGTTCGCCCAGATCCATGCGGCCGAGGAAGTAATGGTCTTGCACCGGTGCCGGGCCGACTTTTGGGTCGAACTTCAGATTTTGCAGGTAGGTCTCAACCAACGGGGTGCGGGTCTTCAGCATTTCCATCAGAGCATGCTCCCGCTCGATCGCGCGGTCTACCACCTGGTCCATCGTGGCAGACGGTAGCGAGGCGGGCGCGGTGCTAGCGGATGCTGCTACCGGCTGCGGCGCAGCGTTCGGGGGTTGCGGCTCGGACTGCCCGCGCGAGGAAGCCGGGCTAGACTGCGCGGCCGATTCTGGCGTCTGCGCCACTGGAAGAAAGAAAACCGCGATTGCGACGAGCCGTAGACCTGGGGACATTTGGGCGCTCCTTCTGGGCGGTCAGCCTCGCTGGGTCCTACCCTTGCTGAACACTGGGAGCAAAATTAAGTTTCGCCGAAGCCGAAAATCCCACAACAATAAAAGACTCAGGGGTTTACAGTGGTAGCCGACTCTTTCTTTAACCCGCCTGCTGACCCGCTTGCGAGAGGTTTGGCTAACAATTTCCAAAGTTAGGTGGCGTAATCAGGCTTGCGGTGCGCCGTGAAAGGCGCTGGACCAAAGCGGGAGGAAAGGCCCGCCCGGGAACTGGATCGCTCCACCCGGTAGAAGCAATCGGAGCGGCGCTGGAGGCAACAAAGCCGCCGGAGCCTCCGGTGTACAGGGTTGCATAACGCGACTCGGCGAGTCTGCAGGTTGGGACGCGAGTGAACGCTGAGCAGGCTTCGAAACTGATAATGCAGGAGCCGACCTATCGAGGCATTCTGCTGAGATTATGCTGGCATATCCATTTGCTTTTCCACACGACTGTTGTAGCCAGATATCCGAGTAAGTCTGTCAATAGTTTTTTTATCTCCCTCCGCGACCCTAGTTTCGCCAGCTACGGCACGTTCTATCGGCGTGACTAAGATGGGGGCATCGTCAACCTGCCCCGAGTGCTTCAGGACATCCATGTTCCCACGCTCAACTGTCGGATTCCGTAGCCAAAATCGCGCATGGGATTGCTAGCGGCGACGCAGGATTGATCCAAGAAACGGGCCGTCAGTGCCAGTACCCTGTGGCTCAGAGAATGACTCGGCCTTCCGTTCAGCGTGATCCTGATCCTCGATGAGCAAGGGAATTACGAGTTGAAGCGCCTCGATTTCGCTTTGTATACGGGCACGATCTGCTTCCTTTTGTCGAAGAACGTCGCGAGCATCTTTCATTGATCAACCTCGCAGAAATCAGTTTTGCGTTTCCGGTCAAGGAGGGAATGCGTTTCCCTCAAGCAGAGCAAAGAACCCAACACGGACTGCGTATTGGCCCTGCCATCTTTCTTGCGCGCTTTGGGGCCCGTCACCCAGATCCACAAAGCACTTACCATGCCATAGCCCCAAGTCATTGAACCTTAACCATTCCATGAGAGTTTCCGTGTAATTTTGTCTAGCGATGCGGAACAAAAGGAGGGGAGCGCGAAATGATCTGGCAATCCCTCGCGTTTCGTTTCCGTGACTCGAGCGCTGAATGGAATAATTCTTACTAGCTTAGATGAAGTTTTCATCTGTTTGGCCCCACCACATTCGCGGAGTCGCTTGTTTCTCCTCACATATAGGTGGCAAAGGCTTGGAATCCAGCTTACTTGATTCCGTTGACGTCGAAAATGAGTTCGGCAGGGAAGATGCTTTGGATGGCTAGCATGTCGATTGAGAAAAAGTCGTTGATCAGCAATCGGGCAATGGTCAAGAAAGCGATGATTGCGAGCCACCCGATCGAGACCACTGAGCCTATCGGGGAACCGAAGCCGTTTGAAGTCCACCGCCCTTACAGGGCATTCCATGAAGAAGAAGTCGGCAAGCCAGTTCAGGACCTTGAAGAAGTATTGATGTTGAAAGCGGAAACGCGAAGAAAGGATGTTACAGCCCTACCAATTCAGAGAGAATCGACACTGGAGTCGGCAAGCCAACCGAACAAAGGCAGTCCAAAGTTGAGGCTAAACCCGCTGAAGGCGAGCCCCTTAACCGCCCATCGCCCTGCGTGGGCCGCGGAAGACTTTCACCCGAATACCTCGGTCTCTGATTTCTCGGAAAACAACGATGCCCACGATTCATCCAGCCGGGTCCACTGGGTCGGGTCCAGCCAACAGACGTCGGTCTCGGTGACATGCAGCAAGCCGTGGCCCTCGGGGCATGCCAGTTCCGTTCCGACCCAGCCCAGGAGCAGGCATCCGGAACGACCAATGTGCGCTGGCAACACCAACTTTCGGAGACAAACGCGACAGCGATTCTGCTGATCGGCAAGGGACCACCACAGCACGAATAGACACCCGATCGAGAAAATCCAGAGCGACACAGATTCCACAATGAACGTGGATTTCCCGGAGGGGAACACATACGGCTCAGCGGTGAACTCAACTACCGCCGTCAGAAGAATCAATAGAAGAAGGAAGGACTTGGTGCCGAAGAAGCTCCACCATCGGCAAGCGCCCACGACTTCTGCGCACTGCGGACGCAGATTCAGTCGCCCTGACCAAAAGACCGGAGTAATCACCAGCAATGCAATGCACAATGCCAGCGCGTAAAAAATCAGCGGTTGTCGGATTCTGTCCTGGACCGGCCACACCTGCAAAGAAGAGTCCCCAAATCGCTCAGCCTCTGCGTTCGTAATGTCGCGCTGCAACGCCCACTCGACCCAACGGTCGGTCAGTTGGGGCCTCAACCGCGCAACTACTCCTACGTCATCTCCTGAGAACGATGTTCGATCCCCGAGCCACCACACGCCAACGTCCTCGCTCGGGAACCAGAAGCGCTGTGGCAGGACTCCGATCACCCTCGCTGCCTGGCCGTCAATCGTTGTCCTCTTCTGAAGAATGTTGGGATCACTCGAGAAGTGTCGGCGCCAAGTTGCGTAGCTCAGTACGAGGCTGTTGCAGGAGCCCTGCGCATCACCGGGCTGGGAGGTTCGGCCCAGCAAGGGTTTTACTCCAAAGACTTGAAATAGGCTCTCTTCAACTCGTACGGACCCAACCTTCGCGTATCTTCCTGCAATCATTAAGGTCGATTCCTGGGGTTTCCATCTGTAGGCGGCGACCGCCTCGAGAGTTTGTGCCTGCCTTCTCCAGATCTCCACCCAGGAATAGGGCACCACCCATTCTGCGGAATTAATAACGCCGGTGCGCGAGACGGTCGCAATCCGCTGCGGATCACCGTAGGGCGGCTTCAGCAGAATCGAGCGCATTCTTGGAAGATTGCCGCTGGCAACGGCGAATGACAAGAGTGCACTCGCCAGCGCCAGCAAAAGGAACGCCGGCGTTTGCGACCAGTTCCTGCTCGCGTGACGCAGGTCTTCCCGATTGCATCGGTACCACGCCGCGTCTAGGAATGCACCGCAGCATCGCCAACGCAAGCGCTTCCTGGCCGACGCCTCGTTCGTCTGAGAGACTTGCCACGCGTGCGCAAGCTCCGCCTCCCATTCTTTGCGCCATTCTGCGCGTGCGGCCCGAGGCACGATCCGGCTGGCTGTGCGCAAGATCAACTGGCATTGACGAAAAGTGTTGAGCCAATCGTTCATGACCTTGCTCCTTTAGCGTCCTTTCACTTTGACTTCCGGCGCCAACCGCTCCAGGAGCGGGTACCGTTTGACCGCGCCCATCAGAATTTCATTGCCCAGAGCAGTGACGCGATAGTTCTTCCGGGCCGGCCGATCCTTGGCCAGAGCTTCACTTTCCCACTTGGATTGGATCAACTGATCTCGCTCAAGTCGCCGCAATGCCGGGTATACGGTTCCACTCGGCAAGCCGGTAACGTCCATGATGTCGAACCCGTAGCGGTGGCCGTGGCGGATGGTCTGCAGAATTAGCGCCGAAGTGTGCGAAAGCCGGACTGGTCTGTCCATTCGATCCACCTATGTAGAATTCTACTGCAAAGCGAGAAAATATGTGCTAGGGTAGTTTTCTACATAGGGTGCGCGACGAGTGGCATCAGGAGGAACTATGAGGAACAAATCGAGCGTGGCCTTGTTCATCGTGATCTCAGCATGCTTGTTGATAGCGAAAGCCGGCATCGATGCGACCGGCAACTGGACCGGAGAACTAAGGGGCAAGGAGGGCGGGACAGGCAAGGTTCGCTTCGTGCTCCGGCAGGAAGGAGACCGCATCTCAGGGACAGCAGGCCCGGTCGAGAAACAGAATCGTATCTACGGCGCCAAACTGGAAGGCAGTCATCTTACATTTGCTGCCGACGATACCGACGAGGAGACAGGGCTCACGTTGACCTACCAGTTCGACCTCACCGTCACGAACGACCACATGCAAGGGAAAGCGCACGGAAATTCCGGAGACAGGTCGTGGACCTTTGACCTCTCTGTGACTCGGGACAAATAGCGAGCCGTTCGGGGGTCCGCCATTTCAGGGAGGGGCGAGGTGCTTCAGGCGATCGAACTCACCAAACATTACGCCTCCATTCCCGCCGTGCAGAACGTTACGTTCCAACTGGAGGGTGGACAAATCTTGGGATGCCTGGGACCTAACGGCTCCGGAAAGAGCACGACCGTCAAGATGATAACCGGCCTCCTGGAACCTAGCCGCGGCCGGGTTTTGTTTCGCGGCGAGGACATTCGCAGAGACCTGGTCAGCTACCGGAAACGGCTGGGGTACGTCCCCGAAGAGCCGAATCTTTATCCTTATCTCAGCGGACGTGAATACCTTGAGATGGTTGGCATTCTGCGTGGAATCCCCCAGCCGAAGCTCGGCAAGAAAGTCGATACCCTGTTGGCGCTACTCTCCCTATACCCCAGTCGCCATTCGGCCATGGCCTCCTACTCCAAAGGCATGCGCCAGCGAGTGCTCTTGATTGCAGCTCTTCTGGACGATCCTGAGCTGCTGATTCTCGATGAGCCGCTTTCGGGGCTGGATGTCTCTTCCGCCCTTGTTCTCAAGAACCTAATCCGGGCTCTGGGCGAGCAGGGAAAGGCGGTTTTCTACTGCTCTCACGTGCTCGAAGTGGTTGAGCAAGTCTGCTCTCACCTCCTCATACTCCGCCAAGGTGCTGTCCTTGTATGCGGATCGACCGGGGATATTCAGAAGCGAATCGGCCATTCATCCTTGGAGCGCACCTTCCACCACCTGGTCGACGACGTTGATCCCGGTCAGGTGACGCGCGACATCATCGATGTCATACGGGCAGCATGACGAGACGAACGTCGCTGGCGTCCAAGTGGGATGCCTATATCTGCAGGCCAGTTCCTCTGCTCGTACGCCTGTCGATGAATCGCATCTTCCATGGCAGCAACGGGGGCGAAGAAGAGCTGAATATCAGCATGGGACTTCTGCTGGCGCTGCTGGCCATTCCCGGCGGTTTCGCTTCGCTTCTCCTTTTTGACAAGTACGGATCGTTCCTGCAATGGCTGCGTGGGCAGACGAAGTTCGACCCGCTCGCAGCCGCCTTACCCGATGAGTACTTTTTCATCGTCCTCTCGATGGTGGTGACCGGCGGTGTTGCCCTCTGGTGGTGGGACAGCATCTTCCCCGATCGTCGGGACTTTGTGAACCTTGTGCCTCTCCCCATCGCTACGTCCAGGATCTTCCTGGCGAATTCCATAGCCATTGTGATTCTGACTGGCCTCTGCGTCATCGATGTAAACGCAGCGTCATCGGTCCTGTTTCCCGCCAGTGTGGGGGGCGCGCAACCGGCCTTTCGCTTCGCAATGCAGTTTGCGGGAGTGCACGCGCTGGTTGTTACACTCGCCAGCGTCTTCAGCTTCCTCGCTGTCTTTGCAAGCACCGGTCTCCTGCTGTTGCTATTGCCTTACGCCCTGTTCCGACGGATCTCGCCCTATGTGCGCACGCTCATTGCGACTATGCTGTTGGCCGCACTCTCAACCAGCTTTACCGTTCCCAGCATGATTCTGGACTTGCCCCGATTTTCACACTCTCCACTTCGCTTTCTGCCGCCAGTGTGGTTCCTGGGATTCTGCCAGTTGCTTCGAGGACGGGCTGACCCGTCTCTCGCGAAACTCGGATACCTCGCCATCTTCGCTTTGGCTGTCGTTGCTGCCCTGGCCCTGATCGCATACGCGGTTAGCTACCAGCGATGTTTTGTCCGCCTTCTGGAACTCGCGGATGCTCCTCCCGGCCATCTCGGATTGCGCATGTCGTGGATCTTCAGCCTTTTCGATCTCCTGATCCTGCGCACTCCTTTTCAGCGGGCGGGGTATCGGTTTGTCCTAAAAACGCTGTCACGGAATGAGGCGCACGCTCTCGCCGCGGGCGGGTTCCTGGGTGTGGGCATGGTCATCGCTTCGCGAACCCTGTTCTCTGCATTCAACGGAAAAGGCCTCACTCCGCTTCCCTCGGCGGACGTGCTGTCGATTCCCCTCATCCTCAGTTACTGCCTGGTGGTCGGAATCCGTTTTGTCTTTGACGTTCCTGCCCATCTTCAGGCGAACTGGATCTTCCGCCTCCTGCTCGAAAGAAGCATCGACGAATCCGCGGCGCTCGCCCGACGCGTGGTCCTCTGCTTCGCAGTGCCCGGCATTGTCTTGGTCGCGTTCCCGATCTATCTTCACTATTGGGGTTGGACCGTCTCCCTCGTGCATTTGGGCGTGATGATGATCTGGTTGATGCTCTTGACTGAGGTGCTACTCGTTGGATTTCGCAAGCTTCCGTTCACTTGCACGTATCCCTTATTCCAGCACTCAGCAGTGATTGTCGCGATGGCCTACGTATTCGGGTATTTTGCCTTTACGGCCATCACCTCAGAACTTGAGCTCGAAGCTCTTTCGAGACCTGTCAGAGGAATGGTCTTCCTCGTGATCAGTCTTTGCGTGTGGTACGTCGTTCATCGCGTGAGGAAAAGTTTCGTTGAAGTACGTGAGTGCCTCCTCTTCGAAGACACGCCTGCCGCAGCTTTCGAATGTCTCCACCTCAGCGATGGCGGTTGCTGATTCGCAGTACGTGCGTGTTTGGCAACGCGGCGCGATCTGCAGAGATCGGGTGACCACTCCGTGACAGCTCCCGGGTCGTCGTCAGTTCCGAATACTCCGCGGTAGCCGGCGTAAGATTGCCTGAGCCCCTCTAGCCGGGCCGCAGATTTCCGCCGGATTGCTTTGAGCCTCGAAGGAGTAGAGGAAGAATCGCATATGGGGGCGGCGGACTTCCGTGTAGGAGGCAGGCTCTTGGCCACGCTCGCCTCGCAAGCGCAGGGCTATGGCAATTTGATGATGACACCAGAACCGCAGGCGGACTTTGTACGCGAGTTGCCAGAAGTGTTCCTACCCATTCGGGGCGGATGGGGAAGGATGGGCAGGACCCGCACTTGCCTACACAAGCGAGCGAGGATGTGCTGGCCGGTGCTCTGTGCATGGCATGGAGGCTCAGGGTGGAAAAGAACCCAGAGGCGAAGAAGACGAAGAGAACTGCTTCCGCGAAGCTAGCCCTTCTGTTGCTTCCGCCACTTCGCCCCAGCCTGCCTTCTGCGCAGCGCGGATGTGTGCGATTGCAGCCCCTGACAGCTTACGTTTCTTGCGGGTATTGATTGGAACGACCTTTCCTTGTGCCTTCGCCGCCCGAGCCCCTTTAGCGGCGGCGATTCGCGCCCGACCTGCGGCGGGGATCGTCCTGACGGTTCCGGGGCCGACTCATCCCCCTTCAGCGATGGAAGTGCGTCGCTGAGACGTTCGAGTTGGCCGCGGTGAAGGAGCAGATTCTCGTACCCTCAAACACGCAGATTTCCCGACTGGGCCAGAAACCTTAAGAAGTAGTCCCTGGGCCTTCAGGTTCTATTCATGTGGAACGGTGTAATGTCTTTGCCGGAGGGTTTGTTCATGACAATTTCACAAGCCATCACACTGGCCGCTGCTGCAACCATGCTTCTCTCCGTTTTAGCGCCAGCACAGGACCAGGAAAAGAAGATCAAGCGCTCAGACTTGCCGCCCGCGGTTGAGAAAGCTGTCGTCGAGCAGAGCCAAGGGGCAACCATTCGCGGCTTCTCCCAAGAAAGAGAGAATGGGGAAACGTTCTATGAAGCCGAGTTGATGGTCAAAGGTCACAGCAAAGACGTCTTAATGGCCGCGGATGGTGCGGTAGTCGAAGTGGAGGAACAGGTTTCCACTTCGTCGCTCCCCGCTGTGGTACGCCAGGGTCTGCGAGACAAAGCCGGGAGCGGCAAACTCGTCAAAGTTGAGAAGCTAATCAAGAAGGATAAGCTTGTGGCATATGAAGCCAAAGTCCTTACCGATGGAAAAAAGTCAGAGGTTCAGGTTGGCCCGGACGGGAAGGCGTTAGACCACGAAGAATGAAGAATAATGAGGGCTGGGGCAACTTTTCGACAGTCACACAACCATTGACAACTCCGGGTATGCCTGGAAGTTGAAATCTGCCGCCACATCTACTGGAGGACCTCATGTACTCTCGGAACGTATTTGCTGGCTTTCTGATCGCGGTGGTCTCGTTCACGCTTAGCGGCCGCGTTGCCGCGCAGGGCACTTGGGCGGTCGAAAAGACATTTCGCATTGGTGGTGACGGCGGCTGGGACTACGTCACACTGGATGCAAGCAATCACCGCTTATACGTTCCCAGAACCAGTCACACTATGGTGATCGATGCCGATTCGGGAAGGACGATCGCGGACATCCCCGGTCAGAAGCACAACCATGGAGTTGCTCTGGTTCCCGACCTCGGACGAGGATTCATCAGCGACGGCAGCGGCGCAATCGTGATTTTCGATCTGAAGACGAATGGTGTGCTGGGAACGATCGCCGCGCAACCCGATGCTGACGGCATCATTTTCGACAAAGCTAGCGGGCTTGTACTGGTCGTTTCAGGCGACAACGGAGTCCTGATGCCGCTCAAGGCTGACGCCGATCCCAAAACCGCATCCATCGACCCGCCGATTGACTTGGGAGGCAAACCCGAGTTTCTTGTCTCCGACGGAGTCGGCAAGATCTATGTGAATTTGGTGGATAAGAACGAAGTTGCAGTAGTCGACATCAAAGCAAGGAAAGTAGTTGCGCAGTGGCCTGTCGCTCCCGGCGGTGCACCAGTGGGGCTATCAATCGACACAGAGAAGCGGCGACTGTTTATTGGATGTCGAAATCCGCCGAAGCTGATTGTGATGAGTACTGACGACGGCAAGGTGCTAGCGGACCTGCCGATCGGTGCCGGCGTGGATGCTACGCGGTTCGACGGTCGCCACGTGTTCGCGAGCTGCCGAGACGGCAAACTTGAAGTTGCGGGCGAGAGCACACTCGGCAAGTTCGAAATCCTGCAAACAGTGGCTACTCCAGTTGGGGCCAGGACAATGGACATTGACCCGAAGACTTATAAGGTGTACTTGGCCACAGCCGAATTTGAGGAACCTAAACCGGGAGCAAACGGTCGTCCGACAGCCAAGCCTGGGACCTTTATGGTCGTCGTCGTCACGCGACAGTAGAGGTGCGGCCGGTTTCCTGTTTCGCTGAGCAACA
>Ga0210401_10006393_pt1 | contig 11956 bp, 10 predicted proteins | sample IncBWH32MmetaG_FD_150866 | JGI IMG/M metagenome (GOLD analysis project Ga0210401, IMG submission 150866) | Forest soil microbial communities from Barre Woods Harvard Forest LTER site, Petersham, Massachusetts, United States - Inc-BW-H-32-M | ecosystem: Environmental > Terrestrial > Soil >... | reverse complement strand
CATCACGCCAATACGGAACACTTTACCCGCGAGCGGACCGAAGCCCCCGGCGATCTCAATGCCTGCTTCATCCAAAAGGCGTTTTCGCACTTTCCCTTCCTCAACACCCTGCGGAACACATACCGTGTTTAGAGTTGCAATTCTATGCTCCTCGGGAACATGCATGCGCAGGCCAATCGCTTCGATGCCCTTTACAAAAGAAATATGGCAACGGCGGTGCCGCTCCCAGCGATTCTCAATTCCTTCCTCGGCAACGACCATCAACGCCTCGCGCAGGGCGTAAAACATGGAAATCGGCGCAGTGTGATGATAGCGGTGCGAGACCGTGGAGTAATCATGAATCAGCTTAAGATCGAGATACCAGCTGCGTGATGGAGTAGTGCGCCCGCGCAACCATTCCATGGCCCGTGGCGACATGGCCATGGGAGACAGACCCGGCGGACAGCTAAGCCCTTTTTGCGTGCAACTGTAAGCGACGTCGATACCGGTTTTGTCGAAATCCACTGGCACCCCGCCGAGCGAGGTGACGCAGTCACCAATCACCAGAGCGCCGATATCATGCGCGGCGGCACAGATCGCGTTGCCAGATTGCAACGCTCCTGTCGATGTTTCAGCGTGAACGAAAGCCACCACTTTGGGTTTTTCACGAGTGATGAAATCTCTAGCTTCATCGTCAGTGAAAGTCGCCCCCCAGGGCTTCTCAAACCGCACAACGTTCGCGCCGTTGCGCTTCGCCATCTCCGTAAGTCGATCGGAGAAATATCCATTGGCGAACACCGCAAACTTGGTTGCTGGTTCCACGAAGTTGGCAACGGCGGCTTCCATGCCCGCGCTGCCGGTGCCGGAAATTACTAGCGTAGCGCCGTCGTTCGTGCTGTAGGCCATTTTCAGCAATTGCTGAACCTCTCCCATCACCTGGATGAAGTATGGGTCGAGGTGCCCGACGATCGGCTTTGCCAGCGCTTCATAGACCCGCGGATGGACCATACTGGGTCCCGGTCCGAACAGGTAACGATGAGGTGGTTGCAAGGGAAGAAAATTAATTGTGGGAATCTGCTGTTCGATAACGTTCATGGCCCCTCGTTCCTGGTCAAAAATATCGTAAACAAATCGTTCTCCCTAAACCGGCGAGTGCCGTCCCTGCACGATCATTTCTTCAGCAATGCGCCGAGCTTCAGGGAGTGTTGTTGCCGCCTCGGAATCAATCTCTTTTGGCAAATCGCGTTGAATTTTGGCCAGTTCTTCGTCAAAAATACGGGTTGCCAATTCTCGAGTATGCTCGACCGGCTTGCCATCGTCGCCGGGAACTTTGACCTTGTGCCGCACCCGTTGCGCAATCATCAAGCGGTAGATGCGGTCGGTCGCGAGATCCTCCATGAAGCCATCGAGCAGGCTGGCGCCCTTTCCGTTGAGCACTCCGTTGCGATAACGAATCACCGTACGCGCCGCCGCTCGCGTTCCTGCAAGCGTCGTCTTGCCAACGCCTTTCGGAACTGGCCGGAGATCGGGATGTGAATTCGGCAGCTTGGGACGCTTTCCAATCTGGTTAGGAAACGGAAACTGCGCGACTGCGATCTCGTTCTGATCGGGGTGGCCCGTCCATGCCCCATCCATTAAGCAGTTGGCTTCGTTCTTCTTGTCTTCCTCGAGAACTTTCAACGCGCGCGCGTTCAACTCCGCATCCGTGCGACTGGGAAAGAGCGCGGTCATTCCGCCAATGGCGAGAGCCCCGTGCTTGTGACAAACTTCGGGCATAAGGGTGCGAAAGTTCTGGAAGAACGCCACATCGTGCGGGATGGTGTTGCGGTCGGGCAATATCCAATTAGGATCCTCGGACATGAAATCGATTAGCGAGGCCATGTAATCCCATCGCCCCAGGTTCAATCCGAGGCAGTGATCGCGCAGGTTGAAAAGAAATTCTTCCATCTGATAGGCCAGTGGGTGCGCCTCTACCAGCGCCATGCATTTTATGTAGTTCGGGGACAAGCCCTTATGTTTCGCGAGAACCTGGAAAAGATCGCGCCACCAGAAGGCTTCCTCGGCAGATTCGCTCTTAGGAATGTAAACCGAGAAATTGTGTGGGAGCGATGCGGGATCGATCTGATACCAGATCAGGGCAAGGTCGAACAGGGAAGCGGACATGATTTCGTTCTTGATGACTCCGCCCTGGCTGAGGTGTAGCCCACGCGGGCGTACCCAGGTCACGGTCTTTGAGCGCTGAACCGTGACTTTCTTCTGCCGCTTCTTGTCGTCGTAACTGAGTTCATATTTGTAAGCGGCGATCGTGTTCTGAATCGCCAGCATGATGTTGTCCCAGGTGTTCGCCGTGGAGTCTTCCAAGTCCACCATGACGGCGGGAGAGCCGGAGTTCAACAGCTTTACCGTCAGCTCAGCGTCATCCGCCGGCCCGGTCATCTGATTTCGCTGATCGGCGCACCAGTCGGGCACTTCGATCCGCCAGTCGGAGGTCGTGGCCTGGGAGGCTGGCAAATAATTTGGCGGATGTCCGCGATGCGACGACTGCAACACCTCCGCGCGCTTTGCGACCAATTTTTGTTGCCGTGGGGTAAATTGCTGATGAAGCGGCAACAGAAAATCGAAGAACCCCTTGGGAAGATCCTCGCGCGGATTCAGATTCGCAGGCGCATAGTTCATGTACTGCGAGGTTGCGCCTTCAATATGTAACGCCATCGGATCTCCTTCCGTACTCGACGGTCCCGTGCGGAGGCTTAGATTTTCCAATATATGACGAAGCCAGTTCGCGGAGCTTTACCAAACCGATTCGAAAACGGCGGAGCGCCGCTATCTATGTGTTATTTGCCTTGTAGCGCGTAGACATTCCCGCCGCGTTTCGGAGTACTCCCGACGAACCTGACTATCCACTTGCGCCTCTGGTCCGGCAATACAATCATTGCAGGGCGACCATACCGAGTCAACTGCATTCGGCGTTTTACGGTCCGGCAAACTATGAATGGTGATTGTGATCACAGCCATACTGCTTGCCTTCCGGTCAACATCACGTCTCTCGTGCATCGCATTATCGGCGACGTGAATTATCGCTGGAGTTTTGCGAACTGAGAGCCGCTTGCAGGCAGACGAGTCGCAATGCACGTGATTAAGACTGTTATGTTTACTCTTCCTCCAGTCCTCGCGCATTCGAAAGACGCGATTTTCCGCAATCAAATAAGGGCCGGAAAAAGATTTCTTGACTCCCGGTTCCGGGATGTGGTAAATAGACGCGCCAGCGGATTGGTCCGCTTTTCATACAAGTTATCGATTTTTCAAATAGGCGGTTTAGTGATTTGTCGCCCCGAGGCAACCCGCGTGTGAGGCTTTTGCACGTTCGCCCCGGGCCGAGCTTGTTTCGCCAAATCATGGTCGGAGAGGAAAACATGCGCTCACTCACAGCGTTTTTCGTGCTTCTGGTCGTTTTCATGGCGCCAGGTTCGCTCGCCCACGCACAAGGCACGGAACCCGCGAGCAAGACCGCCCCATCGCCCCCCGTGGGTGCCAGCAAGGAAGAGGTCAACCAGTTGCGCAGCGAAGTTGCCGCTCAGCGCAAGACCATCGAAGAATTGAAGGCGATGGTTCAGCAACTGGTTGCGGGCAAGACCCCAACCGCCGACGACTCAGCCCACGTGAAGCCTGTCGCCGAGGTCAGTTCCCCCGAGGCAACTGTTCGGCCCGTAGATGGCGCTGGAACTCAAGGCGTCCATCTGGTGAATACGGTTCTGGTCCAGCCCGATCCTGAGCCCGAGGTAGAGGCAATCATGGACCAGGCAAAACCCGCGGCCGAACCCAAGAAGGAAGCCCCGCTCACGGCGGGATGGAACGGCGAACATTTCTTTATCAAGAGCGCCGATGGACAGTTCAGCATCAGCCCCTACGGGTACGTCGACGTCGACTATCGCGCCTACAAGGGCGACGGCGCTCCGTCAGCCACATTCGTGATCCGGCGCGCGCGTTTCGGATTCCAAGGTAATTACGGTTCGCACTTCGACTACGCCATCTTGACCGACGCCAACTCCACCACCGGCGCGATTGTGCGCGACGTTTATCTCAACGTCAGGATCAAGCCCGAATTCCAATTCCAGGCCGGTCAGTTCAAAGAACCGTTTGCCCAGGAAACCGGGATCGGCGCCACCAACCTCGATTTCGTCGAACGGGGCTTGCAGGCCCTGCTATATCCCTCGGCCGTTACCGCTTTCCGCAGCCCCGGCATGGTGTTTCACGGGGACATTGACGGCGGCGTCCTCCAGTACTGGGCGGGAGCTTTCAACGGCAGGGGCGGGGTTGTCGCGAACGTCACCAACGAACCCGAGTTTGTGGGAAGAGTTCGCCTGTATCCCTGGCGCAAGACCAAGAACGAGTGGCTTAGGCAGCTTGCTCTTGGCGGGTCGATCAGCCACGGTCGTTCCCGTGGACTTTCCAATGACGTGAGCTTTAGTGGAACGCTCCCCGACGCCACCTACACGTTTTTCCCCCAGTTGAGGATCAACGGCCCGATCGAGCGGTATGAGGGTGAATTCACCTACATCAAGTCTTCGTACGCGCTTCGCGGCGAGTATGTGCAGATGCAACAACAGCGCGACAGCGTGGGATCGGAGCAGGTCGGTGGCCTGGGTTTCCTGACGCTACCAGGAATCGGGGCCAAGGCGTGGAACATCGGGACTACTTATCTGCTGACCGGCGAAAAACGTCCTGAGAACGGCACTCCGCGCGTGAAGCATCCGCTGTTTGGTCCGGACACTCCGGGTGGAACGGGACGAGGATGGGGAGCTTGGGAACTGGGCTTCCGCTTCTCCGGCATTCAGGCAAACGCGCCCGCTTCGAATTTCTATAACTATTACACTCCGGGTTTCGTGCCCCAGTACAACTACCACACCTACGAGTACACGTTTGGCCTCAACTGGTACCTGAATTATTGGGTGAAGTACCAGTTCAACGTAAACGTCGATCAGTTGAAGCAGCCGAGTGTCACGGGACAAGTGCCGCAGAATTTCTTTGCCTTGACCCAGGAACTGCAGTTCCGCTTCTGAAGATTGTCAGGGACGGACTTTGAGTGAGTTTTTGGTTGTACCGCCAGGGCCGGTTTCAGCCTGCTCTGAAAGAAACTTGCAGGAGGAGATTCGATGAGATCGAGAATTCTGCTTACTGTTCTTCTCACGGCATTGTTTGTGATCGCGAGCGGCTGCGGGGACGTGAAGAACTGTCCCGTATGCGGTACAACCACCGCGGACGGTTACGCCGACGTCGTTAACATCACGGTGCCTGAGCACAATCCCACCGGCGAACCCGGCGGTCCGTTCAACTCCTTCGACATAAGTTGGGTCAATCAGGCGACCCACTTGGATTACGTCTCGGACCGCATCGGTCTGGCCGTGGTGGTCGTGGATACCATCAATAACATTGCGGTCAACGCGATCCAGGGAGTGAACGCCGTCACCGCCGCGGGGAACCAAGCCAGTCCATGCGATCCCAGCATCCCCCCTACCGCTGATGTGGTTGGAAATTTCACCCGCTTCGGATGCCGGAACGCGCCCTTTCACCTGATCTCGGGTTTTGGCGCGAATGGTAAGTTCGGCGGGTTTCCTGGAGCCCAGTGCTGCGCTTCGCGCGCCAACGGCGTGAACCCGATGTCGGGCCCCGACGGCGAGGAAGTAACCCCGGACGGGAAGACGTTATTTACCGCGATTGGCAATGCTGGGGTCGTAGTCTTCGATCTAAGCACCATGGACCTGACTAAGAACCCACCGACCCCACCCAACGTGCTCGCCACTATACCGACCGGCACATCCGCAGACTACGACGGTCCGCTAGGGATCGCTCCTTGTGTCGCTTCTTGGAACGGAGAAGCTGGTTCGGCTGCTACTTGTGGCGACGACCGCGCTGACGAAATGGCATACGATCCCGCGCATCAGGTTCTCGCGGTGATCAACGGCGATCCGGGATTGCCTTTCGTAACGTTCATTGACATGTCCCATATCGTGGCCAAGAGTGGCACACCGGCGCAGCAGCACTGTCTTCCGATGGACCCGACGCTCGCTTACGGTCCCTGGGCAGCCGGGTTCACTCCTGCCGACTACGGCGTGAACTACCCTTTCCAAGGATCGGGCACCGCCATCCCCCAACCATCGCCGATATTGGATCCGGGAGTGGCTGGAACCTCGTTTAATCCTCCCAGTTGCATCATTGGGCAGGTTTACTACGATGGTGCAGGTGGCGGGGCCTCTGCAGGAGCTGGGCTCAATCCTAGCGTTCCCGTCGACACCGTTGGAGCCACCTTCCCCTGCCCGGACCCCTCCAACCCGCACGTGTTCAGTGGCGTTTCCGGCGGAGCTGCCAATGCCGCGTTAGGGCTTCCGGGCCTCGCGGGAATAAGGCCGAGCGGTGCCACTTACACGATTCCCTGCCATCACGGGCCGATCGTCGATCAGGCTACGGGATCGTTTTGCAATCAGGCCACGCCGGGGAGTACGTGCGCTGGGGCCATTGCGCCAGCTGGGCTGGGCGGAATGGTCTGGAATTCAAATACCGGCCACCTGCTCCAGGCAAACGAAAATTCCATTGGCATCACCAACATCGGAAGCATCGATGAAATCGATCCTCGGCTCGGAAACCCCAACGGTCCGATAGTCGTCAATAGTTTCGTGATGCCAAATTGCATGCCCACCAGCGTTGCTCAGGGGCCGGGCAATAACTTCCTGGTAGGTTGCGCGGACCACGACGGCGAAGCGTTCCCGCCTAATGAGTACGTGATCGATGGAACCTCGGGCGCAATCCTTGCCAACATCACCAACGTCGGCGGCGTTGACGAGGTCTGGTACAACTCAGGTGACAACCGGTATTACCTGGCAGCGAGAGATATGCCCAACGGTCCGGTGATGGGCGTGATCGACGCCAAGACCAACTTGTGGCTGCAAAACGTTCCGACCAATGCGAACTCGCATAGCATCGCGGTTGACTCCAGTAATAATCACGCATTTGTGCCCTTGCAAGCGGGCGGAATCTGCACTTCGCAGAGCAGTAACGGTTGTATCGGCGTGTTCGCGCAACAATGAGCGGAGCCGGGCGAACTGATCACACGAAACCCCGGATGCACCAACGTGGGTCCGGGGTTTTGCACTGAAGGAAGACTCGATTCAGAATTCGAACCGGGAAAACCTGTGGTATAGTTTCGCGAAGTAGCTTGAGACCTGAAGTTGGTGTCATTATGCAGAGCATTCGTAGAGTCGTCGTACCGGTTGGAATCGCAGTTCTGACCTCCTTCGTGGTTCTTAACGCGCTGTCCTTTGCGAAGGACGATGCACCTCAAAAGCCTACGGATGTGCCGGCGACCGTGATTGCGCATCTGTCGTTGCCGCAGGCCACTGGAAATCAAATGTTGCTGCAACGTGAAGAAGGAAAGGATTACCTTTACGTGCAGCAGGCTTCCAGGCAAGGCTTCATGATCGTCGACGTCACAAGGCCATCCAAGCCGAACCTGTTGAAGCGCACGGCGGAAAGCAATCAAGCCACTGCAGGGAACCTGGAGATGGTCAGCCCTGACGTTGCGATCGCGGCAGCGCCGGAGAAGAAACCGAACACCCTTACCAGCAGCAACCACCCGACGCAGAATGTACGTGTGCTGGATTTAAGCGATCCGCACAATCCGAAAACCCTTCAAGAGTTTACCGGAGTCACCAGCGTTCTCCCCGATGCCGGACACGGTCTGATCTTTCTAACCAACAACGAGGGCTTGTGGGTCCTCCGCTACACCCGTCCGGCCTTGCTGGAGCCCGCTAAGAAGAAACGTCCCTGCGACTCCGAATCGTCGATCGAGTCCATGCCCCCAGAGTGTGACTAAAGCTCCTCCCTGCTAGTCGGAGGCTGGCTGCACCGTACATTGTTTCGAAATCGTCTTGATCGAGCTGATGGTTATAGTCTCCGAAGCCGCGGATCCCGTTCTGGTTAAGGCGTCGGAACTGGTACTCATCGAAGGTGCCTCTGTTCCCGTTACTTCCACGCGCTGCCCCAGGTAGTGTCGGAGCTTTGTCTTGCCGGTCGCCTGAAGTTGGTACGTCATGGCTGGGTTCTGCTTCATCAGTATGTAATCGCCGCTAAACCTGTTGACGCAGCCCTGTACCGTGATCTCTCCTTTAGAAGCTTTCGCTTTGGGCTGGCTCGTGACGTTGGGATTACTGTCTTGAGCCAGAAGAAAACTGCCCGAAAGCAGCAGAGCCAAACACAGCTTATTCATGGAGATTTCTCCCTTTTGCAGGATCGGATGGCAACATTATGGCACGAGTTGGCATGACCTTGGAGGAGAGCTATTTGACGTGAGTCTCCTGGTAGTGCAACTCCTTCCATTGCCCACCGCGCTTCACCCAAAGCTCGGTTATGTAGACCCTTGAAATACGCACCGCCGACCTGGGCGGGAATTGCAAAGTAACTTCGTAGATCGCGAATGCGGCATCCGGCCCCAGCGGAATCAGTTTGTAGCCCCACAATGTATAGTTCGAAACATTGCCGTTCGCCAGTTCATTCAAAGCCTGAACCTTGGTGCGCTCACCCTGTCCGTCGACTTCAACCCCCTGATAGTCGTCGGCCAATAATTCGGCGTAAGCCTTCTTGTCCTTATTCTTCACCGCTTCCCATTCGGCTTTGATTTTCGCCTCGAATATGGCCTTCAGGCCCGCGTCCGCCGACACGCTGCCGAATTGCTGGCTCTCGCCAGACTTACTCGGCGCCGCCGGGATTTGTGCAAAAGTCACAGCCGTCAGCCCCGCCACGCAGGCGATGACAAAGCAAACTCGCATAATTCCTCCATGGGAACGCAGCATCTTATCAGATTCTTCATCTGCGATCATTTTGAACTGAGTTATTCGAAGTGAAGTAGTGTTAGGATGCTGGTCGTCCGAAAATCCACGCCGCGAAATGGACCTGCGCGCGCGGATCCTAATGGGCGCAGCGCTGCGGAGGCGAACCAACTTATGTCGCACAGTGGAGCGGAGACTTTAGCCCGCGAATTGCTATCCGCGTATGACACCGGCCAGATGGTCGCCATCCCTCCCTCCGCCCGCCCCGGTTTTGACCTCAACATGGCTTACGAGGTAGAAGCAACCCTCAAGCGGTTCCGCGAAGCCGCTGGACACAGGGCACTGGGCCGCAAGGTAGGCTATGCCAACAAAGCCATGTGGCGGGTGCTCAAGCTGGAAACCCTGGTGTGGGCCCACATGTATGAAGACACTGTGCACCACAGCCAAAGCAACTCCGCCGCGCTGTCGTTCCCTCATTGCCGTTCGCTTAAGATCGAGCCCGAGATCGTCTTCGGCTTGAAACAGCCAATCACGACGGAAGGCCTCGATGCCACTGCTGCGCTCGAATCCACGGAATGGTTGGCGTTAGGATTCGAAATCATTGATTGCCCATTCCCCGAATGGAAGTTCCAACCCAGTGATTTCGTCGCCTCCTTTGGACTTCACGCCGCGCTCGTAATCGGCGAGAAAATCCAGGTGCGGTCCGACCAAATCGCCACGCTAGTGGATGAGCTACCACGCTTCAAAGCGCGCATGTCGAAGAACGGAGCCTCCGTAGAAGAAGGATCGGGCAAGAACTCGCTGAAGAGCCCCGCCCTGTGCCTGGCAGAACTAGGCGCAGCCATCGCGCGCCGATTCCCCAACCAACCATTGAGCGCCGGCGAAATCGTCAGCTCCGGAACCCTCACCGCCGGACATCTCATCGACCCGGGCGATCTCTGGACCGCCGAAGTCGAGGGGCTGGCTCTACCACCGCTAACGCTGCGCTTGACCTGACCGCGACCCTTCGAGGCCAACCCGCGCCCCGATGCGTGGCTCCGCCATAGGATTGTCGCCGCAAAATCGTCATTGCACTCACAATTTAGGTCAATGAGCGCATGGCCTGTTAGCAACAGTTACCCCTGCGGCGTACAGGCGGCGAGCCAGGAGCCGGTGCGCTACTCTCACTCAGGAATGCTCTGGGCTGGGATAGGAATCCCGAGCGCGGCTGTGTTCTGGATTCGTAACGACGGCGTTTTGCCCCTCGACAGGCGGCAAACTTGTGATAAAGTGCCAGTCAATTTTGAGTGTCCAGACGACCTGACTTCAGGCGCTGGAAAGGACCCCGCAGTTTCGATTTTTCGGGCTGGATTTTGAAAGCCCGTCCACGAAGTTGGTTTACGTTTTATTAGCATTTCCGGACCGAGCCCAGGGGAGATAACTAAGTATGAAACGCGTAGTAATCGGAATCTGTTTAGCGCTGGTGATTGTTGCGACTGCAAATCTGTTTCCGGGGCGGGCGCAACAAGTCAGAGGGGCAGGGGATGCCACGAACAATGGCGGCCAGGCGGTCGCTAAGAACTGGGCGGCTGGTAACCCGCAAAAGATCGCGTTGCTGAAGTGGTATCAAGCCAACTTGGTCCCCACTAGCTTCGCCGTGGGCAAGACTCAGAATAGCAATCCGTACGGCATAGCTTTCGACGGGGCGAACATCTGGACCGCGAACAGCGAGGGCACGGTCACGAAACTACGCGCCAGCGATGGGGCGAGCCTTGGCACGTTTCCCGCCGGGAACGCGCCGACTGGCATCGCCTTCGACGGGGCCAACATGTGGGTAACCAACTATTACGACGGCACCGTGACTAAACTCCGCGCCAGCGATGGCAGGAGCCTGGGCACCTTTTCGTTGGGGCAGGGGACCTATCCGTTCTGGCTGGCCTTTGACGGAGAGAATATGTGGATAGCGGACGGCCTCGGGGTGACGAAGCTGCGAGTGAGCGACGGGAAGAATCTGGGCACGTTCAAACTTAACAGAGGCGGTTTCGCGGTGGCCTTTGATGGAACGTACGTGTGGGTGACTGGTGGCGGACCCAATATTGTGACGCGGCTGAAGCGAGACGGCTCCAGCGCTGGGCAATTCCAGGTGGGCGCGAATCCGTACGGAGTCGCGTTCGACGGCCAGAATATCTGGACCGCCAATGACGGTGATGGGACGGTAAGCAAACTGCGTGCCAGTGACGGCAAGCTCTTGGGGACATTCACAACGGCCGGTCTACCCTACGGCGTTGCCTTCGACGGGTCCGACATCTGGGTCACGCTGGACGGCGGACTAGTGCAGCTGCGACCGACTGACGGCAAGATACTGGGTTACTTCAATCAAGCGAACGGCGGTTCAACCGGCATAGCTTTTGATGGGTCCAATGTCTGGGTGGCCATTAGCCTCGGAAATTTTGTCCTAAAGTTTTGATGTGAGGGCGGAAGCGAGTACGTCTACGGCTTCCGAGTGCCCCTGCTCGTGGTCTCCGCGTACAACTACCGTGCGCAAAACGCAAGCGGATACATTTCCGGAGCCTGCGTAGCTCCAGGGAATTGCCCAAACAAAATGCCACCGTACATCCACGACTTTGGCAGCATTCTCAACTTCATCGAGTACGCCTTCGGGAATAACCAGCAGCCGTTGCATTTTGGAGGGTTCCCGCCGACAAGCGGGATCAGTCCTTCCTACCCCTACGCGGATGTCTTCGCCCCGGACGGCGCCGTCGTTTGCGGGTCAAGCTGCCCGCACCCATATTCGCTCTCTGACTTCTTCAACTTTGGCGGGAGCCCGACCGCATTTGCCCCCTTTACTCCGCAGGAGGGAGTAAACTACATCACTCAGTGCTTCATAACCCCTAAGACTCAGAGTTGCTTCGGCACGAACTTTAAGGCCACTGACCCTGACGCCGATGCCGTCGACGAGTAGATTGAGGGGGTGCTCTGACTAAGGTGGGTGCTGGCAGTGCTACAGAGCCAGCACCCGCTGTTCCCCCGGCTGGTTCAATGGTATAGTTCGAGCCAGACGACACGCGGCAACTAGTTCGGGACTGCCAATTCCTCGCGGAGCCCAAACGGGAGTCAACCCAATGACCCAGAACAAACGGTCTACCACACTGGTGATGGTTATGATCACCGCTGCCGTG
>Ga0210401_10006387_pt1 | contig 11971 bp, 16 predicted proteins | sample IncBWH32MmetaG_FD_150866 | JGI IMG/M metagenome (GOLD analysis project Ga0210401, IMG submission 150866) | Forest soil microbial communities from Barre Woods Harvard Forest LTER site, Petersham, Massachusetts, United States - Inc-BW-H-32-M | ecosystem: Environmental > Terrestrial > Soil >... | reverse complement strand
GAAAATCATGGGGATGGGAAGCGACCCTGAATCCACTCTATCCTGAGTCATCAGCAACCACCGCGCAAGGCGCTGCCCAATGTCGTGCAGCCGATTACACGCCGCTGTCTGTGCAACCTGCATACCTCGAATTGCGGCATAGCGGCCTAACATCAGTTGCAGGTGTGGAGCGGATTCCAACGTATTCTGCAAAGCCCCGACCTCGACTCGAAACCCGTCGCCCGTGATTTGCACCACCGTATGAAGCGGGCTCCTGCTCAGGCCAACAGCCGCCAGTGTGCCTGTGAAGCCCTCGTTTCCAATGATACCACCTTCGGCCGTTCTTCCATCTTTCATTACGACAACAAGAGAAATCAAACCTCGATTCGGGAAATATGCAAATTCCAGCTTTCCACCCGCCTCATGAAGGACTAGATGCTTTGGCAAGCTGACGTATTCGAGATGGGGACGCAGTGAGCTGTAGTCGCTGTCGGAAATCGATAGGAGTATGAGGCTGCTGACTGGTTTCCCTTGGGTATTCGTCCGCTCGCCAGAGTGGACGACTCGGTTGCGTTTGCCCTCCATAAATCTTCCTTTTGGGTAATCGTATGTTCACCTAATTGATAAGAAAAGACCCTGGCTCATTCCCCAAGACTTCACTTCTGCGCTCACCCTCTAACGCGCAGCAAAGCTTCTCCATCAGGATCGTCAGCGTCTGTGGGTCCATTTCTTTGCTAGCTGTTCTGCGATGGGTCTCCAATCTCCCTGTTCAAGGTGCGGGGCCATAGCGGGACTCCTTTCTCACCGCCGACGAAGTTACCTCGGATTTGAAAGCCGAATCTGAGCAATAACGCACATTCAAGCAAGAGACACGCAGCGCAGAGCGCGATTAGGTGGTAGAGCTATCCATTGGAGTGCACCCCGAGGAGGAACTCCGGGCGTGTGCGAGGAACAGAATCCAGCTATGTTAGGATGCCCGACAGACCCATCAATTTGGGCGCATGTACACTGCCCCTCTTATTCCTATGACAGCACGCTGGTACTGTCTTGCTTCGGCAGGCGCACAAGGTGTTACTAAGTGGACAGTGACACCGGCAAGAAGGTTATCACTGCCCCTCAACTCATCTCTCCGCAAGGGTTGTTTGGGATGATTGCTCAGGATTTGAGCAATTCGGACGAGTCGCCCTGAGCAAAGATCGTCTGCTTTTTGGGAAGAGCTGTGATCTTTCTACCGCCATTGATGGTCGAAAGGAATTTCTTGGGATCAAACTTGCTGAGTTTCTCGGACGCTACCACGGGTGTCATGATTCGCCCCCCTCAAGGGTCCCGAATAAGAATACAGCAGCATCAGATGATGAAGAATGAATAAATGCGCAAAGAGGGCGACAACAACGTCAAGCTTGGCGGCCCGAAACTGCGATCCGCTCGACGCAATGATGATTTCACCCTTGGTTTCCAAAGTAAACACAGGCGCAGACTCTTGAGTGAAGCGCGCGCCGATCCTCGACTGCTGTCAGAAAGAATGACTAATTCAAGAACCGTGACATCGGAAAGTTCAACCCGATATTCCTCGACCTGGCGTGTTGCGTTCGGGAGACTGAAGTTGAATTGTTGTCGCACAATCTCTCGATACGAGCGGCCGCCATCAGGAGAAGACCATTGCAAGACGAACTCCTGGGTACGCTCTGTACCCGTTTCTTCGAAGGCGAGCGCGATGCGTGTGAGTTTTTGTGGGCCCATCGAAGATTAGCCGGACGGTTTGAGTGCCAGAAGCGGCAGCCCGCCACCCCGCATTTCTCCTGAGATCAGCGCAGACTCGACTGGATGTTCCTTCTCTTCCGATGTGACCTCGACCACGGCTATGCGGTCGAGGTCCAGCCAACTTTTGTTGAGAGCCGGAGGATCCTGGGGAATCGGAGCAATTAGTCGCTTGCGCATATCGCGCTAGTTTACCTCTGGTCGTGCTGCCGGGACGGCAAGAGATTGAGCAGGAGCGGGGCCGAGTTACTTGACTTGCTGTGTGAACATCCTGCAGAAACTAGATGTGGCGCAGTGGGGAATGAGCTAGCTATCCTGTATACGAATATACGGCTGCGCCACCAGAGGAACAGAGTTCCTTCACATCTGCTTACAGATTACAGCGATGGCTTACTTGGTGACTGCTCAAAATTGCTCAGGTTTAGGAATATATGGGGCAGTCCAAGCCATGGAATTGGTCGCGCAGAGGCAAGCACTGGTTCCGATGACAGTAGGAAACTGTGCGCATGAAGAAACCGGAACTGCTAATCACAATAGGGTCCAGCGGTGACCCTCTTTTACGAGGGGCTTGCTCGTTGTGCCCGGATGTTACTTTTATATTCCCCGCGAATACAGAGGAAAACCACAAACTGATGCTAAGACATTTGACGAGCATTCCCGAACGGTCCACTTGAGAGACGATGCCAGTTGAGAGACGATGCCAGCCCACCTGTGGAATGTTCGGCCGTCGCTAATGGTGCGATTCATTCAATACATTACGTGCATGCGTGCAATTTTTCCGTGACCCCAATCGAGCATCACTGCGCCTTGACTAACAAAAGGGCGGCCCCTTGTTGAAGGAGCCGCCCCGCATGAGCACGATCTCACTTACACCGCTGCCAGGACGTTATGGAAGGTCGAAGCGACGACTTCAAACGTCTGAACCTTGGGCGTTCCATCGATTATTCATGCAAGTGTTCTCAACACTTCTGGGTAGGTATTGGTGTTGTAACCTTCCGCATTGCCTTGCTGTCCCACAGACTGATGGCAATAACATCTTGGCTGCCGGGATTTGACAATGTGATTTCGTCTTTGAAGCCCTTCTGCTTGCGAAGCAAAAGAAGAGTGTCGTTCTCAAAGGTCCGGGTGTAATCGGAAAGCACGTTCGATTTCAGATGAATAGAGACATTGCGCGCAAACATATAAACCTCCTAAAGGTTTGTTAGCGATAAGAGGAGAGAACTTCAGATAGCTGACTTAGTTTCAGAAACCTGAAAGAGGGGAAGCATGCTCCCTCTACCTAACCGGTGCATTTAGGTGGCCCTCGACATAGACCCGCAACTTGTTGTATTGATACGTTAGAAAGCAGACTCGGCACCACAGAGTCTGGGTTTTGTCGTGTACTTTTGGCGGAAAGCAATCACAAACGGAGCAGTGACAACGACTTATGCCATTTCCCCCGTTGACCCAGTTCTCGGTGAAATGGTGATTTCGACAACAATCCGAGTTCTTCTCCTGCCGACCGTTTGTTCGTCGCGGTGGAATTGACCGGGTCTGTCATCGGAACCAGAGCCTTTGACATCGACCTCGCGACGGATCACAACTGCGCACGGCGATTTCGTTTATTTGTTGTCTGGATTACTGTGACGCCAGTTCCAGTAGACGCTCTGTTGCCGTGTGCTCAGCTGAGCGAAGTCCCGTTTTTGATGATGCTCGTTCTGATACCGCTGGTACGAGCGATCTTCGTTGGCGTCCCAGTTGTGATAGTCTTTGTGGCCCTTGTCGTAGTAACGCTTGTTGTTCTCGCCTTGTCTATCTTCGTGGTTCCTATCGTCTTGCGGGCTGGCAGCGGCCACCATGGCAACAGGTGCAGCAAGGGCAGCGGTCAGAAGAAGTAAACTCAGATATCGGTATGCTAAGTGCACGTCGTTCACCTTTGGCGCGAGATTCACATCCACAAAACCCCACTAACATCACTGTCTACTCCTGGCGCTCCACAGTCTGGTCAATAATGCTCGGGTACGTTCCGCGCCGCTTGCGAACGAAGCGTGGCACTGTCGCAGTTACTATCAGGCCCCCGCCGTTCCCGTCGGCTTGGTGAATGCCGACCTCGTTTGCCGCGCCTTTAACCAAGCCACATCCACTAGGTATGCCCAGGCCGAGTGGAGAGAGATCGTCCAAGTGATTGAATGTAGGAAAAGATAGGAAGGCCAGGATCACAATAACTGAGGTCCACTGACAAGCTTGCGTCCGTCTTAGGACCCCCGCCTCCATGGTGACTTTACAAACGGAATCTGTCTTGAGGGAAGTCCGCCTGCGATTGAATACTGTCCGATGAGATAGCGATCTGGGTGTCTCGTCCGATCTTCACAGCCTCTCAAAGCATTTTCTGCGTCGCTAGCGCCGGTTCGTAACCAGCAGTGGGTGGAGTCGGGAGCTTAGGGCCGGTAGCGCGATTCCCCTTGGCATATGGGCTGATAATTGGAGGCGCGGGTGCGGCTGCTGTGGGTGGTTTGGCAGCCCCGGCTCTGGTCACGGGGGCCGTACCCACGTTGATTGATGCGGCTGGGGAACCCATCATTCAAGCAACAGAGACTATGCTCCAACACTTCGGGGAGAACTACCCGGAGCTTACAAAGCTGGCGACGAAGTTGGGATTTCATGGAGCCGCTGCGGGTTCGACAGTTGGAGCGTGGGAACTCCTCAAACACATTACAGGTCAAAGTAAAACACCTGTCTGGCTGAAGCGGTTTGAATAAGGGAATGAGGCAGGTTACTTCTTAGAACTTCGCTTATGAGCAAAACTGAGCAGCAAAGACCCATCGACCTCCAGCATAATTTCCTATAGATCATCCAAGGAGGAATTATGTTAGGTATGGGTTTGGTTGGAACGCTTATCGTGATTCTGCTGATTGTGTGGCTCGTGCGCAGGGCATGATCGATGGCAAACTTCTTCTTCACGGCGGGTAGTGGTGGCCAGCAGGGTATCAATCTGGACCAAGTGCGCGTTGTAAGCCAAGACACAGTGACAGGCACGGTCACCATCTCCTTCCAGCCCGAGCATACAATCGTGCTTGATGGGGAAGTGGCGAAGCAGTTCATGGACGTGCTAGGCCGACTCAAGTCTGAGGCCAAGGGTTTATCGGGTGGGGCGGTGAAGCGGAGCAACAGGTCGGAGACCGCAGCGTAAGCCGAAACCTTCACTCCGAAGTTGCTTGAATCATAATTACCTGCCTTTCTTCGCTCGAACCTTTGCCCATCGCCTTCGTTGAGCGGCTGCCATCTTCTCTCTGGCCTCCGCCGACAGCTTGCGTTTGCCCGTTGGTTTCGCTCCTGAATACACACCGGCGAACGCGGCGAGTGCTGCATTCAATCCTGACAACTGCTTCTCAACACGGTCACGCTCTTTTTTCAACTGCTTAACAATCTTGGACACAGCACCCATTTTGATCCCCCTCACAGCTTAGGATCATAACAGGCGCTTCCATAATGTCGGGAGCGAGAAAAGCGCATTCCAGAACCCGGCCTACGTACCGCTCATCGAGTCTCAGTTCTTGGGCAATTGATCTCCGACCTGAACCTTCTCCGGCCACGATCCATTCGCGCCAAGTGCGACCGCGTGCCAGGGCCTTCAACAGTGACGAAGCGGGATGCGACGGCGGTTGACCATGATGATCGGGAGGAAACACCAACCGCACCCTTCCGCCACAACGTCTGACCCGAGCCTCGATATCGAGGTGGATCACATCACTCGAACCTTGCTCCGGTTGCTTGGTTGCGGGTCGAGATGAGGCGTGCGGATCTGCGGTAAGTGCAACACGCAGTTTCTGCTTGCCGACTTCAACTTCGATCCTGTCGGGATGAACCACGACACGCCGCACTACCTTTCGGACGAAGTCCTTCACGACCGCGGGGGCGCCGGAACTCAACTGGTCGAATTGTTTCGCGGCTCCAGCCATGATGTGCTGCATCCGCGCCGCAGGATCTTCTGGCAGGCTGAGTTCGTCCATGACGTCCTTGCCAGACTGTAAGAAGGATTGCAACTTGAGAACGACCTGCCGTTCAACATCATGGGCCGGCACTCTCGACGGTTTGTTTGCCGCTTCTTTTCCGCCACTCGTAATTTGGCAAACGTAGTAGCGATAGCGTCTGCCGTTCTTCGAGGTGTGGCACAGTGTGAATCGATTGCCCTCTGCATCCTCCAGCAGGCCGACGAGCATACTGGGAGAGTTCGCTTTGAGACCATTCCTGCGCCCCTGATGATCGCTCTTCAACTGTGCCTGCACCCGATCCCAAACTCCCTCGGAACAATAGCCGCGTGTTCTCCGGGATGGTTCTGTCCCCGGTGAGCGATCTCCCCGAGATAAATGCGGTTCTTCAGGATCTCATAGAGCGCGCCTCGGTAATAAGAAGTCCCTCCCGAGCGGTTCCCTGCGCATGCGCGGTTGACATCGAAGCTCTTCGTAGAGGCTACGTCAGATAACCTTGAGCGGTTTCTACTCTCGGAAGAATACACTCAACTGCCATCGAACAAATTGATAGCTCCCACTGATTGTTCTTAGGGGATCATATGCTGATTCAACGGAAGAGCAACGTTATCTGTTTTGATGCACCGGATTATGAAATTTTCGTCCCGGAGATGAGGGATGCAATCGATCTGGTGTTCGGTCAACGGCGTTGCGCACCCCAGTCTTGCGGATGAGCACTCTTGCTCAGAATAAGGCTGAGTGGAGTGCTAGGTTCAAGGTGGACAAGAGAGCCAGTCGTCAGGCGGATGGATTGGAGCTTGGCACTTGCGGGGCTGGGGTATGGCAAAGCGAATTGCACCCTTCGCGGTCGTTTCGTGCGTGTTGTTGGCCGTATTTGGGGCCATATGCCAAAGCCTATGTCAATCTCTTCCTGATGCCCCTTTGGTGCAGGGTTTAACTTCCGCACAGAAGTCTAACGTGTTCGTTGACGAAGCACGCTCCGCGTTAACATTCGGTGCGATAGGCGGCAAAGCGGGCTTGATGCACCAAGGCGGTTTCGTTCCCCCTGAGAGGGCGGTATCCAGTCAAAGAGAGTCGGGCAATGTCTTTAAGCAGTACTTGAATTCGTCAGTGCTGAAGCAGCAATCGGGTTATCACTCTTCGAGGAGTGTGAGTTTGATGGGCAGGGCTATGTATGCAGGTTCACGGATTTTTGTCAGGCGGGATGAATTCGGAAAGAGTAGGCTGAATACGTCATACCTGCTGCGGGCGCTGACTTCGATGGCTGCGGCCACCGCCTCGCGTCCCTATTGGAGGCGGTCTCTTGGGGAGCCGTTCGGCGATTTTGGTTCGACAGTTGGCAACGAAGCGGGAATGAACCTGTGGCATGAGTTTAGGCCCGGTATTGAGCAGCTACTGAAAAGCCACACTCCGAGATTTGTGTCCGTCATCAAAGAGCGCCTGGATCACAAGTAGCTCGTGAACGGAACCCCACTGAAGTGCCCCCGTTTGTTGTACCAGTCCCAATGTGAGTCCTCGGCGGATTGAACCGCTCCCATTTTCTGTCAGAAGGGAAGCTAGAGATCTTGGGCAGTGTAAGTCCTTTCTCCCGCTGTTGACACGGGTTTCGAGCACTCCAGAGACTCGATCAAGAGGCTCTGGAGTGCTCGCTCCATCGCTATACTAGCTTTTTCTTTCCCGAGCCGGTGTAACTCCGCGAACGCTGCCAGCGTCCGATCCGCTAACGCGCTATGCGGACGCTGCTGACGATGAGTCCGGTGCTTCCCAGTTTCCTATACCTCATCTCCCACACTCCTTCGACCGGACCCGGCGGCGCTGGCGAAGTCTTCGAGCTAACCCCCGTTTCCGGCGGATGGCTCAACCACATCATTCATGGCTTCACCGGCGGAAACGATGGCGCTGGACCGAATTCCCCGCTTGTGCAGGACGCCTCGGGCAATCTCTACGGCACTGCCGGCGGCGGATCGGGCGGCGATGGCATCGTCTTCGAAATCTCCCGCACCGCCACCTCCTGGCACAAGACCACTCTCCAGAACTTCACCGGGGTGAATGGGGTAGGGCCTTCGGGTGTGATTTTGGATTCCGCCGCAAATCTCTACGGTGTTACGGCAGAAGGCGGCCCGCTCAGCAACGGCAATGCCTATGAACTCTCTCCGGCATCGGGCGACAGTCGATGAATAGCCCAACCCAATAAGGAACAACAAGTCCGCCAATTTGTAATTCCGCGATGGCCGAGGATGGTGCAAGTACCGGAGACGCGCGTAAGAAAACTCCTCCCCGTATGCACGAGAGAACTTCTTCACCGGGGGGTAACTGTACGTTTACTGTCAGTGCCCGGATCCTCGGGGCATGCCTGAGCAAGAAAATTCCGGGCTTTTGGATTCCTATCGGAGAGCTTGCCGCTCCAATAAAAGACCTTTGGCGTTACGACAATCGTTTCAGACCAGTCTTGCCCTGAAAGTCCTACATTGCTTGTCTCGCATCGTCGACCACGTTAAACAAGCTTAGTCAATTGCTGTTGTAACATGTATGGTCCGTCGCCGAACTGCAAGAAGAATCGGTTTCGACGAGAACAGTCTGCGAAAATGTATCCGGCCTCTGAGTGGAGAGTGATCTCCGGGCGCATGATGATGATCCGCGCGTGCCTGTCCTTGTTAATCGCCACGGTCGTGAAAGACCTTGTTACGCCACAGGTTTTCAGGCACGCCGTTTGACTGTGTTTTCGTCGTTCCTGTCTTCGGCAGACTGCCGAGAAAAGAATTTCAAACTCCACTTCGTCTAGGTGGAGGGCAGAGCAGCTCGGTGCAGGGGCTGATGGTCGTTCCCGCTGGACAAAACTGCCCAACTGATTCTGGCCAGCTTGTTGGCAGTGGCGACGATCACCACATTGCGTGCTGTTCTGGTTTCCAACCCGCTCATCTACTTCCCCAGACTGGAGCCTTCGCGTTTGACACGTAAGACCGCAGCTCGCGCTCCATGAATGAACATTTTGCGCAGATACGGGTTGCCCCGCTTGCTGATGCCCAGTAGCTTGGCCTTGCCGCCGGTTGACCATTGCCGTGGCACCAGTCCCAGCCAAGCGGCAAACTCCCGTCCCCTTTTGAAAGCCGCGCCGTTCCCGATAGCCGATACCACGGCGGTCGAGATCAATGGACCCGCTCCCGGGATCTGCTGTAGTCGAACACAACTCGGATTGCTGCTCGCAACTTGTTCGAGTTCTGCGTTCAGGCTCTCGATCTGCAACTGCAGGCCTTTCCACTCCTGCCACAAGAAATCCAACAGCCGACGCATGGCAGTGCTGAGTTTTGCGTCGGTATTTTCCAGGATCTCGGGCATCTGCCGACGCAGGCTGGCCGGCCCCTTGCGGAAACTTATGCCACGCTCCAGCAGAAAGGCTCGAATCTGATTAATCACGCTGGTCCGGCGTGCCACTAACCGGTCGCGCACTCGATGGAGCGCTTGCAGATCGAGCTGATCTTCTGTCTTGATGGGCACGAAACGCATGTTCTCCCGTTCCACCACTTCGGCAATGGCCTCCGCATCGCGATAGTCGTTCTTGTTGGACTTCACGAACGGTCGCACAAACTGCGCAGGGATCAGACGCACCTGATGCCCCTGTTCGCGCAGGGCTCGTCCCAGAAAATGCGATCCCACTCCCGCCTCCATCCCAATCAACGAGGAAGGCAGATTGGCTGTGTACTCCAGTAGTTGTGAACGTGAGAACTTCTTGCGGATTACCACCTGGGCGCGGGTTCCCAGGGCGATGAGGTGGAAGGTGGTCTTACCCAGATCGATCCCGATCGATTTAATCTGCATGGTGATGATCCTCCGTCTGGCTTTTTGCCAACCCAATCATTACTCCTGTTGGCTTCTTGACGGAGGACCATATCATTATCGCCATTTCACTCATCGGCAAAATTTGACTGATCCGGGATCGAACCGGCGACATCCAGCTTGGGAAGCTAATGGAGATGCCCCGCTCTACGTGGAATCAAGCACTTGGAGCGGGTCACACAGGGCAGAATGTGGCACTAGCGGCACTTATTGAACACACTATTGAACACAGCTTTCTCTGACGGCGCTACACCTTTCTGAAACTCATTCCCAGATCGGGAAACTTCGCACTGTTTTTTCACACACTGTGCAATTGTGAACAAGTCCCAAATATGCGGCGGTTGTAAATTGGTCCAACTGGGAGAAGTGAAGGAACTCACGCGGCGCTCCCCCTGTTGTCCGCGGTTTTCCTCTGATGGCGCAGTTTAGGGAGGCACTGCGCCAATCTTTTTCGGAAGGATGACTCATGATGAGCAAAATACCATATTACGATTCCTACCAGCAGCCCGAGGAACTGAAGAAGCTGGAAGTCCCAATGGCCAGGACATGAATACGGATGTGAAATTCAAGATCGAGGAAAGTGCGGCGCTCCTTCATGCGATCTTCCCAAGATATCCGGACCTGCGGGGCATGAACCGAGTACCGGAAGTCGGGGCGTTCCTGGTTGCCTTGCGGTCTCAAAGTCCGATGAATGGTGAGCCGGAAAAGCCTCTTTCTGCGATTGCGACTTCCGATAGTAAATCCAGTTTGAGAGAGGAAAGCTTCCACTGCGTGGGGGATGGAAGCGGGAACTGCCATGCTGAAAGCAGTTAAGCAATTGGTTCACCGAATGACGAACCATGTGCAACTCATAAGCGGCTACTTGGAACTGGAAGACTATACCAAGGCGCTCAGGAAGACGAAAGAAACCATCAAGGAACTGCACGCGCTGGCCACGAGTCTGACGGGGCTAGCTGACGGTGGAATGACCGTGCCAGAGGATGGCGCGGTCGTGGTTCCGCATGGCTCCAGAGTGGTGAGCTACGAAGATGTGACCGTAGACATCAACAGCGATGAAGTGCAAGCAGTTGACAAGGATGAAGTTCGCGAGGGTTACGGCAACGACAATCCGAAGACGAAGTAAATGAATGGCCCCTGACCCTAAAGATCAGGAATGGTATTGTATGCCGATGAATACGGTCACGCCGTGCATGAGGATTGGTACGTCAAACAAATCATGAGTGACCGCAACAATCCGCCCGCCCCTGTGATGGCCGCTTAAATTCTGAATACCCATCAGCCTGTGAGCACCTTTACTTTTGAGAAATTGTATAATCGTCGTAGGGTGGCAATGCTATGTCGTGACCCGGCTTTTTCTATCGCGGTACTGTTGATTTACCAGCATAAACACTGATCGAAATGCACATTTGCGTTTTGCACCGAAAACCAGCTTTATCCTCACAAAAATAATTCCTGCCAACGTGGTCCTCGCCGAGCTAGTGTCGGTTTTCATTGCTCGGCGTTCGTCGCAGAGTGGGTGGCTGGAACGGAAGAATCTCAAAATTTTTCAAATCCAGGGGGCTTTTCGCCTTGCTTTTGCGCACCGCCGTCATCTTCAAGTAGGCTTATGCACGCTTTATTGCCGCTCTATTGCCCCGAGTGCGGAGCGTGCACGGTGAGTGGGAGATGAGATTGCGATGAGCAAGGCGTCGCCGCCTTGAAAATTTCGAGAGGGTATTCCTTCGGCTTTTCCTTGCGGTCAAGTTTGTCTTCGACCTCTCTTATTTTCGTTGCTTCTTCAGCTTTTTGTTTGCGTAGTACCTTTTCTTCTCGGGTCGTGACTCCCTTAATTCTAACTCGAAGTGTCGATGGCCGGTTAGCCTGCTCTGACGCAGTTGAGCGGGGTAGGCGGAGATGATTCAAGTGCCCGTCCCCTCCCACTGACGATGGTGATGGCACCCTGGAGATCGATGAGGACAAGTGCGCTCTTTTTAGGGCAATTATATCCTTGGCTCGCATGTAACATATGCGTCAAGGATATAAGAATGTGAAGAATGGACGACTGCGAGCCGTCAAGTTCTCACCACTTACATTGACAACTTGAATTCTTCTGAGTCTCAGCAACAGGGAATTAGCCCACTACCGAAAACTTGGATGGGCGCTATCGAAGGCGATTCAGTATAGAATCCGAAGGCACCAGAACGAACCTAGGGAGAACGCATGGACATAAAGGGAATGCTGACGGAAGTTGAACAGGAGATTGCAAAGCTGGAGAGCGTAGCAAATGCACTACGCAGCATAGAGTCAAAGAAGAGCAATAGCCAAGTTACAAAATCGCACGGCCTGTCTGCAGCAGCTCGCCGCAAGATCAGCTTGGCGCAGAAAGCGAGATGGGCGAAGAGGAAGTCAGGCGCTCAACCGGCCAAACCAAAACGGGTGATCTCTGCCGTGAG
>Ga0210401_10006384_pt1 | contig 11973 bp, 15 predicted proteins | sample IncBWH32MmetaG_FD_150866 | JGI IMG/M metagenome (GOLD analysis project Ga0210401, IMG submission 150866) | Forest soil microbial communities from Barre Woods Harvard Forest LTER site, Petersham, Massachusetts, United States - Inc-BW-H-32-M | ecosystem: Environmental > Terrestrial > Soil >... | reverse complement strand
ATCGATCGTCTAGCTATCTGGGCCGCCTCGCCTCGTGCCGGGCGGCCCGGGGCGCGGGCTCAGGTCCGCGCCTTCTTCTCCGAAAGCCTAAATCATTCCGCCATTGTCAATCCGAAGCTTCGCGAGATTCACCGCCTCTTGGGACGTCAGCGTGTCAGCGGACGTGACGACCTGGAGGTGATCGGCAGGAAAAGGGGCGACAACCCTGATTTTAGCGCCGTCCTGACGACTGATTGCCGCCCGCCAGCGATCCGTCTCGCGCTCGTAAGCGTCGATAATGTAAGCCTTATAATTGACCCTCATGGGGTATCTTCGTATGCGAGCCTGCTCGCGATCGTAGGCTGTCGCTCAAAATTCGCAAGGACGGGCGGTCGGCTTGCCTCAAATCCCGCCGCGTTCAAGCAACGCTGGCGAGCCATGCGGTAGCCGGGATCGACCGGCAACATGACAGCCCGCAAATCCCGGACTCAGCAGCGGCTTTCCTTGAGTCACGGCGGGGCCATGGCGCTGGGCTTCGGTCCCGCGATTTCGTCTCACGAGATGCGCTGACACCAGCCGCGGATAGGCCGGTAGCTACTATGTTCACAGGCAAGCGTACCGTCAGGCATTCGCGCAGCAGGATAAGGTTTGACATCACCCACGGGCTGGTTGCGTGTGTAGTTCCAACCGAGATCTTGCGGCCCCAGCCTGTTGTAGAAGCCTTCGGGTGAGCCATATTCATAGTAGCCGCCGAGTGGATAGTATTGCGCTGAGGCTGTGCTGACTTGGGCGATGACCGCTGCAGTGCAGAGAACGGCCGCAACGATTTCATCAAGGTTCCTCCCGATAGGACTAAGACCGATCTTACACAGATGAATGCGGGCAAAACCAGTGCGGACTTCGGTCCCGCATTCCGATCGTGATCCGTTGCCGCTCTTCCAGTAAACCTGCCGGACGCAGGATGTCGCTCGGCCGATAACCGCGGGGCCGGATAGGACACCCTAAAATGCCCAACGCCCCCAAGCTGAATAATGCCTGGTGGCGTTGGTTTGGGTCCGGACCGCGCAATCCCCCGGTAATCATCCGTCTGCACGGCGGCGCAAAAGGTTCACCGGCTCGGTACAATTGCTGATCGAATAGGACTTGCCGTCCTGCCCAGTGCGTTCAGGTGGGCTATATAGCACACCTATTTCTTTTCTAGCCTGCGCCGACGTCAGGAAGGGTGCACTCGCCCCGATGTTATTCTCACAGTACTCATATTCTTTAGGGGAGAAATCCAATGTCGAGCTCTAGGCTCTTTGCAGTGGTGGCCGTTCTGTCGAGCTTGTCTGCAACCCCGGTGTTGGCCCAGGCGGTGATCCAGAATCCGGGCTACTGCGCTTTCTACTACCCCAATGCAAACTGCCAGAACAAAGGGCCGGGCAATCCCTATGGCAACTATGAGCAACCCGGTGTCCAAAAGAATGATTGGTCAAACAGCGAAACCGTCGCCATGGCACCGAAGCGATCGCGCACCCACCACCGATCCGGTCCTTCCGCGACGCGCATGCAGTAACGCAGCGATTGCTCTCAGGCCCCCGTTAAAGGCTGCCAAGGTTTCAAGGGCGGCCGGCCCATGCCATCCCCGGAAATCTCCTGCCCCCGAAACAGCCGGGCAAATCCCGGACTCGCCAGCGGCCTTCCTAGACTCGGCGAAGGCCTATCCGGCGCTCGGGGCGGTCTCAGGTCAGCACCACACTGCTTAGGATTCGCAGCGGAACGCCTTCAGGGGTAGCCTTATCGGCCGGCGATAGGGACTCACCATGTCAGATGACCAAGAAGTGCAAAAGATCCTTCGCAATGCGCTGGCAGGAATGCCAGCCACGATCGAATCCGGGCTTTCGAGCCCGAGAACGAACGCCATCGACAGATTGAGATGGGTCGGGCTTGCCATAAAGGTTTTTCACGAGCCTGACGTCGAAAACAAAGGTAAGGCCGCCCGGATTTTGAAAGCCACCGTGCCGGCGCTCGAGATAATTCGCGACGAGCATCAGTCTGAGCGCTTGCGCAATGCCGCCACCAAATATCTCGAGCAGATCGCGCGTGAAGTGGGTTGACCGTCGGCCTGCAGCCCGCTGCCGGCGGTGGCCGCCCCTCACAGAATTTTTCGGGCCTTTAACTCAGCAATCAATTCCGGTGGTGTGCGAATCTTGATCGGCGGAAACTTGATCTCGATTTGGTCTCGATATCGGATGATTCCTCGGTCCCGTGTTAGGAAATAATCGGAATCATTGCAGATGGTCTGCGTCAGATGTTCAGCATCCTTCTGCTCGATGCCGATTGTTATGATGCTGTCCCGCATCTTCTCGTCTTGCGTATCGCTCACAAGAACATTGCTGATGAAGCCGCCGAATTAATCGTACTGCGGGCTAAACCCGAGCACACGTTCATCCTTCAGGATTGGCGCAAGCTCTTGGTAATCAGCGGTCAAACCGGCGCGCCTGACGGCATCTTTCGTGTTGCTCACTTCGCGCAGGTTCACGAGGGAGCGATTCAATTTGATTAGGCCGTCCGCGTCAGTCTTCTTTAACGCTTGGATGGACGTCTTCGCTACCTTCGCCTCGGGGTGTCTTGGGTGAGCGTTTCCCTCTAGCGTGGACGTTTCGCAATAGATTTTGACCCGACCAGTCATCGCCGCCTCGCCTTACTTTGATTGCTACCCATGGGTTACCCTCACCCAATATGTCGCTCAAATTCGGCGGCCATCTATCCCATAACCTTTTGATTTTATTGGTGAGCGCGGCGGGACTCGAACCCGCGACCCCATGATCAAAGGTCCGATGACCGCAGTTCGCGTGGGATGAGAGGTGAGGGCGGTGCCTCACTTTGAGGCTTGGGCGATCTTATGACCAAGTGGCCGGTTTCATGATCGCGGCGGAGCTGGCTCAGCGATGTCTCGTTCAGTTGATGGAGAACCTCGCTCAGTTTCTCGGTCTCAGAATACCCGGCTGCGAAACTCTGTCCGTAAATCTTGCGCAATGTGCGGATCAGGGTATTGCCGTGCTCGTGGCTGATTTCGCCATCCTTGTTGCGGTGGCGATTGTTTGGCGTGCTTCGCTCCCGTGAACTGGCGTTCTTGCGGGCAGCATTGCCCAATCAAACGGGTTGGCAACGCCTGCTACCATTTTTGCTACCCAACTCGCGAATATTGGTCGAGATTGGAAGGTATCCGTTGGTTTGAGGCGTATCCTAAAACCGAACAAAAACCGTTTACACCAGTTCAATTCTGGTCGTGGCCTCCATCAATAAAATCAAATAGTTAGCTGCTGATCTCAGTCGGTCCCAAATCCTCGTCCATGAAGAGTAAGGTTCGGGGGAAGTCTACCAACAACCCGACGATGTTGGCGCGCATCGGCGTCGTGCGGGCGCTGAACAGGCATGGGAACCAAATCGACGGGTGGGAGTTGTAAGCCGGATTTCCTGCGGGGGTTCCGGCAAAGTGCTCGAAAATTTCACCTGGCGTAATATCGCATTCTTCCTGGTCGCGCTGCTGATCCTCAGTTACGTCATGGTGTTGGGGGTGATCATCACGGTCGACCGGCTGCTTTACAGCAATTGGGACCGGGAGGTAGACGCGCCAATGGTTCAGCGCGTGAAGCTCTAGGCGGATCGACTTTGGCGCGTGGCGCGTGACTTGAGAGACCGTCGAAAGTTCCAGCCGAGTCAGCCGGCGGCGTACCAGCCATCGGGGAACGGGATCAGCGGCCAGGCCATCCGGTTGTCGTTGGCGGCATTGGACGGCACGCTCACGAGCATCGGCTTGTTCGCGATGAGGGCCTCGAAATCCTCGTCCGGAACGGGCGCAATGGCCGTTCGCACGGCATCCAGCAATCGGTCGAATTCGACGTCGCTCATGGCGCTCTCCCACTTTCGGAAGAGCACGGTCGCAAAATCCCTTTGTTTTCCAATTTCGCAAATCATTCGAATTTTATCGATCCGGCGATCGCGGCCTGATTGGTTACTGATTTCTTTCAATTCCTCGCAATTTCTCGCCGGAAAAGTAGGCGGTTCGTCGGCATAGCAAGTGTGAGAGAAATCACATTTGCGTGGGGATGGTGCGCGTATTGGCTGTGCAGACGTGGTGTTGCCGACAGCGCCGCGAGATGAGGAAACACTGCCATGGACGCAAGATTTGCCCGATCCTTCAAGCTCATTCGCCGCGCTGCCGTGGCGCTTGGCCTGACGCTCACGCTGTTTTCGGCCGGTTCGGCGCTTGCGCTCGGCACGCCCGAGCAGCGAAAGGCCTGCACGCCGGATGTTTATCGGCTCTGCGCCGGCGAAATTCCGAACGTCCGCGCCATTACGGCCTGCCTGCGGCGGAACAAGCCGAGCTTGAGCGACACCTGCCGCGCGGCATTCGAGCAGTCGGGAAACTGACGCCGCCTGGCGCGTCGAACTGCAGGCGGTGTCATTTCAGCTACACAGAATTGACATCATCGAAGGCTGTGAATTTGTGCGCAGCAAGTCATTGTCAGCCCTTCAGATTCTCGTCTTGTGAAGCTGTGGAAATGCTGCGGATAAAGATCGGCGGTTTTGAAGGCCTTCGAAATTTCTCAATTTCTGACCAAATACGGCGCGTGGCAGGCGCCTGGTTATTTTAGCAAACGCACCAATTGTCGGCCGGCCTTCGTCGATAATTCCTTCGCGTCTAAAGTGCCGTCGCGATCCGGATTTGCAGCATTAAAGCGCTGCTCCACGACCGCGAGATATTCATCCTTGGTCAGGGTCCCATCGTGATCTGGATCGGCAGCGGCAAATTCTTTCGCGGTCAACCGGCCGCCAACTTCTCGCTTGTCGAGCGTGCCGTCGTGATCTCGGTCAAGTTTATCGAACAAGGTCGAGGCTGCTTTTTTGGCCTCTGCAAGGTCGACGGTGCCGTCGTTATCCGTATCCAGCATTTGCACTGGACCGGAGCGGCTCGATTTTCCAAACGCGGGGAGGCTGCTGCCGACCAACGTCGCGGCGGCCAAGGTGTGTAGAACGGTGCGTCGTGATATCATCGAGAATCCTCCGGGCTTACATTTGTTGACAGCGTGCTTGCCTTGGCGGCGGCACTCGGAAGTCATAATCTTTTGGTGGCAGCATTCAAAATGCCCGGCCCGCCAATGAATGGAGGACGAGGCACAAAAACAGCCGGAGGAACGCACAACGAAGCTGGAGATGCGGGGAAGCCGATGACCGCGGGCACGGAGGTGCTCCGCAAAATGCAGCCATCCTTAAGCAGCCGTCCTTAAATTGCAGTCGTCCCTTTTTTTGGACACGTCGTCGCAACGACGGTCCTTCTCCGCCGAATGCGGTGGTTATCGCAACCAGCTATTTGCGAGCCGCGCAGGCGTACATGTTGATTTCCATCCCCACCGGAACTTCCACGATTTTTGGAGTTTTCCAAGCCATTTTTCATCTCCTTTTCGCGCGGGAACGACAGGTGACCGCGCGCGACAACGATAGGACTGCCATTGCAACGGCGCAAGTAGACATTGTGCGCTCGCCGTTTTGAGATCGTGCCCACCAAATTGGCGAAGTGATGACATAAACCATCGCGGTGGGCGTGATCCAATGACGCAGTGGGCAAAACACGACCCACGAGAGCGATTAGACTAGCGAATGATCCAGATCGCGACGACAAAAATCGCTGCTGCGGTGCCGTCATTTGAGTTTGCATTTGGTCTCGGGGCGATCCAGACCGAGCGTATCAAGCGTCGATGCCTGATGAAGAAACCCTTCCTGAGGTGACACCGATACAGTGTTCCTGCCGTCGAACAGCAGGATCGGCTGCCGAAGTTGCAAGTTCCAGTCGCGAATGGTGAGCTTCTGTCCCTTAAAGGCCGCGACCGAGAAGTCCGGGCCTTTCATGTAGGCGAGCATCTTGCCGGAATCGTCGGAGCCGGTTCGGCTCGCCGCTTCGCCGACCATGCGTACCGCCGTCCAGACTTGCATGTCATGTGCCGTCATCGATCGCTGGAACTTCTTCGTGAAGCGGTTCTGCAACTGCACGGCGCCCCATTGATCGAATGCGGGGTCCCATGTGGTGGGCACCAATCCAGCCGAACCGGCAACCGGGCGAGGGTCCCACGTCCGGTACGGCAGATAGCCTGCAAAAACCTCGTTCTCGTCAGCCGCAACCAGCACATCGTGATCGGGCGCGCCTTGCGTCACCATCGGCATTTGCTGCTGAATCTCGGCGACCCCGCTGTCGGTGCGCCGCGCCCCGCCGGTGTCCTTGAATACCCGTTCCTCGACGATCTTGGCGCCGAACCGCGTCGCAGCATGGCGGAGCGCGTCCGCGAACAACCCGTCGCTTTCGTGCGAACCCGATATCAGCACCCATTTGCGCCACTTCTTCCAGACCAGATATTGCGCGAGCGCATCGGCGAGCATGGAACGCGTGGGGGCAACATGAAAGACATTGGCCCGGCAGTCCTGCTCCCGCAGCCGTTCATCCAGCGCTGATGCGTTGATCAAGGTCTCGCCGTGCGCTTTGCCAGCATCCGCGATTTTCAAGAGCCGATCCGCCTCAAGGCTCGTCACGATAAATGACGCCCCTTGGTCGGCGAGCCCCTGCATCGCCGCCACGGGGTCATCATTCTCGCCGAGCAATTTGTCGATCAGCGTGTAGCGCTGGTTGAGGAAACGGCCCGTGGCATTGTCGTCTTCGGCCGCCAATTGCGCTCCGGCAAGGCCGTCATTGGCGGCGGGAACATCGATCAGCGAGATCCTGATCCTTGATGGCGCCTGACGGAGGTAGCCGATCTTGATTTCCATCTGCGGCTCGGAAACGCCGGCTTCGCAAAAACCAATGAGCGCGAGGACAGAAATCAGAGGGCGGATCAAATCAAGCCTCCGTGCAATTGTCGGACGCCCCAAATGGCCGATCGCGGCGCAACGTCGCCCGCGGTTCGTCCTGTTTGAGCTTTCAGGCTACTCTATCTACTGTCTGACGCAAGGAATGCCAGATGCGGTTCAGTAAACCAGGCTGGACCTGACAAGGTTGGAGAATGCCACATGTTTGATCGGCGCAGGATCGCAGTGTTCGGCCTTTCATTGCTTGGGTTGCTGTTTGCGTTCGATCCCGCACAGGCCTTCCTCGCGTATGTTTCGAACGAGAAGGGTAATACGATCTCGGTTATCGACACCGACAAGATGGAGACGGTTGCCACCATCAAGACCGGGCAGCGGCCGCGCGGTATCGAAGTCAGCCGGGACGGCAAATCTGTCTTTGTCGCGCTTGGTGACGACGACGTGATCCAGGTCTTCGACACCAAGACCCGCAACGATGCCGGTTCGTTGCCGTCCGGTGCGGATCCCGAACATTTTGCGCTTGATCCGGCTGGAAAGCTGCTCTACGTCGCCAACGAAAACGACGCGATGGTGACCATCATCGACGTGGAGAAACGTACCGCCGTCGGTCAGGTATTGGTCGGTACCGAACCTGAAGGCATGGCGGTCAGCCCGGATTCCAAGGTGTTGATATGTCCGTCCGAGACGACAAGCATGGTCCATTTTATCGACACCGCAAGCCGCGAAATCGTCGGCAATTTGCTCGTTGCTTCCCGACCGCGTTTTTCGGCATATAAGTCCGACGGGTCGGAGCTATGGGTGACCTCGGAGATCGGCGGGACACTAGCGATTATCGATCCGGCAACACGGCAGCTCAAGCAAACCGTGACGTTCGAAATTCCGGGCCTGCGGTCGGAGGCGATCCAGCCGGTCGGCATCAACATTACCAGGGACGGCAAAATCGGCTTCATCGATCTGGGACCTGCCAACCGGGTGGCGGTGATCGACGGCGTCACGCACGCCGTCCTGAAATATCTCTTGGTTGGACAGCGGGTTTGGCACGGCGCCTTTACCCCCGACGAGAAATATTTGCTGGTCACCAATGGCGTCTCGAACGACGTCTCGGTCATCGACGTGGCGTCGTTGCGGGTGATCAAATCCATTCAAGTCGGCGAATTGCCTTGGGGCGTTGCCTTCGGTCCGAACTGATCGCCGCGTTTGTACGCCTGCTGGGCGGCATCAAATCCGCCGCTTCTCGTGGCCTGGATAGTCGCAGCTCCACTTCCTAGTGACCCATTGCGGGTGCCTGCCGATCCACTCGGCGATATAGGGCTGTGCCGCCATCATGCATTGGCGCGGCGAACCGTCCCAGCCGAACTGAAGATACTTTTCTTCGCAATTCGCCGGATTGGCGATGGCACAGACGGTCAGGATGATTTCAATCATTCCCTTGTGTCCTTCGCGTTCAAAGCGTCATACTAAGACAATACTCCGAATTGGTCGGCATGTTTCAATTTCGGCAGAATTTTGTTCTCCGCTCCACCAATGGTTCCCACATTGGTCGCCGAGAGCGCCGACCAGCAGCAGCCGTGGGCAGGCCGTTGCCGGACACAAAGATAGCGCGTTGCATCATCATACCCTGAGCAGTTGGCGAGCCGACGGCTCTGCCGCATTGCAACGTCAGTCAAAACCGTTGGACCGCAAGCCTCATCGCGATCGCTGCATTTCGATTCCTCGCATGCAAGACCAGAGCCTTTTCCCTTCCGATTGAATCGGAGGCTCTCTTTCCTGTTTTGACGCGTTTTCTTCACGCGAACCGGTATCCACTTCGCTGGAAAACGCTCTAGCGAAATCACCGGCCTTGACATTGAACGCGAGCGTGCAATGTTTCTAAAAGATAAAATAGCATGGCCGGGATTTTTGCGTTTTATCCCTGACGCTGGCGCGTAACACGACGGCTTGTCATTTAGTCGACGCTCAACCTTCCAGACGGTCGAGGACTTTCAAAAAACCGTAACTAATCCGGGCTCAAGAAAAAAAATTGAGTGGAGGAACGGTATATGAAGACACGCGCCGCAGTCGCGTTCCAGGCCAAGAAGCCGCTTGAAATCGTCGAACTCGACCTGGATGGCCCCAAGGCGGGCGAAGTCCTTGTCGAGATCAAGGCGACCGGAATTTGCCATACCGACGCCTACACGCTCGACGGTTTGGACAGCGAAGGAATCTTCCCTTCGATCCTCGGGCATGAGGGGGCCGGCATCGTCCGCGAGGTGGGGCAGGGCGTCACCTCGGTCAAATCCGGCGATCATGTGATCCCGCTCTACACGCCGGAATGCCGACAATGCAAAAGCTGCCTCAGCCAAAAGACCAACCTCTGCACCGCGATCCGCGCCACGCAAGGCAAGGGCCTGATGCCGGATGGTACCTCGCGCTTCAGCCTTAAGGGCCAGACCATTTTCCATTACATGGGTTGCTCGACATTCTCGAATTTCACGGTGCTGCCGGAGATCGCGGTCGCCAAGATCCGTGAAGACGCTCCCTTCGACAAGAGCTGCTACATCGGCTGCGGGGTGACCACGGGCGTCGGCGCGGTGGTCAATACCGCCAAGGTCACGCCGGGTGCCAACGTCGTCGTGTTCGGCCTCGGTGGCATCGGACTGAACGTCATCCAGGGTGCCAAGATGGTGGGCGCCGACAAGATCATCGGCGTCGACGTCAACGATTCCAAGGACGCATGGGGCCGCCGCTTCGGCATGACGCATTTCGTCAATCCGACCAAGATCGGCGGCGATATCGTCCAGCATCTGGTCACGCTGACCGATGGCGGCGCCGATTTCACCTTCGACTGCACCGGCAACACCAATGTGATGCGCCAGGCGCTGGAAGCCTGCCATCGCGGCTGGGGCGTATCGGTCATTATCGGCGTGGCGGAAGCCGGCAAGGAGATCGCCACGCGGCCATTCCAGCTCGTGACCGGCCGGGTCTGGAAGGGCACGGCGTTCGGCGGCGCCCGCGGCCGTACCGACGTGCCCAAAATCGTCGACTGGTATATGAATGGCAAGATTCAGATCGATCCGATGATCACCCATGTCCTCAAGCTTGAGGAGATCAACAAGGGATTCGACCTGATGCATGAAGGCAAGTCGATCCGTTCGGTCGTCGTGTTCTAAGTCGCGTTCTAAACCAAAAACGTCAAACACAAGGAGGATAGGCCATGAATGTTCATATCCACCCATCGGTTGACAGCGGCGTCAAGAAGGGCACTGGCAGCTTTGCCGGCGGCACGCTCGTCTGCAAATGCAAGGACCGGCCGGTCAAGGTCGGCATCAAGGGCGACGTCGCCCACAACCATGCCTGCGGCTGCACCAAATGCTGGAAGCCCGAGGGCGCTGCCTTTTCGGTCGTGGCCGTTGTGCCGCGCGACAACGTGACCATTCTCGAAAACGGCGACAAGCTCCAGATCGTTGACACGTCGGCGGCGATCCAGCGCTACGCCTGCAAGGTTTGCGGCACCCATATGTACGGCCGCATCGAAAACAAAGGGCATCCGTTCCACGGTCTGGATTTCATCCATCCGGAGCTTTTCACCGAAGGCGGCTGGGCGGCTCCGGGATTTGCGGCATTCGTATCCTCGGTGATCGAGTCCGGCGTCAGTCCCGCCGAGATGGACGGGATCAGGTCGCGTCTCAAGCAGCTCGGGCTCGAGCCGTACGACTGCCTGTCGCCAGCGCTGATGGATGCGATCGCCACCCATGTGGCGAAATCCAAGACAGCGGCCGCAGCCTGACACGGCCAATCCGTTGCAAGCTCCGCCGGTAGCAACAACGGCCGGCGGAGCCGCGATCATGTCCGATACCGACGATCTTCGCGTCGCTGCGGCGCCGGAGCCGAGAAACCATGACCGTTGAGACCGTGTCGCTGAACCGCTCGCATGGCGGCGTGCAGGGTGTTTACAGGCATGCCAGCCGCGAAACGAAGACGCCCATGACCTTTTCGGTCTATGTCCCGGCGCATCAGGCCGGCGTGAAGCTGCCGGTTGTTTGGTATCTGTCAGGCCTGACCTGCACCCACGCCAATGTGACGGAGAAGGGCGAGTTTCGGAAGGTCTGCGCCGACCTCGGCCTGGTCCTTGCTGCGCCGGATACCAGCCCGCGCGGCGAATACGTGCCCGGTGATCCCGCCGGCGCCTATGATTTCGGGCTTGGCGCCGGCTTTTATGTCGACGCCACCGAGCCGCCATTTGCGCAAAATTACCGAATGTGGAGCTATGTGACGGAAGAGCTTCCTGCGTTGGTCGCCAGGCACTTTCCCGTCGATCCCAACCGTCAATCGATCTTCGGGCATTCGATGGGCGGCCATGGCGCGCTTACGATTGCCTTGCGGCATCCCGATCGCTATCGCGCGGCCAGCGCGTTTTCGCCTGTTGTCGCGCCGTCGCAGGTGCCGTGGGGCATCAAGGCATTGGGCGGATATCTGGGCAATGACCGCGCGGCCTGGCGCCGGCACGATACCGTCGCCCTCATCGAGGACGGCGCGCGGTTTTCCGATCTCTTGGTCGATTACGGCGCCGCCGACCAATTTTTGACCGAACAGCTTCGCCCCGAACTTCTGGAGCGTGCCTGTTCGCAGGCCGCTATTCCACTGCTCCTGCGCCGTCAGGCCGGCTATGACCACAGCTATTATTTTATATCGACCTTCATGGAAGATCACTTGCGCTGGCATGCCGCGCGGCTGGCTGCCTGATCGGTCGCGCGACCGGCCGCAATCGACTATTTGATCTGCGCGCCATCGGGCGGGGGATCATCGGCCGGCAGCCTGTTCCTGACCAGGAAGCGCACCCCGTGTTCGTAGGCCTCTGCGGTGTCGCCGCGAATCTGACCACCCAGGTGGGCAACGCCGGCTCCGCTGGTGGCGTCAACGATCCAGATGTCCATCGAAGAAATCAGTGACGATACTTTGTGCACCACCGACACAACGGCGTATGCCGCGCCGGCCTTGCGGGCGACAGCGAGAAAGCAATCGCCGCATCGGTAGCGCGGCGCTGTTGCGGCGATTTCGGTGCCGAATGGCCCGAGATCGACGGGCGAATAACGCCCGGTCTTTTCCAACGTTTCCGACAGGACTCGCGTCGCCATCGCAAGCCTCTCGGTGCGGTCGGATTGCGGAGCCTCGCCGCTG
>Ga0210401_10006383_pt1 | contig 11974 bp, 13 predicted proteins | sample IncBWH32MmetaG_FD_150866 | JGI IMG/M metagenome (GOLD analysis project Ga0210401, IMG submission 150866) | Forest soil microbial communities from Barre Woods Harvard Forest LTER site, Petersham, Massachusetts, United States - Inc-BW-H-32-M | ecosystem: Environmental > Terrestrial > Soil >... | reverse complement strand
TGTCGGCGAGCACCTAGTCGGGATCGTAGACTGCGTTGCCGTATCCTTTGCGCCGGATGTTCTCTTGCATTTCCTCGAGGCGCGCTTTTTCCTGGGCTAGTTGCGCTTGCGTGGCATCGTATTGGGCTTTCAAATTGCGTCCGGTGTCGCACCAGGACTTGTAATAAGGAGTGTAATAAGTCGAGGTCCAGCAGGCCGGCGCGTCACTGTCCTGGGAGAACGACGCGCTCCACGCGGCAAACTGGTTCTTGAGGCGAGCGATCCGATTCTGAATGCCGATGATTTTGCCTTTTTGTACTTTGATCTGATTCTGGAAAACTTTTCCTTGCGTCTCGAACTGCCGCGTTTTTCGTTCGTCTTCCTGAGTTTCCTTTGCCGCGGCGCTCTGTTCTACATTACTCGGCTTGAGTTCGGATTTAGCCACATCGGGCGGGTTGCTGCCATCGTTTAAATCGTGGTTGCGTATGACTTTGATTGGCGGAGCGGAGTCGCGCGTCTGCCTCGAGGCGCTGGCTGCGGCTGCCACTGCTGATTGTTTAACTGGTGTGGCCGGTTGTGACCCTGGTGTTTGCGATGCAGTGGATTGCGAGTCTGCTGCTGGCTGGGTCGTTTGGGCACAGGCCAGCGCCGCCACCAGTAAACATACCGTCATCGACAGACAATAGCGGAGTTGCACGCATCAATGATATCGCCAGGCGGTGTGCGTGGCTAAGCTTTGCGAGTAACGGAGGATGCTGTACTTTTGGGGCAGAACCCTGGAGATCCTATTCGGCTTCCGCAATTGATAGTGCCGATTGCTTACTCCTCTGGCTGGCTCTTTTAGGTGATGTGACTATTGTGATTACGCTGACCAAAATCAGCAGGGCGCCTAACAGCGTACGACGACCAACTACTTCTCCTCCGATGAAATATCCAACGGCGACTGCAACCATGGGGTTCACGTAAGCGTAGGTTCCGACTTTGGTGGGCGATTCATAGTGCAGCAGCCAGACGTAGGCCGTGAAACCCGCGATCGAGCCAAATATAATGAGGTAAATCAGCGCCAGCCACGCGTTCCAGGAAACTGTCTGCCAGTGAAAGCCAACGAACTCACGTGAGAGAGCGGCGAGAATGAATAACTGAACTCCGCCTGTGATCATTTGCGCCGCTGCGCTCATGGGCTTCGAATCCGGGAGCGGCAGCCGACGTGTAAGAATCGTGGCCACAGACCAGGTGAAGGACGCAATTATCAGCGCGAGCGCGCCGGCACGATTGAGGGTAACCTCTCCAAAAGAAAAGGATTGGCCAGTTAAAACCGCGACCCCGCAAAGACCCAACAGCAGGGCGAATCCGAGCCGGACAGTAAGGCGTTGGCTGCGCAGAAAAATGATTTCCAGCAGCGTGATAAATACAGGGATGGTCGCCAGCACAACTGCCGCGATCCCCGATGGCACGCGCTGCTCAGCCCAGAAGAGGCAGCCATAGTCCACGAGAAAGATCAGCGTTCCGAGCAGGGTTGCGCCCGCCCACTGCCGCCGTGACGGCGGTGGGGCACCTTTTAACCGCATCCAGCCATACAGCACGACGCCCGACACCAAAAAGCGCATACCAGCAAGCATGAACGGCGGCACTTCGCGGACACCAATTCGTATGGCCAGGTAGGTTGATCCCCAGACGAAGTAAATGATGCCGAAAGCCAGAAGGATCTTCCACGGGGCCGGACGCTCGGCGGTTTCCAATTCCCTCTCCATTCACTTCGCGGTATATCAGGCTATAGATGTTGTTGCACCTGCACCAGAACCATAGCCTGGGTATAAAAAGTTCTTATTCGTTTCAGGAATTTTGTTTTATGTAGTTCGCGTGCAGTCCTTCCGAACATCAAGCCGCTGAGTGCGGCCACTTTCTCCGGCTCAACACCTTTCGACGCAATCAGTACGTGGAAAGTTTCACCCATGCCAGCGGGGGTGACTAAATGTTTGAGCTGCAGGGCGACTTTGGCACGCTCCTGCGGCGGTTGGCAGTCTTCGAAGACGTCGGCAAATTGGTTGTGCTCGCCGATTCCCAGCAGAAACTGCGACTGCGTCATCAGCGGCTGCATCTGCATTCCTTGTGTTTCGGCTGCGGCGTCGAGGGCGGTGAAGTTCACGTGAGCAGTAATGTCCTGCTCGCCTGGAGCTTCGTATGGATTCGTACTGACCGAGTGCTGCCGGTATGCAACGATGGTGCCGCGATGCCGCCCGGCTAGTTGCTCCTGCCGCGTGTATCCGTAGTCTATGGCGATAATGACGCCTCGCTCGATTGCGGCGGCGATTTTAGAGATGTAGCGTTGCGCGATGAGCGACGCCTCGACGCGTTCTCCGACTTCTGGATGCACGCTGTAACGGTCAAGGAATTCCATCGCCTCAGGAGATGGCGGATACCAAACTTCAAACAGTTGGCCGTTTTTCTCCGAAATAAAGAGCTGGCCTTGCTGGCTCAGAACTTCGACCGGAAGCGCGTCGAAGAACTCGTTAGCAAAAACAATGATAGGAACCTCAGCGGCTAACGCCCTTGCGGTAGGGATGTCATTTGGCATGACTAACGTTGTGCCCTTCCCAATTACCTTTGCGTCATCAGACACAGAGCCGCCGGCGAGCGATGCTTTTGCAGTTTGGAAACGTCTTTCTAGGGTTGCTTGCAATCGTTGGCGCAAAGCCGGAGATTGTTCCGTCAGCGAATAGTGCAGAGCCTCGAAGAAGCCGGGGAACTTCTTCTCTGACCAATCCAGTACGTCCTGGGCAAACAAGCCGCGTCCTGGACCAAGTTCCAGAATCTCGATGCTGTTTGGCGCTCCCAGCGCCCGCCATATTTCCTCGAACTGACGGGCTAACAGTCTGCCGAATACCGCGTGCACGTCGCTCGAAGTATAGAAATCACCGGCTTTGCCGAATTGTTCTGCATCGCGTGAATAGTAGCCGAGCTCTGGGTGGTAAAGACAAACTTCCATGTAGCGAGCAAAGGGCATGGGCCCGTGTTCGCGTATTTCCTGCACAATTTTCTGGCGCAGATTCACAGGCCTTCCCGTTGACGTTCGAGGCGGTCTTGTGGAGTGCGGATAAACATTTCGACCAGATAGTCATGCAGACAATCGTAAAGCTGGCGTTGCAGGCTCCATTCGAACTGGGGATTGTCTAGATCACGCGGATGTAGATCGAAATAGTAAGTGTGCACCGGAACCGGCGGATTTTTGAACTGAATGATGAGTTCCACCCCGTCACCTTTGGCGCGTGCCGAGAAATCGAGCAGAGGATGCTCGTAAAGACGCAGTTGAGCGAGAACGCGTTCGAGGCGTGGGTTTGTCGACATGAACAACCAATTTTAAAGTAATTGCTGGGATGTACAGGAACCCTGTACAATAGTATCGCGGGGGGACACGTGACAGAGACTACCTACACCAATCTACGTGAAAGTTTGGCCTCCATGCTGGACCGGGTGGCCGATGACCACGAAATCGTGATTGTCCGCCGCCGCGGGGAAAGAAAAGTAGCGATGGTTCCTGCTGACGAACTAATGGGTTTACTAGAGACTGCGCACTTGCTGCGATCGCCAAGAAACGCCCAACGCCTGCTCACAGCATTGCGGCGAGCTGTGGCGGGCAAGGCTAAACCCGAGACTCTCGAAAAGTTTCGTCGGGAGATTGGCCTTGGCGCGCATCGCTGAGCGACAAGCCGTATTCCACACTGAGTTTCGCCAGGATCTGCGGCACTGGATCGGTACCGACCGCAAGACGTCCCTTCGCATTATCGAGTTGATTGAGGCCGTGCTGCGAGATCCTTTCGATGGTATCGGTAAACCGGAACCTCTGAAATACGTATTAGCCGGATGCTGGTCGCGAAGAATTACTCAGGAACATCGTCTGGTTTATCGAGTCAGCGAAGGAAGGATTGATTTTCTCCAGGCGCGGTATCACTACTGATTGGCGGTTCTACTCGTAGCGCAAAGCCTCAATCGGGTCGAGCGTCGCGGCCTTGATAGCCGGGAGCATTCCGCTGACGATTCCGACGAAGCTCAGAATCGCCGTCGACCACACCAGCGTAGCGGTGTCGATCACCAAGTGGATATCTCCATCGCTGGCATCATCCATGAAAGCACTCCACAGAGTGAGCGAGCCTACGGACCACGAAACCAGGTATGCCAGTGCTACGCCGAGCAGTCCGCCAAGCAAGGTGATGACCAAGGCCTCGGTTAGGAATTGAAACAGAATGTGCCAGCGGTGCGCCCCTAAGGCTTTCTCGACGCCGATCTCGCGCGTGCGCTGTGTGACTGAGACCAGCATTATATTCATCAGTCCCACGCCACCGATGCCCAGTGTGAGCAGGCCGATGAAGCCCAGCAAAATCTTGATGCCGACGGTAATGATGGTGAGGTCGGCCAGATCTTTATTGGCGTCAAATACAAAAACTGCGCGCTCATCCTTGGGATCGAAGTTATGGTGAAACGCCATGGAGCTGCGCACGGCGCGGGCTACCTTGTCGTGATCACCTTCATAGTCCATGAAAATGCCGTCAAGATAATAGGCATTTTTTAGATCGCTGGTGGCGCTGTATGGGATGTAAACCAGCGAGTTCATGTCCTCGTCGCCGTTAGAGATGGTGTGTTTCAGTACGCCGATCACCTTAAATGAGACACCGTCGATGCGTACGCTTTCGCCGAGCGCGTTCTGCCCCGAGAACAATTTCTTCTTTACGGTTGAGCCGATGACGGCTACCCGGCTATGAGTGAAGTCTTCTTGCCCCCCCCAGAAAGCACCGTCGCCAATTTCCAAGGCGCGGATTTTCTGGTAACTGGAGAATATTCCATGAACTCCGTAACTGGCGCTGCGCGTGCCGAAGGAAAGCTGGCTTTGCTTGTCCACCTCGGGCGAAATTCGGGTGAGCATAGGAATCTCAGCGCGAAGATAGTCGAGATCATCACGCGTCAATCGGATTTGAGTGCCGGCCTTACTGCCGCCGGCTTGTAGTGATGTGCGTCCTGGAAAAATACCGATCAAGTTCCCGCCAAAAGTACGGAAGGCAATCATCAGAGCGTTTTCGAAACCGGAACCGTACGCCAGCAGCAGCACCACGGTCGCGATACCCCAGGCCATGCCCAGCATGGTGAGCAAAGAGCGCCGCCGATTATGCTTTAGCGCGTTATAGGCTTGAGTTCCAAGATCGCCAAACATTCTTACTCCTGCCGCAGTGCCTCCACCGGGGGAAGCAACGCTGCTTTCCGAGCGGGATAAAGACCCGCGATGATCCCCGCTAATGAGAGGGAGAATATTGCAATCACGGCCGAGGCTGGCACAATGCGTGGCGTGTCGAATCCCTCCGGCGAAGGCAGTTGCGCCAGCAATCCTACGAACCCGCCCGAAATCGCCAGGCCGATTCCGCCACTCAAAGCAGTCAGAAATGCGCCTTCGACAAAGAATTGAGTAAGAATATTGCGATGAGTCGCGCCCAGCGCTTTTCGTAACCCAATCTCTCTGGTTCGCTCCGTCACTGAAACCAGCATGATGTTAATGATCCCGATCGCGCCAAGTCCCAGCGTCACCAGTCCGACCACGCCGAGGAACCAATCCATGGCGTCGAAGATCTTGCCTACGCGTATAGCACCGTCAATCGTGTCCCAGTCCATGAAGGCATCATCGATCTTCGGATCGAATCCGTGGCGGCGGGCAATAATTCCATGTACTTCTTTTTGCGCTTCGAGATGCATTTCCTTCTTCAGCGGCCTGTAGTTGATGAACGAAATCGCATTCTCTGAATTTTGTGTGATGATGGGAAACAGCGAGCGCATGGTTTCAAGCGGCACGAAAATGCGTGCATTGGTTCCGTTCTCGCCTTCCTTACCAATCTTTGGTATGACCCCTATGATTTTGAAGTCTATGCTGTTCAACAGAATCGTGCTGCCGACGGCAGGCTGGCCCGGGAACATGTTCTTGAGCATCTCCCATCCCACCACGGCTACCCGGCGATGCTGGGTATTATCGTCATCGTTGAACCAGCGGCCGGGATCGATTGGCAGGGTGCGAATATCTCTGTATTCGGGCGCAACTCCGAAAACTTGCCCGTTGGTCGTGCCAAAATCGCTGACGGCGCGGATGTCGTCTCGTTCAAGCACCGGCGAGACCGCGCGCAGCAGTTTGGCCTCGCCTCGAATAGCGAGATAGTCCTCGTAGGTAAAGTGATAAGGAGGCCCGGATTGATAGCTTCCCTCCACAGCTGGGATGCGCCCGGGCAGGACGAACATGATGTCCTGCCCGAGGTTGGACAATTGTCTGGCTTGACCGCTGCGAAAACCCTCTCCGAGCCCGACGAGCAGAAGCAACGAACCCACGCCCCAGGCGATGCCGAACATGGTGAGAAAGGACCGTAACTTGTGTGCCCACAGAGTCGCCAGGGACTGGCGGACGATATCAATAAGGGCTCGCATAAGTTTTTCTGTGGGTGCGATCGTCCGCGTCGTGCTTTCCGTCGAGATCAAATAGCCCGGGCGACGACGCCCGCGCCTACACTTGATACGCAGGCCGGGGCAAACTGGTTCCCAATGTCTTGGACGGGGCTTTTCCATCGTTGACACAGTCTTTTTTACAAGTTGTTACAAATTGCTATCCGGCCGTTTTCCGCACCGTCTAAACGGTCGTTTCCTCAATCGGGTTACGCAAATAGAGACTAATCGGAGGGTCATGCCATGCTCAGAAAATTGTTCGTCGCTTTGGTTGCAGTTGGTGGCTTGTCGGTCGGAAGCTTGTTAGGCCACGCGCAGTCCGCGCTTCTCGATATACCTCGTGATAGCCAGCATTCAGTAGTGGTCCAGCGCATCGGAATCACAGACATCACCATTAACTATCACCGTCCGCTGGTTAAGGGTCGAACCATCTGGGGCAAAGTTGTGCCTTACGACGAAGTATGGCGGGCGGGAGCGAATGAGAATACCACCATCACCTTTACTGATCCGGTTTCGATCGAAGGCAAACCGCTGGCAAAAGGCACCTACGGTCTGCACATGATTCCGGGGCATGACCAGTGGATCGTTATTTTCTCCAAGGAGCACGTCGCGTGGGGCAGTTTTACCTACAAGCAAGCTGATGACGCACTGCGGGTGACCGTAAAGGCGCAGGCATCAGATCCCCATGAAGCGCTGACCTACGATTTTGATGACGTTAAGGCGGACTCCGCCGTGGCCACGTTGCGATGGGAGAAGATCGCGGTTCCATTCAAGATCGACGTCAACACGCATGACATCGTACAGGCAAGTTTGCATAACCAGCTTCAAGGTCTGCCGCAATATATGTGGGAAGGCTGGGACGATGCGGCGACTTATCTCCTCACCAACAAATATGATCTCGACGAGGCGCTGCAATATGAAGAGATTTCGATCAAAACCGAGCCGCGGTTCGATAATTATTTGACCAAGTCGCAGATCCTCGAAGCCATGGGTCGAAAGGATGATGCCGCAACAGCAAAAAATGCAGCTCTGCAAAAAGCTACGGCGGCTCAGCTTTATTATTACGGCCGGCAGTTGCAGACGCAGGGCAAGCAGGATGAGGCCTTTGATTTGTTCCGTCAGGCGGCGAAAAAAGATCCGAATGACTGGGTCGTTCACGACGGTACGGCAAGAATCTATTCGGCTAGCGGGGACTTCGACAATGCTCTGAAGGAAATTAAGATCACCTACGCTGGTGCGCCTGACAATCAGAAGATTTTCTTTGAGCCGTTAGTGAAGAAGCTGGAGGCCAAGCAGGACATTAACAAGAATTAGCGGCCGAGGATTTATCAAATATCGTTGTCATCCCGAGCTCAGCGAGGGATCTGAATTTTGCTGATACCGGCAAAAAAACAGATTCTCGTCGCTTTGCTCGTCGGAATGACAAGGACTTTCTCTGTAAGAATGAAATCGCGGGATTGTCTTCCGCTTAATCCCCGGCCTTGGCGACTGGAGTTTTGTCTTCGGTCGTCTTCTGCTCCGGATAGTCGTACACGCCGCGGCCAGCTTTGCGTCCCAGGCGTCCCGCCTTGACGTACTGAACCAACAAAGGCGCAGGCCTGTACTTTTCACCCAGGCTTTTCTGCATGTATTCGAGAATGTGCAGGCGAGTGTCCAGGCCCACCAGATCCACCAGTTCGAATGGACCCATAGGATGATTGAGTCCGAGCTTCAGGGCCTTGTCGATATCCTGCGCGGAAGCAATTCCTTCCTGCAGCATGTAGAAGGCTTCATTGCCAATCATCGCGTTAATGCGGCTTGTAATAAATCCCGGCGATTCTTTAATTACAACGACGTCCTTACCCATGCGCCGTCCCACCTCGGCTGCGGTCGCCAGCGCGTCCTCATCCGTTTCCAGCCCGCGGACGATCTCTAGTAATTTCATCTTGTGGACTGGATTGAAGAAATGCATTCCTACACATTTCTTGGGACGGTAGCTGACGCTGGCAATTTCGGTGATGCTGAGCGAAGATGTGTTGGAAGCCAGGATGGTTCCGGGCCGGCAGATTTTGTCGAGCAGAGTGAAGATCTCGATCTTCGACTCCATCTCTTCCGGCACTGCTTCAATCACGAGGTCAGCCTCGCGGGCGGCTTCTTCGACGCTTCCCGCGTATCGCAACCGGTCGAGTGCCGCTTTCGCGTCGTCGGTTGACACTTTTCCCAGTTCAATCGCCTTGTCGAGATTGCCGCGAATCTCGTTCTCTGCGCGACGCAGGGCATTGGGCAGCAGATCTTCCAGGATGGTCTGATAACCGCCGATCGCCGCAACATGAGCAATGCCGCGGCCCATAGTGCCGGCCCCGATCACGGCAATGGTGTTGACCTGAGCCACTACTGCCCACCCTTTTCCAGGCGGACCACGAGAGCATCAAGGTTAGTTCCCGCAGCCTTCAGGCTTTCAGCCAGACGCTTGCGTTCGTCAACTTCCATAGCCGCGACGAAGGCATTGATGCGGCGCAAGGTGGTGGTAATGTCGTCCACGTAGTTGATGAGGCGAATCAGCTCTCCAGAAGTTCCCATAATAATTTCTGCTCCAGTGGCCCGCATGCGGGCGACGATTCTTCTATTATGCGCTCCGCACTCAGGGGAAACTGGCACTTGAGGGCGAACCACTATTTTCAATGGTAGCGAAGAATTAGTAAAGCCGCGAAGGTGACTTCTGGCAGCGTTTGTCCCTTTATTAACAACAGATTAAATCTCAACGCGTATAGCTCCCATCGATGTTTTTAATTGGCCTTTCTTTGCTCCGTCGAATCTAATATTCATATGACCGAAAAACCTGTAAAGCGCTACATCTTTGCGAGTGATTTCGACCAGACGTTGACTTTCAACGATTCCGGTTACGTGCTCAGTGAATTGGTGGGTATTCCGACGGAGGAGTTCGAGCGCAAAGCTCAAGGGATGGCGAAGCTCAACCTGGTGCAGCAAGGCGCGGAGCTGGCATATCTGCTGCTGCATGATCCTGAATTCAAGACGCGAGTGCGCCGGGAACATCTGGTTGAGGCCGGTAAACGAGTGCGGCTGAAGGAAAACATTGCGCTGCTTTATGAAATTCTCAAGAGCGGCATTGACGGTTATCACTTCGATTTTTATGTTCTTTCCGCGGCTCCGGTCGAAGTTATTCAATCGGCTCTCGAGGGAATTGTCCCTGCCGATCACATCTACGGAACTGAGTTCCTCTATAACAGTAGCGGCCAGATTGAATCCATCGCTCGCGCCACTGCCGGCTACGGCAAGGTGGCCAGGCTCGATCAGTTGCAGGCTGAGCAGCAGGTTGGGCCGGACCATATTATCTACGTAGGAGACGGCAGCTCCGATGTCCACGTCATGCTGCACGTCAATGTTCGTGACGGCTTTACTATTGCGGTCTCCGAGGCCAAACATGTTTCGCAAGTGGCGAAGCGAACCATCCTTAGCAAGAACGCGCTGGCTGTGCTGGCACCTATCTTGGAAGACGTGGTCGGATGGGAGAGACCGCGCATTCGACAATTTTTCGAGTCCTACGGAATGCTGATTCAAGAGTGGGATCGAGTGCGCACCGATTGGCTCACCCTGCGCTCGGACCGGAACCAATGGTCAACGGCAGGGGCAAGTTAGTGTAGGCGCGAGTGTCCACGGTCGCGCGACTCTCGCGCGTAGTTTGCCAGCATCGTTTATGATTCCCCTATGCTGCGCGATAAAAACCTGATCCCGCTTTCGCGCCAGCACCAACATGCGCTGGCGCTCTGCGTCCGGCTTGATCGTGCACTGCGGGCAGGCGAAGTCGATCTTGAGGCCTGGCAGGCTGAGATCCGACAACAATTCAAAAGTGAGATTGGATTTCATTTTGCGGCGGAAGAGGAGATTCTGTTCCCCGCAGCCGCGAACTTCATTGACCTGCGGGCGCTCATAGAAGAACTTCTCGCTGACCATGCCGTACTACGCGATTATTTCGCTCGCGCCGCCGTGGGCGATCTCAACCTGCAAAGCCTTGCAGACTTCGGACAAAGACTAGCCCAGCACATCCGCAAAGAAGAGCGCCAGCTTTTTGAAGGGATGCAGCGGGTAATGAGCTCGCAAGCGCTGAGCGCGTTAGGTGTGGCCCTGGATGAAGCGTTGAAGGATGTATCGCAGGCGTGCGCTCTGCCGAGTGAGGCGACACGGCTGCGTCCGCGATAAGCCATTCCTGATTCCTCGACCTGTTATCGCATCTTCACTTTCCCCGTTAATTCAACGTCAACGGCCGAGCGGGCGACGAACACGTCGAAATCTCCTGGCGCCACAGCCCATGTATGGGTCTTGACGTCGTAATAGGAAAACGCTCTCCGGTCTAGCTTAACGGTAACACTCTTCGTCTCACCGGGATTCAAATTCACTTTTGCAAAACCTTTCAATTCTTTCACCGGGCGGGGGGCTGGTGCATGCTGATCACCTACGAATACCTCAGCGATGTCCGCGCCTCCGTGGCTACCGGTGTTGCTGATGTCGAATGCAACAGTGACTCCCTGATCGGATGACAGCGGCGAGATTGTCAGATTCTTATAGGCAAACGATGTATAGGAAAGCCCATAGCCAAAGGGAAACAGCGGCTTGACCGTGGATTTGTCGTAGTGACGATAGCCGACAAAAACTCCCTCGGTGTATTCGACTTTCTTGCTGCCAGTTTTTGGGTAGTAGCTGTCATGAGTGGGATTATCTTCCCAGCGGCGCTCGATGGAGATCGGCAAGCGTCCCGAGGGATCGAAGTCGCCAAAAAGCAATTGCGCGACCGCGGTGCCGCCCTCCTGGCCCGGATACCACGCTTCGAGCAGCGCCGGAACATGATCCACCCAACCATTCATGTCAACTCCACCGCCGGAAGTCATCACCACAATAGTTTTCTTATTCGCTGCAGCAATTTGGTTGACAAGCTCATCCTGGCCCGGAAGCAGTTTGAAGGTGCGATCGCCGCTTTCCCCTTCGCTGGCTGCGTCAAAGCCGGGAGCGACGATTACTGCGTCCACGCGGGCGGCCAACGCTTTCGCCTCCGGCGTGACCAAGGCTTCAGGACGTACAATCCCCAAGTTGGCGGTGACTTTGCCCCATCCCTTTTTTGCGTAGTAATCAAGTTCAATCTGATGCGGAGCTTGTGTCAGCGTGATCGGAGCTTCGCCCACGAAGGCGTACCATTGCGTCCAATTGTCGAGCACCAACTTCTTGTCGATATAGAGGCGATAGCCGCCATTCTCGCCGGGACCTTGCACGAATGCGAGATACGATCCGGCAACGGTGGGGGTAAAGAAACCGGTCCAGCGAATTGAAATATCGTTAGCTGACTTCTCGCCTTCGCGGGCGGGGACATAACTGGCGCGGTCGTCATATCGCACCAGTGCAGGTTTGCCGCTCAGGTCAAGGTTATGGAAAATCTCTTGCTTCAATCCTTTCTGGCCACCACTTGCTTGAGAGGTAAATTCCATCTGCTTTGAAATTTCGTCCAGCGCGGGAAGGCCGGGTGAATAATAAACTTTCG
>Ga0210401_10006382_pt1 | contig 11975 bp, 10 predicted proteins | sample IncBWH32MmetaG_FD_150866 | JGI IMG/M metagenome (GOLD analysis project Ga0210401, IMG submission 150866) | Forest soil microbial communities from Barre Woods Harvard Forest LTER site, Petersham, Massachusetts, United States - Inc-BW-H-32-M | ecosystem: Environmental > Terrestrial > Soil >... | reverse complement strand
TAGCGCGGCACGCGAAAGGCGAGTATGTCCGCAAGATCGCGAGGACCAGCACGCTCGACTTGGCGCTGCTCAGCCGCTATCGAACGGCGCGGACACGGGACGATGGGTTGTTCTTGCGGTTCGGCGCGCTCGATGCGGAAAGCCTGCACGCGGGAATCGAGGAACTGGTGGTGGCTGCAACGATGAGCCGGTAGATCCAACGTTGTCCCAAATGATCTGTTTGGTGCTCTGATGAGCCCGCCTGCAGCGAATGGTTTTGTCGTCATCGCCGAGTAACTGGCGGAGGGGCGGCAAAGCGTCGGTCGCTTTAAGTTCTACCAGAGCGTAGATCGCGAGAACCTTATGCTCGGATTTTGATCGCTCAGTGTCATGCCAGGCGCCGAGCAGGCGCCTGCAAATCAGATCGTAGATCTTGCGTTCGTCGGCGCTCAGGACGGTCTTTTCGGGCGAGGTAACTGTGGGGATGATCGCGTGATGATCAGTAACCTTGGAATCATCGGTTGTGTTGCAACTTCCATGGGCCCCTGCTGACAACGTGAAAGAATCGTGAAAATGGCTACGCGACCGACGATCTTCAAGTGGCGGCAAACAGAACCGGCGCTCATTCTCTGTGCGATCCGCTGGTATCTTCGATATTCTCTGTCGCTGCGGGATGTTGAAGAGCTGCTGGAGGAACGCGGTCTGGAAGCCGATCATACGACGATCTGGCGATGGGTGCAGCGTTACGGCCCCGAGTTAGAGCAACGACTGCGCCGGCACCTGATGCCGACCAACAAGTCGTGGCGGGTCGATGAAACCTACGTTCGGGTAAAAGGCCGCTGGTGCTACCTGTACCGGGCGATCGATTCGGCAGGTGCCACCATCGATTTCCTATTGTCCGCATTGCGTGACGCCGATGCCGCCAAACGGCTGTTTCGCAACGCGCTGCGCGATCTATCTCATCCTCAACCCCCCGTCATCAACACGGATCTGGCGCCAATTTACGGCTCGGCCATCGCCGACATAAAGAAGGAAGGGACGCTCCGCAGCCGGTGCCGCCACCGACCCGTCCAGTATCTGAACAACATCATCGAGCAAGACCATCGCGCGATCAAACGGCGAGTGAACGCTAAGCAAGGGTTTCGTGAATTCCAGGCTGCGCGACGAACGATTCAGGGCTATGAGGCGATGAGCATAATCCGGAAGGGTCAAGTCCGGTGGCTGAGTGGGCATGACATCCATCGTCAGAATCGGTTCGTCAACGAACTCTTCGATGTGGCAGCCTAAGGTTCCGGGGAACGACGCCTTCTCTTCCAACCCTTGTTCCATTGCGAAACTTGCAACACTACCGGCTGACTCAACCACGCCATTTGCAGGAATGGCGTTCGATCACAAGTAGAGCTTCCAGCGCTGGCGGGCCCACACGTGATGAACGGTCGGCTCCGGATGCCATTTCCTGATTATAAGCCCATTACCCGTTCCTTATAAAACCGGAATTCCGTAAATTTCAGGACACTAGGAAAATAACAACCTGCTTACTTTCAACTAGTTAACAATGGTACCCGCATTGCATCGACAATCGCAGTCGGGCGCGAAATCGATGACGCCAAGGGTTGATCGGGTCCAGGAGCGCTTTCGGCTCAGCGGCGATTTTCGATCTGAGCACGTGCATCAGGTAGAGGCGGAGCTGCACCGGTGCCGGTCACCAGTCGCTTCGGAATCAGAAGAAGTGGGCATCGTTGATGTCGAGGCGATGCGCTTTCTGAATTCGTACGAGGCGGTGGGAGCTTCCGCACTACACGACTCCGTCTATATCACGACGTGGATGCCGCAGGAACGCGAGCGGGCCGGAGGAACAGCCGAAAGGGACAAGCAGGACGGAAATGGAAACGACAGCAAACGTAGTATTCGTACACGGAGCATGGGCGGACGGATCGTCCTGGAGCAAAGTGATCCCCCTGCCACAGAAGAAACGTTCGAACGTCATGGCGCCTCAACAGCCGCTCACTTCGGTCGAGGCAGTCATAGCGGTGACGAAGAACTTGCTCAGCATGTTGAGGGGCCCGGTCGTGCAGCCGTCTCTTTAGGGTGCGGGACCATTGCGGCATGGCTTGACGTCACCTTCCGGATTTCTGCGCTCATACCCACACTCTCGTGGAGACAAACACTCAATCCGCGCGAAGCCGAAAGGAAGGGTTTGGTGCACGAAACAGTTAGCGGCAGGGCCGTCGTTCGCGCGATGAAGATCCCTCGGCGACTGTCGTCGCATACGCCGGAATCCGTTGCGTACAGCAAACGTCTCGTCCACAACATCATTACGGAGCGCCGTGATTGGATTGCTCGCGAGGAGACGCTAGGTAAACGCTTCGATTGGCTGCGGGCGTCGATTCGGAGCAGTGCCTCGCTCGTAGTTCTTTTATGGATGGTGTATCAACCGATCCTGGCTCAGTCCCAGCAACCGGTCACTCCGAGTAACGGCGCGAGGGGGGCGGAACTAGTTCGACTTCCACTGACTCTGCCCGAAGCTGTGCAACTGGCGCTCAAGCAGAATCCGCGGGAAATCATAAGCCGTATTGAAGTTGAACAACGCGAGCGGCTGAGCGACGTAGCTTTGGAAAAGTTGCTCCCTCAAGTCGCTATCGACAGTACCGTATCGGTAAAACGGTTCAACGGGCAGAGTATCACTGGGGGGCCTGTGCCCGCTCAATACGGGCCATTTCAGGTTTTGAATTTTGGTGGGGAGTTCTCGCAAAGCCTCGTCGATCTACCCCTTATCCGCCAATTTCAGTCGAGCAGACAAGACATTGCTACCGCCAAATATGAAAGGAATAGTACCCGAGAGGACATTGTTTCCACAGTCGTAACGCGTTATCTCTTCGTTCAGCGAGCCAAGGCCACGCTGGAGGCGGCACAAGCGCAACGCGAACTGGCGCAGAGGCTCTTCGATCAAGCCGCACAGCTAGAAAAGAATGGAATCGGAACTAGCCTCGATACTTTGCGCGCAAATGTGGAATTGCAGAACGAATTGCAACGAGACATCGACGCTTCGTCCTCTGTTCAAACCGCTTCCTACGCCTTGGCATATCTCCTCAGCTTAAAGCCAGACCAAGAAGTTGAAGCGATCGATTCGATGAAATACGATCAGCCCCCGGCGCTTGACGAAAAATCGCTGATCCAGACGGCATATCAGCAACGTCCGGAATTGCTTGCAATTGCTTCAGCACAGCGTTCAGCACTTATCGAGACAAAGGGTGTACGCGAGCAGCGGTTGCCATCGGTAACATTCGAAAGCTCATATTTTGAGCAGGGTCGCATCCTCGGTGATTCCATTCCGGCTTATACGTACACTGGCACGCTACACCTCCCGCTTTGGACGAGCGGCCGAATCTCCGCCGAAATCGCTGGGGCCAAGCTTCAGGAGCAACGGCTTGCCGAGCAGAGGCGCGACACAGCGAACTCCGTGCTGCAGCAGGTGCGGACCGCGATCGAGCAGTTGCGGGCATCGCGTGGCGCTGTCACGGTAGCAAACAACGCTCTCGATCTCGCGAGGCAGGAGGTTGCTCGGGCGGAGCGGCGTTTCGCGGCGGGTGTCTCCACCAATATTGATGTCGTCACAGCGCAAGATCAATTGGCTCGCGCCAGCAATAACCAGATCGAAGCCCTCTATCGGTACAACCAATCCCGGGTGGACCTTGCGCGGGCAACGGGCGATGTTGAGAACATTTACGCGCATTAATGGAGGAGCAATGGACCCTGCGGAAGCGAAGGAAGTACCCGTGCAAACATCTGTTCTTCCGGTTGTGCGTAACTGGAAGCGCATCTCGATTGCCTGCGGCGCGTCCTTCATTGCCTTGGCGCTCGTATTCTGGTTCCTCTTTGGGAATCGCCTTACAACTGACGACGCGCAGGTCGACGGATATATAACGACCGTTTCACCACGCGTCTCCGGCGACGTAGTCGCGCTTCGGGTCAAGGACAATCAGGAGGTACAGGCAGGCGACCCGCTTGTTGACATTGATCCGCGTGATTATCAAGTCGCCTACGACCAAGCGAAGGCGGCGTACGGCGTAGCTGTGGCGGAAGCGCAATCCGCGAAAGTCAACATCTCACTGACCCGCGATACCACGGCTTCCACAATGGACAGCTCGGCTGATGAGAGCCTGGTCTCTAAAGCTGATTTGATACGCTCACGCACGGTATACCAGCAATCCGCGACGGCTTTGCTGGATGGCGCGAAGGCAAATCTGGATGCCAAGCTCGCGACCAACGAGCGCGCCCAAGCGGATCTAAAGCGTTATCGCCCCCTACTGGTGTCGAACGATGTGTCGCATTTTCAATTCGACGCTGTCGAGGCTGCGGCGCGGGTGGCAAAGAGCGAGTTCCTCGCGGCCGAGCAACAGGTACTTAGCGCCCAGGATGCAGTCGACATCGCGAAGGCCCAGGCAACGGCGGCTGAGCATCAGTTGAGCCGTTCTGAAGCGGAGTTGAGGCGAAGTAAAGCCCAACTCAAGCTTGTGCCTATCCGAGAAGCGCAATACCAATCGGCACTCGCAACTGTCGAGCGCGCCCGTGCCACGGAAGAAGGGGCTGCGCTGCAATTGAGTTATACACATGTCGTGGCTCCCGTTTCCGGCCGGGTTACGCAGCGTACGGTTGAGGTCGGCCAGTATGTTAGTCCCGGACAACTCTTAATGACGGTGGTGCCGTTGGACCGTGTCTACATCACGGCCAACTTCAAAGAGACACAGCTAGCTCCCGTCCGCCCCGGCCAGCGCGTCACGATCTATGCGGACACGTATAGCTCACAACAGTTTGAAGGAACTGTCGACTCGATCGCCGGCGCTACGGGCTCGCGGCAGGCGCTCCTTCCTCCGCAAAACGCTACCGGAAACTTTGTAAAAGTTGTACAGCGCATTCCCGTGAAGATTTTGATTCAACGGACGCCCCAGACGGCAGCGGTACTTCGGCCAGGTATGAATGTGGAGGTGACCATTCATGTTCATTAGTCAGCCTCTGCCTACAAGGACATCCGATGATCAACGCTGAACTTCTGGAAAGGGCCGACCGGTTTCAAACCGCCCTTCACGAAAGGCTTACGGTGCTTTCTCCGTTTGCGAAAGTCATGATCGTAACTGGCCTTGGCTTGGCAACGTGTATGGAGGTTGGCACCGCCACGGCGGTCAACGTGATCCTGCCGGATATGCAGGGCAATGTTGGCGCAACTACCGATCAAATCAGTTGGACCATCACAATCTATAGCACCGCGTTTCTGTGCTCATTGCCGCTGAGTCCTTGGCTAGCGAGACGATTTGGGCATCGCGATCATATCCTCCTGTCGATCGCCCTCCATGCCCTCGGAGGGTTCGGCTGCTTCCTGTCCCATGACTTATGGATGTTACTTTTCTCCCGGGTGGTTATGGGCATTGGCGGCGGCGGCCTTCTAGTTCGCAGCCTGGTCACCATCTATCAACTGGTCCAGGGTAAATCGCGCGGGAAATATTTTCTCTTATTTGCTACGGTGCTACAGAGCTTCAGGGCGTTGATGCCGGTGATTGTCGGATTGATAACAGATTGGATTACATGGAATACGGCTTTCCTTATTGTCATCCCGATCGGCATGGCGTCAGCAATGCTGGTCTACGTTTTCATTCCCCGTGGAATAGACTTTGAAGCTGAGCCGCCTCCCCCGGACTTCGCGGGAATCGGTTTCCTTGTCGCAGGTGTTACAGCCTTTCAGATTATTGCCAGCCGCGGGGAGCAAGACGACTGGTTTGGGTCACTCCATCTTCGTGCGGCTTTCGTGATCGGAGTCGTCGCGCTGACAGCGTTTACTTTGCGCGACATTGATCTCAATAATCCCAACCCGTTTCTAAACTTGCGACTGATCGTCACGCAGCGCACGCTGTTTGCGGGCTTAGGCATCGCCGTTGTCGTTGGTGCGATGCTCAGCGGAGGATTGTATGTTCTGCCCCAGTATCTGCGTACTATTCAGACCTTCAACGCTACCCAGACCGGGTTTTTCTATTTCATCGACGGTCTCGCAAGTCTCGTCGGATATTACCTAATGATAAAGTTGTCACCGCATTTCGGCGTTCGTTTTTCAAACTTTGCGGCGCTCATTCTCTTCATCATCGGCAATTTTTGGTTCGTCCACATGCTCACAGGAGATACGCCAGCTGCGACGATTGGCATATTTCTAGTGTTCCATGGTGTATCCACCGGAATGTTAATACCCGGTATCGGTATGCTGATTCTCCCTGCGATCGATCTAAGATTTATTTCTTTCGGCGCCGCCATTTACTTGTTCTTCCGGAGCCTTGGTGCATCGATCGGCGTGTCCGCCGTTTTGGTGTTGCTCGATATCCGTCAAACACTGCATTCGAGCCGGCTGCTAGACGCCGCAAACCAACTTGATCCACGCTTAGCTCAGACTCTGAGGGCGATCACTGAAGTTGTTCATAGGAGGGGAATTGCTGTCAACAGTTCTTCCCTCGGCGCCGATCAACTATTTGCCAGCTTGGTCAATACGCAAGCACGATTACTTTCCTTCATCGACGTGTTCTGGGCGCTTCAAATCCTTGGATTGGCAGGCATCTTGTTGTTGCTGATTAGCTGGAGTGAGTCTGCTGGAGTCTCGAATCATTCTGAAGTCAATCGAGCTTCAGTGGCTAGCCACACCTAAATGGCGCAAGCGAGAGAACACGCGATGACAACGAAGAAAGAACCGGAACTTATTGCATGGCCGGATGAATGCCGTCCCTCCGTAGCGCCGATCCATGCAGCGAACGATGCGAGCACTTCAGGTTCGAGCGACACCGTTTGGTCGCTGATCATTGACGCAGCAGAGTGGCCGTCGTTTTACCCTCATGCGACGAACATACGCATCGAGGGTGGCGGCGATGCTCTCAGTTTGGGAGCAACCTATGGACGCTGAGCGGATGCGCGCAATGCTGTTGAAGCTGCCGCATGTGGCGGAGACGGTCGCGTGGAGCGCGTACGTTCTGTTCTGGGCGGCGGATAAATCGATCGGCGGAAAGCTGTTCGCGATGATGAACCCGGTGAATAAGACGAACGGTGTGATCACGTATGCAGCCGGACCGGAGCGGTACGCCGAGCTGCTGGAGCGGGAGGGCGTGTCACCTTCTGTTGAATTTCCGCGGTCGCAATGGGTTCAGGTGGAGCGCTGGGATGTGTTTCGGCAAGCGGAGTGGCAGAGCGAGATGGAGGCGGCGCACGCGATCATCTCGGCGAAGCTGCCGAAGCGGACGCGCGATGTGCTTGCGATGCCGGTGCGCGAGCGCAAGCGGGTGATTGCAGATCGGAAGGCGCTGCTGGCGGGGCGTGCGCCGAAGAAAAGCTGATCATGCCTCTCGCTCGGCTAGATTTTCGCGTCGAGCTCTAGTAAGCTCTCAGGGTATTGGTGCACGTCGGCATTGGGAAACGCTTCCTGATCTACAGGCGACACAAACTCCTAGCCAAGAATTTAGCCTTGCGCACAGATTACGTTCTTGTGCGATTTGACCTGCTTTGCCATTTCTTACGACTCTAGCGCACAGTGAAGTCGTGAGCGGCGTCGACGACGGCTTGCGAAATCAAGCCAATATAGGCGGTATTGAGATATGTGTACTCGCGCGTAGCCGGAAAGTCTTTTCGGACTCCGAGCGGGTCATCGGCGTCCAGGCGCACGGGTGCAGCCGCCATCGATGACAGAGCGGCTGAAACGCCGACGAATCCTCTGCGGCTGATTTGCATCTTCATAACATTTCGCTCTCCCTGTTCACTAATCTTGAGGCCGGCGATACCAAAATGACAACGAGCGGCGCAGGCCGGTGGTGCCCGGCAACAGTCGCCGCTCGTCCAAGATGTTCAGGTTTTCGATCAGGCCATTGCCTTGGAGAAGGCAGCTTTGAACTTCTCCATGTCGTCGCGCGTTCCGATCGAAACGCGTACGTGATTCGGCCACGCCGGCCACAAACGGCCGATGATGACCTTCTCTGTAGCCATGGCCTGCACGACCTGGCCGCCCGGACGCCCAACGTTCACCATGAAGTGATTGGCCTCGCTCTTGGTGTATTGGAGATTCATCTTGTCGAGATAGGAGAATACGTCCGCGCGAATGTCGCTGTTGATTTTTTTACGCTCCGGCACGACAGACTTCGATTTCAAGCTGGCCATGGCCGCAGCCAGGCTGGTAACGGGGAGACTGTTGTTGCCCCACGGCTGGAGTTTGGAAATCAGATCGGGCCGTCCTGCGGCATAGCCCGCGCGGATTCCAGCCATCCCGTAAACCTTCGAGAAGCTGCGCAGCACGATGATGTCCTTGCCGGAAGCAGCCATCCCGAAAGAAGTCTTTGCGTTATCGGAGAAGTGGATGTAGGCTTCGTCCACCAGCAGGAGCGTGCCTTTGGGCATATTCGCGGCCGTCCATTCGATATCCTCGAGAGACGTGAGCGTGCCGGTCGGGTTATTCGGGTTCGTGATATAAATCACGCCGGGTGTGGGATGCGCCTTTACCATGGCCTGCACATCGTGCGAATTGTCTTTACGCAGCGGAACGTGAATCGACTTTGAGCCGATGAAGGTGGCAGCGGAGCCGCCGGATTCGTATCCGGGATCGCCCATTACCCACGGCTTGCTCGGAGACGTGAATGCGAGCGCGGCGCGGAACAGGCCGTCGCCGGATCCGGCAAAGAACATAATGTTTTCCGGTTTCAGGTCGATCGTCTCGGCGACGAGCTTCACGGTGTGGCGCTCTTCCCCATGGGGCGAATAGCGTCCGCCGTCTTTGGCGATCTGCGTGATTGCCTCAAGAGCCTCGGCGCAAGGTCCTAGCGGATTCTCATTCGAGTTGATGCGCACTGCATCTGGTGGAATTTCGCTGCGCATGGCGCGTTGTGCGAGGGCTCCTTCGTTTAAAAATGGTAGGGTTCCGCCAGCTGTCAAGGCAGCTGCGATCCTTCCTAGTTGCCGTCTGGAAAAGCCGCGTTCGAAAAGGTTGTTCTCCGCAGCGCGTGAGATTGTTTCGAGCATTAAGAGCCTCCTTCGTCCGATAAAGGAATTTTATTGCGAGCCGATTGCGAATGTCAAAGGCAGTTACTAAGGAATTTAGCTGAGTCCCGTCAAAACTCGGTTGCGACTACGGCTGCCGGTTTTTTGATGATGTGGAGAAAGTACAGGAGCCGAAGAGCATGGATTGGTAGTGGACAAGAGCCCTAGTTGACGCTGACTCCTCCGAAGTTCGGCTCTCTGTCGCGGCAATTCGGTCAGAGGACGGGTCCAAATTGTGGCTATGCAGTCGAGTATGCCTTGTGTCGAGACGGTCAAGATAACGTGGCGCGGTTTCGGGCTAGTAATGTGGTGATTCGGTACCAGCGCCTGCGTTCCTTCCTCATCATTACCTACGTCATCAACCGATCCCGCCTGGACAAAGGGTGACGAAGTGACGAAGATGATCTTGATGGAGAAGGTGAGTGGCCAGAATGACCAAGCAAGAATCAAACTGGGCGGTACCTTTCTATCGGCCCTCGCCTCCCGCTCGCCAGTGCATGGACGACGGGTATCCACAGAGTACCGAGCGCAGCCGCCGGGACAGCAAGTAACAGCCTTGTCGATTGATTTCTTGCATCCGCTCCATTATGCTGAGCAGAATCATGGCCATCACCCCAACCGCCGTATTAATGTTGTTTGTCGCCGGATTGGCCCTCGCCGCCGATCCTTTCGTCGGAACATGGAAGCCGAACCCGGATAAATGGAAGGATAGTCCCGGTGCGCGACGAGCCGAAAGTCCGAGATTTTGAAGTTGGAAGCGCTAGCAAACCACTACCGCCAAACGCAATACACGTTGGATGGAAAGCCAGTGATGCGAGCTGATAGAAAGACCCTCGCAACTTCCGACTTCTTCCCTGACGGAAAAAAGTATCAGATGGGAATGATGACCATAGTCGGACAGCGAAATCGACGAAAGGCATTTCAAGGAAACCGCTAAAGGGAAGAAGGGCACCTCCGTAATTGACTATGTCGTTTCAGCGGACGGCAAAACCCTCACCGTCACTCGCAAGGGCACCGGCACCAACACCGGCCGGACACTCGACGAAGTCCACGTTTACGACAAGCAGTAGTGGGCGCCCACCGCGATCGCAATGGAAATCGACCCGGGTCCAACGGTTAGCGGCATCGTCAAAAGTCGCGTAGGGGATGTCGCGCCGGATCTGTCGCAAACGCGCGTCGATTACACTCTGGTAGGGTGAACGAGTGAAGAACAAGCGGCCGGCACTATTTCGCGGGCGACACGTTCAAGACGAGATCATCGTCCTCTGCCTTCGCTGGTATCTGCGATATTCGCTCAGCTATCGGGATTTGGAGGAGATGATGGCCGAGCGGGGAGTCAGCCTGGATCATTCGACGATTGCTCGCTGGGTTCTACGGTATGCGCCGATTCTGAGTCAACGGATTCGCTGTAAGATGCGCAAGCCCAACCGCTCCTGGCGCGTGGATGAAACATACGTTCGCGTGGCAGGCAAGTGGGCGTATTTATATCGGGCGGTCGATTCTGAGGGGGACACGATTGATTTCATGCTTTCACCCAACCGTGATCTTACGGCGGCGAAGCACTTTCTGCAGCTTGCGTTGTGGCGAACTAGGGAGGTCTGGCCACGAGTGATCAACGTGGATGGCCATCCAGCGTATGCTCGCGCCATCGCGGAACTGAAGAGCAGTGGCGAGTTGGGGTGGCGCTGTCGATGCCGACCCTGTCCTTATTTGAACAACATCGTCGAGCAGGACCATCGTTTTATCAAGAAAGCACATCGCGGCGAGCCTTTGGTTCCGCTCGGTGGAGGGCGCACTACAGACCGTTGCTGGCTACGAGCGATACGAAAGGGACAAATCCGATGGCTTCCCAAGGGCGATGTTGTCGGCCAGGTCCAATTCATCCAGCGAATTCTCGGCATTGTCGCTTGATCACCAGTCTCGCTGGTTCGACCGCGACCTCTCAACGCTGTTTGCGACAGATCCGAATATGGACCGAGTGGCGTCCGGGTTAATGCCGTGAGCCCTGGGCCCACGCGCACGGAAGGTACTGATGCGATGGGCGAGGGGCTTGAACAGCTCGCTGCGCAGGCGCCAGCGCATCGTCCGGCAACCGCCGACGAAATTGCTGAAGCCATTGTGTTCTTAGCGACGGACCACGCCAGTTTCATTTACGGCGCGAAGCTCGCCGTGGACGGAGGGCGCACTGCTATTTGACCAGAATCGCCCAAACGTAGCAGGAAACAATCCTACACGGAATTGTTGAATCGTTCAATACTTCTGAAGTACCGGTTCGTGAATAACCTCATTGGGTGGGCGGCCCCCGACCTGTCTAGACACCTATGCCTTCTTCAACTCTTCGTCCACAACTTCGGCGAAGTGGTCGACCTCTCCCACTGTCGAATAAACGCTGGGAGTCACGCGAATGCCTGTGTACTCCGAATGACCCATCAAGGCCACAAAGATGTTCTGTTTGGTGAGCGCATCCACCAGCGCCCTCGGGTCGGCTCGGGTCACCGCGAACATGCCGATGCCGGCCGACATGGCCGGATCGGTATTGTGCAGGATTTTGACTTTGGGATTCTGCGCCAGTTTGTTGGCCCAGCGATCCCGCAGATAGCGCAGCCGCGCCAGCTTGCGCTCGATCCCGATGTTCTGATTGAAGACGATGGCTTCGCAGATGGAGTCGAGATTGGCCGCCGGGTGCGTGCCGATCTCCTCGAACTTGCGAATGTTATTATCCTGCCGGGGCGACGACGCCATCATGGCCCAGGTGTCCTTGATGCGGTCCTTGTTCACATACAGGAACCCGGTGCCCACCGGAGCGAAGGTCCATTTGTGGAGGCTCACTCCGTAATAATCGCAATTCAGATCGGAGATCTTGAACGGAAAATGATTGAAAGCATGCGCGCCGTCGACAATCACGGTGATGCCGCGCGCATGGGCCATATCCGCGATGCGCCGCACCG
>Ga0210401_10006381_pt1 | contig 11976 bp, 9 predicted proteins | sample IncBWH32MmetaG_FD_150866 | JGI IMG/M metagenome (GOLD analysis project Ga0210401, IMG submission 150866) | Forest soil microbial communities from Barre Woods Harvard Forest LTER site, Petersham, Massachusetts, United States - Inc-BW-H-32-M | ecosystem: Environmental > Terrestrial > Soil >... | reverse complement strand
AGGTGCGACGTTGCTCGCGGCCGGCCGGGGTTGGCTGGGGACGGCCGACTCGCGGGGAATGGTGCGCACCCTGGTCATGCCCCCGCTGAACTCCTCCGCTTGCTCGTATTCCGGGGTCCGGGGCTCAACCCGCGTGGCGGCCGAGAACCCGCGCGGGGCGCGGTCCTCGAGGTCGTCGTACTCGTCGTACTCGTCGTCGAGCAGGCCGAGATACACCATGGTCTTCTTCATGAACGAGGGTGACATGCCTTCTCCTGTCGAATCACAGCGTAGTGCCTGCTCGCACGCCTCGGCGGTCGAATGAGCCCTGGCGAGGGGGCCGATTGCGCCGTCAGCCTGCTGCTGAGGGTCATGTCAGCCTCCCGTTGACCTTCCCCGTCAAACCGGTCGCTTGGCCGGCCGCTCACCGAACAACGCTCGGCCGATCCGCACCATGGTCGTGCCCGCACGTACCGCGGCCTCCAGGTCGTCGGTCATCCCCATGGAGCGCTCGGCGAGGCCGAGCTCGTCGGCGAGCGAGCGCACCGTCTCGAAGGCCGATGCCGCTGCACTGGGCCCAGGCGCGGCGACCGTCATGAGGCCGCGCACGTCGAGGCCCGTGTCGCGCAGCTGCGGCACGAGCGCGCGCACGCCGTCGGGCGGGCAGCCGTTGCGCCCGGGCAGCCCCGTCGTGTCGACCTCCACAAGCACGGTCGCGCCCGGCGCGAACCGAGCGATCCGTGCACCTTCCTCGACGCGGGAGACGCTTTGCCACATGCCGACGATCGGCGCGAGCCGCGCCACCTTGTTCCTTTGGATCGCACCGAGGAAGTGCCACGTCGGCGGCGGAGAGGTGTCCCCCAGTTCTGCCGCCTTCGCCACGAGTTCGTCTGCGTAGTTCTCGCCGATGTCGTGCAGACCGGCAGCGCGTGCTGCGACCACCGCCTCGGGACCGAAACCCTTGGTGACGGCGACGACACGGACGGCGGAAGGATCACCGCCCGCCTGCTCGATGCGAAGCCGGACAGAGTGCAGCCTCTCGGCGACTCCGTCGCTAGCGGAGGAAGGAGGGGACGTCGAAATCGTCGTCACCCAGGTCGAGCTCTTCTTCGGACCCGGTGGCGTCCGCGAAGATGTCCACCGGTTCGGGGGTGGCGAAGATGCTCGCGGCCAGGTCGTTCTTGGCGCTGGGCGCTCCCTCCTCCCAGCGCTCGAACCCGGCTGCGATCACCGTGACCCGCACCTCGTCACCCATGTTGTCGTCGATGACGGCCCCGAAGATGATGTTGGCGTCCGGATGCGCCACGGCGTGGATGATCTCGGCCGCCTCGTTGACCTCGAACAGCCCGAGGTCCGAGCCGCCGGCGATGTTGAGCACCATGCCGCGCGCCCCCTCGATCGACGCTTCGAGCAAGGGCGAGGTGATGGCCGCACGGGCTGCGTTGGCCGCACGCCCCTCGCCGATGGACGAGCCGATACCCATGATGGCCGTCCCGGCGTTCGTCATCACCATCTTCACGTCGGCGAAGTCGGTGTTGATCAACCCTGGCACGGTGATGAGGTCGGTGATGCCACGCACACCTTGGAGGAGCACCTCGTCGGCCATCTTGAAGGCGTTGACCATGCTCGTCTTGTCGTTGGAGACCGTCAGCAGCCGGTCGTTCGGAATGACGATCAGGGTGTCGACCTTTTCCTTGAGGACCTGAATGCCCTTCTCCGCCTGCATGGCGCGTCGGCGACCTTCGAACGTGAACGGACGCGTCACGACGCCGATGGTCAACGCGCCGAGGCCCTTCGCGATCTCGGCGATGATGGGCGCGGCGCCCGTGCCCGTGCCGCCGCCCTTACCCGCGGTGATGAAGACCATGTCCGCGCCCTGCAGCGCCTCTTCGATGTCCGCCCGGTGCTCTTCGGCGGCCTGGCGTCCGACCTCGGGATCGCTCCCCGCTCCCAAGCCGCGCGTCAGTTGACGGCCGATGTCGAGCTTCAAGTCGGCGTCGCTCATGAGCAGCGCCTGCGCGTCCGTGTTGGCCGCGATGAACTCGACGTTGCGCAGCCCAGAGTCGATCATGCGGTTGACGGCGTTCACTCCGCCGCCACCCACGCCGACCACCTTGATGACTGCCAGGTAGTTGCCCTGGGAAGGCACGGTCGTCATGATTCCCCTTGTCCTCGGGTCGATCGCCGACCGGTAGCTTGCTGGTTCGTCCCGCCCACCGTCACCGTCGACGTGAGACAGATCACCGATCCCTGAACCTTTGGGGAAGGTTGATGTTCACAGTTCGGAAACGTGGCCCCACCATACGGGGGGTGTTCAGGCAGGTCAAGCATCCTACGCCACATGGCAGGACCCGGCGTCACGGGCCTGTCACCGTCGGGGCGTCAGGGACGCTGACGTCGATCACATCCCCGTTGTGCAGGGTCGCGCCGGCCAAAATCGACGAGACGTCCTCGTATTTGGCCGGCAGCTGAGTGGCGGTTCCGACGTCGACCGCGATCGGCGTCGTCATCGACAGCTGGACCCATCCGGCGGGCTCGACCGTCACCCCAGTCACCTGAGCCGCGAACGACGCGGGCAGGGTGGACGCCACATCCATGCCGGCGTCGTCGCGCGCGGGCAATAGCGACCCCGGCGGGCCGGGGGGCTGCGGCACCGTCAGCAGCATCAGCCCGTCCTGGCGGGCCACCGACACTGCGAGGATCCGACCGTCGGCGCTCAACGTCGCCCAGTGGCCACCGGCTTCGCTCACGACGAATCGCGGCGTCTCCTCGGTGATCTTGATGTGCACGCCGTCGGGCCACGAGACGCTGACCGACGCCGAGCGCACCCACGGCAGCTGCTCGATGCGCGCCGCCGTTGCCCCCGCGTCCACGTCGAGCAGCGGCGGTTGGCTCGAGAGCCCCGCTTGGTCGATCACCTGCGCCGCCGACTCGTGGACGGCGCCCGTCACGGTCACGGCACGCGCCCCGAACAGCGCGGTGTGGAGCAGGAACCACACGCCGATGAGGATCCCGGTCCCCACCAGTCCGATGACCACAATGCGCAGCCGGCGACGTCCCCGCTCGCGGATGACCGCGGTCCGCCGGGCCGATATGCGCGGGTCCATCCGGCTCGAGCTGCCTCGGCCACCCTTCTGCGGTGAGCCGCCACGCCCTCGTCCGCCCCGCTCCCAGAACTTCCAGCCGCCCCAGCCCGCACCATCGCCTCCTCGGCTGCCGGTGCGGCGCCGCCTCGTCGGCGCCTCGACAGGAGTCACGGCGCCCCCTTCGAACGATCGCCGTCGGGGCCCGAGACCGTCGTCGGGCGCTCGGGCTCGGGCACCGCACCAGTCTCTCCGCCCTCGAAGCCGAGAAGGCGGACCTCCGTGCGCAGCGTGATCCCGCAACGCTCCGCGACCACGGCGCGCACGTGCTCCATCACCGCCCGGACGTCGTCCGCCCGGCCGCCCCGCTCGGCCTGGATGAAGTTGGCGTGCTTCTCCGAGACGTGCGCCGTCCCGATTGCGAACCCCTTCAAGCCGGCCTCGTCGATCAACCGGCCGGCCGAGTCGCCCTCGGGGTTGGTGAAGACCGAGCCGGCGTTGGACCCTCCCGGCTGGTTCTCGCGCCGCCACCGGACGATCGCCGCCACCTCCGCCTGCTCCGCAGCGGCCGATCCCGGGGCCACGCGCAGGTCCGCCTCCAGGACCAACTGCGTCGCGGTCACCGACGACGAGCGGTAGCCGTAGTCCAGCTTGGCCAATTCGTCGGTTCCCGCACCAGGGCCAACCAGATCGACCCAGCGGTAGCGCAGGAGGCACGACGCCATGTCGGAACCGTGGCCGCCCGCGTTCATCCGGACGGCACCACCCACCGAACCGGGCACACCGACCGCCCAGGCCAGTCCCGTCCAGCCGGCGTCGGCCACGCGCCGGGCCAGCACGGGCAGGGCCAGTGCGGCCCCCGCTCGCACCACGGGAGGCTCACCACCGCTCGCCTCGAGCCCGCCGCCACCATCGCCCCCATCGCCCCCCGGCAGCTCAAGCGAAGCAAACCCCGAACCCAGATGGACGACGACCCCGTCGAACCCGGCGTCGGCGACGAGCAGGTTGGAGCCGCGTCCGATCACGAAGAGCGGCAACGAGCTCGCCCGATCCGCCAGCACCGGCCGGACGGCTTCGAGATCCCCGGGGCCTTCGACCTCCACGAACAGCGCGGCCGGACCGCCCACGCCGTACGTGGTCAGCGGCCCCAGCGGCTTCATCAGCGTGGCCCGCGCCCCCAGTGCCGACGCCAGCGCACGGAGCTCGTCGCTCGGTGTGACCGTCACCATTGCGGCGCGTCGAGCAGCTGATCCGGCAGCACGGTGAGGTCACCGGCCCCCAGGGTGAGGCAGAGATCGCCCGGTTGCAGCACCGACGACACCGTCTGACGCAACTCCTCCCACCCCGGCGCGTACAGAACCGCCAGGCGTGGGTCCTGGGCGGACACCGCATCGGCCACGAGGCGCCCGGAGACCCCCGGCACCGGACGCTCCCCCGCGCTGTACACGTCGGTCACCACGAGGATGTCGGCGTCCCCGAACGCAGAGCCGAACTGATCGGCCAACGCGGCCGTGCGCGAGAACCGGTGCGGCTGGAACACCGCCACGATGCGGGACCAGCCGCCGCTGCGCGCCGTCGCCAACGCGGCCCGCACCTCGGTCGGCAGGTGCGCGTAGTCGTCGACGAACGTGACCCCGTTGGCCTCGCCGCGGAATTCGAAACGCCTGCTCACCCCGGCGAAGCGGGCCAGCGCCGCCTCCGCCGCGGCAAAGGGTGCACCGGCCCGGAGTGCGGCGACCGCCGCGACGGCGCCGTTACGTGCGTTGTGCAGCCCTGGGACCCCGATCCGCAACGCGCCGAGCACGCCGTCGGGGCCACGCAGCCGGAAGGACACCGAGCTTCGCAGCAGGGACAGCTCCTCCATCACGTAGTCGGACCCGGCCGCCTCCCCCACCAGAGTTGCGTTGTGCGCGCGCCCGATGGCGGCAGCGTGCTCGTCGTCCGAGCACACCACGGCGCCGAGCGAGGAGCCGGCGACGAAATCGGAGAAGGCCTCCCGCAGCACCTCGAACGTGCCGTAGTAGTCCAGGTGGTCCGGCTCGACGTTCGTGAGCACGGCCAGGTCCGGGCGCAACGCCTTGAACGTGCCGTAGCTCTCGTCCGCCTCGACCACGAGCCACTCACCGCTGTCCCACACTGCATTGGTGCCGATCTCGTTGACGTCGGCGCCGATGACGAACGAGGGGTGCAGGCCCGCCTCCACCAGGATCAGAGAGAGCATCGACGCGGTCGTGGTCTTGCCGTGCGTCCCCGAGACGGCCAGACACCGTCTGGTGGCGCAGATCGCGGCCAAGATCTCCGAACGCGGCGCCACGTGCGCGCCCGACTCCCTCGCCGCCACCAATTCGACGTTGTCGGGTGCCACCGCGGGCGAATAGGTGACGACGTCCGCGCCGGCGACGTTCTCGGCGCGGTGCCCGACGGCGACGCTGATGCCCTGCGAGCCCAGCCGTTGCGCGACCGGTGAGTCCTTGAGGTCGGAGCCGGACACGTCGTGGCCCATGGCGCGCAGCACCAACCCGATCGCGCTCATGCCAGCGCCGCCGATGCCGACGACGTGGATGTGCCGCGCTTGGCGCAGGTCGAGCGGCTCCTCAGCGGGCATGGGCGTCGACAAGTTCGGCGATGCGGGCGGCGGCATCGGGGTGGGCGTGTCGCCGCGCCGCCTCCCCCATCGCCTTGAGGCGGTCGGCGTCGGCGAGCAGCGCCTCGAGCTCCTTGGCCAGCCGGTCCCCGTCACACTCGGGGTCCGGCACGTGCACCGCCGCACCCAGCGCGACGACGGCCTCCGCGTTGCGCGTCTGGTGGTCGCGGGGTGCCCCGGGCAGCGGCACCAGGATCGCGGGAACGCCCGTGATCAGCAGCTCGGCCACGGACATCGCCCCCGCTCGGGACACGCAGACATCGGCCGCGCTGTAGAGCTCGGGCATGCGCTCCTCGAAGGGGACGACGCGGTAGCAGAGCCCCCCGCCGTCGCTGTCCTCGCCACGAGCCTCACCACCGGCCCCGCCGCGAGAGCCACCGGCGAACGACTCGTAGTCCCGCCGGCCCGTGACGTGATACACGGTGCGGTCGCCACGGTCCTCCCACGAACCGGCCAGCGCCGCCACCGCCCGGTTGACCCGGAGCGCGCCGAGGGAGCCGCCCATCGCCGTGACGGTCTGGCGGTCGGCCGGGAGCCCGAGCGCGGTGCGCCCCCCGCGCCGCCCCTCGAGAGAGCGATCCAACTCCCACAGCTCCGGGCGCACCGGCGTGCCCGTCACGTGCGCCCGCGGCAGCTCCGTCCCCTCGAAGGCGACTGCGTTGGCGGCGGCGAAGCGCCCCAGGAGGCCGTTCACGGCGCCCGGCACGGCATCGGTGTTCACCGACACGAGCGGGACGCGTGTGAGCACCGCGGCGAGCCCGGCGGGGAAGCTCGCGTAGCCGCCGACGATGACCACGACCCGGGGCCGGCGCCGCAGGAAGGAGCCCAACGCCCGGGCGCAGGCCCAGACGAGTCCGGCCACGGCGCCGACGTTGGCCACGACCGCGCCCGGCGAGAAGCTCCGCTGGATGCCCCGCCCCGGCAACAACGTAAAGGGGAACTCGAGGGAGGGCCACGTCGTGGCCTCGTGCCCGCGCCGCGAGCCGAAGAGCTCGATGCTGCCCGGGTCGTGGCCCCGTTCCACCATCGCACGGGCGACCTGCAACGACGGGACGACGTGGCCACCGGTGCCCCCGCCGGCGATGACCGTGCCGCGCCTGGCGCTCACCGACCCCGGCGGGCGCCGACGGCTCTCAACGCGCGACCACTGTTCGCCACCTCGCCCTGTCTCGCCACGTTGATGAGCACGCCGGCCGCCGCCATGGTGATCACGAGCGAGGAACCACCGAACGAGATGAAAGGCAGCGGGATGCCGGTGACCGGCAGCACACCGACCACGGCGCCGACGTTGATGAGCGTCTCCGCCGCCACCCACGCCACCAGACCGAGCGCCAGCAACCCTCCGAAGCGGTCCACCGATGCGGTGGCCGTCCGTATGCCGAGCCACAGGAGCGCGCCGAGCAGCACGAGCACGAACACCGCGCCGATGATGCCCAGCTCCTCACCGATCACCGAGAAGATGAAGTCGGTGTGCGCGTTGGGGAGATACCCCCACTGCGCCTGCCCAGCGCCGAGGCCCATGCCGAAGAGGTGCCCCGACCCGAGCCCGATCTCGGACTGCAGGACCTGGTAGCCCGAGCTCGAACCGTGGGCCGACGGGTCCAGGAAAGAGAGGAGCCGCGTCCGGCGATACGGGGAGGCCACCGCGACGATCAAGGCGAGCACGGCCACGGCGGCGATCACCTTCATCACCGGACCGAGGCGCACCCCCGAGACGAACAGCAGCGTGAGGGCGATGCAGCCCAGGACCATGGCGGTCCCCATGTCCGGCTGCACGAGGATGAGCAGGCAGGCAAACCCGGTCGCGATGATGACCGGGCCGATGATGCGGCGGTCCGAGGCGTCCTCGTCGAGCCGCCGCGCGATGAAGTCGGCGGCGAACAGCGTGAGGGCGAGCTTCATCAGCTCGGAGGGCTGCAGCCGGAATTGACCGAAGCCGATCCAACGGCTCGACCCCATGGCGTGCACGCCGAGCCCCGGCACCAGCACGATCAGCAGCAGGCCGAACGTCGCCACGAGCAGCAAGGGGCTCAGCCGGCGGAGCTTGCGGTAGTCGAAACGCAGCGCCAGGCCGAGGGCCACCGCACCGATCGCCATCCACATCACTTCGCGGATGAGGATCGCCCAGGGGCTGCCGTAGGTCGAGATGGAGATCACCGACGACGCCGTTCCCACCATCACCAGGCCGATGACACACAGCAGCGCGACGTCAACAAGCAGGAGCGTGGAGACCGCAACCTGCCGGCCGGCGATCTGCACCTTCCCGCTCGGCGCGGACACCGGGGTCCGTGCGGAGGCGGTGGAACGCCTGGGTGACGCAGCTGCGGTGCGGGCGGGAGTCATCAGCAGTGGGCCTCCACGACCCGCTCGGCGCGGGCGCGCCCACCTGCCCCGTCCGACACCGGTTGCATCAACCAATTCTCCCCCACCGCGCGGCCGAAGTGGCGGATCAGGACACCGTCGACGCGTCGACGAAAACGGCGCACCGCGCCCTCACGCGTCACGTGAACTTCGCCACCGTGAGGAAGTCGCCGTAGAAGATGCCGAGGCCCAACGCGCAGAAGAGACCGCCGAGGATCCAGAAGCGGATGATCACGGTGGTCTCCGGCCAGCCGGCCAGTTCGAAGTGGTGGTGGATGGGCGCCATCCGGAAGATCCGGCGATGGAACACGCGGAAGCTGATCACCTGCATGATCACCGACACGGTCTCCATCACGAAGAGGCCACCGATGATCACCAGCAGGAGCTCGAGGTTGAGCAGCAGACAGAGCGCCGCCAACCCGGCCCCGATGGCCAGCGCGCCGGTGTCACCCATGATGATCTTGGCCGGAGCCGCGTTCCACCACAGGAACCCGATGCACGCACCGGCCAGGGCAACGGCAACCAAGGAGAGGTCGATCGCAGACGCGGGCAACACGTGGTAGATCGAGTAGTGCCGGAAGATCCAATAGCCCATGATCGACAGCACGGCGAAGCAGAACGTGCCGGACCCGGCAGCCAGGCCGTCCACGCCGTCCGTGATGTTCACGGCGTTGGACGCTCCGACCATGATCAGCACCGCAAAGATCACCCAGAGAACAGGGCCCATGTTGATCCCGATCTGGTCCGACCTCGTGAACGAGAGCGCGGTCGACGTGTGCGCCCAGTTCACCGCTAAGAGAGCGAAGGCGAGTGCACACACGAACTGGGCACCGGACTTGGCGCGTTTGTTGAGCCCGAGACTGCGCCGGTGATGGACCTTGATGTAGTCGTCCAGGTACCCGATCAGGCCAAAAGCCACAACGGCGCCGATCGTGAGGTATCCGGTGCGGGAGAATCGGACCTCGGTGCCGATGTGGCCCAGGGCGTAGCCGAACACCACCGATCCCACGATGGCGATGCCGCCCATGGTCGGGGTACCCGCCTTGACGATGTGGGTGGCCGGCCCGTCCTCACGGATGTGCTGGCCGATCTGGCGGTTGCGGAAGTAGCGGATCAGGAAGGGGGTCGAAAGGATCGCGATCCACAGCGCGATGCCACCTGAGACGAGGAGTCCGAGCACGAAAGGTCAGCCTTGCGCGCTGGTGCCGCGGGAGGCTGAAGCGGAAAGGGGCCCACTGGGCGGAGTGGGCGCCGCCGAATCGTGCGCCGGGATCACCCATGTCGCCGGGTCGGCGGTGAAGCGAGCCGAGAGCGCGTCCCGCGCCTCGACCGCATCGTCGAAGGTCAAGCGGCGTCCGGCGATCTCCTGGTAGGTCTCGTGACCCTTGCCGGCGATGACGACGATGTCTCCGGGCTCCGCGGCATCGAGCGCGCGTCGAATGGCGACGCGCCGGTCCGCCTCCACGACGACGTGTGCGTTCTCGCGCCCGCCCGGGACGCCCGTCAGCACCTCTTCGATGATGGCTTCTGGGTCCTCGTCGCGCGGGTTGTCCGAGGTCAGGATGGCGAGGTCGCTGGCCGCCGCCGCCACTGCTCCCATCACCGGGCGCTTGGCGCGGTCCCGGTTGCCCCCGGCCCCGAAGACCGAGATCACGCGCCCCGATGGTCCAGGACCGAGCCGACGCGCCTCGGCCAGCACGACCTCGAGGCCGGCCGGCGTGTGGGCGTAGTCGACCAGGACGGTGAACGGCGGCCGGGGGAGTCGCTTCCCCCCGCCCGGGACGCTCGCGCCGGCAGACGCTGCGGCCTCCGCCGAGGCGGGTGCTGCGATGACCTGTAGGCGGCCAGGTACGGGACGCAGGTGCGCCATGGCGGCGGCGATCTCGCCGGTTTCGAGCTCGAGGTCCGACGCGAGCGCCGCCTCCGCAGCGAGCAGCGCGTTGTCGACATTGACCCCACCGGTCAGTGAGGTCGCGACCCGGTGGCCCCGCCAGGTGAACTCGGTGTGCCCCGGCCGCAGGACCACGTCCCCGGCGTCCGAATGGTGCACCGCGATCATCGGGATCTTCCCGCGGTCGAGCAACAGGCGTCCCCAGGGGTCGTCAGCGTTCACCACCGCCCGCAGGGCGTGATTCGAGGTGAAGAGCTTCGCCTTCGCCTCGAAATAGTCCTCCATGGTCCCGTGGTAGTCGAGGTGATCGTGACTGAGGTTCGTGAAGACGGCCACATCGAAGTGGATGCCGTCGACCCTCGACTGCACGAGCGCGTGGCTAGAGACCTCCATGGCGACCGCGTGGCGGAGCCCGTCGGCGCGCTGGCGGTCCCGCACCCCGGCGAGGACGCGCTCCACCTCGGTCGCTTCCGGCGTGGTGCGCGCGCCCGACAACGTGCCCATGACGTTGGTGGGCCGACCCGTGGCGGTCAGGAGGTCGCCGAGGATCTGCGTCACGGTCGTCTTGCCGTTCGTTCCCGTCACGCCGATCATCACCAGGTCCCGGGCGGGGAACCCAAAGAAAGCCGCGGCCAGTTGCGCCATCACTGGGCGCATAGTCCCCGGCGCGATCCGCGCCTGCGTGACGTCGCGGCTCAGTAGCTCGGGGATGAAGTGCTCGCACAGCACGCCGATCGCGCCACGCTCGACCGCCTCCCTGGCGTAGCGGTGGCCGTCGCTGACGAGACCGGGCACGCAGCAGAAGAGGTCGCCGGGGACGACCCTTCGGCTGTCGTGGGTGATGCCACCCACCTCGACGGCAGAGGGGTCGCCCACGGTCTCGAGCACCTCGATGTCGTCGAAGAGGAGGTTCATCGGCACGGTTCGCATGGTCGACCCGACAGCGTTGCATGCCGCGGACCCCCCTGCGTCCCAACCGCAATGGGTGTGTAAGCCCTAATCACGTGATGTCCTGGGCCTGGTCGCTGGACGGACGGCTCGATGGAGTCGTGTTCGTCCCGGCGCCAGGGGTGGTCGGGATGTCGTACCGGTGGAGCGCGTAGCTCATGATCTGCGAGAAGACCGGAGCGGAGACCGTGCCACCGAAGATGGGCGTGGGCCGGTCCAGGACCACGATCATCGACAGTGTCGGATTGGCGGCGGGAGCAAATCCGACGAACGTCGCCATGTACGCCCCGGCGACATAGGAGTCTTGGCCCTGGGTCGGGATCTGCGCCGTCCCGGTCTTGCCGGCGACGGTGTAACCCGGCACGGCAGCGCTGGTCCCGGTGCCCTGGTTGACCACCTGCTCGAGCATCGAGGTGACCTCCGAGTTGACCGAGGGCGACAGCACCTCATGGGTCGGCGACGGAGCGGTCTTCGTGACCGTGCCCGACGGGCTGACCCTGGCTTGAACGAGCTTCGGTCCGACGTAGACGCCGCCGTTGGCGACGGTGTTGTAGGCATCGAGAACCTGCAAGGGACTGACTGCGTCGACCTGGCCGATCGGAAGCGACACGTAGTTCGTCGGTTCCCATTGCGCCGCCGTGGCGAGCAGGCCCGGCGACTCGCCGGGGAAGTTGAGCCCGGTCGACTGCCCGAAACCCAGCAACTTCACCTGGGCGAGCAACCTCTGCTCCCCCACGCCCTGCGCGATCTCCGAGGTGCCGATGTTGGAGGACTGGGCGAGGATCTGCGTCGCCGTCAGCTGCTCGGTGGGATGCGGCTCCGCGTCATGGAACGTCGAGCCGTCGAGCTTCAGCTGGTCGGGGACGGTGAAGACCGTGTTCGGGTTGATCAGTGCGTCCTGCAGGGCGGCCGAGAACGTCACCAGCTTGAACACCGAGCCCGGCTCGTAGAGCTGGGTCACGGCGAGGTTGCTCGGTGCCTCGTTCACCGCGTCGCTGGGGCCGATGGGCACGACGCCGCCCGGGGTGTTCGCCGCTGCCGGCGGCGAACCGACCGGCGCGGGATGCGTC
>Ga0210401_10006377_pt1 | contig 11988 bp, 10 predicted proteins | sample IncBWH32MmetaG_FD_150866 | JGI IMG/M metagenome (GOLD analysis project Ga0210401, IMG submission 150866) | Forest soil microbial communities from Barre Woods Harvard Forest LTER site, Petersham, Massachusetts, United States - Inc-BW-H-32-M | ecosystem: Environmental > Terrestrial > Soil >... | reverse complement strand
GCGAAGATGGGAAGCATGACGAGTTCCGTCAGGAGAAGGAACAGAGTGTTGGCGACAAGTTTGGCGAGGAAGATGGAGAATGGGTCGGTGACCGCGAGGCGCAGCGAACTAAGGGTATCGTTGACCTGTTCCCGCAGGAAGCACGACTGAAACATCAACGAAGCAGCAAACAGAATGGCCAGCCACAGAAGCCCGGGAGCAAATTGGCGAGCTTGTTCGGTACCGGGATTGACGGTGAAGCTGAAGAGTACGAGAACGATGATGATGAAGACGCAGGTGGTGGTGAGGAGCTCTCGGGACCGAAACTCGGTGCGGAGTTCCTTGCCAAGTAGGACGGAGGTGTTGGAGAGGAGGGTCATGGCGGGTCACGCGGCTCCGAAGGTCAGGACGGAATGGAGCGAGGCGCCCCCCGTGTTGGTGTCGGCGATGATTTTTCCGGCATCGATGTGAACGGCGCGGGTGGCGAGCGCGGAAATTTCGGATTCGCCATGAAGGCTCATAAGGATAGTGCCGCCGGCGCGGTGCATTTCGCGAAGCGCATTGGCGAGCCAGGTGATGCCGAGAGGATCGAGACCCGTGGCGGGCTCATCGAAGAGCAGCACGGACGGGCGGTGAATCAAGGCGCGGGCGATGGCGATACGCTGGCGCATGCCGCGGGAGAAGGTGCGGACGAGGGAGTCGCGGCGCTCGAAGAGACCGACTTCGCGAAGTAGATTTTCGGCGCGAGCGGCGGGATTGTCGACGTTCTGAAGTTTGGCGAAGAGAACGAGATTTTCCTCGGCGGAGAGTTCGTCGTAGACCATAGTGGCGTGAGCAACGTAGCCAGGTCGGCCATTGGGCATATTGGGTGCGGCGCCAGGAAACGTCAGCTTGCCGGCCGTGGGCAGAACGATCTGCGCGGCGATGCGCAGCAGCGTGGTTTTGCCAGAGCCATTGCGTCCCGCTAGGACGACGCACTCGCCGGGAGCGATTTCCAGCGAGACGCGGCGAAGTGCGTATAGGCCGCCATAACGCTTATCGATGTTGTCAAAGCGAAGGCCGGTTGGAGGTAGAGTTGTCGCAGTCACGGGAGAAATAACGAAACGGCTAGCCGCGCACGAGATCGCGCAGGAGCTTTTCTACGCGCGTCTTTTCGCGAGCGTAGTCCTCATCGGAAATCGTGCCAGCCTGCTTGCGCAATTCCAGCCGAAAAACTTCATCTTTTAGCGTGTCGAGGCTGGAGTTCACGTGCGCGTTGACTGAAGCGACCGAAGCCGCCAACACCGCCGCCGAAGCCGATGTAGTCGACGCATCCGCCGCAGGAGCGAGTGCCGCAGCCGGCGCCGCCTTCGCTTTCGCCGACTTTTTCTGCCCAGCCGAAGATGTGGGCGCCTCAACTTCATCCCCAGGGCCCTGCACAACCACCACTTTTTTGCGGCTCAAAAGAATGGCGAGCCCTGCGAATCCAGCCAGCAGCAGAACCAGCAAGGGCCACTTGAACTCACTCAGACGGCCAGGCACCGCTTGGACGTCCTGTGTTTGCGTGCGCGAGTTCCCTTCCTGCGGCATACCGCTTTGGCCTGCGCCTTGCCCGTCGCCCGCACCCGCATCGGCGGCTTGTGGCGCGGCTACGCCAGATAGCTTCACGCTGAAACTGGCCTTCGCCGCCAGCGGCGCGTGCGTGAAAAGAAACATGCCTTGCTCCTGCCCGGCAGCGGTGAGGCCATCACCAGTAACAGTGACACCGGGTGGAACGACGACGAGCGTATTCACACCAGGATAGACGGCGGTCAACTTCAGAGTCGTAGCGCTGGCGGAATACGGCATCTCGTAAGAGAGACGAATGGAGGTGTCACCCGGGCGGAAGGGATACGCGATGGCGATGTGCCCCTTGCCCTTGTCGATGGAGGCTTGCTGAACGGACATGCCCGTGGCGTTAACCGTGGAAACCTGTTGCAGCGTAGCTTTCTCCGGAATGGCAAATTCGAAATTGCCCTCAGTGCGGAAGTAGGCTTGCGGAGGTTGCGAGGCATTGCGGACGATGTATTCTTCCGCGCCGATCAGCTTGTCTTTGCCGGGCTGAAAAATGATGATGTGGTTGACGATGGAGACGGTCTTGATGTCTTTGGAAAGTTCGTAGATTTCAACTTCGACGCTGAGGCGGCCGGGAGGAGCAAAGGTATTGTAGCTCACGTCATGATAGGTGGCGCGAACGAGGACAGGCACCGTGCCGATGGCATCGTTGGTGCTCGTGAAGTGTCCCTGGGCATCGCTCTTGGAGGAGCCGAGCTCGCGCATGCCCTGCGTAGGGCTCAGAAGCGTCAGGTCGATATTCGGCGTCGCTTTGCCAGTTGTACGGTTGATCACCGTGCCGCTGAGCGTCCCAGCATGGGCGGCGGCGGCGAGGATTCCTGAGAGTGAGAGAGAAAGAAGGCGCGGCCAAATAGCCTTCATCGAGCGCCCCGCTCCACGGTGGCCGGGCGCGCAGCACGCGGGCGGTGCACCTGTGATTCAGTGACCTGTTCAATTTCAGTGAGTGCTATTGCGGCTTCATTCTCCAAAACAGTCTTCATGGATTCGTAATCGCCTTCCGAATACTTTCCGGAGCGATACTCGAATTTCAGGTCGCGCAGGTTGTCATAAATAGCGTCGCGGCGTTCGAGCAGTTGATCGAGTTTGGTGCGATGCGGTGCCAGATCGGACGTATCGGGATGGATGTAAAAGACAAAAAGGAAGACGGCGGCGGCCAGACCCAGGCAAGCGCCGATGACGGCATAGTCCGCCGAGGAGGCGTCGAGCAACACTAGTGTTAGGGTGAGGGGCATGGCGTTAGTCCTCTGTCTCGCGGGCAGCTTGGGCGCGCAAGCGATCGAGCGACTCGTTGGAAACGGTGGGGCCAGAGATGGATGCGGCCATGGGTCGCGGCCTCAGCCACCTCTTGATGACGAAGGCAACCAGAGCGATGCCGAGGATCGCGTAGAAGAAAGGCATAACCCAGGCGACAAGACCAAAGCCGCGCTTCGGTGGCTCGACGTATACGATGGTGCCGTATTGATTCACGAAGTCCTGGATGATCTGCTCTTGCGTTTCGCCTTTGGCCAGATGTGCGTCAACGTCATTCAGCATGCCCTTGGCGGTTTCGCAAGGGCCAGAAAAAGCGCCCCCGGGATGCGAGCAGCCACCGGCACTCATGTCGCAACCGCGGCACATGCATTTCAAGTGCATGCCGATTTGCTTGGCTTGATCGGAATAGGCGTGAAGATTCACAGCGGCCAGCGGCACAAGCGCCAGGCTCAGGACGAATGCCAGGAAGATGAGTCGGCGTGACTTAGTCATGGCCCTCTCGCAGCGTCACGGACGGATTCAGAGCAGGAACAACGGGAGATGGCAAGGGCTCAGGTACAGCCGAGAGAGCGATCGCGGCGCGGCGATTCGGCGTGAGAGCCAACAAGGTGCCAAACACCACGATGCAGCCGCCCAGCCAGATCCATTTCACAAGTGGATTCAAGTACGCGTGCACGACGGGCATGTTGGTGTCCGGGTCCTGTCCGGAGTACACCACGTAAAGATCTTCTTTCAGAGACGAATAAATCGAAACCATGGTGCCGGATTCCTGATTGTCTCCCTGGAAACGGCGCTTTTCAGGATACAGCAGCATCATCTGCTTGTTGTTCTTCAGCACTTCGATGATCATGCGCTGCGACGTGTAGTTCTTTTCGGCGGTGGCGTCGGCGCTTTGCAGAACCAGTGTGTACGGGCCAATCTGCATGGAGTCGCCCATATTCATGGATTTCAGCACATCTTTGTTGAAGGCCGCTCCGGCCAAGCCCACGAAGATCAGCACCATGCCGAAGTGAATGACGTAGCCGCCATAGCGTCGCGTATTGCGCATTGCCAGTTCGTGCATGCCCATGATGATGTTCATGCCGCTGCGCGCGGAGATGACTTTGCCGCCGCGATAGAACTCCATGAAGATGGTCGCGGCAACGAAGGTGCACAGATAAAGACAGATGAGCGACCAGGCGGCGCGATAGCCGAGAAGATAGAAGATCGCAGCTCCTAGGACGCCTACAATCAGGGGCCAACCAAAGTTGCGCTTCATGCTGTCGGGAGAAGTCTTGCGCCAGGCAAGCAGCGGGCCCACGCCGGTAAGAAACAGGATGGCGAGGCCGATGGGAATCATGATTTTGTTAAAGAAGGGCGCGCCAACGCTGATGCGCGAACCGGAGAACCACTCGGAAAAGACCGGAAAGAGCGTGCCGGAGAGAACCGCCAGACACGCTACGAGAAACAGGAGATTGTTGAACAGGAAGCTGGACTCACGAGAGACCAGGGAATCGAGATGATTTTCGCTGGCGAGATAGTCGCGATTCTTGATGTAGGCCGCAAAACACACGACCAGAATGATGGCCATGAAGCCCACGAACCACGGTCCAATCTGCGAGTTGGCGAAAGCATGGACAGAACTGACCACGCCGCTGCGCGTCAGGAACGTGCCGAGAATACACAGCAGAAACGTAGAGAACACCAGCCAGACGTTCCACACCTTCATCATGCCGCGCTTCTCTTGCATCATCACGGAGTGAAGGAAAGCCGTGCCAGTAAGCCAAGGCAACAGTGAAGCGTTTTCTACCGGATCCCAGCCCCAGTAGCCGCCCCAGCCGAGAACCGCGTACGCCCAATGTGCGCCAAGGAGGATGCCGAGCGACTGAAAGCACCAGGCAATCATGGTCCATTTGCGCGTAAGGTGAATCCACTTTTCGCCAGGATAGCGGGCCAGCAAAGCGGCAAGCGCAAAAGCAAACGGAATCGTGAAACCGGTGTAGCCGGAATAGAGGTTCGGCGGATGAATCACCATTTCCGGATATTGCAGCAGAGGATTCAGGCCGTTGCCATCCATGCGAACAAACGGTGCCATGACGCCGCTGGCGTTGACGGCGGCAAGAGTCTTGAAGGGGCTTTCCACAAAATTATTTAAGGTAAGAAAGAAAATCTGCACGCCGGCGAGAACGACGCCAACATAGGGCATCAACTCGCCGTTCTTGTTGCGATAGGCGATCAAAACCGAAATGACATAGACGGAAAGGAGGCAACTCCAGAACAGCAGCGAGCCTTCCTGCCCCGACCACAGCGCGGCGACTTTATAGAAAGTGGAGAGATCGCGATTGCTGTGCGACACCACGTACGCGACCGAGAAATTGTCGGTGAAGAGCAGGTATTCAAGGCTCAGCGTGCCGAGAAATATCAGCACACAAGTGGCGATGCCGGCCTGGCGAGTGCTCTTCACCAGGAGCGGATGGCGCGTTCTTATCGCCGCGATTCCGCCTACCAACGCGTACATCGCACAAACGAACGCGAGCAGAAGAGAAAATGATCCGAATACATCCATGCCTTCCGTCTCTCCCCAGTTAACTTTTTGCGCTGCCCACGCTACATGCTGCTTTTTTGTTGTGTGTCAGCAGCTGGCGCGGGCTTGTCCCCACCTGGCGCCGCTTCATACTTGGATGCACATTTCGCCTGCACGTGCTCCGCAACGAACCGGCCGTCGTCACCTGGACGGCCTTCCACCAGAGCTTGCGATTTGTCCACGAATGTGTCGGGCAATGGATCGGTGCCGATGTAGCTTACCGGCAACTGCTTGCCCTGCTCTTCCAGAACAAATTCGACGCGGCCAGTGGTGTGGCGAATGCTTCCCGGCGCCACGGTGCCAGCCAAACGCATGCGATGCGAGCGCGCGGAGCCTTGCAGAGTTTGGTATTCCGCAATGGTGTGGTAGTAGGTCTTGCTCTCGCCATAACCGAGCCAGGCGAGGAAGGCCAAGGCAAACACGATTACACTGATACCGACTCCGAATTTAGCGCGCTGCTGCATACATCACCTCGACCACCGTGCGTCCTCTGGTCCGAAACCCTATCATACCCAAGAACTTGTGCCCGCGGATGGAAGAATGCGTTGGGCCGTTACTTTTCTCAGTGACGGCCGTCACCATGGAGCGGCCGTTCGCTCACCTTCCAACGCTCGGCGAAACGCTGCAAGTTCGCTACCTCCGTCCTTCTTCATGATTTCGAAAGGCTTGTCCAAGTGCAACAACACCGAACAGCCGAGAAACGACTCGGTCAACTTCCCTGCCAGCAGCTGCAATTCCGGCGAAATTGGCACCACACGCTTTGGCTTCAGTGAGCGGCGAATCCGTGCAGCGGCCAGCGGCAGGTGCGCTTCCAGGCGGCTTCGCAGACCTTCTTCTGTAAGACTGCCTCGCTCCAAAGAACATTCCAACAAGTGCATCAAAAACAAGCCGCGTTTCTGGAATTCACCCAGAAAGCTCGCTGGCGGTTTCCCATCGCAAGGGATCTGAAGGGCATCAAGGAGCTGCGCTGCTTCGCCGTCCGGCGGCAAGACCTCGGAGTACAAAAAAGAGCTGTCTTGGGTAGGGGGAAACGCGCCCAGAAGCAAGGTCTGGATGTGAACCGGGCGATAGCGAGTGCTCCATTCCAGGCGCTGCAGGCGGCGAGCAAAGTGATCCGAAGAACCTGGCTGACCGCAGCCATCGCAAGACAAGAAGGAGGTGGTGCTCATGCTATGCAGAAATCGTAAGGCAGAATCCGGCAGGACGCAAATGGGCCGAAGTACAGGGCTTGGACAGGGGCTCGACAGATGTAACAGTAGTCAATTGAACAGCTTAGGCCAGGCGGCGGCGCGTCAGGATCAGGAGAGCGAAAAGAGGAAGAAGAGAGCGCAACCGCCGGGCAAACGCCTAAACCCTGGGATAAGAGAAAAGTTGCGCGCGGCAACGATATTTTATTTGGAGGCCGTAGCGTGAGCAGCGAGCCTGGAACGCAGGCACCACTTCAGCTCCTGGCTCATTTCCGTCACTTCCATGCCAGGCATTACGATGAACTTGCAAGAAAGCATTTCGCGGGGCTCGTCGTCGTCGGGCAGTTGGCAGGTCACGCGGCAATATTGGCAATCCTGATTCCAGCAGAAACGCCCGTAAGGAATGGTCTCTGGGCTGATGAACTGGAAGCACCGTAGCAGCGAGTTTCGCTCGGGCACCTGGAATTTCTTGCCTAGAATAGTGATGTCCACGAGCTTTTCATACGGACGGAACGGTTCCGACATGGTGGCCTGTCCTTTGGGCGGCTGGTGCTTCTTCAGATTAGGTCGAGCAGCGACCAGGAACAATGATTGGATGAACAGAACGTTGCGAATGTGCTACGGGGGGCGTCCAGGACTAGTTACTTGAGGATGTCGAAGAACTGGCACATGTGGCGGAACTTCTGGTAGCGGGAATCGACTAGTTCTTTGGCGGATTGATTTGAAAGGGCCAGGAGTTGGCGTTCGAGCACTTCACCGAACAGTTTGGCGGCGCCCTCGTAATCGGCGTGAGCGCCGCCGTCGGGCTCGGGAATAATTTCATCGATGATGCCAAGCTCTTTCAAGTCGTTGGCCATGATCTTCATGGCGATCGCGGCTGTCTCCGCTTTGGTGGAGTCACGCCAGATGATCGAAGCGCAGCCCTCGGGAGAAATCACCGAATAAAAGCCATTCTCGAGGATATTTACGCGGTCGCCGATGGCGATAGCCAGCGCGCCGCCGGAGCCGCCTTCTCCCGTGACGGTGACGATGATGGGCACGGGGAGTCGCGCCATTTCCAGAAGGTTGCGCGCGATGGCTTCGCCCTGGCCACGTTCTTCGGCGTCGAAGCCGGGATACGCGCCGGGAGTATCGATAAAGGTGAACACGGGGCGATTATATTTAGCTGCAAGCTTCATGATGCGCAGCGCTTTGCGATAGCCCTCGGGCTTGGGCTGGCCGAAATTGCGGATGACGCGTTGCTTCGTGTCCCGGCCTTTCTGGTGGCCGATGACCGCGACGGCGCGTCCGCGAAACTTGCCCATTCCGGCGATCAGGGCTTTGTCGTCGGCATAGCCGCGGTCGCCGTGAAGCTCGACGAACTCGGTAATCAGCAGGTTAATCCAGTCCATCGTATAAGGCCGCTGCGGGTGCCGCGCGATCTGGGCGCGCTGCCACGGGCCCATGTGCGCGTAAAACTCACGGCGAAGTTCGATCACCTGCACCTTCAGGCGCTCCAGCTCCGCTTCGCCATCGTTGGTGCTGGCCAGCCGGCGCAGTTCCTCGACGTCCTTCTCCAGCCGGTCGATTTCTTTCTGGCGCTCGACCGCCGTCGCGCCTTTTTTTTCTCTAGCAGCACACATTACGCCACCATCTGGATGGCCTGCTGGCCGCAAATCTGGCGCACGGCCTCGACGAGCTCGGGCTGAACACGAACCCGTTGCTGAGACTGTAGCATGGCCACGGTACCGTCGGGCGAGCGCAATTCAAAGATGACAACACTGGGGCCGGGCGTGTTGGCGAAGAGCGCCTCGAGCCGTGCCACGGCGTCTTCGCTGAGCGTTTGCAGGTCCACACGGACGCGGAATTCCGCCGCCGCCGAGCGCTGGGCAAGATCCTGAAGACGGCGGGCTTCCTGTAACGAGAGCCGAGTGCCCGCTTCTTCGATTTGCACCTTTACTTTCAGAAGCAGGGGCGTGCCGGGCTTCAGAATATTCTCCAGACGCGCAAAACTTTCCGGAAAAGCGAGTAGCTCCTGCACACCGGTCATGTCTTGCAGCGTGAAGATGGCCCAACGAGCGCCCTTGCGCGAGCGCATCGGTCGTGTGCCAACGATCAGTCCCGCAACCATGAGTTCCTTGCCGTTGCGCTGCCCTTCTACCTGCTCGAGCGAAAGGACATTCATATCTTTCAGGAGCGAGTCGTATTTTTCCAGTGGATGCCCGGAAACATAAAAGCCGAGCATGGCATATTCGCTGGCCAGGCGTTCTTCTTCGCTCCAGGAAGCAGCATCGCGCAACTCGAAGTGCACCTTCGCCTCAGAGCTGCCTCCGCCAAAGAAGAGGCCGTGCTGGCCAGATTCCTTGGAACGCGCAGCTCGTTGAAGCGCGTTGATCGCGTCGTCGACTGAGGCTAGCATTTGTTCGCGGCCGCCAAATGAATCGACGGCGCCCGATTTGATGAGGCTCTCGAAGACGCGCTTGTTAAGGAAGCGAGTCTCGATACGTTCGCAGAAATCATAGAGCGATTTGAATTCACCGGCGCTCAGACGGGATTCGCGGATAGCCTTGGCGGTGTTCTCGCCGACGTTCTTGATGGCAGCCAGGCCAAAACGGATGGAATTGCCGACGGGCGTGAAGTAGAGGTCGCTCTCGTTGACGTCGGGAGGCAGGATGGAGATGGCCATGCCGCGGGCTTCGTTGATGTACTTGACGGCCTTTTCCGTGTTGCCGGTTTCCGAAGTGAGCAACGCGGCCATGAATTCCACCGGATAGTGCGTCTTGAGGTAGGCGGTCTGATAGGCGAGCAAGGCGTACGCGCAAGAGTGCGATTTATTGAAGCCGTAGCCCGCGAACTCTTCCATCAGGTCGAAGATGCGCTCGGCCTTCTTTTCCGGGATTTTGTTTTTGGCGCAGCCGGCAAGGAATTTGGCGCGCTGCGCGGCCATTTCTTCCTTTTTCTTTTTGCCCATGGCGCGACGAAGGATGTCCGCTTCGCCGAGCGAAAAACTGGCCAGGCAGTTGGCGATTTGCATCACCTGTTCCTGATAGAGGATCACGCCGTAGGTTTCTTCCAGGATGTCTTTGAGCTGGGGCAATTCGTAGGCGACTTTGGTTTTGCCGTGCTTGCGATTGATGAAGTCGTCGATCATGCCGCCCTGGATGGGGCCGGGACGATAAAGGGCGTTTAGCGCGGTGAGATCTTCGATACGCGTGGGATGGTAGCGGCGAAGGATGTCGCGCATGCCGTGCGACTCAAATTGGAAGATGGCGGTAGTATCGCCGCGGGAAAAGAGTTTGTACGTGGCAGCGTCGTCCAGCAGAAGATTGTCGATGTCAATTTTGACGCCGCGGTTCTTCTCGATCATCTTCACCGTGTCGAACAGCACGGTAAGCGTCGTAAGACCGAGGAAATCCATCTTCAGCAGGCCGATGCGCTCAAGCGCCGTCATGTCGTATTGCGTCGTGATTTCGTCGCGGTTGGTCTTGTAAACCGGAACGAGTTCGGTGAGCGGTTGCGGAGAGATGACCACACCGGCGGCGTGTGTGGAAGCGTGGCGTGAAAGGCCTTCCAGCCGCATGGCTACCTTCATCAAGTCCTTGAATTTCTCATCCGCATCAATGGCAGCCTTGAGCTGCGGCGATTCTTCGAGAGCGTCTTTCAGTTCGATGCCGAGCGTGGTGGGGATGAGTTTCGCCAGCCGGTCCACTTCGCCATACGGGATATCCATGGCGCGGCCCACGTCTTTCACCGCTGCTTTTGCGGCCATGGTGCCGAACGTGATGATCTGCGAAACGTTCTCGCGGCCGTACTTGTGCGTGACGTAATCGATCAACTCGCCGCGGCGGCGCATGCAGAAGTCGATATCGATGTCGGGCATCGAAACGCGCTCGGGATTCAGGAAGCGCTCGAAGAGCAGGTTGTACTGCAGCGGATCCACGTCCGTGATGCGCAGCGCGTAGCTGACCAGGCTTCCCGCGGCGGATCCGCGGCCCGGCCCCACCGGCACTTCCTGAGCGCGCGCGTAATGGATGAAATCCCAGACGATCAGGAAGTAGCCCTCATAGTGCATCTTCTTGATCATTTCGATTTCGAAAGACAGCCGGCTCTCATATTCCGCAAGAGGGCGGTGCAGCGTGCCCTGTTTCGCGAGCTTTTCTAGATACGGTACGCGTTGCGCAAATCCCGCGCGGGCCACCTGCTCAAAATAACTGTCCGGTGTGTGGCCTTCCGGAACCTTGAATTCCGGCAAGGCGTTGGGAATGCGATCGATCTTCACGTTGCAGCGCGCAGCGACATCAACCGTGCGACTCAAAGCGTCGGGCAGTTCGCCAAATACTTTTGCCATTTCCGCCGCGCTCTTGAAGTAGAACTGGTCGGTGGCAAACTTCATCCGGTGTGTGTCGCTCATGGTCTTGCCGGTCTGGATGCACAGCAAGACTTCTTGCGCGTGCGCGTCGTCGTGGTGCAGATAGTGGCAATCGTTGGTGGCGATTAAGGGGATGCCAGTCTCCTTGGAGAGGCGGACGAGGTCCCGGTTCACACCCTTTTCGATTTCAAGGCCCTGGTCCTGCACTTCCAGGAAGAAGTTCCCTTTGCCAAAAATGTCTCGAAGACGGTAGGCGTTTTCGCGCGCCTGGTCAAACCGTTCTTCGACCACGGACTCAGTGACCGGTCCGCGCAGACAAGCCGAAAGGGCGATCAATCCCTTATGGTGTTTCGCGAGCAGGTCGTAGTCGATGCGCGGCTTGTAGTAGAAGCCTTCCAGGAATCCCGCCGACACCAGTTTGATGAGATTGTGATAGCCCTCCAGGTTTTCACAAAGCAGCACCAGATGGTTGCTGCCGCGCGCGCCGGGTTCGACTTCACCTTGGTCGCCATTGGGAAGCGTCCGCACCGGCGCGGACTTTTCCCCGCGATCGTGGCGACTGCCCTTGGCGACGTACACTTCGCAGCCGATGATGGGTTTGACGTCGCGCTTGCTGGCTTCATAAAAGAAATTGGCGGCGGCAAAGAGGTTGCCGTGGTCGGTGATGGCGACGGCGGGCATTTTCTGGCGGGACGCTTCATCGAGTAACTCGCTGGTTTCGCACGCACCATCGAGAAGACTGAAGTCCGTGTGGACATGCAAGTGAACAAACTGCGGCTGGCCCATGGAATTTAATTGTAAATCGGCGCGGTGAGAAATGCGAACCGGATTAAACGGGATTGTGGATAATTCCGGCCACTGGAGGCGGCGCGAATCGAAGTTGGACTGTGCTCCTGCGTGATCGGTCCTTTGCCACTGCAACCCGTGCGTGTCATCCTGAGCGCGGTTTTTGCGCGAAGGGTCTCAACGTCGACGTGCTCCGGCAGTTCCCTTTGGGAGCCTGCCGTCCGGAAGCCCCTCGTTCGTTGGCCAAATGGATCTGTCTTTCCGGCACCAAATATTTTGTC
>Ga0210401_10006374_pt1 | contig 11993 bp, 10 predicted proteins | sample IncBWH32MmetaG_FD_150866 | JGI IMG/M metagenome (GOLD analysis project Ga0210401, IMG submission 150866) | Forest soil microbial communities from Barre Woods Harvard Forest LTER site, Petersham, Massachusetts, United States - Inc-BW-H-32-M | ecosystem: Environmental > Terrestrial > Soil >... | reverse complement strand
ATGACATAAGAGAATATATCCCCTATAATTATTTTAAGAAAAAGGGACTCATACACGGAAATATTGACAAGGACATTATGTCGGTTAAGGAGGTGTACAATGTGAAGGAGCTAATGGATATAAAAGCTATTGTTGAAGACCAGCCTGTTTTACTTCATCGAAAATCAGAAGCTCTCTCCGCGGATCTCGTTAATTTAATAGGATGGTCTAAGTATGTGGCGTACAAGATTGAAAAGGAAGCGAAGGAGGTAACTAAAAAATATGATTCAAGTAAGAAATCGGCTTTGATAGAAGAACTCAAAGTGTGTTTTTTGGGAGAGAATATTATCAAGAATGTGAAGAAGGTCTTGGGTAAATACGGAATAAAATTTACGGTTGAGAAAAATCCAGAAAAGACACCAGTTGATGGAATTGCCCTTTGGAGTATCGGAGGAGGAAGTCAAGGACGGCCTGCTATTGGAATTACTCAGCGTTTTGAAAGATTAGACAATTTAGCTTTCACCCTTTTTCATGAACTCGGGCACATTTTTTTGCACGAAGAAATAGTTCGAACAGGTTGTATTGTTGATAATTTTGACGATTCTAAGAGCAAAACAACAAAGATCGAACGGGAGGCAAATGAATTTGCAGGTGAAAATTTAATTCCATCAAAGGAGTGGGATGCCTTTTATGATGCTAATGAATTTACTGAGGAATCAATCATAAATTTCTCAAATACCATTAATATTCACCCAGCTATTACACTTGGCAGGTTGAGATTTGAAAACCCCATTTACTATCGGCGCAGGTTTAGGATTCCAAACGAGATTTGCTGAACGCGACCTTAAAACATCGAACCTAATCCCCGATGGAGTCAGCGCACTATTTTAGAGGCAAGTTTGAAAATTTGATTTATAGAACTTCATTTCGAATACCTGAGAATTATGAAGAGATCAAATTTTTGGAATTGTTAGAGAAAATATTTCCAGATACTATTCTATGCACCTCAATAAATGCTCCTGCGCAAATGAATGAGCTGCTAAGAGAAAAGTTCGGGAACAGAGAAAAATGTATTTTAGAATACGGTGTGAAAAGACAAGTGCCATTTCTGGGCCTAAAATACTTTCAACCTGGAGTGGGAATAACAGGGCCTCGACACAGCGCCTTGGAAGAGCCTCTTCTGGTCGTTGAATATAAAGACCAGTTAGTTCTAATGAATGGCTATCATCGAAGCCTAATTCGTTGGATTAGAAATGGAGAGAGCGAGACCGATGCATTCGTTCTCCATTTAGAGTCTTAGGTAAACAGACGAGATCACCTTATCTGTGCTCTCTCCCGTTATCAAATCCTGGATTCTAGGAACATAGTACTTTAGCTAAGGGTGCACCACACTAATCGTCCTGACAAACCACGTTCCGGAGATCAATCCTGGTCATAGATGATGACGGGATTCCACCGGCTTTTACAGCACCCCAACAACCATTAGATTAAAATGAACCCAGTCCTGAAAAACGGCAAGAAACGGGTATATTATTCTCCTTTCTTTCTTAGCTTTTCAAGATCATCCTGGTCTCGTGGTCGTCCGGATGCTTTTTTGGCAATGAGGAGGTCCTCGTAGCTTACCATTCTGATAGCGAGTGATTCAATAACATGAATTTGCGAATGAGCAAAGGCCTCATCAAAATCCAGGCCTTTGACATTGGTCATTAAATCAATGCACACGGGGGCTTGGCCAAAGGTGAAAACGTCTATGTCGGGGTTGTGAAGAAAATTCTCCTCCGTCATATCAAAAACAGGCATTTTGAATTCAAGGAATGCATTCACGATAAGCCGGTAGTTCGAAAGGTCTTTTTTTACCCAGATATCCATGTCTCCTGTCGTTCTTGAATATCCATGAAGAATAACGGAATAGCCCCCGACCAGAATATATTTAACCTGGTTGTTGTTAAGGGCCTGAATAAAATCCTGAAAATCGGGATTGAAAATATTAGTCATGCTTCCTGCTGCGAGTATGGAATAGGGTTTTATCCAAGCGGGGAGGGTTGTCTGACGGGTAGTTGTAGGCAACGCTATTCAGGTATGCAGCTGCTTTCAGGCGTTCAGTTTCGGTCTTTGAAAGCCAGTAATCCACATGATTTGCGGCTTCTTCGAACTTGTGCATTTTGAATGCATTGCGATCCAGGCGGTACATATACAAATATACAGATTCTTCAGGACCTTGTAAAAAATGGGTAGACAGTTTGATTTTAATTGTCGGTGAACTTGAACATCAATCATTCAAATGCCGAAGGGTATCCGCACGTAAGTACAGGTAAAAACGCTCTGTAACTCAAGTAGCTACGGAGCGTTTCTCATTTACGGTACAAAATCCGGTCAAGGCTTCTATTCAAGTTATTGAAAATCAGCCGATTGATTTTTCAATGCTCTCATAACTTAGTAGTCCCCAATCTTGAAACTTTTATCGCTCAACCGGAGGAAAGCATTAGCAGAGTCCAGATCGTTATATTCAAGGTCATTCGTCCGGAGAAGAATGTCGTATTCTGGGGATGGAAGAATTTCGTTAAGGATGGAAATTACATCTTCTGAAACTCCATACTTATTCAAATACCGGTTACAATATACCTCCAGTTTACCGTATCCCTATTCCAGGTAATAGACATAGCTGTAACCAGACTGCCGCCTTTAGCCAGAAAATTGGTCATAAAAATCTTCTTGCTCATGTGAAAGGTAATCAGTCTAACCTTCCAAGTAAGAAGCCAGGTCAAAAGTCGGGAAAAGGAAGGGGTAATAATGCCCCCAAGCCAAATATAGACATTAAAGAGAGGGAGCAAGCGCTCCCTCTCTTTAATGTCTATATTTGGCCAGAGAAACGAAATGTCACTTAAATGAATCTGAAAAAGCAAAACCAATTCCTAACATCCTGCCTTATTGCACTTAGTGTCTTTGTTTCGGCTAGCAACATGAGGGCTCAATCTATGCAATTAGAAATAGTGGCTTCGGATACATCATGGATAAACAGCGAATATGTAGGGCATGCTTTTATGACAATATCGTTGCCTTTATCTACCGGTTTAAAGGAAGATTCCTACGGCTTTTATCCATTAAATGGAGGAGTAGGGGTAGTTTGTGGGCCAGGAATACTTCAGTCAGAACCGCAAAAAAATCCAAGCAGATTTTCCAGAATATCCGTTTCAATAAAGCGACCGATAACTGAAGTGCAAAGACAAGCTATTCTTGCAACTGCTACAGACTGGAATTCTCATCATTACAATTTACTTAATGAATCTTGTATTGATTTCATTGTTGCCGTTGCAAAATCTGCGGGATGGAATATTCCACCAAGAAGTGTAACAGATTTGCCTAAAAGCTATGTCACTAAACTACGAGATGCAAATGCAATTTTTAACTGTAATGGAAGTGGAAATTCAGGGACTGTTCAATTCGGATCCCTTCACTTTTGCAAATATTCAATCCAGATGAAAAGTGTAGTCTTTTCTTTTACAATTAACCAACAAATGCACACTGTTTGCGGGGGGCGGCTTGGCGATGATGCTACTGAAACGATTTCTGGTTGCCAGGCTTCTCCGATTCCTACTAGAAAAGAAGGTTATAACCAGAAGAGTGGGAATATCAATGGAAACGTTGTAAACATTGCATTTAGTTGTCCTGCTAACCCCAAGTTAACCGCAAAATTCACTGGCACAATCGTGGGAAGTGTGGTAAAAGGAAATATTATATGGACAGGAGTAGGGACTGGCACATCTGCTCCCTATAGTTATTCTGTTACAATGCCTATTTCAATGAAAACTACAATTTTTGTGGAGTAACCTAGAATCTCCTGATTCCACGGTAGGAAAAGCATTCTGGCTTATTTTTCCTTCCTCTATACTCTGATATGCTGGTGGCATGTAGCCCGACATAGCCAACTTCATCAAAATATTCGACAGCATTTCTATTCTCTTGTTACTGGAGGTCGCATTTCCTGGTTCTAAGGGCAATTATTCAATAAGTAGAGTGAAATCAAGCCTTTATTTCGACTTGACCAACATACAATATTGGACAATATCTTACATGTGTAATAAATAATCCATTTACGTATAACCATAAATGCAAGTTGCGCAGGACCTGATTGCATCATAGTAATGGGTCTGAGGCAACCCCCCCCAGTTGCCGTAATGAAATTGCCGACAAATCAATGAATTTGGTGAAAGAATGTGCATGCGACAAAAATATTTTACACAAATATTATCCTCCTGAATTTGTTTTTACAAAAAATCATGTTACACTTGCATGTATTCCATACACCCATATTAATATTTTCTATAATATACATTCCTTAATCATTTCAATTCATACTATTGAAGCCACTCATCACTATCTCCCGCTTTCTGCTTTGTGCATTAGTACTACTCTCGGCATGTGATACCAAAACTGTGCCCGAATCAAGCCAGGATGATCAAGTTGCGGTGTTCAGAAAAAAAATAAAGTACATTGTAGTCATCTATCAGGAAAACTGGAGTTTCGATGGATTATACGGTATGTATCACGACAAGCGCGTGAATAACCTGCTTGGAAGCAAGTATCTTCCTCAGTTGAATTTATCTGGAGATTCTCCTCTAAAGCATTTCCCTGACGTACTGCTGCCCGACTTCAAGACAATCGATCACCGCTTTGATTCCCTGAATAAATTCGATCCTGATTTAAAACCCTATGACTTCAACCGGTTCATTCATTACAAGCCGGATACCATCACGGGTGACATGATCCATAATTTTTATCATGAACAAAGACAGATCCACGGTGGAAACATGGACGAATTCGTTGCCTGGAGCAATAATGGGGGTTTAGTCATGAGTTATTATGCGGATCGTACTGTTAATGATTCCACCCCCGAAGAGAAGTTGGCCAGGCGTTATACGCTTTGTGACAATTTTTTTCATTCGGCTTTTGGGGGATCTTTTCTGAACCATATTTGGTTAATTAGTGCATCGATGCCTAAATGGGATAGTCACGCCAAGCGCGTTCCGCTTTCACAACTCAGTATTCCTGGATCAAAAAAGGATTGGGATCTTGGCCTGGCAACGATCGGCAAAGATACTGTTGCCATCAATACCACTTACAGTATTAATTTCAAGAAGGAAGTGAATAGCCTAATGCTGAAGAAGTATAATAAAACCATCCCTGATAGCCTTTTTATGCCCAGTATCAAGAACACACCTACAATCGGCGATAGACTCAGTCAAGCAGGCAATACTTGGATCTGGTATTCGGGTGGATGGGACAGTGCCAAAGCAGGCAAACCGGATTTAAATTTCCAGCTTCACCATCAACCCTTTGTATATTTTGACAATTTCAAAGATACTTCTAGCCATTTGCGTGACGGCTGTGAATTTGGTGAACACATTGCCTCCGGAACACTTCCCCAAGTTTCTTTTGTCAAGGCTATCGGAGAGCTCAATGAGCACCCCGGCTATGCCAGTGTTATGGCCGGACAACGTTATGTTGATTCTCTTGTTAACCTGATTATGCAAAATCCAAAGTATAAAGATTCAACTGCAATTATCATAGCCTATGACGAAAACGGGGGGCGATGGGATCATGTAAAACCACCTCCTTCGCATGATGGGTTTGGTCCGGGCACGCGCGTCCCGGCAATCGTCATCTCCAAATATGCGAAACGGAACTATGTTGACAGTACCCAATATGAAACTGTTTCTATTCTGAAGTTTATCGAAACACTTTTCAAGCTTACGCCGTTGACTAGTCGGGATGCAAAAGCGGAGAACATGTTGAATGCATTTGATTTCAAACAGTAGGATAACCAGAGTATGATTTATTAGTGAAACAACTAATTTCTAAAGTATGGTTTCCAAACTAAATGCTATTAGAGTACATTACTAACTACATCATAATTCAAAATTGCACAGTTAATTTTTTTTCAAATCTAATCTTATATTTATGCCCTTAACAAAATATGGAGTACTGGCGGGAAGCATAATTGGTAAGCTTGACAGCCCCGATGCTAGCAGGAAAAATCCGAAGGGATCTCCTCATTATGAAATACTAGTACTTGCTAAAGTTGAAAACACCCCGGATACACTGTACCGAGTAGCCGTTAATGTCAAATCTGACCAGAACCCTTCAAATTTATACTTCTATTTATCAGATCATTTTGATCATGAAATATTGACTGATATAAGTAAACTCCCAATGGGGTTTACGCTCCTCCAAAACCCTGCACCCAATGCACCTGCTCTTGATTTTTTAAGGGGCAATTTATTCCCTTTAAAAGATATGCGGATTCTGCCGGCTAGCGGCAGCCCATCCGGAGATGATATGAATGATATTTTCGACCAGTACATATTACAAGCTATAAGTGCTAAAGGAGCCCTTCTTTATGCCTTTGATAGTCAGTGGGGGCCTGAACCTGACAAACGGGACCCCTATTTTGACTTCCTACCTGGAAACGGCATACATGATATTCATATGAATCAAGGGAATTTAGGCAAGCATGAAGTTGACAATGGAATTTATCAGGATGGTGGTCTATTTATTTATTTTCCGGATGAGGTCTCTAACAATAAGGGTCATTGGGTAGCGATGTTCAGCCGATTTCAGTCCCAGATTGTTCCAACAGATGATCACGGAGATGTAATTCGTAATTCTAATATTTTCAATCCAATCTAAACATTTCATAGATGTCTAGCACTGGAAAATCTACCGGCCCTCACCTGCCCTATAAAGGGAAGAAAAATGGAGTTCCTCGTGATCCAACTTTCCAGCCAGATGAAAATGGAAGTAAATTGGATTTTCAAGAATAATAGAATAATATGCATGGATCATTATCATTTAATCAACCAAAATAATTTAAGATGAGATCATCAGTAAAAGACCCAGCAAGTTCATTAACCGTAAACGCTATTCCAGGTGTCCATGTAATCCTGTTTGGTCTGGATATGAGCAAAACAGAAGCGAAAGGTTTACTCGGTTTTGCAGTCGAAAGAACTGATCACACGGAGAATGAGAAGTATTTTTTAAAGGGATTTAAAACCTTTAAGGAAACTGGAGGAAATCTACCTGACGGAGTTATGGTTTCAACACATGAATTTCCCGTTCAATCTTTTATGTGGGGTGATTATACAGCTAAACCTGCTCACAAGTATTCGTACCGATTCATTGCCATGTATGGTAAGCCTAAGAATTTGATTGAAAAAAGTTCTGTACAAATTGATGTGGCCACATTTGACCCCAACGATACCAGTTTACCTCAGATCGCATTCTTTAACCGAGGCGTAGCAGGTTCTCAGGCCTATGCAGCTAAATTCGGTGATGTTGCCCCTCAGGACGTTCCTGACAACGCAGCCTGGACTTGGCTGTCAAATGGATTGGAAGAAGCCATTCTAAATTTTATAGGGAAAGCCAGCGGTAATACCACCGGGTTAAGATGTGCATTTTATGAGTTCAACTATTCGGCTGTACTAAATGGGTTAAAAAAAGCAGCGGACTCGGGAGCTGATGTTAAGATCGTATTCGATGACCGTAATAATCCAACAGGACCATTCAAAAAAAACGAAGAAGCAATTGCTTCCGCCTGCATTGATGAACTTTGTAAAGGAAGAACAATCAACCCTAGTTACATTGCACATAACAAATTTATGGTATTTCTGAAAAATGGTGAACCAAAAGAGGTATGGACAGGATCTACCAATATTTCTGATGGAGGAATATTTGGTCATGCCAATGTTGGACACATTGTTCGCGATCCAGAAATTGCTAAACAATATTTGAACTACTGGGAACAACTTCAGGAAGACCCGGACGCTAAATTATTGAGAAAGTGGGATGATGACGTAAGCATAGATAAGCTCCCGGTTACTGGAAAAATTGGCACTTTGTTTAGCCCTAGACCAGATCTTTCTGCTTTAGATTGGTATGCAGAACTTATGGATACTGCCAGTGGACCTGTTTTTTTTACTGCTGCCTTTGGAATCAATGCTAAACTTCAGGATGTATTGATGAAACACAAAGATTATTTACGTTATATTCTTCTTGAGAAAGAAGCATCAAATGCCAAACAAAATGATTTACCGGAAATTAAGAAGGACCCGAATAATAGAGTTGCTAGTGGTTCCTTTCTTAAGGATAAGCACACGCGTTTTCTTTTGGAAAAACTTTCCGGTCTTAATACTCATGTAAATTATGTGCACACTAAGTTCATGATTATTGACCCTCTGGGTGAAGACCCAATTCTTATAACAGGTTCCGCAAATTTCAGTGATGCGTCTACAAAAAATAACGATGAAAATATGATTATAAGCCGGGGCAACAAAGACATCACGGATATTTATCTTGGAGAGTTTATGAGACTTTTCAATCACTTCTATGCAAGGGACTGGATAATGTCAAAAGCCAACGATGATCTGGCAGCTTACCTTACACCTGATGATTCCTGGATTGCACCATACTATGATTCAGCTAATGCGAAATGTAAACAGCGGAATTACTTCAAAAAGTAAATGAACCTTCCCGCCGCAAGCAGCGGGGTATCTAGAAATGCTAACACGCTCGGCGATATTCGCACGTCCCAAGGGACGGGGAATTGACCCCAAAAAGATTAAATGAGAAATTGGATTTTGAATTGTTGAAGCGATATTAAATTTTATTAAGCGAGGCAAATAATTAATTTAAATTATGAAAGCAAAAGCGATTTTAGGCTTAGTTTTACTATTATCCTTTTTTACGAATAAGGCTGCTTATGCATATGATAGAACCGGGCACCGCATTGTTGCACAAATAGCAGAAGATAATCTAACGACCAATGCAAAGAAGCAGATCCAAGCTATTTTAGGAAAAAATGGACTTACTGCCAATGCTAACTGGGCCGATGATGTCAGAAGCGATCATAAATTTGATTATTCAACTAAGTGGCATTATTTCGATACAGATGGTAAGTGTCCCATTGCAAAATCCGATTCATTATTCTACGTGGGAACCAAGTCCGGTAATAACTTATTATTTGCAATTGATAGCCTGATTAAGGTATTGAAGAATAATAAAAACGATGTGATTGCGCTTAAATATTTGATTCATTTTATTGGCGATATGCATCAACCCTTACACTTAGGTCATGCAGCGGATTTAGGGGGTAATAAGATTAAAGTGAAATGGTTAAAGGATTCTGTCAATTTGCATTCGGTTTGGGATACCTACTTAATAAATATGGAACAACTAAGCTTTAGTGAATATGCACAGTATCTGCTAGATTCCAATCGAAGCAGTTCACTAAGGATTAAGTCTTCTAATTTGTTATTCTCTTTTAAATTGTGCTATACCCTCAGTCAAAAGGTTTATGAGTATAATTATGCAAATCTCAACGCGTATAGCTACAAATATACTTTTGCCCCTGAAATGAACGACTTATTGTTGTTAGGAGGCTTTCAATTGTCGGCTATCCTGAATGAAATTTATACGTAATTGGTGCTAAACAATAAATATTTTAAAGATTAAAGAAATGAAGAATACACGCACAAAATTATTACCATTATTGTATTGTCTTCTTTTTGTCGTCAGAATGAATGGTCAAGTAACCATTTCACTTAGGAAATCATTCGTTGATAGCATTAATAATAGGGCAACCGTATCTACCAACTACAAGATTTTGTTTGCGCATGATCGTCCAAACAGAATAGCAGTTGATGGGGATCTACATGCTTCCGGTTATGATAATATAGTTGGTTTAGCTAGTGTCATTGAGATAATGAATGCAGCAGGACAAAGTACAGCATGTGGCCATATCCAACAGGCAGTGAATTCTACGGAAACAATAAGTATCACAGGGGCTTGGAGGCTATGGTTTGAGCATCCTCAGCATGTTGATCAGACACAAGGTACTATTGTTCCTATTGAAGATACAAACCCGGCCCATGTATTCGAAATACATCCAATTACTAATATACAGGGGATTGATATATCAAGTTCTTTAGTCCCCATTAAGAATGATAAGACAGAATATGCTTATAAAACAGCAGAAAATGCATTCAGTTCTTATGATAAAAAGAGCTGTAAAATCAGTGCGGAAGGTGACATGGTTTTAGTTCAATCTAGTCAGATCGGAGATAATTATGTGAAGTTCAAAATTAGCCTGCTTGAAACGCCTCTTGAAGCAGAAGATGGGTTTATTGTACATTGCAAGGTATTGGGTGATAATGATACCGAGGTTGAGGCTAGCGTGAGAATGATATTCATTAAAAATTCTGCCCCGGCAAACTCAGTAAAATTATTGGGCGCAGGAGATAAGATGGAGGTACTTGGTATACCAAGGGTCTGCCTTAATGAGGTAGTAAATCGGTTAGCACTTTCTGCGACCAATCCTGATATATTAAACGCTTTCTTACCTTATGAAATGATAATAGTAGCCCAGTTTTAGTGAAAAATTAGTCGCTTTAACGGAGTGTTGTTGGCAGCCAATGTGGCCCAAAAATGGATTTTGGTAAACCTTAAGTTATTAACCTGAAGACCCAACCTAGATCAAAATAATATGCCAAACCTCGGAATTAAGACTTTCTGGAAAAATGTGACTGGCTCTCCTTCAGATCAAGGACCCAATCAAATTCTTAAAAATGAGTGTTATATAAATATAAAACTGCAGTGTGTAAATTATAAATCAGAAGGAACGTGGTGGCAAAAAAGATTTGGAGGTACAGACAATATCGTTTTAACTACGACTTTAAATTATAAGGCTGGACCAGAAACGATTGAAGCAACTTCCGTACAAAACAGAAAAAAAATAAAAATAAATCAAAGTAGTAATCTTGCCGTAAATAAAATTATAGGAGAAAAAATACCTTCTACTGCTGATTCAATTGCATTAGAAGTTAAAATGTCGGCCTTAAAAAATGACAAATTGCAAGAAAGGTTCGACATGCTCAATAAAACAGAATACCAAACTGCTTTGCAACTTGCACCTAAGGCACTCGGGCAAGTATTGACAATCACCTCCTTAGTGAAGAACCTACTTACGGATTCAGACCTCCAACCACAAATTGAAGCATCATACGCAGGTATTATTAGTAGCGGTCGTGAAACGGAGCCAATAGTTAATGGAAACCTGACAAGGGGAATGTTAATCTTCATTGCTACAGACGAAGAAAATTCCTATAGCAAAGTAAATGTAAATAACTTTGAACTAAAAGGGCTTAATTTATATTATAATAATAACGAAGTTACAAATACATATTCAGTATTTATCATATCAACGGATGATTTGAGAGGTTCTGATCAGAACTCTAATTGGTTCAAAAAGTATGCCATTGCTGTCAGGACACTTGACAAAATACGACAGGCTAATAATCCAACAGAAAAAGAAAATATCTTAAAAGACGCAATAGCAATTTGGAATGAAGGAAATATACTTCTGGATGCGGATACAAATTATTTAGATAAAGAGAAAACTCAAATAAGAAATCTTTACATAAATGAAATTAACGATACCTATAAAAAGCTTAATCCACCACCTGTCCCACCTATTGGGGTATTACCTAATGTACCTCTTCCTTTATCTCCTGACTCACCGGGTATTTCACTTGATATTATCAAAGGACTGACTGGATCAACAACTTTCAATACCATAAGAGAAGCCTTACCTGCAACCGGTAATTATTTATTAGAAACATTAAAACTGGACTCAACGAATACAATTGAAAGTGGTTTGTTGGAAAACATAGTTATTGACCCTCAAAAACTCAGTGAATTTATTAATAAAGATAATAAAGCTTATTTATTGAATTTGGATAAGAGCGGTATAACGAGGGATTTTTTGGAGTTGGATAAAAAAACTCAGAAAGAATAATATTTAAAGTGCTTCCTCCGAGATTTGATACGACAAATTAAATCAGAGTAAATGAATTATTGAAACTAAATAAAACTATGGCAAATCTCAAAATAATTTCAAAAAAATTAGCTCAGAAGAACGCCGGAAGCAAAAGACCAAGTGGCGGTGGCAAAACAGGTGGTAG
>Ga0210401_10006373_pt1 | contig 11995 bp, 11 predicted proteins | sample IncBWH32MmetaG_FD_150866 | JGI IMG/M metagenome (GOLD analysis project Ga0210401, IMG submission 150866) | Forest soil microbial communities from Barre Woods Harvard Forest LTER site, Petersham, Massachusetts, United States - Inc-BW-H-32-M | ecosystem: Environmental > Terrestrial > Soil >... | reverse complement strand
GATGGCGCTGACGGCATCCGACGTGGAGGCCTGCATCGCCGCGACCTAGGCGGAGATTTCCTCAGTCGCCTTGGCGGTCTGGTTGGCGAGTGCCTTCACCTCGGAGGCAACGACCGCGAAGCCGCGCCCGGATTCGCCGGCACGCGCCGCTTCGATGGTCGCATTCAGCGCCAACAGATTGGTCTGCGCGGCGATCGAGTGGATCAGTTTTACTACTTCGCCGATCTTCTCGGCGCCGGTGGACAAGACCTGAACGGTGGCGTTGGTGCGCTCGGCGTCGCCCACGGCCTTGTTGGCGATCTCGCTCGATCGCGTCACCTGCCGCGAAATCTCGGCGACCGAGGTCGACAGCTCTTCCACTGCCGCTGCGACGGTCCCGACATTGCTCGACGCGCTGTCGGAGGCGGCGCCGACGGTTGCGGCGCGCGCGCTGGCATCGCTCGCGGTCGCCGTCATCGATTGCGCCGTCGTCTGCATTTCTGCCGCCGCCGCCGACACCGAACGCACGATGCCGTTGACGCTGTGCTCGAGGTCGCCGGCGATAGCTTCCATGGCCGCGCGACGCTCGGCCGCGACGCGCGCCTGGGTTTCCGTCTCCGTCTTTTCCAGCCCGCGGATGCGCACCGCATTATCCTTGAAGATTTGTACCGTTGCGGCCATCGCGCCGACCTCGTCGCCGCGGCCGACCCCGGGGATGCCGCCTTCCAGCGAACCGTCGGCCAGCGCCTGCATGCGAGCGCCGAGTTGGCCGAGCGGCCTAGAGATGCTGCGGCCGATGATCCAAGCGATACCGCCGGCAACGACGGCGATGCCGAGAGTGGCAAGCCCAAGTAGCCAGGCGATCGGCTGCAATTTGGTGTCGAGATCGTCGAGATAGGCGCCCGTGCCGAGATACATGTCAAAGCCGGGGACGGCGACGGCGTAACCGATCTTGCGAACCGGCTTTTGTTCGCCGGGTTTGACATATTCATAGGTCAAGAGGATCTCGCCGCGATAACGCCCGCGACACGGAGGCCGAACGGCGTTACCCTTACCAAAATGCCAAGTTTAGGGGTGATCTTCAGGTTGTTCAGTTTCACGGAGCCTCTCCGGGGGGATGCAAGCGCGATTGGCAGAGCGATTTGGCCCAAGATATAGTGAAAATCTTTACCGCTTGGTTACGATGTTCCGCTGTTGAAGGCCGCGCGCGCTAGGCCCGGTTTGGCTTTGTGCGGAGTTCGTCTGGTGCCTAAAGAAAGGGCGGCGACATCCGTCGCGAGCCACAACCAAACACCGAAAGTCAAATCGGGGGAGTGATAGAGAAATGTCGAAGTTCAGGGTGGTGACGCCGAAGGGCGCAAGCTTCACGGTCGCCGGCGGCGGCTATGCCTATGAGAAGGAGGCACTCGATCCGATCGACGCCGAGATCGTCGAGGCGCCGGCCAACGAGGCGGAATTCATCGCCGCCGCCCGGACCGCGGATGCCATCTACGCCAAGGGCATGCCGATCACGAAAGCGATCATCGACGCGCTGGAAAACTGCAGGGTCATCACGCTCGGCACCGTCGGCGTCGACAGCGTGGACGTCAAGGCGGCCACCGCGCGCGGCATTCCCGTCACCAACGTCCCCGACACCTTCATCGAGGAAGTCGCCGACCATGCCATGATGCTGCTACTCGCGGGCTTTCGCCGGCTGGTCGAGCAGGACAGGATGGTCCGGGAAGGCCGCTGGACCGAGGGCCGCCCGGCGCTGCTGAAAATCCCGCGGCTGATGGGCCAGACGCTCGGCTTCGTCTCGTTCGGGCGGGTGGCGCGCGCGGTGGCAAAACGCGCAACGCCCTTCGGCCTGCGGCTGATGGCCTATGATCCGTTCATCCAGGAGACGCTGATTTCAGAGCACGGCGTGCTGCCGGCGACGTTATCCGAAGTGCTGTCGCAATCGGATTTCGTGTCGATGCATGCCCCGGCGCGCCCCGAGGTGCACCACATGCTGACCGAGAAGCATTTCAGGCAGATGAAAAACAGCGCGATCTTCATCAACACCGGCCGCGGCCCGACCGTGGACGAGGACGCGCTGATTAAGGCGCTGCAGGAGGGCTGGATCGCGCATGCCGCGCTCGACGTCCTGGAGAAGGAGCCGCCATCCCACAACAATCCGATGCTGCGGATGGAGAATGTCACACTGACCGCCCATGTCGCCTCGGCCTCGGCGCGCTTCGACGAGGCACGCAAGCGCCGCGTCGGCTACGAATTGTCGCTGGTGCTGTCGGGCATGTGGCCGGTGAGCTGCGTCAACCCCTCGGTGCTGCAAGATACCAAGCTGCGCCGCTGGCAGCCGGTCGGCATGGACCGCGGCCCCAACAGCTAGCTGCACCGGCGGCTCTCGCCGGCGATGATTGGCGGACGAAATGCGTCCGGCAAACGATCCCTTCACTGGCGGAAAAGCGAGGACGCCATGGAATTTTCAAAGGAAAATTTGTCGTCGCGAAGGAGCTTCTGCCTGTGCTGCCTGGGCGGCGCGGCTTTCGCCGCTACAGGAGGATGGCTCACACCGCGCCAGGCGTTTGCGGAAGCGCGCGGGCTCGTCAGCCTGATCAAGGACAGCGCCGCCATCTCACCCATCACGACATACAAGCTGCGAAACAACATCAGCGTATTTGAGGGATCCGGCGGCAATATTGCCGTCCTGACCGGCTCCGACGGCAAGGTCCTAGTCGATGCCGGCATCAGCGTGTCGCGGCCTCAAGTCACCAAGGCGCTCGCCGACCTCGGCGGCGAGCCCATCACGCATCTGATCAACACGCACTGGCATTTCGACCATGCCGACGGCAACGATTGGCTGCATTCGGCCGGCGCGAAGATCATCGCGCAAGCAAACACGCGCAAGCATCTTTCGGAAGTGCAGCGCGTCGAGGATTGGGATTATAATTTTCTCGCACTGCCACTAGGTGGGATACCGAGCGAAGTCTTTGCAAGGGAGCACAGCTTGAAGCTCAACGGCTCGTCGACTAGCCTGAAATATTACGGGCCGGCGCACACCGACAGCGACATCTCCGTCACCTTCGCCGAAGCCAACGTCGTTCACGTCGGCGACACCTTCTGGAACGGTATCTATCCGTTCATCGACTATTCGACCGGCGGCAGCATCGGTGGAATGATCGCCGCTTCCGACGCCAATCTTGCGGCAACCACGAACGACACCATCATCATTCCCGGCCACGGAAAGCCGGTCAGCAACAAAGCCGAACTTCAGGAATTCCGCGACATGCTTGTCGCCATCAGGGATAATGTCGCCAAGCTCAAGAAAGAGGGAAAGACGCGCGACGAGACGGTCGCCGCCAAACCGACCGCAGCGTTCGACGCGAAATGGGGCCAGTTCGTCATCGATCCCGGCTTCTTCACCAGGTTGGTTTACCACGGCGTTTGAACGCCGGCGCGCCGGTCACCTTCCGGCTGAGGCAATCGCTCAGCCGGCCGGCATCATGACGACGCCTTTGTCCTTGGGCCAGCGCACCTGCCATGCGAACCCGATATCCTTGACCTCGCCGGGCTTCGCCTCGAATGCCCATTCGAGCACCCCGCGCTTGTCATGCACGTTGGTCGTGGTCGGAGGCGTCGTCGAGGCAAGCATCTCGACCACGATGTCCTCGTTTTCGCTGACCGGCAATTGATCCTCGATCGCGACCTTGATCGGGAAATCATGACCGTTGCGCAACGTCGTCTTGAACGCGCGTTCGTCGGTCTTCGATGTCGTCACGATCAGGCCGGCCGATCCCTCGTTGCGCTTGATCACGGAGCGCTCGATCTTGACCTTGTCGTCGGCGCCGAAGCCGAGCCGAACCGTTTCATCCTTGGCGGCGGCCGCCATCTTGCCACCGCCGACAAACGCCCCGTCGCGATAGATCGCGACCCGGCCCGGCAACAGCGGCGCGTCCTCGCTCTGCACGAAGCTTGCTTCGAGGAACGCGGTCGGATCGGCGACCGGCGCGGAGCGGATGACAAGATCGGCCGCGATCGTCGCGGTGGAAATGCGCAAGGCCTTGGCACCCTCGCTGGCGCCCACGCTGACGCGCCCCGGAATTTTGAACGTCACCTGGAAGCCGCCGATTTCTGCGGCGGCCTCTTGCTCCTCGGCGCGTTTGGCGAAGGACTCAGACTGCTGGGCCGTCGGTGCCGTCATCGCGCGGGGCTTCGCCACATCCGCAACCGTACCCAAGGGCAGCGAACGCGGGGGTTGCGGATATTGCACGACCAGGGAATTCAGATCGGGCGCGCTGCCGCCGCGGGCGATCCTGACGGTCGAGACGCCAAGCGCGACGTTGGACCAGTCCTCGCCGGTGGTTTGCGTGATTTCGGCGCGGCGCACCAGCTTGAGCTCCGGCTTGCGGTCCTTGGCTCCGGTGTCGAGACGCGCATCGTAAAGCGGCGTCCAGCGCGCATTCCGCACCACGTAGGTCACATGCAGCGTCGTTTTGGTGGCGGCCGCGGCTGCGAGATCGATCCGGACCTCGAGCTTGCTCGGCGGCTTGATCGCGCGATCCGATTCGAGCCTGGCGATCTCGCGGTCGAGGTCGCGCTGCTTGCGTTCCGCGTCGCGGATCGCGGCGTCGGCGCTCGCGACTTCGTCGGCGACCGCCGCGAATGCTGCGCGCCACTCGGCGACCGGACGCGCCTCACCCTTCGCGCCAATTCCCGCCGGAGAGGCTTCCGCAAAACGCTCGGCGAATTTGCGGCGCGCCGCGGCGGCGGCAATCGCACCGTCGAAATTGGCGCGCTGGTCCCTCAAGGCTTCGATGCGCTTGTCGATTTCGGACTGGTTCACCGGCGGCGCGGCGCGCGGCGGCCGGGCGTCGATCGCGCCAATGGTGAGTTTTGCTGCCGCCTCACCCTCGACCCGCAGCGAGGAAGGATCGAGCGTCAGCGGGAAATCCTTCGCCACCACCGTGGTGTCGCCCGCGGGCAGATCGAAGGTAATGACGCGCGTGACGCTGGCGCCATCGGGATAGACGGTGACGGCCTCGACCGTCGAATTGGCGTCGACATCGGCCGCCCGCGCCGGCACTGCGGCAAGCGCGGCAACGACAACCAGGCTGGTCGTGACGAGACTGTACGCAATCGTTCGCATTGACTTCCCTCCGGCAAATTTTGCGCATCGCGCGCAACCCATCGACCGGTGGTTCGACCACGCGAGAAAAGTCGCATCACCGGTTGCGGTTAGACGCGCCGATCAAGCAACCGGTTCGATTGAGGTGACCCTAAGGCGCCGCCGGGATGAAATGTCGCAGCCGAGGCGAACGAGAACGGCAGCGCAGCGATCGGTCGCCACGCTGCCGAGGACCGGCTGGTGCCGGACGAAACTCAGCTATAGATTTCAAACAGGCCGGCGCCGCCCTGCCCGCCGCCGATGCACATCGTCACCACGCCCCATTTGGCCTTGCGCCGACGGCCCTCTTGCAGGATGTGGCCGGTCAGCCGCGCGCCCGTCATCCCGAACGGGTGGCCGATGGCGATCGAGCCGCCGTTGACGTTATATATTTCGGGATCGATGCCGAGCTGGTCGCGCGAGTAGAGACACTGGCTGGCAAAGGCCTCGTTGAGCTCCCAGATGTCGATGTCGTCGATTTTCATGCCGGTGCGCTTCAAGAGCTTCGGCACGGCGTAGATCGGGCCGATGCCCATCTCGTCCGGCTCGCAGCCCGCCGACGCCCAGGCGACGAAGCGGCCCAGTGGCTGCAGGCCGCGCTTTTCCGCGTCCTTGGCTTCCATCAGCACCACGGCCGCCGCGCCGTCCGACAACTGGCTGGCGTTGCCGGCGGTGACGTACTTGCCGGGACCCTTGACCGGCTCGAGCTTGGCAAGGCCCTCCTTCGTGGTGTCGGGCCGGTTGCACTCGTCACGATCGACGACATAGTCGACGACGCTCTCGGCCTTGGTCGCCTTGTCGACCACCTTCATCTTGGTCTTCATCGGGACGATCTCGTCCTTGAACTTCTGGGCCTGCTGGGCTGCCGCCATCCGGCGCTGCGATTCCAGCGAATATTCGTCCTGATATTCGCGGCTGACCTTGTAGCGCTCGGCGACGATGTCGGCGGTGTCGATCATCGCCATGAAGATGTCGGGCGCGGCCTTGAGCAGATCCGGATCGATCGATTCCTTCGGCGAGCCGCCGCCGGGGATCGAGATGCTTTCGACGCCGCCGGCGACGATGCAATCGGAACCGTCCGAGCGGATCGAGTTGGCCGCCATCGCGATGGTTTGCAATCCCGACGAGCAGAAACGGTTCACCGACACGCCGGCCGTCGACTTTGGCAGACCCGCGAGCAATGCGGCCTGGCGGCCGATATTGGGCGCGCCGTGCGCGCAGTTGCCGAGATAGCAGTCTTCGACATACTCCTTGTCGACGCCGGCGCGCTCGACCGCGTGCTTGATCGCGTGGGCCGCGAGCGACATCGGCGGGGTAATATTGAACCCACCTCGCCCGGATTTCGCCAAACCTGTACGCGCATAGGAAACAATTACCGCCTCACGCATTCTTTCCTCCCTTTGAGATGGTCGATCATGGGTCGTGAAAGCCGTTATCGTACACATCTCTCGGGGAAGGCAACAAAATATAGCTCGCTGCGACGCCCGATCTGCGGCGGAGGCAGACCCGACCTGCGAATATAGGGTTTTGGATGATAATCATACGCCAATCGCCACCGGCTGGTGGGCCACTGCGGCATTTGGGGCCGCCACATGCGAAGACGCGCCACAGCGACGTCCGTCGCCAATTCAGGCATTTTTGACATGGGTCAATTTGGCGCGCTACCTCCGTTGCAGATTCAACATTATAGTTTGCTTGGAGATGACAGGGAGACGGAATGCTCATACGCAAAGGATTGCTTTCCTCGGCTGGCCGCAATGGCGTCATGGCGATGATTGCGATGCTCGTTTTCACGATGGGTGAGCCGCCGCTGGCCATTGCCGGCGCGGCAGCTCCCGCGTCAAAGGGCGTCTCTGCCACCACGGCGTCGAGCGACGCCACGGATTTCAGTGCGGTCCGCCGTCGACGCTACCATCGCGGAGGCAACGCTGCGGCGCTCGCCATCTTCGGGACGGCGATTGGAACCATCGGCGCCATCGCCGCCCAGCAACAGCGCGAGGACTACTACTACAATTACGGCTATGGGCCCGGCTATTACGGCGGCGGACCTTACTATTATGGCGGCGGGCCTTATCCATATTATGGCCGCCGCCATTACTACGTGCCCTACTAGGGCATCTAAGCCGCACCTCAAGAAAAGGAGAGTTAGATCACTCCGCCCGATCGGATCATGATCTAGAAGACCAGCACCTTGGCCTGCCTCACCTGCGGCAGCGCCTGCACCTTGGCCAAAACCTCCGATGGCACCGCGCCGTCGATCTCGACCAGCGCGATGGCGTCGCCGCCCTGCTTGGTGCGGCCGAGATGGAAGGTGGCGATGTTGATCTTGGCGTCGCCGAGGATGCCGGCGAAGTGGCCGATGAACCCCGGCTTGTCCTCGTTGGTGACGTAGATCATCGATTTGCCGAATTCGGCGTCGACCCGGATGCCCTTGATATCGACCAGCCGCGGCTTGCCGTCGTGATAGACGGTGCCGGAGACCGAGCGCTCCTGCCGCTCCGTCGTCACCGTCACGGTGATCAGGCTTTCGTAGTCGCTCTGCGCCGCGCGCGTGACCTCGTCGACCACCATGCCGCGTTCCTTGGCGACCACCGGCGCCGAGACGACATTGACGTCGCCCAGCATCGGCCGCAGCAGGCCCGACAGCACCGCCGAGGTCAGCGCCTTGATCTTCATCTCGGCGACGTGCCCCTCATAGGTGATCTGGATCTTGAGGATTCCGGTTTCGGTGAGCTGGCCGGCGAACGAGCCGAGCTTTTCGGCAAGCTCGATGAACGGCCGCAGTTTTGGCGCCTCCTCCGCCGTGATCGACGGGAAGTTGACCGCATTCGAGATCGCGCCGGAGAGCAGATAGTCCGACATCTGCTCGGCGACCTGCAGCGCGACATTTTCCTGCGCCTCGGTGGTGGCTGCTCCCAGATGCGGCGTGCAGATCACGTTGGGATGGCCGAACAGCACGTTCGAGGTGGCCGGCTCCTCGACGAACACATCGAACGCCGCGCCCGCGACATGCTTGGCGTTGAGCGCATCGACCAGCGCCTGCTCGTCGACCAGGCCGCCGCGCGCGCAATTGATGATGCGCACGCCTTTTTTCATTTTCGCAAGCGCCGCCGCGTCGATGATGTTCTTGGTCTTCTCGGTGAGTGGCGTGTGCAGCGTGATGAAATCGGCGCGCTTGAAGAGATCGTCGAGATCGACCTTCTCGACGCCGAGATCCTTGGCGCGCTCCGGAGACAGGAACGGGTCGAACGCAATCACCCGCATGTGCAGGCCCTGTGCGCGATTGGCGACGATCGAGCCGATATTGCCGCAGCCGATCACGCCCAGCACTTTTCCGGTGATCTCGACCCCCATGAAGCGGTTCTTCTCCCACTTGCCGGCTTGCGTGGAGGCGTCGGCCTGTGGAATCTCGCGCGCCAGCGCCAGCATCAGCGTGATGGCGTGTTCGGCGGTCGTGATCGAATTGCCGAACGGCGTGTTCATCACGATGATGCCCTTTGCCGTAGCGGCTGGAATCTCGACATTGTCGACGCCGATGCCGGCGCGACCGATCACCTTCAGCCTGGTCGCCTTCTCGATGATCTTGGCGGTCGCCTTGGTGGCGGAGCGGATCGCCAGCCCATCGTAATTTCCGATGATCTCGGCGAGCTTGTCCTTGTCCTTGCCGAGATTGGGCTGGAAGTCGACCTCGACGCCGCGGTCCTTGAAGATCTGCACCGCGGCGGGTGACAGCGCATCGGAAATGAGAACTTTCGGTTTTGTCATTTTGGGTGATCCGTTTATGGACGATGCATTTAATGCCGTCACCCGCGGGCAAAAGCGCGAAGCGCGTCTTCACGCCAGAGACTCGCGGGTCCATCTCTTTTCGATGGATGGCCGGGTCAAGCCCGGCCATGACGATAGTTGATGAACGAACTCAGGCCGCCTTCGGAAGCTGCGCCTTGGTCTCGGCAAACGCCCAGTCGATCCACTGTGTCAACAGCGCGACGTCCTTGGCATCCACCGTGGCGCCGCACCAGATGCGCAAGCCCGCCGGCGCATCGCGGTAGTGCGCGAAATCGAAGCCGGCGCCTTCCTTCTCCACCAGGGCCACGAGCTTCTTGGCGAAGTCGGATTGCGCGTCGGCCGTGAGCGAGGTGATCGCGGGATCGACCACCTTCAGGCACACCGACGTGTTGGACCGGATCGCCGGATCCTTGGCCAGGAAATCGACCCACGGCGTCTTCGCCGTCCAGTCGGCGAGCACCCTGGTGTTGGCGTCGGCGCGCTCCATCAGCGCCTTGAGGCCGCCGATCGACTTGCCCCAGTTCAAGGCATCCAGATAATCCTCGACACACAGCATTGACGGCGTGTTGATGGTCTCGCCCTCAAAAATGCCTTCGTTGAGCTTGCCGCCTTTGGTCATGCGGAAGATCTTTGGCAGCGGCCAGGCCGGCTTGTAGCTCTCGAGCCGCTCGACCGCGCGCGGTGAGAGCACCAGCATGCCGTGCGCGGCCTCACCGCCCAGCGCCTTCTGCCAGGAGAAAGTCACCACATCGAGTTTCGGCCAGTCGAGCGGCTGCGCGAATGCCGCCGAAGTGGCATCGCAGATAGTGAGACCCTCGCGGCTCGCGCTGATCCAGTCGGCATTGGGTACGCGCACCCCGGAGGTGGTGCCGTTCCAGGTGAAGACGATGTCGGAGGCCGGATCGGCCTTGGCGAGATCTGGAATCTCGCCATAGGGCGCATGCAGCTTGGTGACGTCCTTGAGCTTCAATTCCTTGACGATGTCGCTGACCCAGCCTTCGCCAAAGGATTCCCAGGCGATGGTGGTGACACCCCGCGCGCCAAGCAGCGACCACAGCGCCATTTCGACCGCGCCGGTATCGGAGGCCGGCACGATGCCGATCCGATAATTGGCGGGCACTTCAAGCACCTCGCGCGTCAGCTCGATTGCCTGTTTGAGCCTGGCCTTGCCGACCCTGGCGCGATGCGAGCGGCCGAGCGCTGCGTCCTTGAGATTTTGGGCGTTCCAGCCGGGGCGCTTGGCACAGGGGCCGGATGAGAAATGCGGCACGGTCGGCCGCTGAGCGGGCTTCGCTATCGTCATGATCTACCCTTCCAGATAGTAAGCCTCCCGTTGGGGGGAGGTGTCCCGCCGCTGCAAATATGGGAATCGCCCCGTTCCGTCAAGGAACTCCGGGAGGAAACTTCGCAAGCCTCACGTGCGATTGATGCTATTCCGGCGCGGCGCCGACCGGTGGCCCGCCGGGCGGCCGGTGCAGGAACGTCATCGACGCATAGGCGCCGATCCACGAGCCCACGGCGGCAAAGCCGACATAGACCCAGTTCTCGGTGTAGCTGATCACCGCAAAGGACGAGAGCAGATACCAGATGCTGCTCCAGGTCGCCGCGGGAAACCGCCTTTTCGCAACCACCGCAGAGGTAAACATGACGTAAACGGCGTCGGTCGCGGCGGTGGCGAGCACCACCGCACCGGCCGTCAGAGGATTGATCGCGGACATGGCGGCTTTTCTCCCTGACTTCTTCATTAGTTGAGCATGATCTCCGCGCAAACGCTTCGCGTTTGTCGCGAGGGAAAACCGGTGTCCACCCATCGGGTCGCAGCCCGAGGGCATGCTTTTCCGGACCCTGCTCTAAAAGCGCATCGTCATTCCGACATGGCTGCGCGCAAATCCCAGCCGCTCATAGAAGCGCTGGGCATCGACGCGGGTGTGATGCGTCAAAAGCTCGACCAGCTTGCAGCCCTTCACGCGCGCTTGGCCGACCGCCCATTGCACCATCTGTTCGCCAATGCCGCGGCCGCGGCCATGCGAGGCGACACGGACGTCCTCGATCAGGCCGCGTGAGGCGCCTTGCGAACTGAGCCCGGGCAGGATGCAGAGCTGCAGGCAGCCGACCACCGCGCCCTCGCCGTCTTGCGCGACCACGAGCTCGATGTTCGGGTCGCGATCGAGCGCCTCGAACGCCTTGAAGTAGGATTCCGGCAACGGCTGTTCGATGCGCTCGCGCGCGCTGCCGAGCGGATCGTCCGCCAGCATGCCGACGATCGCGCCGACATCATCGCGTTTGGCGGGTCGGATCGTAATCTGCGAACCTTCGGCCATGATGCTCAGGGCACAGGTTGAAGGCCGAGCGCCTTTTCGGTCTCGCCGATCCAGCGCCGCAACGAGGCGTAGCCTTCGAGGTGAAAGCCGCCCTCATGCGCGAGCCGCGTATAGGCCAGCAGCGAGACGTCGGCGAGCGAGACGGCGTCGCCCACCAGAAATCGCGTCGCGGCAAGCTGATGCTCCATCCGCGCCAGCGCCGCGTAGCCGCGCTTTATCCTGTCGGGGTCGAGATCGGATGCGGGTTTGCCGAGATAGACCATCTGGAAGCGGCACACCGCGATATAAGGCTCGTGGCTGTACTGCTCCCAGAACAGCCATTCATCCATCTTGGCTGCGTCAAACGCATCGGCTGGAATGAGATCGCTGCCGCGGGCGAGATATTTGATGATGGCGTTGGATTCGGCGAGCGTCCTTCCGTCGTCGAATTCGACCGTCGGCACCTGCCCTGCACCATTGAGCTTGAGGAATTCCGTGGTGCGGGTTTGGCGCTTTCGCGTGTCGATTTCGATCCAGGTGTAGGGGATCGCGAGGTGCTCGCAGACAAACTTCACCTTCAGGCAATTGCCCGAATTGCTGTCGCCGTGGATTTTCATGGCCGGCCGCCCGTTTTTTTCGGAAGCGACAGACCAACAGGCGGCGCCGATCCTGTCAACTGGAGCGTTTTCCAGCGAAGTGGATACCGGTTCGCGTGAAGAAAACGCGTCAAAACAAGAAAGAGAGCCTCCGTTCCGATTCAATCGGAACGGAAAAGGCTCTAATGGTC
>Ga0210401_10006371_pt1 | contig 11998 bp, 7 predicted proteins | sample IncBWH32MmetaG_FD_150866 | JGI IMG/M metagenome (GOLD analysis project Ga0210401, IMG submission 150866) | Forest soil microbial communities from Barre Woods Harvard Forest LTER site, Petersham, Massachusetts, United States - Inc-BW-H-32-M | ecosystem: Environmental > Terrestrial > Soil >... | reverse complement strand
CGAGCGCGCGAATCACCGAAGCGGCAGAAGCGAGCGAGACTTCATGCTCGCCTGAGCGTCCGCCGAAAAGCACACCGATGCGCAATCGTTTCTGCGTGCTCATCGCCAAACCGCCGCGTAAAGACCCCCTACGCAAGTCCGCATCACAGGATTTTCTTCCCCAGGCCGGAGAGCACCAATTCCACACCGAGCGTCGCGGTAGTGTTATGCAAATCAATCACCGGATTTACTTCCACCACTTCGAACGAAACCATCTGCTTGCTGTCCGCGATCATTTCCAGCGCCAGATGCGCTTCGCGATACGTCACGCCGCCGCGCACGGGCGTGCCTACTCCTGGCGCGTCGCTCGGGTCAACGAAATCCATATCCAGGCTCACGACGATTCCCGCCGTGTCGTCTCCCGCAAATCGCAGGGCCTCAGCCATCACTTCGCGCATGCCGCGCTCGTCAATATCGCGCATCGTGAAAATATGGACGCCGGAGTCCTTCACCAGCCGCCGCTCTTTGGCATCCAGATCACGAATTCCAACGAGCACCACGTTGCGCGGTTCCACCATCGGTTTGATCCCGGCCAAATCCGTCAGTTCCGGCGGCCCGTAACCCATGATCGACGCCAGGGGCATGCCGTGCACGTTGCCCGAAGGCGAAGAATCCGGCGTGTTCATATCGCCGTGCGCGTCCAACCAAATCACGCCCACGCGTTTCGATTCCTTATGGAAGTGCGCCGCGACGCCGGCCGTTGTACCTACCGCGATCGAATGGTCGCCGCCCAGGACTAGCGGAATCATGTCCTCGTCCAAAGTTTTCTTCACCGCGTCGGCCAGACCCTTGCACGCCTGCGAAATTTCATCCAGATAACGCGCGCGCTTCTCGCCGTACGGCTGTTCTTCAGGCTGCGGCACCTGCACATTGCCGATGTCTTCCACCTGCCGCCCCAATTGTTTCAGACGCGCCTGCAATCCTGCCACGCGCAACGCGGAAGGACCCATGTCCACGCCGCGGCGGCTAGCGCCCAGATCCATCGGCACACCGATAATGCGAATTTTGTCAGCCATATTTTTGTTTTCGCGACCCCAAGACGGGGGAGGGAAGCTTAAGGATAAACTCGATACAGCATCCGTGGGAAGGGGATGACCTCACGAATGTGCTCGGTTCCGCATATCCACGCGACGGTGCGTTCCAGGCCCAAGCCGAAGCCGGCGTGCGGCACGCTGCCATAGCGCCGCAAATCCAGATACCACTGAAAAGATTCCTCCGGCAGATTGTGTTCGCGCAGACGCCGCACCAGCGTGTCGTAATCCGCCAGGCGCTCGCCGCCGCCGATAATTTCGCCGTAGCCTTCTGGAGCAATCATGTCAAAGCTCAGTGAAAGTTCCGGCCGCGCCGCATCCGTCGCCATGTAAAACGCCTTCATCGCTGCCGGATAACGGTGAATCACCACTGGCCGGTCGAATTCCTTGGAAATAATCGTTTCTTCGTCGCCGCCGAAATCATCGCCCCACTTCGCTGGATTGCCAGCTTTCTGCAGCACTTTGATCGCGTCGTCATAGGTGATGCGCGGAAAGGGCGGCGTGATTTTCTGTAAGGATGCGACGTCCCGCTCAATCAGTCCCAGCTCACGTGTGCGATTTTTCGCCACGGACTGCACGACCGCGCTCACCAGTCCTTCGGCCAGTTGAATCATTTCCTCGAGATGCGCGTAAGCAGCCTCAGGCTCGAGCATCCAAAATTCCGTCAGGTGCCGCCGCGTCTTCGATTTTTCCGCGCGAAACGTCGGACCGAACGTATAGACCTTGCCCAGCGCGGCCGCCAGCGCTTCCACGTAAAGCTGCCCGGACTGCGTCAGATAAGCTTTCTGCTCGTCGATATAATTCACTTCGAAAAGCGTCGTCGTGCCTTCGCACGCCGCCGGAGTGAAAATCGGCGCGTCGGTCAGCGTGTAACCCTGCGCGTCCATATAATTCCGCGCCGCGCGCTCCGCCTCCGCGCGAATCCGCAGGATCGCCGCCTGCCGCGGCGTGCGAATCCACAAATGCCGGCGGTCGAGCAGAAAATCTACACCGTGTTCCTTCAGTTGAATCGGGTAAGGTTCCGCATCGGAGACGCGCTGCACCACTTCAATCGCGCTCACTCCCATTTCAAATCCGCCCGGCGCTCGTGGTTCGGCCCGAATCGCACCCGTCGCGATGACACTGGATTCCTGCGGCAGTCCTTTCAGCCCGCTGAAAACTTCGGGATGCTCCTTCTGCGAAACTACTCCCTGCATGATGCCCGTACCATCGCGGAAAATCGGGAACAGCAATTTCCCCGATTCGCGCAAATTGTAAAGCCAGCCGCGAAGGGTGACGGTGCCGCCTGCGTGCGCGCCCGCTTGCTCAATCGTTATGATGGGAACTGGTGCCTGCGCTTCCTGGGTCATGTAGTTTTTCCGTTGGATTATTTGCCGCGAGCCATTATGGCATGTACTTCATAGCCCTTACCTCATGGCAGGTAGTTCGGCATGAGCCGCGCGCCCTACTTCTGCGCCTCGAATTTTTCTTCCAGCTTGTCACAGGCTTCGCGAATCTGCTCGAGCGTCGCGCCCACCTGCGCCTTGATCTCAAAAACAAACGGCAGCTCCACCGGTGCGGCCGCGAACCCGCCGAGCGCCGCATCCCAATCAATCTTCCCGTCGAAGGGCAGCAGATGCTCGTCCTTGTCGCCGTGATTGTCGTGAATATGCGTGGTCACCACGCGCTCGCGCATCGCGTCGAAACTGGCCTGCACGCCTTCTTCGATGTGCGCGTGGCCGATATCGAAGCACAATTTCAAATCGTGCAAATGCGTATCAGTGATGAAATGCTGCAGAGAGGCTGGCGCGCCCAGCTCGTCCGGCGTATTTTCCAGCGCAATCGTCACGCCGCGCGCTTTCGCGAACATCGCAAGACTTTCCAGCGAAGTGAATGCGGCGTCCAGCTTGCGCGCGTCCGCCGCCTGCCGTCCGTGCCCGATATGCTGGATCAAATATTGGAACGGCACCTGCTCCGCGACGTCCAGCACGCGCTTGATTTCGTCCACCGCGTCCAGACGTCGAATGCGCTCCGGGTCGGAAATGGAAATAACCACGCCGCTTTCGCGTCCGGGCGAACGATCGCGATCGGTTGGTGAGTGAACTGAGTGCAGCGCGAGGCGGTATTCATCCAGCGCGTCGCCCAGTTCGCGCACTCGTTGCGCGTCGCGATAACTGAAATGCTGCGAAGCGCAGAAAACTTCGACCGCCGAAAATCCTGCCTGCGCGATTTCCGCCAGCAGCGCCGCGGCCAGCGGCTGATTTACGAATCGGTATGTGGAAAGGATGCGTTGCATTCGGCCCTCAATGGCGGAATACCATGGTCAATGGAAAACACGATTCCGTCAATAGCGCGTGGCGATGGCAGTGCGGAAATGTATGCGTGTGGAAAAACGCCGTCAGCCAGATGCAAGTCCCACGAGGATGAGAGCGATCAAGCCGCCCAGGAACAATGCCGCGAGAATCCACAGCGCCACGTGCGGGCGCTTGCGCATCAGTCCACGCGGCGGCTCGTTTTGCCGCGCAAACTCCAGCGAATCCCCTTCGCTGTCTTCGGCGGGCTGGGGTCCACCTCGCCCCGCAGCAGGCGCTGTGGGCGGTTCGCGTGGGTCGTCGCTGAACTCGCGGGGCACGCTGACGATGCTAGCACCGAAGAAAAGCAAGCGGCAAGGGAACGTCGATGGGAAAGCTCGCGAGAAGCGCCGTCTCGCTTCGGCCCTCGAAGCTTCGCGGCGGCAGACCGCGGAGTACGCGAATCGCGCGCTAGCGCGCCAAAATACTAATCAGTGTGAGCGCCACGATTGCGCCAGTGAGGATAGCCAGCGCCACCCAACGCCCCAGCTGCGGATGTGATTCCGGTATGCCGAGCAAATGAACCGAGGGGTCCGGGCCGTGAAGAATTTTCGCGTGAGCCGGGCGCTGTGCCGACGGGAGAACTTCAGTCGCCGGCGTACGCTCGGCCGAAAATTCTCGTGGGTACTCGGCACTTTCGCTGGGCATTTTGCGGATACTAACACCAACACCCAGACGCGCAAACAAAATTTCTACTGATTCGGCAACTTTCTACCGTTCTGATTTGATGCAGCGCGACAGGCAAGAGCCGCAATTGAGCCGGTCAGTGAATCGCGAATCGAACCATCATCAGCGCTACAACGGCTCCCGCGAAGATGGTGAGAACCAGCCAGCGTGAGATGCCCTGGTTCCGATTTCGCGGTTCCCGAACGTGCGCGGAAAGGCCCGGCGCTGCAGAAATTCTGCTCGCGGATTTTTCTCGAGCGGCGTCGAACCCGGCTATTCCATCGGGTTCTGTCACCAGCTCGGAGACTCTATCAGGATTGTGGTGTGTCATGCCGCCGATAGTATCACTCGGATTTCGCACGACGACGCGAGGAAGCGATGGCGGGACGTAACACGTACTGTGGTTTCCACAAATGACATTGCGGTACTAGTTTAAGTCAGGGTGCGTGCAGCGTTATCATTTCGGGTACGCTGTACCGCCGTGGCAAACTGCTCTGCCGCCAGCTGCGGTGCGTGACCTTGACCGCCCCGCGCTTCAGCCGTTTAATTCCGCGAGTATTTTGGGAAGCAAAGAAAATTTCGCGAGCGCTGCTTCACTGCTCAAATATTCCAATCCGCAAGAAGGCCCCAGGTAAGCGCGGCCTCCCTGAATCCGCGGGAATACACGCTGCACCAGCCGCGCAACATCCACAGCCTTTTCCATTTGTTGGTTGCGGCCATCGAGCAAGCCCAGCGCCAGCGGTTTCGGCGAGCCGCTGGACGCGATCATTTCGCCCAGCTTGGGACTGGAAACGAAATCGAAGCCCACGATGTCTACCGGCAGCTCCAAAAGCTTTTCGTACAAAGGCGCGCAGTCATCAAAATACACATACAGCGCCACCTCGAGCCTGCGATTGGTTCTCTTCGCCTTGTCGCGCGCGTGCAGCAGGGGCTGCAGCGCACGTTCGAAGATCGGCCAATCGCCCGGATTCCGCAGAATCGCCGGCTCGTCAATCTGAATCATTTCCGCGCCGCACTGCGACAGCGCTTCAATTTCTGGCGCCAGAATCTCGCCGTAAGCGATGGCGCGAGCCTCCAGCGTCGCGGGAGTGCCGGAGCCGCCGTTCTCGGTGCGCGCTGAAAGCGAGAACTTCGCGAGTGTGTATGGCCCGGTCAAGACCGGCTTGATTGCCAGTTTTCCGGCTTTGTTCGCGGGAGTGGGCAAATGGCCCAGCGCATTGCGCGCAAAACTATATTCCGCCACCACCAGATTGCCGCGCCGCAGCGGCACGCCGGTGAACAACGGCTGCCGGCACAATTTCTCAGTATCGAAAAATAGAACGGATCCTCGCAGCTCCACGTTGTCGAGTTTCGCCGCGAGGTACGAAATCGGATCGTTCCATCGTATTTGTCCGTCGGTCACGATATCGAGCCCGGCCTTCACCTGGTCGGCGATGGCGCCGCGCGTCACCGTATTTTGCGCGTCCAGCAAATCCGCGGTCGTGCGTTCACCGCGGTCCAGCGCTGCGATTGTGCGCTGCAGGAGCTGCAAATCGGGAGCATCTCCCACGCGCGGATAACTTCCCGTGCTCGAAAGATACAAGCCTGGAGAGATGCTGTCCATAACGGATGCCTCGGAATCAGCGCAAGGAACCGGAAGAAACTTAGTCGAAACGCGGAGAAGCGTCAAGGGTAGCGCCGGAAATCCGTCCGCAAAACGGGCGGATCATTCGCCGACGGAGAAATACGTGCAATCCGGATGATGAAAAACCAGCGCGCTAACGCTAGCCTCCGGATCCATCATCATTCCTTCGGTCAAGTGCACGCCGATCGCTTCGGGACGCAAAAGCATCCAGATGCCGGCCTGGTCCTCGAGATTCGGACAAGCCGGATAGCCGAAGCTATAACGTTTGCCGCGATAACGCGAAGTAAACCGCTCCGGCATGGTTATCGCCGGCGAATCGGGGAAGCTCCAATCCTCGCGTATGCGGCGATGCAGCCATTCGGCGCAAGCTTCCGCCGTCTCGATTGCCAGAGCCTGCAGACCGTGCGAGTAAAGATAGCGCCCGGCAGCCTTCGCTTCTTCCGATTTTTCGCGAATGCCCGCGCCCGCCGTAACCACGAACAGCGACACATGGTCGCGCACGCCATTCGCCGGCGGCAGCACATAATCGCTGAGGCAAAGCTTGTCGCCCAGCCGCTGCCGCTGAAAATGAAACGTGTGCACCGGCGCGTTTTCTCCCGGCGCAAACAGCGCGACGGAATTGCCGCGCCGCTCGGCTTCGAAAAATTGCCACACGGCTCCGATCTGCATGAATTCGGCGGCTTGTTGCTTCACCTCTTCCATATTCTGGTGCAGCTCGATCGCGCGCGTGTCGTGTTCCGCCAGTGCTTTCTCAAAATTCCCGCGAAAGCCCAAATGTCGCCCGAACAACATGAACGGATTGATGTAACTCCACACTTCATTCAAATCCGGAACGCCGCGGACTTTGCGATCAACATACGCAACGGGAGGAATCGGCAAATCAATGCGAATGTGCGGCGAGCGCTCTTCTCCCGCAGCCGCGAGCGGTTCCCCCGCCGGTTCTTCCAGCACTACGGTCCCCACATGCGTGTGCTGTTGCAATACATTGTCGCGGCGTGCCGGATCGCTCAATTCATTCATCAAGCGCAGCCCGGTCATCGCGTCCTTCGCGTAGCACACGGCCCGGCTGTACTGCGGCGCGATTTTCAGCCGTGTAAATTTATCGGACAGCGCGGCGCCGCCCACCAGCAGCGGCACAGTGATTCCAGCTTCACGCAAATCGCTCGCGGTAATCACCATTTGCTGTGCGCTTTTTACCAGCAAACCCGAAAGGCCAATGGCGTCCGGCCGGTGCTCGCGATGCGCGCGGATTAATTCCTCAGGCGGAACCTTGATTCCCAGGTTGATCACGTCGTAGCCGTTATTTTTCAAAATAATTTCGACCAGATTTTTCCCGATGTCGTGCACATCGCCCTTCACCGTCGCCAGCATCACCTTTGCACGCTTTTCCGTGTCCGCTTTCTCCATGAATTGTTCCAGATGGCCCACGGCGGCTTTCATGGCTTCAGCGGATTGCAAAACTTCGGCAACGATCAGCTCATTGTTGTTGAAGAGTCGGCCCACCTCGCCCATCCCCGCCATCAGTGGGCCGTTGATGATGTCGAGAGGCGCAACATTCTCCGCCAGCTTGCGAGTCAAGTCGTCAACCAGCCCGTCTTTCGACCCTTCGATAATGTAATTCGCGAGCCGCTGGTCCAGCGGCAAATCCGCCGCGCGTTCTTTCTTGCGCGCTCCGGTTCCGCGAAAATGTTCGGCAATCGCCGCGATATGGAATTGATTGATCGCGGCCTTCTGCTGCTTTGTTTGCTTGCGCCAATCTGCAGGCGCCCCATGCAGCAGTTCCGCATCGGGCGCGCCGTCGGGAATTTCCGTCGGCGGCTTGTTGAACAGCAAATCCTCGGCCAGCCTACGCTCGCGCTCGGGAATCGAACCAAAGCGCTCGATGCGCTCCGCATTTACGATCGCCAAGTCCAGCCCGGCTTTCGTGCAGTGATACAGAAAAACTGAGTTCACCACTTCGCGCGCGCCTGCCGGCAACCCGAACGACACATTCGAAATTCCCAGCACCGTCCGCACGTACGGAATGTGCTGCTTTACCAGGCGTATGCCTTCGATGGTTTCCACCGCGCCGCCGATATAATTCTCATCGCCCGTGGCGCAGGGAAATACCAGGGGATCGAAAATAATATTTTCCGCGTGGATGCCGAATTTCTCGGTCAGCAATTTGTGCGAGCGCTCCGCCACTTCCAGCTTGCGTTCGCGCGAGAAGGCCTGCGCCTGCAACGGATCTTCGTCAATGCAGCCGACAATCACCGCCGCCCCGTACGATCGCGCCAGCGGGCAGATCTTCTCGAATTTCTCTTCGCCATCTTCCAGGTTGATCGAGTTAATGATGCTCTTGCCCTGGCAATACGTCAGCGCCAGCTCCACGCCGCGCGGATCCGTGGTGTCAATCATGATCGGCGCCTTGATCTTGCGGATCAGCTGCTCGTAGAAAGGCGGAATATCGTTCAGTTCCTCGCGGTCCGTGCTTTGCAGGCAAACATCCACAATATGCGCGCCGCTTTTCACCTGCCGCCGCGCAATCTCGGTGGCCTCTTCCCATTGTTCGGCAGCCACCAAGCTCTTGAACAGCCGCGAACCAATCACGTTGGTGCGTTCGCCCACGATCAGCGGCCGCGTGCTGTCTTCCGCTTCGATAATTTCAATCCCGGAATAAACCGCGCGGTGATTGGGCTCCGGCGTCCGCCGCGGTTTTTTCCCTTCGGTCATTTGCGCGATCGCGCGAATGTGTTTCTCGGTGGTTCCGCAGCAGCCACCCACGATATTCAGCCAGCCGCGATCAATGAATCTCTCGAGCTGTTCCGCCAGAGTAGTCGGAGTCTCCTGATACAAACCTTCTTCGTTGGGCAATCCCGCGTTCGGATAACAGGAAACCGCGCGATTCGTCAGCGACTGCAGCGTGCGCAGGTGGTCGGTCATGAATTCCGGGCCAGTAGCGCAATTCAATCCCAGCGAAATTAAATCCACGTGATCCAGCGACGCCCACAACGCCTCGATGCCTTGCCCCGCCAGCATCGTGCCCATTGCCTCGATCGTCACCGAAACCATCAGCGGAATCGGCGCGCCCAACTCGCGCGCCAGTTCCTGAATAGCCAGCAAGCCCGCCTTGATGTTGCGCGTATCCTGGCAAGTCTCCAGCAGCAGAATATCCGCGCCGCCTTCCATCAAACCGCTGGCTTGCTCGTAATAATTATTGCGCAGCTGCTCGAATGTAATCCCGCCGGTCACGCTGATCGCTCGCGTAGTCGGCCCCATCGAGCCGGCCACAAATCGCGGCTTGCCCGCTCTGGAAAATCCATCCGCGGCTTTGCGCGCCAATTCCGCGGCCACGCGGCTTATTCGGCGAGCTTCCTCGCCCAAGCCGTATTCCGCCAGCACCACCGGCGTGCTGCCAAATGAATTCGTCTCGATGATGTCCGAGCCCGCATGCAGATATTTGCGGTGGATTTCCAACACCACGTCCGGCCGGCTCAGCACCAGGTTCTCGTTGCAGCCTTCCAGATCCGGCCCGCCGAAATCCTCGGCAGTCAGATTGGCCTGTTGCAGCATGGTCCCCATCGCGCCATCCAGAATCAGGATGCGTTCACGAAGCAATTCGCGAAGGGCCAAGCCCTGTTGGATCAGGTTGGTCATGGGTTCAATAATTTTACCTGAAGGTGGCTGGCAGGAAGGGCAGCAGCATTGCTCCGCGCGCCTGAAGGACAACAACGGTGGTCACCCGCGCTGCAATTCGATTTTTTCGGCGTTAGGCGGATCGTGAAGGCGTTTCGCTCACCGTGCTGCTCAGAAATTCCACCGGCACGTCGCCGGGAAGCAGGCCCGCCGCGGCTCCGCGCGCCAGCAATTCGCGCACGGCCCGGCGTCCCTCTTCACCGTAATCCAGCGTCCAGCGGTTCACATACATTCCCACGAACTTGTCGGCTAGCGTCGGATCCATGTCGCGCGCGAATTGCAGCGCATAATTCAGCGCCGGCTCGCGATGATCCAGCGCGTACGAAACGCTTTCGCGAATCACGCGCGATACCTGCCGTCCCAAATCTTCGCCCAGCTTCCGGCGAATCGCATTCGCACCCAGTGGCAGCGGCAACCCGGTTTGTTCCTGCCACCATTGCCCCAGGTCCACCACGCGATGCAAACCCATCTGCGAGAAAAGCAATTGCCCCTCGTGAATCAGCAGCCCCGCTTCCACTTCCTTATTCTGCACCGCATCCAAAATCTTGTCGAAGGGCATCGTCACCGTCTCGACGTTGGGCTCAAACAGTTTCAGCGCAAGATAAGAAGTCGTCAGTATCCCCGGAATCGCGATCTTGCGTCCGGCCAGCTCAGTTTTCTTGATCGGATGCCCGGAGACAACGATCGGCCCGTAGCCTTCGCCGAAACTCGCGCCGCAATCCATCAAAATATACTTATCGGCGACAAACGGGTAAGCGTAGAAACTGATCGCCGTCACGTCGTACACTTCTTTTTTCGCCGCCTGGTTCAGCGACTCGATGTCCGACAAAATATGCGTGAACTTCACGCCCGGCAGGCGCACTTTTCCCGTCGCCAGAGCGTAGAACATGAACGCGTCGTCGCTGTCCGGCGAATGTGCCAGGCGAATCTCTGCAATTTTTGGTGAAGCGGCTGGTGTGGACATGCTGGGTCCGTCCTGGCTCTCGCGCGAAATCGTCACTCACCCCGGCCCAACTCTGAACACGCCGTAAAGACTATGATGCGCGAGCCGTCTTACCCGTCGCAGTAAAAGAAACCAAGGTGTGTGCGTCTTCCGGCCTGAGCGCCGAATACGCAACCCGAGAATACCATACGCTGCCGTCGCCCGTACAGGCGGCGTGCCGGGCCCCAAGCCTTTCAGCGCGTCGAATCTGCCTCCAATCGCAGCTCCTCCCAGGCTTCGCTTTTCGTTCCCATGTGATCGTCAAACCGCGCTCCTGCTCAGTGAGGCGCCGCGAGCGATCCAGGCTTCTCGCTCGGCAAAATGAATGCCGCGATGCTCTCCACCACTTGCGCCGACACATGATCCAACCGCGCATAGTCCGAAGGCTTCGATGCGCCGGTGCCGTGCATGAAAAGATGATCCAGATCCGGATAAGTGCGCAGCGTCACGTTCTTATTGTTCGAAAGCGCATCCGACCAAGCCTGGAAATTCGAAGGCGTCACCTGATAATCCCGCCCGCCTTGCAGGACGAGTATCGGAATTTTAAGCTTGGCTGCGGTTTTCAGTGGATCGTAGCCGCGCAGGTCCAGCCAATACGCGCCATACATCGTTGCGCCCAAGAAAGCGATCCTGTCGTCCGGTTTCAAGTTGGGACTTTCAATTTGCTTTGCGCCGTCTTCGGCTGCTTCGATGCGTTTCTGTTCCGCTCCCGTCGGCGTGCCGTTCATCGCCGCGAGGTAATGAATTTGCTCCAGCACCACTTTTTCCAGCGGACGCGCATTCGCCGCCAGCATCACGATTCCCGCAATCTCCGCGTCGCCCGTGGCAATCCGGGGCGCCAGATATGCGCCCAGGCTGTGCCCTAGCAGAAAAACTTGTTTCGGATTAACGTTTGGCTGCTGCGCCACCAGCGTCACAGCCGCCCGCGCGTCGCTGATCGTTTCATCCTCCACAGTCAGGCGCATAGGATCGTCGCTGCTTACCACGGTATATTTTTGCGTGCGCTTGGTGTAACGGAACACCACTATGCCGCGGCTCGCAAGTCCCCACGCCAAGTCCTTGAATGGTTTGTTCGGGCCGAGCGTTTCGTCCTGATCTTCCGGTCCGGATCCTTGCACCAGTACCACCGCTGGAAATGGCCCGTTGCCCGCGGGCGCCGTCAGAGTCCCAGGCAATTCGAATTTTCCATTCACCAAAGTTAACGGCTGCTCGCTGAATGAATCCTGCTTGGCGTACGGCGGCGGATCCCACGGCGCTGGCGGCGCCTGGTGCGGCCGGAAACTCAAACCTCCCAGTTTTCCGTCCGGATTAAAAACCACCGTCGCGTCCAGCACTGAGTTCTCAAACTTGCACTGCATCTTCACCACTTGCAGTCCCTGCACTTGCGAAGTTTCCGCGCTGGTGATCGCTTGAAACGCGCCCGCCTGCTTGTTCAAGTCGCGCCAGCCGTCCGCGAGTTTTCCTGGGGGCAGCGCCTGCGCCATGCGCGCATCGTACAGCGCTTCCACTTTCTCAAATTGTCCGGCCACCAATTCCTGAATGATCTGTTTCGCCGCGACGGCTGACGGCGAATCTTGAGCGGCCTCCTGTGCAGAAACGCGCAGCGCCATGCCAGGTGTCGCCAGTAAGAATACGATGGATGCGAGTAAAC
>Ga0210401_10006370_pt1 | contig 11999 bp, 10 predicted proteins | sample IncBWH32MmetaG_FD_150866 | JGI IMG/M metagenome (GOLD analysis project Ga0210401, IMG submission 150866) | Forest soil microbial communities from Barre Woods Harvard Forest LTER site, Petersham, Massachusetts, United States - Inc-BW-H-32-M | ecosystem: Environmental > Terrestrial > Soil >... | reverse complement strand
CCAATCGCAGCAAAAATTCCTCAGCGAATTGCTGGAGCGCGGCAATCGCTGGGAGCTCGAAGGCGCCGAGCTGCGCATTTATTTTTCTCCCGCCGACCGCGCCTACGCAGAAATGCTCGAAGGCCGCGACTCGCTCGAGAAGCTGCGTGGCGTTTCGAGCAAGGTGCTCGGACGACCGGTGCGCGTCTGTGCTAAACTCGAAGCAGTTGCAGCCGCGGCTGCGTCGGCGGCGCGCGGAGGATCGGGCACGCAGGAGTTGCGGGCTCAGTTCGAGCGTGATCCGATGGTAAAGTCGATGCTACAGCGCTTCGGTGGTAAGATTACTGAAGTGAAACGCAACCCAGAGGAATCCTGATGGAAGTCAACGCGCTCCAACAGATGCTCTCCAGGTTCAAGCAGTTGCAGGAAGACCTGCAACGGCAAGTAAACTCCGTAACCGTGGAAGCCTCGGCCGGCGGCGGCATGGTTACCGTAAAAATGAATGGGCAGAAGCAGCTTGTCGATGTGCGCATCGAGCCCGACGTTTTCGCCAGCAAAGACCAGGAGATGCTGCAGGATCTGGTCCGAGCCGCGGTCAACGAAGCCTCCCGGCGGGTCGACGAAGAACTCACTAACCAGATGAAGAACCTGTCCGGCGGGATTCCCGGCATGGCAGGCCTCAAGATTCCCGGACTCTTCTAGTTCCCTTCCGTAGTTAAGATCGCACCAGACAAAATTGAAAGCCAATCCTCGTTTGGGCGGCGCCGCGTCTCGGTAACCCACATCTCGGTAAAATAGATCGGTCAGCTCTGACCATCGACAGGCCATTACGACGCCAACAACTTTTCCGGTAAACTAACTCCATGCCCCGTCGCATCTGCGTTGCCGCGTGCCTCCTGGTTCTTCCCCTCTCCTTCATCCGAGCGCAAACTCCGTCCGCCTCTTCCACCAGTACCGCGGTGCTCCGCGAAATTCGCGCGGAAGGATTGAAATCGCTGACCGAACCGCAAGTCGCGACGACGAGCGGGCTGCAAACCGGCAAGGAAATCGGCCGCGACGACCTGCAAACTGCTGCCGACAAACTGGTGCAAAGTGGCCTCTTCGCTCACGTGAAATACAATTTCCAATCCCGAGCCGATGGTCTGGTCGTCATATTCCACCTTGATGAAGCCGAACGCATTCCCGCCTATTTCGACAACCTTCCGTGGTTTACCGACGGCGAACTCAACGACGCCATCCGCGTGAAGCTTCCGTTCTATGACGGCACGCTGCCCTCCGCGGGCGCCGTGGTCGATCAAGCCGCCGAGACAGCGGGAGAATTCCTGGCCGCACATGGTCTGCAAGCCGCAATCGAACATCAAGTCGTTGCGAATCCGAATGGCGAGGGCAACATCCAGGAATTTCGTATCGATGGAGCGGCGCTCAAAATTTCCAGCCTGGAATTCAGCGATGCCTCTCTTAACACGTCGAAGGTGGTGCAGCAGGAACTCGCCGAATTGAAAGGCAAGCCATACTCGCGCATGGCGATCGATCTTTTTCTCACCGAACAGGTTCGCCCGATTTATCAGAAGCAGGGATACCTACGCGCCAAGCTCGGACCACCGGAAATTCGCCTGACGGGAAATCCCAATCAGAAACTTCCCGAACAGATCCCCGTATTCGTTCCGGTAACACCTGGCGCCGTCTACAAATGGAAAGGCGCCGAGTTTTCCGGCAATTCGCTGCTGTCCACGGTCACGCTGAACGCCGACCTCGGCCTCAAAGCCGATGATGTCGCGGATGGCATGGCTATGGAAGCAGGATTCGAACGCATTCGAGAGGAGTACGCGCACGTCGGTTACCTCGATGCGAAGATTGATCCCGTCGGCTCCTACGACGATCAGGCCCACACGATTCGCTACAAGGTCCGGATCGACGAAGGAAAATCCTACAAATTCAATGCGCTAACCATCACCGGATTGTCACCGACGGCGGAGAAACGACTCCGCGACGCTTGGGCCATCCCCCAGGGCGAAGTCTTCGACAAAGCGATCTTTGAAGAACTCCTGACCAAGCTGGAAACCAAGCCCTCTGAGATTTTTCACAATCTCCCAGTCCACTACGAAAATGTGGGCCACTGGATCCAGCCCGACGAAGCCAACCACACCGTTGACGTCCTGCTCGACTTCAAGTAGCAGCAAAATCAGATGGGCAGCGAGCCCAATCGATGCGCAAAAGCATCCAAAACGAAGCGAGCGCACCATGAATTCGCGCCTCGAAGTTGAGGTGCGAGATGCCCTACGCAAGCGCACGCACCGACTGGCTTTGCGCTATACTCACAACAGAAATGGCCGCCTTCATCCGAATTCGTACAGGGGAATCCTCCCCGGAAACCGCCGAAGAAAAGGAGCGCCAACTTCTCGAAAAGCTGGCCGAAATTCCTTCTCTGATCGTCGCTCTTTCCGGCGGCGCCGATTCCGCTTACCTCGCCTGGGCCGCGCAGCGTGCGCTCGGTACACGCGCCCTTTCGGTCACCGCACTCTCGCCCAGCTACTCCGCGCATGACCGCAATATCGTCGAAGACTTTGTCCGAGCGCAGAACATCCGTCACCAATTCGTCGAAACTCGCGAGATGGAAAACCCCGCTTACCGCGCTAATGCTGCGGATCGTTGCTTTTATTGCAAGGACGAACTCTTTTCGGTCCTTGACGCGCTGGCTCTACAGCGCGGCTTCACCGCTACGGCCTACGGCGTGAACGCGGACGACACGCTCGACTTCCGCCCCGGCCATCGTGCGGCCAAAGAACATCGCGTACTCGCTCCACTGCTGGACGTCGGGATGCGCAAGTCCGAAATCCGCGCGCTCTCGCAGCGTGCCGGCTTGCCGACGTGGGACCGCCCCGCATCCGCTTGCCTTGCTTCGCGCGTACCTTACGGAACCGAAGTGACGCCCGAGCGGTTAGCGCTGGTCGAGCGAGGGGAAGCGGCACTTCGCTCGCTCGGCTTCCGCCAATTTCGCGTGCGCCTGCACGACAAGCTTGCGCGCGTCGAAATCGCGCCAGACGAGATGCCTCGCGCGCTTTCTCCCGATATGGCCGCTACGATCGCGAAGGAGTTGAAAGCCGCCGGCTTCGCGTACGTGTCACTCGATCTCGAAGGATATCGGCAAGGTTCCCTTAACGAGACCCTTTCGCGCCGGGGACAGGCTTGAGCGAACGGCATTGCCGGAACATAATCTCCTGAACATACGTATCTTTATCTGAGCCGCTAGAGCGCGGTTCGCCGGGCTAAAACCCAGCGCCTCCATAGCGCTCCTCGCGAATCGTCTGATCCGGTTCACTGCAGTGGAGGAACGATGCGTCAACAACTTGCGGCACCGCTTGCATTCGCGCTCGCATCTTTCGCCGGCGCTGGCTGCGCCGCGGGCCCTTCCGTCACTGGCAGTTTTGATCGCACGCTCACCGTCACCGCTCCGATTCGCCTGGAACTCACCAATGCTTCCGGCGACGTTTCCATCACGGGTAGCGGCGACAACCAGGTCCACGTACATGCGCAGGTGCGTTCCTCCGGCATGGGCTTTGGCAACCCGCAACAGCGGCTGGACGAAGTGGTGAAGAATCCCCCGATCGAGCAAAGAGGCGACACAATCCGCATTGGCAAGGACATCAGCCGCGTGCACAACGTTTCGATCTCCTACGTCATCGAGGTTCCGCACGACACGGAGGTCGATACGTCGGTCGCTTCCGGATCGCAGACCATCGTCAACGTGCGCGGCCCCGTGAAAGTCAATTCCGCGTCCGGCTCCATCCGTGTGGATCATATCGACCGTCAGACGCAACTCACGACGCTCAGTGGTTCGATCGACGCGCAAAATATCGGCGACGACCTCCGCGCCTCCAGTGCGTCGGGAAGCGTCACGGTCGCGAAGATCAAGGGAGACGTGAGAATCAGCGCGCTGTCCGGCACAACGCAAATCTCCGGGCCAGGTGGGCGCGTGGACGCCGACACCGCCAGCGGCACCGTAGAAGTGCAAGGCGCTACACGCGACGTCAAAGCCCACGCCGCCTCCGGGCGCGTGGACGTGCAAGGCAATCCCAGCGAGAGCAGCTACTGGGATCTGAAAACCGTCTCAGGCGTAGTGGAACTCGGAGTTCCTTCCAACGCAAACTTTCATCTGACCGCCGAAGCCATCTCCGGCCAAATCAAAACGGATGTCCCGATCGTGGTCGAAGAGCAAGGCAAGCATTCCCTGCGCGCCCGCGTGGGCAATGGCGGAGGCCGCGTCGAAGTCCACACCATCTCGGGCGAAATCCGCGTGCGCGCTTCGTGAGGCGTTTCAAAACCGTTTGAAATCCTGGTTATCCTGAGCATCCTCGTGGCACGGTCTGCAAACCGTGGACCTCAATGTGTGCGACATGCGCGGACGCGCAAATTTGCATAAGATAGAGGCTCATGCCTCTCCTGCACACAGCGCTGGCGCTGGCTTGCGCGGCCGCCGTCGTGCTAGGCGCCACGCGTCCCAGCCTCGCGCGTAGCCTTGACGACGACCCGAAAGCCGCCAAGTCTCCTTCCAAACAGGGTGCGCAACCCTCGCAAAAGCCTCCTTCGCCCGACGAAGAACTCCAGCAGGCCATCAATACCGCGGGGAACGATCGCGCCGCCCTGGTCCGCAACCTGGAAGCGTTCCTGAAGAAATATCCGGAGGCGCCGCAGCGAGTACGAATCTATCGCGCCCTGGTCGAAGCGACGCTGCAACTCCGCGACACGACGCGCGCCGCCGACTACGCCGAGCGTATCGTCGCGCTGACTCCCGAAGATATGTCCATGACCCTGCTCGCGATTCAATTGCTCGAGCGCAACGGCGACGAGGCCGGGCTTCGCCGCGCCACCAGCTACTCCACTCGAGTTTTGGAATATATCGGGAGCGACGAGAAGTCACCGAAAATTTCGAAAGAAGATTGGGAAGCCAGCAAGAACCACGACCGGATGACCGTCCTCCTGCTTCGCGGCCGGTTGTATTTGAAGCTTCATGAAACTGCAAAGGCGCAAAAGGATTTCGAGGACAGCTATGCGTTCGATCCCAGCGCGGGAGCCGCGGAAAAACTCGGCGAGATTGCCGAACTAAATAAGGATCTGCCGCGAGCTATTCAACAGTACGCTCGCGCGTTCGCGCTGGCTGACGCTACAAAAAACACGCCCGACCGCCGTGAAATCCGCCGAAAACTCGGCAATGTGTGGCGCCTGGCGCACGGCTCCGACGATGGCCTGGGTGAATACGTTCTCCACACCTACGATGAAGTGACCGCCTCGCCGGCGAAATCGAACGCGGCTCGAAACGCCAGCGCCAAGGAGCCGTTCGAGTTCACTTTGCGCCGTGTGCCCGACGGTTCCAGTCTTCCACTTGCAAACGAAAAAGGGAAGATTCTCGTGGTGAATTTCTGGGCCACATGGTGCGGTCCCTGCCGCGCCCTGGAACCGGTGTTCGACCGCGTCGCCATGGACTTCCAGCAAAATCACGGCGTACTGTTTCTGGCCGCCGACTGCGACGAAGACGAAACGCTGGTCCCGCCTTACGTAAAGGAAGTGAAGCCGCAAACGACGGTCGTCTTTGCCGACGGGCTGGACCGCCTCTTCGCGGTCAACTCTTTCCCTACCGTAGTCATCATCGATCGCGAAGGAAAAATCGTTTACCGTGCCGAAGGCTATGGCGAAGACAACTTTCAGCAGTCGCTAACCGCCGCAATTCATCAAGCTCTGGAGCCGACCGCGGCGGCTAACAAGTCCGGGATGTAGCGGCCGCTTTCCGTCTGCCCCGAGCCTCGAAGGGAAGCGGGCGCCGTTATCTTTTTAGCTATAAGCTCACCTCTTAAGGCGTCATGTCCGCGCTGTAGGTATCGACGAAATCGATAAAATCGGAGACTTCCGCCATATCTTTCCCCACGAATCGAATTGTGTGCGAGTCCACGCGCTCAACAACCCGCAGATAGGTGAGCATTTCGGCCGGGGTGTAATTCTTGAAAGTAACCTCCAGAGTGATAGGCGGTTTCACGACATACGGTTTGAAATCGTGCAAGCGCGCGAATGCGGCTTCGGCACCAGCCTGAATCCTGTTACTGGACGCTTCTGGGGTTAGAGTTTCCGCGGAGTGAAATCCCAAAGCTATTTTCGTCTCCACCGTTTCCAGGTTGCCCAGACGCGATTTCAGCTCGGCCATCGCCACGTCGTCACCCGAAGCGAAAATTACGGGCACGCCAAATGCTCCTGCGTATGCGGCGTTGAACTCGCCCTCAGTAACCGCATCGCCATTCAGGGCGACCTTGGCAAGATGTGCGCTTGAGAATGTGTGTGCGCGTACGCCGTGCGGATTGGTGGTGGAGGCGTGATAGCCGACGAACAATGCCGCGTCGAAGCTCGCGTCCAGGCCCGCCATCATGCTCCCGTGGCGCGGCCACGAACGCACGATCTTGACGTCCGCGGGAAACAATTCGATCAACAGGTTCTCTCCGTTACCGTGGGAATCGCTCACCACGATTTCCGTGGCGCCGGCGTGTTTCGCGGCTTGCACTGCGGCGAGGGCTTCGTTGGTCATGAAGCGCCGGAACCTCTCGTATTCGAATCCCGTCGGCCCCAGCTGATCTGCGGTGACCGTGCCGGCGACGCCTTCCATATCGACGGAGATATAGACCTTGTGCTTGCCGGACGGAGTCGCGCCGGCGTGAGCCGAGCGAAAGGACGCCGCGGCAATCGCTGCGAGACAACATGCGACCGCGAGCACGCGCACAGATTTGGAGATCCGGAGAAACATTCGCCCTCCTGAGCAGTTTCGAAATGGAGATTTCAGGACGGGGAGTGTATCAGTTTGAGGCCGCGCTGGCGGCTGGAAACGCAAGTGCAACTTCGCGGGCGGCTAGGATGGTGTTGACGTGAATGCGCACGGTGTCTTCAACGCGCCGAGCGTAGCCGCCCGCCAGCGTTGTAGCGATGGGGATACCTCGCCGGCGGACCTCTTCAAAGACTTTGCGGTCGCGTTCGCTCAATCCCCTTTTCGTGAGCGCTAGGCCGCCGAGTTGGTCTTCACAAAACGGATCGGCGCCGCCGACGTAGAAAACGATGTCGGGCCGGAACTCATCGAGCGATTTTTGTACCGCAGGGATTAGCTCGCCGAGATATTCCACGTCGTCTGCGCGATCCCACATGTTCAGATCGATGTTGGAAGGCGGCTTGTGCGGCGGATAGTTGTTTTCCTGGTGGATGGAAATCGTGAAGACCGACTCGTCGCCGGCAAAAATGGCAGCGGTGCCGTTGCCATGGTGCACGTCGGTGTCGACAACCATCGCCTTGCGGACGGCCTTGTCAGCTTGCAGCCAGCGGATCGCAACGGCTACGTCATGAATGGCGCAGAAGCCCTCGCCGTGGCCTGGATACGCGTGGTGGAATCCGCCTCCGAGGTTTGCGCCAAATCCGTCGCGCAATGCGGATTGGGCCGCGAGGATGGTTCCACCTGCGGCTAACCACACGGCTTCGACGAGTTCGGGCGAGTATGGTACTTCGAGCTTCATGACTTCGCTGGCGGTGAGCGTGCCGGTTTTCAGTTTGCGGACCCAGTCGGCAGTGTGGACCCGCAAGATGTCTTCGTCGCCGGCAGGTTCGGGACGGAGGAAGTCTGCCGTCGTCGCGATGCCTTCCGCTAGGAGCGCCTCCGCGATTAAGCGGAATTTCTGCGAGGGAAAGACGTGTGCTCCCAGGTTGAGATCGTAACGTTCGTGGTAAACCAGTTTGAAGGGAAGCATGACCGACAGCGCGGCTAGTTCTCTCGCTCCAGGATGAAATCGGGAAGAGTGAGCAGCGCGCGGGCGTATTCGGAGTCGTTGCGGCCGTCCAGGCTGGCTTTGGCGCGGCTGGCATAGTCGTGGGCCAGGTTGCGGACTCGATCCAGCGCTCCGGATTCGTGGACTAACGCTACCAGTGTTTCTGGGCGCACGGAGTCGAATTCTTTTTCCTTCAGGACGCGGGCCACGAGTTCGCGCGCATCGCGATGGCCGTTTTCCATGGCGTAGATCAGCGGAAGCGTGACCTTGCCTTCCTTGAGGTCGCTGAGTACCGGCTTGCCCAGTTGTTGCGCGGAGGCGGTGAAATCGAGGAGGTCGTCGACCAGTTGAAACGCGAGCCCGGCATAGCGGCCGTATTCGGCGAGGGCTAGTTCGTCAGCGCCTTCCAGGCCGCCTAAAACCGCGCCCAGCCGCGCGCAGCCCCCAAATAGACACGCCGTCTTATACGTCGCCAGTTGAATCGCGTCGTCCTCGGTCACGTCCATGCGTCCGATTTTTGCGAGTTGCAGAAGCTCGCCTTCCACCATTTTTTGCGTCAGGTCGATGAGCACATCGAGAATGCGAAAGTTGCGCTCTTCGAGCGCCATCTGGAACGACTGCATGTACAGCCAGTCCCCTGCCAGGACGCTGCGATGATTGCCCCAGCGAGAGTTCGCGGAGGGACGGCCGCGGCGGGTGTCAGCGCTGTCGATCACATCGTCGTGGATCAGCGTAGCGCTGTGCAGGAGTTCGACTACGGCGGCGAGCTTGATCGCGCTAGCCCCGCGGTGTCCGGCGTAACGTGCTGAGAGAAGGAGGAGCGCGGGGCGGAGGCGTTTGCCGCCACCACCCAGGAGATAGGAGGTGATTTCGGAGACGGGCTCGAAGGCAGTGGCGCTCTGTCGCGTCAGCTCGTCTTCTACGAGGACGAGATCATCTCTGACGAGATCGAAAATCTCCCTGGCTGTGAGCAGCGCGATGGCCTTCCTCCTGGCCTGCATGAACGACGTTGTGCTTGCGAGGCGCACAGTATCCTGTGCGACCACGCAGCCGTCAATCTATTTAAAGTCCACTCAAAGCCGAACTATTTGGCCTGCGCTTTCAGCAAGCTCGGCAAGGCTCCGTCAAGGCCCACTTCCAGCTGAAGAACGCAGCTTGAAAAAACGCCGGAAGTTCGCTGTAGTCGCGGTAGCAATGTCTTCAGCGGATAAGTTTCTCACACTCGCGATGGCCTTTGCTACCTCGGCCACGTAGGCGGGCTCGTTGCGCTTGCCGCGATATCCTTGCGGCGCGAGAAATGGAGAGTCTGTTTCGATCAAAATATTCTGGAGCGGCAGAGCTTTTGCAACGTCGCGAATGTTTGATGCTTTCGGATAAGTTGAATTTCCCGCAAAAGAGATCAGGAAGCCCATGTCCAGGCCGCGTTGGGCATCTTCGAGGGTGCTGGTGAAGCAGTGGAGGATGCCGCCGAGGCCGGTGGGGTGCCAGGCTTCGTCGAGGACTTTGAGGGTGTCGGGCCAGGCGTCGCGGCAATGAATAATGATGGGCAACTTTGCCTGATGCGCCAGGGACAGCTGGTCGCGGAAAACGCGGTCTTGCACGTCGCGGGGTGAGTGATCGTAAAAATAGTCGAGTCCGATCTCGCCCCATGCGATGACTTTGGGGTGCTTGGCCAGTTCTGTGAGTTGGTCGAGGTGCCGCGGCGTTACGTCCTTGGCTTCGTGGGGATGCACGCCGATGCTGGCGTAGATCCAGTCATGTTGTTCAGCGTAGGGGATGGCGGCGTCCAGCTTTTCCGGACCGGGTCCCGACCCGATAGCCAAAATCGTTTCGACGCCAGCGGCCCGGGCGCGGTCTAGCATGGCTTCGCGGTCGTCGGCGAATTGAGGAAAGTCGATGTGGGCGTGAGAGTCGATGAGCTGCATGTTTTGGTAGCACAGGCACACCTGCCTGTGCTTTCGTAATCCAGAGCTAGTTTGTTGCCAACGTACTAGCTCGCTTTCGTCTGGACGCAGCTTGCAGCGTGCACAGACAGGAGTGCCCGTGCTACTTCAGACGCGCCCCAACTTCCACGTCTTCGGCGAAGCCTGCCAGGACTGGGCGGCCTTCGGGACCTACGCTTGCGGCTACGATCATGCCGTTGGATTCGACCCCGCGGAGTTTGCGCGGGGCCAAATTCACGACCACCACCACCTTTCGGCCGACCAGGGATTCGGGTTCGTAGTATTGGGCTATGCCAGCGCAAATTTGGCGGACTTCGGCGCCGATGTCTACCGTTAGCTTCAGGAGTTTGTCAGCGCCTACGATGCGCTCGGCGGTTTTCACCTGGCCCACGCGCATTTCCACTTTGGCGAAATCTTCGATGCCGATTTTCTGGACGCCTTCGGGCGCGGAGGCCGCACCGGCGGCAGACACTGCGCCTGTTGCTGCCGGCGTCGTTGCGGGTGCCGCGGCCGGCGTGGTTGCCGCACTTGGGTGCGGTTTCTGCTGCTCTTCCTTCTCCATGGTTTCCATCCTCTCTATGGCTTCGGCTTTGTCGATGCGCGGGAACAGCGCTTGCGACTTGCCGAGCGTTGTGCCGGGCTTCAGTTGGCCCCAGCTAAGACCCTCGAGTTCGAGATGGCCTAGCTGACCCTGTTGGCCCAGCAGAGTCCAGACTCTCGCTGTGCTGTCCGGCAGAACTGGGTGCGTCAGGGCCGTTACGATGCGCAGGACCTCCGCGGTGGTCCACAGGATCGTGGCACGACGTTGCTGATCGGCTTCGGAGTCGCTCAGTGCCCAAGGTTGTTCGGTGGTCAGGTATTTGTCTGTAGCTGCGATCACCGACCAGATTTCTTCGAGGGCTTTCGAGAAGCCGAGGTTGTTGTATTGCTCCAAGACATCTCCAATGGCTTCTTGAGTTTGCTTGGCGAGCGCGTTGTCCTGCGGCTGAAGCGCACCTGGCTTGGGAATTTTTCCGCCGCAATCTTTCGCGATCATAGCGGAGGTGCGACTGGCTAGATTGCCCAGACCGTTGGCCAGATCGCTGTTGTAGCGCTGAACCAGCGAGTCATAGCTGAAGTTACCGTCCTGCCCAAAGACCGTTTCGCGCAGCAGGTAGTAACGCAGCGCATCCAGCCCCAACACGTGAACAATCGGGCGCGGCTTGACCACGTTACCCAGCGACTTGCTCATCTTAGTGCTGTCCATCAGCAGCCAGCCGTGCGCCCAGATTTGTTTGGGCACCGGCAGTCCTGCGGCCATCAGGAGTGCGGGCCAGATGACCGCGTGGAAACGGATGATTTCCTTGCCCACCAGATGCAGGTCGGCGGGCCAGAAACCGCGCCGTTCGTATTCCGGGCCACCTACGGCGCTGAGATAAGCGGTGAGGGCGTCGAACCAGACGTAGAAGACGTGCGGCTCTTCGCCGGGGACGGGAATGCCCCAGCGGACGGAGGTGCGCGTGATGCTGAGATCGCGCAGGCCCCCTTCGACGAAGGCTAATACTTCATTGCGGCGGGCCTCCGGTTGAATGAAATTAGGATTCTTTTTGTAGAAATCGAGCAGGACGTTTTGGAACGCGGAAAGTTTGAAGAAATAGTTCGCTTCCGTGACGGTTTCCGTCGGCCGGCCGCAATCGGGGCAAGGTTCCCCAGGCTTCACGTCAACGTACGAGTTGTCGTAAATGCAGTATTGGCCGCTGTAGTGACCCGGATAGATGTAGCCGTTTTCGCGGCAGAGTTTGAAAAGCCATTGGACCGTGCGAGCGTGGCGCACTTCGGTGGTGCGGATGAATTCGTCGCCCTGAATGCCAAGTTCATCCCAGAGCGCTTTCCATTCGGCAGCCATTTTGGCAACGAATTCGGATTCCGGGATCCCAGCTTTCTTGGCGGAGCGCTCGACGTTCACGCCGTGTTCGTCGGTGCCGGTCGTGAGGATGACCTCGTAGCCGAGCATGCGCTTATAGCGGCGGATGGCGTCGCACACAATCGTCGAGTAGGTGTGGCCGATGTGTGGGAGACCGTTCGTGTAGTAGATCGGCGTAGTCAGATAATATTTTGGTTTTGTTGGTGGCATTTTCTAAGCTTTGGCACCTTGCCAAGCGTCCTTCCCGCAACCCTCGCATAACCCTGTCATCCTGAGAGCATCCGACAAGGATGCTCGAAGGATCTCAACGGAAGCCACACCCACCAATCCTCCAAAGGCCGCTGTAATTGTCATTGGCCTCCTTGGTAGCGGCGGAGAGCTTCGTTG
>Ga0210401_10006369_pt1 | contig 12000 bp, 9 predicted proteins | sample IncBWH32MmetaG_FD_150866 | JGI IMG/M metagenome (GOLD analysis project Ga0210401, IMG submission 150866) | Forest soil microbial communities from Barre Woods Harvard Forest LTER site, Petersham, Massachusetts, United States - Inc-BW-H-32-M | ecosystem: Environmental > Terrestrial > Soil >... | reverse complement strand
TGCGGCGGAGTGATGCGCATGGTTTTTTTGCGCGGTTGGGGGATGCGGTGGTGACCGGGCCCACGGGGAATAATTTGCGGGATTTGAGGATATTGTTGGCGGAGTAAGGCGACAGCGAAGGATTACCGCACGGTCGCAGAGAAAACCGGCGCTTCGAAAGTGTTGACGCCTGGGCAAGCGGGGGGCGCAGTGAGCAGCGCCCCTACCGTGTGGTAGCGAGCGTGGCTGGGCCAACGCGGGCACAGCGTGCTGTGCCCCCTGCGAAGTCAAGGGCGAAGAGCCGGCGGGAAGCCGGAGCTAGGAAAACCCAAGAGTACCGGCAAGGTTGCCTATGCTACCCGTCCGTTTGCTTATTTCTTCTTCGTTGAGCTTAGTTGCGATTCGATTTTTGCTAGGACTGCGTTTACTTCGTCCATTTGTTGTTGCAGTTTTCTCAGCGCGTCTAGAGTGTTGTCCGAAATGGCGGCTGCTGACGGCGGCGGCTGATTCGAACCCGCGCCTTGGCCTGCACCGGCTCCAGTCCCAGATCCCGCGACTGTTCCCGTGCGCGCACCTGTTCCCGCACCCGCGGCTGCACCTGCACTTGCACCGGCGCCCGCACCATTTGCAGTGCCGGGGCCGGCTGGGGGTTTACCTGCGGCTTTGGCCTTGAGGGCTTCGATTTGCATTTCGATGTAGGGGGCGGCGCCGAGACTCAGGTCGCCGGACTTGAGCATCGCTTCGAGCGGCGCGATGGCGTCGGAGTCGCCGCGTTTGGTTAGGGCGAAGAGCGCGGCGTATTTGATGTCAATGTAGGGTTCTTGCAAATACGAAATGAGTGTCTTCGTGATGGTTTTGTTTTTGGTGTCGAGACCGGCGACTGCGGCGATTGCCGCGCCGCGCGTGTCGAAATTTTTTCCGGCAGCGGACCATTCCAGAAGCAGCGGCACAGAGCGATCGTCGGCGAGGGAACCAAGGCCTTCGAGCGCACCGTTGCGCAGCGTGTCGTCCGGTGAATCGAGCTTTACTGCGGTGGTCAGCACGTCGTACGCGTTGGGAGCTTTGATGTCGCCAAGCGCATTCAGCGCGGCGGCGCGGACGCGATAGGCTTTGTCGTTTGCGGCAATCTCGGTTAGCTGCGGGCCGAGCGACGCGTCGTCCGTGAAACCGCCCAACTCTTGCGCTGCAGCCTGGCGAACCCAGGGCTTGGGATCGTTCAGGGCGGTCAGAATTTGTTTCTCGGCCGGCGAGCCGCCAATTTTTCCTAGAGCTTTCAGCGATTCTGCGCGCACGCCCCAGAAAGGATCGTGCTGCGCGGCGTTGCCGAGGGCGGCGACGGCGTCGGGATTGTCTTTCATGGCGCCGAGCGCGACGGCGGCATCGGCGCGATCCGTCACCATCTCTGCATTTTTCAATTGATAGATGAGCGCGGCGGCGTCTTTTTTGAATTCGAGGGATTTCAAAATATTGTCGCCTTTATCGAACAGGACCATCAGCGGCGCACCGTCTGCGGGCAACGCGAAAGTCTCGTCGGCCTGGCTCACCTGGATCGTGGAGGTCTTGCGTCCGCTGGCGGTGGCGATTTCGATTCTGACGGGCATGTCGAACAAATCCACGGCGCCTTCGACCTTCTGCGTTTGCTTGACGTTCAGTTTCACTTGATGCGCGGCAGAGTCGTAGGTGTAGCTGACTTCATATTTCGGCGCGCCGGCCCGCCAAATCCACTGGTGGAAGAAGTGATCCACGTTCGTCGAGGTGGAATGATCAATCGCTTTCTCGAGGTCGGCGGTGACGACGTTTTGTCCGCGATTCGTCTCGAGATAGTAATGCAGGCCGCGGAAGAAATCGTCGTCGCCGAGTTTGGTGCGGAGCATTTTCAGCACCCAACCGCCTTTGTCATAGACGTTGCCAGCGTACTCGATGCTGTCGGTGAAATTGCGCGTGACGATCGGCACGGAATACAAACGCTTCTGCCGGAACCAGCCGGCTTGATCGCGCCAGAATTCGTAAGCGGCTTCATCGGCGCCGTAGCGCTGCTCGGCCCAATAATGTTCGAAGTAAGTGGCGAAGCCTTCGTTGAGCCAGATATTTGCCCAGTCTTTGCATGTGACCAGATCGCCGAACCATTGGTGCGCGAGTTCGTGTGAATCCAGATCGTCGGAACCACGGCGCAGCTCGGGCGCGAGCCGGGGATCGACGAGGCCGTGCGTGGTTAGCGTCGTCGCGCTGGTATTTTCCATGCCGCCTTCGACGAAATCGTTCACGGAAGATTGCGCGTACTGCGCCCAGGGATATTGCACGCCGAGCTTGTCTGAAAAGAGGTCGAGCATTTGGCGCGTGCGCGAGAAAGTGGCATCAATCGTATCTTCCTGGCCGCGCGGGACGACGTAGCGCACGGGAATTCCGCGCCAGATATCTTTTTTCTCGACGAATTCGCCGGCGACGGCGGTGATTAAATAAGTGGAGAGCGGTTCGGTCTGCTTCCAGTCCCAAGTTTTGGTGCCGTCCGGTTCATCTTTGACGCCGACGAGGTTGCCATTGGAAATGGTGAGCCACGTCGGCGGGACGGTGAGAATCATTTCGGACGTGGTGCGATCATTCGGGTAATCGTAAATGGGAATGTAGTAGCGCGTGTCTTCGGCTTCGCCCTGGGTCCAGACTTCTTTGGCGCGATTGGGATAATTTTTATCGGGGAGGACGAAGTAGAGGCCCTTTTTCGGCTGGCCTTCGTAGCGGATGAAGACCTGGTGATGTTCGCCGTGGCGGGAGGGGCCGGCCAGCGGGACGAGCAACGCGTTATCGGTGGTGGAAAATTTCGCGTCCTTGCCGTCGAGAGTTACCGTCGAGATTTTCAGTTCGACGGAATCGAACTGGATCTGGGTGAGGTCGTCGCGTAGCATCGCGATGGTGTGCGTTACTTCGCCGCGGACTTTGCGCTGGTCGGTATCGAACCAAAGATGCGTTTTCACATTTTGCAAATCGTAATCGCGGCTGCGGGCGTAGGGCTCATCGGCGCGTCCGAGCGCGGGAAGCAGCGCGAGCGACAAGAAGATGGCGCAGAGGGCAGCGGGAACGTGCGGACGAAAGCGTCCGGAAATGTGAGTCATTCGTTTCTCCTCTAGCTCAAGACGATGCAAAGATGACGACAAAAGTGAATATTATATACCGCGCGGTGGGGCTTTCGCGTTTTGCAATCCTGCTGCGGGTCAATTTATAGAAGTCCCTTCGTGCTGCCGCCGTCCACCGCGATGGTGGTGCCGTTGATCGAACTGGCGCGCTCGGATGCGAGAAACGCGACGAGAGCAGCCAATTCATCCGGACGCGCAAAACGCCCGATGGGCACATTCGCGGCGGATTGCTGCAGAATTTGCTCGTAGGCGACGCCTGCGTCTTGCGCGCGCTTTTCGAAAAGCTCGGTCAAGCGGTCGGTGAGCGTGTAGCCGGGGCAGACGTTGTTGACGGTGATGCCGTCTGCGCCGAATTCATTCGCCAGCGTCTTGGCCATACCCGCGACGCCAGCTCGCAAAGAATTAGATAGCATCAGGCCGTCAATCGGTTGCTTCACGGAGATGGAAGTGATGGTGAGCAGGCGTCCCCAGCGGCGGCGCTGCATGCGCGGCAGCACTTCGCGTGCGAAATAAACGCTGCTGAGCAGGACGAGATTTACGGCGGCGCGCCATTCGTCGAGCGTGATTTCCATGAATTTTTTGGAGGGCGGGCCGCCGGTATTGGTGACGCAGATATCAATGCGGCCGAATTTCTTTTCCACGGCGGCTACGAAATCGCGCACGCCATCTGGGTTGGTTACGTCCAGCGCGCGCCAGAAGATTTCGCGGCCGGCGGTCGAGCCGATTTCCTGCGCGGTGCGTTCGACGTCGGCTGCGGTGCGGGCGCAGATCGCTAATTCGCAGCCCTCCTTTGCGAGTTCGGCGGCGATGGCACGGCCCAGCCCTTTGCTGGCCGCCGCGACGATGGCGACGCGTCCTTTTAGTCCAAGGTCCATGAGTTCAGTCCTTTTTAAGTTGCGGGTCGTTGCGGAGGTAGGAGTCCGTTTTGTTGATCCAGTCTTCGCGGCGCGGGGCGAAGAAATCAATGTCCACCGTGTCTTCCAGGGCTTCGGCCTTGTGCGGTACGTGCGCGGGAATCAGGATGATTTCGCCGGCGTGGACGACGACTTCGCCATCGTCGAAGAAAAATTTCAGCGCGCCGGAGATGATGAGGGAAAACTGCTCGCTGCGATGCGAGTGGCGTGGCACGATGCCTCCGCGTGCGATGAAAATGCGGGCGAGCGTGGCGTCTTCGCCGCTCATCATCTGGCGGGAAATGTGCGAGCTGAGTTTTTCGTGTTCTACTTTTTCGAAGGATGTGGCTGCGCGCATGGTGCACCTCTTTTTGGCTGATTACGCGACAGAGAATCCTCTACTGAAACGGTGGAATCGTCAATGGCTTGAGGGCAGTGCGCCGTCGTCCTCCTGAGCAGAGCGAAGGATCTCTCATGTGCCGCGACTGTGCTTAGCACGCGACATCGAAGAGAGGTCTTTCGTTGCCGCGCTCCTCAGGATGATGGCGCGGCGGAGATGAGCGCCGCTGCAGCAAGGAACAGCGGGCCGCACCGCGGTGAACGCGTGCCTGTGAATGACTGGGCCGGGCGGCATTACGAAAAGATTGTCGCGCGGGCTGCGGTTCGACTAAGATGCGCGCGTTGGAGATTCCTGGGCTGGCGGCCTACTCCGCGCGAATGTTAGCGGAACGAAGAATCTGCGGGGCGGAATGATTCACCGGAGGTGCAGCATGCGACGTTTCATGGTGTGCGCGGCGATGGGCGCGATGTTGGTGATAGTTGCGGCGGGCAGCGCGACGGCGCAGATCGGCAAGAGCGTATCGGTGGCGGCGGGCACGCCGGAGGATAAGGCGCTAACGGATATTTATGCCGCGCCGGACGGCCCGGACAAGATCGCGCTGCTTGACAAATTCATGGCCGATTTCGGCAAGGGCGACCTGGAGCTGCTGGGCGATCAGCTGTACGTGCAATCGTACTTGGCGCAAAAGAATTACGCGAAAGTGTACGAGTACGGCGACAAAGTGCTGGCGCTCGACCCCAATAATTTTTCCACGGCGGTAATCATGGTGCACGCCGCCGATGAGCAGGGCGACGGCAAAAAACTCTTCGACGCCTGCCAGAAAGTCGCGGATATCATAAAGCGGTATAAATCGGGGCCGCCGCCCGAGGGCACTCCCGCCGACACCTGGAACGCGCAACGTGAAATCGTTTTGAAAACAGTGGAAGGCGATGTGGGCTACGTGCAATATGCGCTGCTGAATGCTGCGTATAAGACCACGGACGCCACCGCGCGCGCCGGCCTGCTGGAAGGCTACGCCGCGACATTTCCGGATTCCACCTACACGGTGAGCGCGCGCGAGCAAACGGCGATTGCATATCAGCAGGCGCAGAACTCGCCGAAGATGCTGGCGGCGGCGCAAAGTTTACTGGCTTCGAATCCGGATGACATTTCGATGCTGATTTTGCTGGCAGACACCTGGTGCAACGACACGGCGCATCTGGATAAAGCCGCGGCGTACGCGCAGCATGCGCTGGACTTGCTGGCGCAAGCGAAAAAACCGGACAACGTGGACGACGATCAGTGGCAGAAGCAGGTCGCGCTGCAGAAGGGCTTGGCTTATTCGTCGCTGGGTGAAGTGAATGTGAACAAGAATCGCAATCCGCAGGCGATCGACGCGTTCAAGCAGGCTGCGCCGCTGCTAAAGACCGATACGTTTAGCTACGCGCAGAATCAGTACCGGCTGGGATTCACGCTGGCGAAAATGCAGCGGATACCGGAGGCGCGGGTGGTGCTGACGGAAGTGATTTCGTTGAACAGCCCTTATAAATCGCGCGCGCAGGACACGCTGAACAAGATCGGCGGGCCGGTCACAGCGGGAAAAACCAGTAAGAAGAGTTCGTGAATATTGGAACGCCGGCGCGATGCAGGGCGCGACTGCGTGGCGGGTAATTTCGCGGACCGTCGCAAGGCTAGGGTGATTTATGAAAAGGGTCCTACGAATTGCGGCGGGACTGGTGCTATTTTCGCTGGTCGTTCTGTGCGTAGCTGCGCCGGCTAACGCACAGCGTGCGCAGCAGTTCATTCCTCCGGACGTGCTCTACGCGAGTGAGGTTCCGTATTCCGATTCCACGGCCGCGGCGGGTGTGGTTACCTTGGCGGTCAACCTGGATGGCGGCGGAAATATCATCAACGCACAGGTTCTGCGGGACGTTCCCACGCTCACGAGTCCGGCGTTAGTCGCCGTGCATGGTTGGACGTACGCAGCAGCAAGTTTGAATGGCAAGCATGTACCGGCTACGCTGCTGGTCAACTTGGTGTTCGATCCGCCGTTCCTGCAGCTGCAAAACGTTACCTTGACGCCCGCGCAAGCGTTCCAACCGCCGGACCCTAAAGCGACGCCCTACGCTCCGCCGCAACTGCTGGCCGCGACGTATCCGCCATATCCGTCCGGCGGTTTGGTCGGAGGCGCGGTGGTGCTGGAGGTTGTCGTCGGAAGCGCAGGCGCTATCGGCAAGGTCACGGTGATCCGCGCAGTGCCTACGTTGACGGCCGCCGCGATACCGGCGCTAAAAGCCTGGAAGTTTGCTGCCGCGGTTTACGAGCACACACCCGTGGCAGCCAAGGTGGTTGTGGCCATGGTGTACCGGAAACCTGTGATGCCTGAGCAATAGGGCGTCGCGAGCAGCGGCGAGATCGCGGCAGTGGACACTCGGGTTGGAATCGCGCAGGCGGGTATCAAGGCTTTTTATGTTTGGCCTTGCTGCGCTGTCGCGCGAAATTAAGGCTTTTCCGGCTCTTCGTTGCAGTGAAGTGCAGCATGGCGTGCCGCAGGAGCCAATTGGCTTTGGTTTGGTAACCCCGCCCGTCGGTCTTGAGCCACGCTATGATGTCCGAATCCAGACGCATAGTGACAGGCTTCTTTGTAGGCCGATAGAATTTGCCGACTACGGCGGCGCTCCAGTCCAGAACCGGGGAAGCGTCGGAAATATCAATGTCTCGGTCTTTTTTTGCGGCGATGGCTCGGATGTCTCGCTTCTGCTGTTTTGCGAGAATCTTCATAAGCTTTCCTTTCGTGCGACTCAGCGACACGGGCTGAGATGATGCGAATTACTTCTTCCTTGTGGCTCTCGTAAAACGTGTGTACAACCAGGAGAATCGAACCCGGCCCGATCGCTCCTACAGTAATCCAGCGTTCTTCATGGTCCAAGCGGATGTCCCTTGGGAAGATCGCATAGGGATCGTCGAAAGCCAGCACCGCGGTTTCAAAGCGCGCGTCGTCCTTGCGCAGATTTTGCGCATTCTTATTCTCATCCCATTCAAAGCGCATGGCTGGTCGCGACGAAGCCAGCGTACGCTCCGAACCGTTGTGATGTCAATACATTTGTACGTACACGCGGTAGAGGGACAATCGAGCTTCATGGCGCAGAAACTGCGGAATTCAGGAACGGGAGGCATCGGCGCCGTTATCTCTGCGGTTGCGTCTTAGCGGCTCGCGGTGGCTACGAAGCGGAAGGCGTCTTCGACCGTCTTGAGGCCGGCTTTGGAGCCCAGGGCGCTCGATTCGACTGTGGAGAATTGGTAGCGGCGGCGCGGAGAGAAATTCGCGGGATCGAAAGTGCCCGGCTCGAAGCGAAAGATCCAGACGTATTGGCGATGGGCCTTGTCTGCGTCGGATGCGGACATCAGTTCGGGGTCCATGGGCGTCATGGCCTTGAAATCCGAGAATCCTTCGATTTGGTGGACGGGCGTGGGCATGGTGGCGCTGAAGAAATCCACGTCATGAGTGAAGATGAATACGAAATCCACTTTGGAAATATCGGGCGCGGGGCAAACATTGGCGAAAAGTCTTTTGCGATTTTGCGCGATCCATTTCAGCTGGCTGGGCGCCAGGCCGTAGGCGGAAAAATAATTCTGGCAGGCAGGGTCCGTGCTCTCACTCTCCGGTTGAGCGGCGGGCATGTCGTCACCGTCGGCAGCTGGCTTGGCCGTTGAAGATGCAGTCGAGTTGGCAGCCGCGGGATGATTCGCCGGGACATCAGCAGCGGATTTAGCCGGTGTTTCCGCTAGCGGCTGTGGATCGGCTTCCGAATTCATTTCCGCAAAAGTGTCGGACGGCGGGACGGGCGCGCTGGATGATTGTTTTTTCGAGGTGGCGCTTTGCGTCGGGACTGCCGTGACGGAGGCGGCGTCAACCGAGGAAGTGCGCGGAGCTGGGTCCCGATGCTTTGTGGAGGTTGTGAGGCCGGCGAACGAGGCGGCGGGCACATAGCCTTCGACGCCATTTTGCGCGCGAATCCTGACGAAGTCCTGCACGCGGCCAATAATTTCGACTTCCTCGCCGCACTTCAGTTTCGCTTCGACGCCGCGCGCGCTCAGCGAATCATATACGGAAATTTGATCCTGGTGCGAAACGCAACGGACGGTGGCGGTATTGGCGGACGCAGACGCTGCGAGAAGGGAAACAGTCGCTACGCCGGCGAGGATCCAAGAGAATCGCGCGGTACTATTCATTTGGCCCTCCCGATTCCCCTTGCTCGAAATTCCTGTCAGCAGCTGAATGCTCTCGGCGAAGCGAGCAACTGTCCGATCAGGCGGGGAAAGGACCGGTCCCGGCTGGGCGCCGAGACAAGGAATCGTCCTACAGCGAAAAGCTCCGCGCAAGGAGAATTTCAGGAAAGAATCGCGCTCCGCTCCGGGATTTCTTGCGTTTGACTGCCGGGTGTTCGTTGCTCGGATGCCGGGGGCAGCGTACTCGGAGGGTAGCGTCTAGCCAAGTACTGATTGCTGCAGTACCTGGAGTACCCGGATACTAGAAGTACCGGGACTCGACTGCTACGGTGGCGCGGTTGGGATGATAATTGGCGACGGTGTGATTTTCGGACTAATCCGTTACATTGATCTTTCGCGTTGAGGGGAAGGGCGGCGATGCATAGGCAACCGAAGTGGTTCGAGGGCGTGCTGGTTTTTTTGCTCATGCTGCACGGGGTCAACGACTCCGCCACGCAAGCGCGCCCCGCGCCTGGTGCGATGCTGCCGCAATCCACGCAGCCGTCGCGAATTTCCCGGTTTCTGAAGGATCTGGCCCGGGAGTTCTCGATCGAGCATACCGACCGCTGGAAACATAACGCGCCGCATTTTGGCGAAGTGACCACGACGATTTCCGTGGCGCCGATCAACTTTGATGGCTGCACTGTTGTTTGGAACCAAATGCAGGAAGGGACCGCGACCCGGCAGCTGGTTTACATCGAAACGCACCGCTTCGAGGTCCCGTTGGCTTCGATGGATGCGAAGAAGATTACCGTCGAAGCGGTGCGCGCGGGGCAAGGCGATCGTCCGGGGATCGAGGCGGGCGATTACTATGTGGTTTCCCTGCAATCCGCGGATGGAAACAAAACTGTGAACGTGGTGGACCAGAACATCGTGTTCAACGAAAAACGGGGGCCCATCGCCAACGTGGAGCAACTTAAAACTTCAGGCGCGTGGGTGCGGGTCCGCACCGAAGAAAAAGCTGAAATGTTGAAGATGCAATTTCAAGGAGCGATAGGGGCGTGCATTCTAGCGGGCCAATGATGGATGGCGGAGAGGGTGGGATTTGAACCCACGGTCGAGTTTCCCCGACACTCGCTTTCGAGGCGAGCTCTTTCAACCGCTCAGACACCTCTCCGCGGTTTTAGCGCTTGTAGCTTAACAAACGCGCGGCAGGCTCACAACCGCCGACGCGGGGCAGTGTCACGTGGTTTTCGGAGTATTTGTGCTCGAAAGCTAGCGAACGACGCTGGTATAAGGACGCTGTGCGTGCGATTGGCGAACTCGGTCGCAAGGGCGTACCCCGCGCGATTTCCGCGGAAGAACTGCGGAGAACGCTCGGAAGCAGTGATGTGTTCTGTTCTTGGGACGCGTCGAACTCCACAGGCAGCGATTTAATGACTCGCTGGCCGTTTTTGTTTTCCCATCCTTTGCTGGGCACAAACAAAAAGCCCGCGCAAGAGACGCCCCGAACGACGCTTGATTCAAAACGTGTCGGACGCCTGAACGTTTAATCCATCTCGAAGGTGACGTAGAGGAATTTTCCGTCGCGCTCGACTTGCAGCACGCCCGGTGCACTGGTGGGTAGAGCTTTCAATGCGGCGCGCAGTTGCTCCAGCGTTGCTAATGGCTTGCCGTTCAGCGCGTGGATCACGTCGCCGGGTTGCAGGTCTGCTTCGACGCCCATCGAGTCGGCCGCGAGGGCTGCGACGATCACACCGGTGGGTTCGCGCAGATCTTCGAGCTGCTTTGCGAGTTGCTCATCAATTTCCACGCCGTAAATTCCCAACTTGGTGACCAGATCTTTTTCCGGATCAACCAGGTCGCCGAGCTGATCCACGTCATTTTTCTGTTCGTTCACTGGAATCGTTAGCGTGAGCCGCTGCGTGTCGCGCAGGACTTCGGCTTGCATCACCGCGCCTGCCGGACGCGTGGAAATAATCATTTCCGCGAGCGGCACGCTGCCCATGGCGCGGCCGTCGAGGCTCAGCAGGATGTCCTGAATCTGCAAGCCCGCTTTTTCGGCGGGGCCGTCGGGCTCGACGTCTGTAACCACCACGCCGCGTTCTTTTTTCAGCGAAAGGCCGGCGGCGAGATCGGGAGTGATGTCCTGCAGTTGCGCGCCGATGATGCTGCGATGCACGCGGCCATACTTGCGCAGCTCGTGATAGACGAATTCCACCACGCTGCTGGGAATGGCGAAACCCAGTCCTTGGCTGCCGCCGGATTCCGTGAGAATAAATGTGTTAATACCCACCAAGTCGCCATTGGTATTCACCAGCGGCCCGCCACTGTTGCCGGGATTGATGGGCGCGTCGGTTTGGATGTACACCGAGGGCACGTCCGGGTCGGCCTGGCGCGCGACGGCGCTGACCACGCCCATGCTCACGGAATTCTCCAGGCCTTCGGGGCTGCCGAACGCCAGCACCAGCTGGCCTTTTTTTAATTGGGTGTAATCGGCAAAGGCCATCGCAGGCAAATTTTTCTGTTCGATTTTCAGCAGCGCCAGATCAATGGCGGGAGCGATGCCGACGATGCGCGCGTCGGCCGGCGGGCTGTGTTCGCCAAGACCTAGGCTGGCGCGGACTTGGGAATCGCCGGCGGTGGTGGGCGTCAGGACTACGCGCACGCGCTGCGCGCCTTTCACCACGTGCGCGTTCGTGATGATGTAGCCGTCAGGGTCCACGATCACGCCGGAGCCCAGGCTGCGCTGGCGGCCGATGGTGCTGGCCTCGGTGTCATTTTTGTCGTTGAGCGCGCGGTAGCCCGTCACTTGCACTTGCACAATGGAAGGCGAGACGCGGGCGGTGAGTTCCTGCAACGATTCGTTGAATTGCGCGAGGAGGTCTTTGCGCGTTGCTTCGGCTGGCGTTTGTGCTTTTTGCGAATTGGCAACGGCCTGCGCGGGCAGGGAAGTGGCGCAGAGAACATACGCCGTGGCAATTGCGAAGCAGAGGCGTACGCGTGCTCCCTTCCATTTCATGTTGCCAGTCATTCTCAAACTCCTTCGTATGATTGCATTGCTATCTCGTTCCCCAGAGCACCGGCTCGGCTGCGCCGCGCACCTTTTCTAGCGCCGCGCGGCAAAAAAATCTTTTAGCGCGGCTGCGGCGTCTTCGGCAAGGACGCCGGCGGTGACTGCGACGCGATGGTTCAGCTGCGGATGATCTAGCACCGCGAAACACGATTGCACCGCGCCGCCTTTGGCATCTTCCGCGCCGTACACCAGGCGGGCGATGCGGGCTTGGATCATGGCTCCAGCGCACATCGCGCAGGGCTCAATCGTCACATACAATTCAGCGCCCGCGAGGCGATAGTTCCCGAGCCTTTTCGACGCTTCGCGCAGCGCAATCACTTCGGCGTGCGCGGTGGGATCGCAATCGCCGATGGTGCGATTTCCGGCACGCGCGATGATCTCGTCGTTCAGCACCAC
>Ga0210401_10006368_pt1 | contig 12000 bp, 8 predicted proteins | sample IncBWH32MmetaG_FD_150866 | JGI IMG/M metagenome (GOLD analysis project Ga0210401, IMG submission 150866) | Forest soil microbial communities from Barre Woods Harvard Forest LTER site, Petersham, Massachusetts, United States - Inc-BW-H-32-M | ecosystem: Environmental > Terrestrial > Soil >... | reverse complement strand
TAACTCTTGGCTCTTCGCGATTTCGGGATTCGGGTTCGCTTCAATGAAATATGGGGTGCCGTCGGCGGAGAGGCGAAAGTCGATGCGCGCGTATCCATCGAGCCCCAGCGTTCGGTAGGTGCGTTTCGCTATCACCTGAATACGGGCGGATACCTCCGGAGTAAGGTCCTTCGCCGGCCCATCCACGATTCCGACGCGCTCCTGGTAACTGGTGTCGTGTTTGACCTTTTCGGTGGCTATGTGCCGTGCACCCTGGCCGCCCATGGTGCCGAATTTTAATTCCCACACCGGCAGAACTCGCAGCCGATTGTTGCCGAGCACTCCAACATAGAGCTCCCGTCCCTCGATATATTGCTCGGCGATGGCGGCCGTTCCGATCTGCTCGTGGATGAAGGCGACGCGCTCTGCGAGCTTCTCGTCCGTATCGACGACGGATGCCTGCGAGATACCCCGGGATCCGTCTTCGTTCAGGCTCTTGACGATCAACGGCAGCGCAAGACGCGCTGGCCGTTTGACCTTGCGGCGCATCGGGAACACGGCGAAGGCTGGCACCGCGATCCGGCGATGGTGCACCAACGTCTTCGACAGATCTTTGCCGCGCGCCAAGATCAGGCCACGCGGGTTGCAGCCGGTATACGGGATCTGCATCAACTCGAGATAGCTCGCAATGTGCTGGTCAAACACCGGCTCATGGTGAAACTGTTCGAGCAAGTTAAACACCACATGCGGCTTGAAACCTTCGATCTCGTCGCGCACTGGCTTGATTTCCTCCTGCACGCCAAGCGGGCGAACTTCATGGCCGGCCACGCGCAAGGTGTTCACAACGTCGTATTCTGTTTTCCATTCATTAATTTGCCGCGCGGTGTATCCGTCTGTAGAGTCCGGGGGCACCAAGTCCGGATGCATGAGCACCAGAATGCGCAGGCGTCTCATAGCGCGATCCATTTGCGCAGCGACGGACCGAACATCGCGTGCATGGTCTTGGCGGTCAAAAGGACGGTGAAGTTCATCACAAGCTTCCGCTCGGGCCCGACGGCACGCAGATTGAGCTCGCGGCAGCGGGAGATCATGTCGTCAAGCACAACATCAAGCGTAAGTTGGTTCTCGCCCGTCCACCGCGCAACCAACTGCCTGATTTGGGCGCGGTGCCGCCTGATGAAGGCCGAAGCTGGTTGTTCCCGGCGATGCCGTGGATCAGCGGAAAAAAGCCGGGAGAGGTCGCGGTCGTACGTCTTCGGTGGCCTGAAGGCGTAGAATGCCTGCTTTTTTCGGTAGTGGTCGCCGAGCGTCTGACTTAGCTCACGCAGCGGATCGACACGCTCCCGCGTCTTGATTGGCGGCCGCTTCCCGGCGATTTCGTCCATCAGTTCGTCGACATATTCGAGTTTCTTCAGCGCCGGCCAACCGGCATAGCGCGTCCGCCAGTTCGAACGTGGTCGCAGCCACACCGCGAAGGTTTCGGCGAAATCCTCATCCGGATGGCTCTGCGCGTACCAGAGCCGAAGATGCTGGACGTAACGCCGGCTAGCTGGATTGGGCCGGTAGTAGCGCGGGTAGTGTTTCGAGGACGGGCCGAACAGCTGCCCCCAACGCCGCCGGCGTTGGAACTGATAGGCGTGCTGCAGGGCATGGCCTGCCTCATGACGAAGAATGGCCATGCACTCGGACCAAGTGCCGCCCTCGACGTCGAGCATCATTTTCTTCTCGATCTTCATCAGACGGGGATGGGTGAGATAGAATGGGATGGCAATGCCGGGCACATTTGCCGGACTGAACCATTCGCTCGATATCCATACGTGTGGCCGCAGCCGGATGCCCCGCCCTTCGAGCTCTTCATAGAGAGTGTTGAGACAATCCTCGAGCCAGGTGCCTTGCAGCGCAACCCTCAGGCTACTGAGGCGTTGCTTGAGCAACTGCTCATCCGATAGCTTCTCCCAAGCATATTTCCGGCGTGGCATAGGCCTCTAAAAGTCATGACAACTCGGTACTTGGATGGTGTCATAGGATTCCGCTGGCAACAACCGCCGAGCTACCGGCGACGACAGCAATAATGCCATTGTAAACAGCGAAACTGCCCAAGCTATGAATACCGTGTGTCTATTCTTCGCGGGTTCATCGTGTCACTCCTCGATTGCCCTTACAGCATCGCGTCAGTTGCAGTTTACGCGGTTTTTCTGACGTTCCTCACGGCGCTTCTGCCAACGTCATGCGTTACGGCGGCAACCCCTCAAGCAAGGTGCGGGCAGCCTGCAGATCCGCGGTCGCGAAACCTTCGGTAAACCGATCGTAAACCGAGGCAAGCGGTGCTCTCGTGTCGCGGCGGCGACCTTGGCTCACCCTCAAACGGGCAAGGCTGAGGGCGGCCCGCAGCTCCCAAAATAGAGCGCCCTGCTCGCGGTCCATTTGGGCCGCCTGGGTAAAGCAATCTTCGGCCGCCAAGACGAGTTGATCGGCCGCTTGCTGGAGCAGAACTTCGCCTTTGATGGGGAGCAACTCAGGGGCATACCACCCGCGCCCGTCGGCGCCCTTGCGGTCGGCCGCCATCGCGTCGTCCAGGGCAATGAGAGCCTCGTCGAGCCGCCCAGTTCCGGCAAGCCCTAACGCGAGAGCGCCCTTGAACTCCGCATACGACAGGCGCCACTCGGTTCGGTCGGACGTCTCGAAGGCATCGCGCAACACCAGCAGGCCTTGCGCGAACTCGCCGCGTTCGACCAGTAACTTCGCTTTCAGAAGATGGCCCGCGGCCTCATAAAACTGCGCGTTCAAACGCTGATGGCTGACGACGAAGGCGCAAGAGGCGGACGGCTAAGGCGTGTGGTCCTGATCTCGCGACGCGATGATCAAGTCGGCGATAAGAAGCGCAGGCGACGGTGGCTAGAAAGCCCGGACACCGGGGAGAGCGCGCTATAGGCGTTAAAACCGTTGCGCGGGGAATGCCGGGTGATCCCGGTGTGACCGTGGTGACTGTGCTCGTGTGTTTTACTTAATTTCGCACGCGAGGCTGCGGGTGCATTGAGCGCCCGGTATTCCCTGCGCCCTCTGATTGGAGAGGGTTAAGGAAATTTCTGGCAAACCTCGGGCATATCGGGCCGCGAGATCGCGAAGTCGTGTTTGGCCGTCATTGCGAGCGAAGCGAAGCAATCCATCCTTCTTGTGTTGCGGCATGGATTGCTTCGCCTCGCTCGCAATGACGGCGTTAGGCTGTACCAAAGCAATCCGCACGGCCGTTGTGGAACTCCAGCCCGCCGACGGCGTTGATATTCATGGTTTCGGAGTGCCGCATTCCCCGGCGTTTTCTCGTTGGTTCGACGCGATGGATTTGCAGCTGACACCGCGCGGTTCGGCGGCCGCCGCGCTGCCGATGCCGGCGGACGATCGCGTAATTGAAACTTCCATTCCGTCGCGGCTCGACAGCCTCGCCTGGAGCGGCTTTCACACTCGTGTCGTACTGGCGCTCGGGATTACCTGGATTCTCGATGGCCTGGAGGTAACGCTGGCGGGCGCGTTGTCCGGCGCGCTGAAAGCGAGCCCGACGCTCCACTTCACCAATCTCGATATCGGGTTTGCCAACAGCCTCTATCTTGCCGGCGCGGTCGTGGGCGCGCTTGGCTTCGGCTGGCTCACCGACCGGATCGGACGCAAGAAATTGTTCTTCATCACCCTTGCGGTCTACCTCACGGCGACCGCGGCCACGGCGCTATCGTGGAGCGTCGCAAGCTACGCGCTGTTTCGCTTCCTGACCGGCGCCGGCATCGGCGGCGAATACACCGCGATCAATTCGACCATCCAGGAATTGGTGCCGGCGCGCTACCGCGGCTGGACCGACCTTCTCATCAACGGCAGTTTCTGGATTGGTGCCGCGCTCGGCGCATCGGCTGCGATCGTGCTGCTCGATCCCGCGATCGCTGGCCCCGATCTCGGCTGGCGCGTTGCCTATCTCAGCGGCGCCTGCCTCGGCCTGATCGTGTTCGTGATGCGGATGTGGATCCCGGAAAGCCCGCGCTGGCTGATGATCCACGGCTACCCAGATCGGGCGCATGCCATCGTTGCCGATATCGAACGATCCGCGACCGGACATGCGCAAGATCCGAATCAGCGCGCCTGGCCCAAGGTCCGGCTGAAAATGCGTGACCACACGCCGCTTGCCGAAGTGGCGCGCACGCTGTTCTCGACTTATCGGCAACGCTCGCTGGTCGGGCTCGCGCTGATGACCGCGCAGGCGTTCTTCTACAATGCGATCTTTTTCACCTTCGCGCTGGTGCTGACGGATTTTTACGGCATCGGCGCGGACAAGGTCGGGTGGTACATCCTGCCCTTTGCGGCCGGCAATTTTTTAGGCCCGCTGCTGCTCGGACGGCTGTTCGACACGCTCGGGCGCCGCGCCATGATCACGTTGACCTATGGCGTGTCGGGCGTGCTGCTCGCCTTATCCGGTTATCTGTTTTCGATCGGCGCCTTGAGCGCGCAAAGCCAGACCATCGCCTGGATGGTGATCTTCTTTTTTGCTTCGCCGGCGGCGAGCAGCGCCTATCTCACCGTCAGCGAAACCTTCCCGCTCGAGGTGCGGGCGCTGGCGATCGCGATATTCTATGCGGTCGGAACCGGCGTCGGCGGCGTAGTGGGGCCTGCGCTGTTCGGGGCGCTGATCGACACCGGATCGCGCGGCAGCGTTTTTGCCGGCTACCTGCTTGGATCGGTATTGATGGTGGCCGCGGCGGCGATTGCCTGGCGGTATGCCATAGCTGCCGAGCGCCGGCCGCTGGAATCGGTTGCACGGCCGCTCGCCTTTGTGGAGTAGAATGACATGACCCAAGAATTGACCGAAGATTTGACTGAAGATTTGGCCGAGATGCCCGTGGCAGAAGACCTCGTACCCGAAGAAGACGAAGCGCCGGACGCCGTTCCGGTGCCGCATCTGTTGGCGCCGCATTTGAACGAGACCGCGATCCTGCTCGATATCGACGGCACGCTGCTCGACCTGATGCCGACGCCGCGCGAAGTCTGGGTGCCGCCGGGGCTCTCGGAAACCTTGAACCGCCTGCTCGAGCGGACCTCCGGCGCGCTGGCGCTGGTCAGCGGCCGTTCGCTCAATGATATCGACCTGATTTTCGCGCCGGCGGAATTTCCGGCCGTCGGCGGCCATGGCGCCGAGATGCGCGTCACCTCCGACGGCGAAGCGGTCGCCGCCCGTGCGCCGCCGATGGACAAGGAGTTGAAACGCCGTCTTGCCGCGATCGCGAGGCTCAGCCCGGGAATACTGCTGGAGGACAAGGGCTATTCGCTGGCGCTGCACTATCGGCTGGCGCCGCACGCGGAGAAGGCGATCTATGAAGCCGTGTCGCTGATCAGGGCGGATCTTCCGCACGCGCCGATCGAAGTGCTGCCCGGCAAATCGGTTTGCGAAATCAAGCATTCCGGTTTCACCAAGGCAAGCGGCGTGCGAGAACTGATGACGCGCGAGCCTTTCAAGGGCCGGCGCCCGCTGTTCATCGGCGACGACGTGACGGACGAATCCGTATTCGCCATCATGCCTGACCTGAACGGGCTGGCATTTTCGGTGGGCCGTCGCTCCAAGGGCGTGGCCGGGCATTTCGACGAGCCAAGCGACGTCCGTGAGTTCCTTGCACGTCTACTTGATGATGAAGGCGCCACCGCGCGGCCATAATCGATTTGGCTTTATTCTTGGTTTTTCGAGGCCGCACCAAGGCGACCGAAATTTCGTCGCGCTTCGCGTTGTTCTTGCATCAAATTTTTATTTTCACGGGAAGCGCAGGTTCCGCCGCGCGCGGCCCCTTTTTAGTTTCAATTCGTTGAGAGGCTAAAAGGAACCATAATGATGAATGGCAGTTAAATACGGCGGACTTGGGAGAGGACCTGTGAACCTCGTCGTCGTTTCGAATCGCGTTGCGAGCGGCAGAGCCAATGAGCCCATGACGGGCGGGCTCGCGGCCGCTTTGCTTCCGGTGGTGGAAAACTCCGGTGCGATTTGGGTTGGTTCCTCCGGTCACGTCCGCGAGGGTTCCCAGAAGGAACCATTCGCAGAAATCGAAGCACTGGGTACCGGCGCGCTGGCGACGCTTGATCTGCCGGCCGCGCATTACGGCGGCTATTACGAGGGCTTTGCCAACTCGGCATTGTGGCCGGCGCTGCATTCCCGCAGCGACCTGATCCGGGTCAGCCTGGAGGACTATTCTTCGTACCGTGAAGTCAACGCCTTCATGGCGCGCGCGCTGCTGCGATTCAAGAAGCCCGATGCTGCCTTCTGGGTTCAGGATTATCACTTCCTGGCGCTTGGCGCGGAATTGCGCGATCTCGGCGTCCGCGAGCCGATCGGTTTCTTCCTGCACACGCCCTGGCCCTCGAGTGCGGTCATCGAGGGCGTGCCGCATCATCGCGAATTGATCGAGGCGATGCTCGCCTATGATCTCATCGGTTTCCAGACCGAGGAAGACTGCGAGAATTTCCATGGTTACGTCCGCGCCGAACTTGGGCTGGAAATTCACGATGGCGTGGTCACGTCGCATCATGGCCGAACGCGGCTTGCGGTATTTCCGATCGGCATCGACCCCGAGAAATTCGCGCAAGCCGCCGCCAAGGCGGTGTCGCACCCCGACGTGTCGCGACTGCGGCGCAGCCTGAATGGCGAGAGGCTCGCGATCGGCGTCGACCGGCTTGACTATTCCAAGGGACTGATCAACCGCATCAGCGCGTTCGACCGGATGTGGACCGCGCATCCGTCGCTTTCGCGCACCGTGTCGCTGTTGCAGATCGCAACACCTTCGCGCGGATCGATCGAGGCGTACGGCACGCTGCAGAGCGAGGTTGCCAAACTCGTGAGCGACGTCAACGGCCGTCATGGCGAGGTCGATTGGACGCCGATCCGCTATCTGAACAAGGGTTACGGCCAGCCAGTACTGGCCGGGCTCTATCGCACCGCGCAGGTCGGCGTGGTGACGCCGCTGCATGACGGCATGAATCTGGTCGCCAAGGAATATGTCGCCGCGCAAAATCCGGCCGATCCCGGCGTGCTGGTGCTGTCGAAATTCGCCGGTGCTGCGAACGAACTCGATACCGCGCTGTTGGTCAATCCGCACGACATCGACGGCATGGCACGCGCCATCGCGACCGCACTCTCGATGCCCTTGACCGAGCGACGGATGCGCTGGGAAGCGATGATGACAAAACTCCGCGCCCACACCATCCAGCGATGGTTCTCCGAATTCGTCGAAGCGCTGCAGGAGAGCGGGGCCAACAAGGCTGCGGCCGAGCCGCTGATCGCGGAGCGGCCGACCTTGTGGCCGTTGCGCACGGTCCGATCGACCGCACGTTATCAGTGACGCGTCGACTTGGTAGCGATTGGACTCAGTAGCAATTGGATTTAGTAGCAATACGAGACGCCATCGAGGATGACGCAGCGCGTCTTGTTGGGCGCGTTCGGATCGTCCAGCGGCACAACGCCGTTGCCGTGGCCTACGAATACGCCGGGACCCACGTGCACCGATGATTTGTTGCCGATGATGACGCTCGGATGCGGCGACGCGCTCGATCGCGTGCCGTCCGGCCAGATGACGGCGTCGCCCGACAGCACGCCGCGCCTTCCGTCGTTGCAGGTGACGTCGTCGCCCTGACGGGTGCAGACCTGCGCCGTCGCGGTTCCGGCGCCAAGCGCGGTGGCGGCGATCAGAAGCAGGAACGCGAGTGCGCGATGGATGGTCATGCTCTCCCCTTTGGTAGCGGCCGATTAAATCAGTCGTCGTCACCGACCGGCTTCCGGTTCATCGCGGCAGCCAGGCAAAAATTAGGCGCGGCCACGCCGTAAAATAAGCAATATTTTTCAATCGGTTGTGGAAATCATCGCGGGTCCCGGACCGCACTCCCTTGCAAAACGCCTCATGCGCCTTCAAGAGAGGGCCTTACGGAGAGATGGCCGAGTGGCTTAAGGCGCACGCTTGGAAAGCGTGTGTGCGGGAAACTGTACCGTGGGTTCGAATCCCACTCTCTCCGCCATATCATATTGAAATATAACGTAAATTTGTGTTTTTCGATGGTTGACCCCCGGATTACTTCTGGGCAGGACAGGGTTTGGAAACCCAGCGTGATCTTCTGAAATTCGGTCGAGAGCCGAGCTTAACCGCGCTTTGCCTCTGTCTCTGCACCCTTCACACCAATGAGATACCGCGCACAGACCCATTGGTACAGGTCCGCTATGTGCGGGTCGTAGATTTGGATATCGGGGCGAGCAAATCGGACATCCGTGCGATCAGCGTGGTCGCCATTTCCGAGCGCGCCGGCAGAACTCGAGCCCGCAATCGCGGGTTGGCGTAGAAACGGCTATGGCTGTTGGTAGCACGCAAGCCGCTCGCGTGCGAAGTCACGAGCGGTTTCGCCGAATGAACGGTTATGGAATGGCAGCTTGTGGCGCAAAGTAGACGCTCGTTTTCAATAACGCCTAATAGCCGAATGGGGTGCATTCCATAACTTCGCATATCCGAATGCAGCGGTCTTGAATCAAATGCCAAGCTGGTGGCGCGGGGTCAAAGCCGTCAGCAAATTGCGCCCGCTGCGGGAAAAAAATCAGGCATCCTCCAGGACCATAGCTGCGCATTTCTCCCCGATCATGATCGAAGGAGCATTGGTGTTGCCGCCGACAACCAGAGGCATGATGGAGGCATCGGCAACGCGCAGCCCTCGAATGCCATATACCCGCAGTCGGGGATCCACGACCGCGTCGCGACCCGTGCCCATCCTGCAGGTGCCGACAGGATGCAGGTTCGAGACGCCGCGATTGCGGATGTCCTCAATGAGTTGCTCGTCCGATCGGGCTGTGGGCCCCGGCACCACCTCTTCCGCGATATATGGCTTGAGCGCGGGCTGTTCGGCGAGCTTTCGCGCCAGCCGAACGCCGCGGATCATGGCATCGACGTCATGTGCGGTTTCCATGAACTTGAACTCGATCCTCGGCGGGGCGAACGGGTCGCGGCTTGCGAGGCTCACCAGCCCGCGACCTTCCGGACGTAAGTGAACGGGAGACATGCTGAACCCCGGCCATTTATGGGGGTGCATGCCGGTGCGGTCTCGGGTCTCGATCGACCAGAGATACGTATTGATCTGGAGATCGGGACGATCGAAGCGGGGGTCCGTGCGGGTCAGGATGCCGGCATGCGTGGCGATGGCTGTCATCGGCCCATCTCGTCTAACCAAGTATCTGGCGCCGGCCGCAAGCTTTCGAAGCGGCGAGCGATGGAGCTCGTTGAAGGTGCCGGTCTTGGTCGAGCGCCAGGCGACATACGAATTGAAGTGGTCGTGGAGGTTGGCGCCGACCGGAGCGAGGTCGTGCGTGACCTCGATACCCATCTCGTTCAGATGGTCACCCGATCCGATACCGGACAACAGCAGGAGTTGCGGCGAGCCGTAAACGCCGCCGGAGACGATCACCTCGCCCTTGGCCCTGGCGATCTCCATGCCACAGGACGTGCGGAACTCGACGCCAACGGCGCGGCCGTTCTCGATGACGATTCGTGTCGCATGCGCATTCGGCTTGACCACTAGGTTCCGGCGACCTCTAGCCGGTTTCAGATAGGCGGCCGCGGCGCTCCATCGGCGCCCCTTGCCGACCGTTGCCTGATAGTATCCGGCGCCTTCCTGCGTCGCACCGTTGAAGTCGCGATTGCGCGGAATGCCGGCCTGGACGGCCGCTTCGATGATCGCATCAATGATTTCGTGCTTGTAGTGTGCGTCGGTTACATTGAGCGGGCCACCGACGCCGTGGAACTCGTCCTCACCCCGCTCCTGGTTTTCGGCCTTGCGGAAGAAAGTCAGAACGCTTTCGTAGTCCCAGCCGACACAGCCGAGCTGACGCCAGCCATCGTAGTCGGCCGCCGTCCCGCGCATATAGACCATGCCGTTAAGCGAACTCGTCCCGCCGAGCATTCTGCCACGCGGCTGGTAGGAGGTGCGCCCGTTGAGGCCGGCAACGGGCTCACTGTCGAACCTCCAATTGTAGGTTTTGTGTGTGAAGAGCCGGTAATAGCCAACTGGAATGTGTATCCACGGTGAGCTGTCGCGCCCGCCCGCTTCGAGCAGGAGCACCCGGTGGCGCCCCGTCTCCGAAAGCCGCGCTGCCACCGCACAGCCGGCAGACCCGGCGCCGGTCACGATGTAGTCGTAAGATTCTGCCTCCATCTGGCTCCCCATCGCCCTACTCCATTTCAAGCCTGCTTTGCCGACACTTAGGGCAGGTTTCGGAACCCTTTCGAGCCCAGGTGGCGGCGGAGGGAACGAAACGATCCAGCCCTTCGCCGACTCAGGCCTTAAGCACCTTAGGCGAACGCCTTTCGGATGCGCGCCCAGTCAGCCAGCGCGTGTTCATGTCCGGGCACGAGCTGGATGGTGAACTGCGTGTAGCCCCCGCTGAGCAGCGCCTCGATGCGCTGCTTGATCTCGGCCTCGCTTGCCGCAAAAGAGGTGGCGCTGATTAACTCGGCGCTCACGAAGCGCCTCTCCTCGGGCTTTACGAACATCAAGTGCCCGCGATGGTTCTGCAGGTAGGGCGCATCCTTGGGCTCGAAGTCGCGCGCTAGGTCGACATAGCCTTGCATCTCGGGCCTGGTCCTGGACACCATCGTCACACCTGGCGCCAGTCCGGCCAGCGCCTCATCCGCGGCGCGATGCAGCATAACTGCCGCGCGCGGGCCCGCTTGTGCCATCGCACGTTCGGAGTCAGCGGGTTCACCGTCTTTCAGCACGCAGCCTAGCGCAAAGGCCGTCGCCTGAAGATCGCCCATCGCATGGCCGGCTTTCGACCAGGCGTCGCGCATGGCCTCGACTTCCTTGATGCCGTTCTCGACATTGCCGACGAAGTTGATCCAGCCCGCCTTGAGCCTGGCTGTCAGCGCCTGGGTGCGCGGCCCGAAGGCCGAGAGATGGAGCGAGATCGGATCCTTGGTGTTGAACAGAGGCAGCTCGGGATTGAGGAAACGAATCTTTTTCTTCTGCCCTTCCATCTCGAACTCGACCGTCTCGCGGCGCAGCAGGCCGTAGACCTGGTGGATGTAGGTCTCCATGTCCTTTACCTTGATCGCGCCAAAGCCCATCGCTCGCCGCGCGGTGAAGCCCGTGCCGACGCCGAAGTCGATGCGGCCCGGCGCGAGCTGGTTCAGTGTCGCCAGCGCATTGGCGGCGACCGGGGCAATGCGGTTCGACGGCACCAGCACGCCGGTGCCGAGGCGGATGCGCCTGGTATTCACGGCCGCCGCGCCCATGGCGACGAAGCAATCGGCGCTCAGCATCTGAGTGTCGTAGAACCAGGCATGGGTGAAGCCGAGCTCCTCGGCTTCCTTGGTGACCCTCCAGGAATCTGCGGCCGTTGGCAGGGCGATGCCGAAATCCATTCGTTTCCTCCGTCAACTCCTCGTTGTCTTCATGTTGTGCTCTCCGCCGCTCGAAACAGCATACAGATTCTTGAGAGTAAACCGGAAACGTCTATCCGAATGAAGCGGCCTTGAATCAAATGCCAACTGGCGGCGCGGGGTCGAAGCCGTCAGCACGTTGCGCCCACTGCGGAAAAAAATGGTCACTCGCAAACGCGCGATTCTAGAGAGCCGTCACCAGGGCGGCGCCTTCGTCCAGGATGGGCAAAATCGCGTCCCGGGGCTTGGGCGGAAGCATCAGGACCACTCGATCAACGCCGGCGTCACGGTAGCGCTTTAACACCTCTAAGTCTCGGGGCGCCCCGAAGACGTCGAAGGAGAGCGACGCGGGATCGCGGCCAGCGTCCTTTGCCATTTGACGGAATTGCGGCAGTACCTCGAGCGGATCGGCGGCTCGGCCACCGATCGGAATCCAACCGTCGCCGTAGGCGATCGCCCGTCTTGCTGCGTGAGGGAATGCACCCCCAACAATGATGGGCGGGTGAGGTTTCTGAATCGGTTTGGGCCACTGCATCATGGGTTCGAACTTGACGAATTCGCCGTCGAATGCCGCCGTCGACTGTGCCCAGAT
>Ga0210401_10006363_pt1 | contig 12007 bp, 8 predicted proteins | sample IncBWH32MmetaG_FD_150866 | JGI IMG/M metagenome (GOLD analysis project Ga0210401, IMG submission 150866) | Forest soil microbial communities from Barre Woods Harvard Forest LTER site, Petersham, Massachusetts, United States - Inc-BW-H-32-M | ecosystem: Environmental > Terrestrial > Soil >... | reverse complement strand
GTACTCGCATCGTTGAACCATCCCAACATCGCCGCGATCTACGGTGTGGAAGAACACGCCCTGGTAATGGAGTTGGTTGAGGGACCAACACTCGCCCATCGAATTGCCATGGGGTTAATTCCAATTGAGGAAGCTATTGCCTTAGCCATGCAGATCGCCAACGCACTTGAAGCGGCACACGAAAAGGGCATCATTCACCGAGATCTGAAGCCAGCTAACATCAAAATCACAGAGGGCGGCACCGTCAAGGTCCTGGACTTCGGCTTGGCAACTGCCGCAACGTCAAAAACTGTTGACTCCGATAACACGCCAACTGCGACCATGCCGGCGACGCAAGCAGGAATGATCCTCGGCACTCCAGCCTACATGTCGCCCGAGCAGGCCCAAGGGGAGCGCGCGGACGGCCGTTCGGATATTTTTGCGTTCGGCGCATTGTTGTACCAGATGGTGACGGGCCGGCGGGCATTTCCGGGCGAGAATATGATTTCAGTTCTCGCAGCAGTGATCAAGCAGGACCCGCCGCCCGTCCGTAGTATAGTTACCGACGCGCCTCCAGAGCTTGAGTGGATCATAAAGCGGTGCCTTAAGAAGGACCCTAACCACCGCATTCAGCACATCGTGGATGTGAAGATCGTCCTCGAGGAGACACGCGAGCGAATGGGTTCGTTGGAAATACCTGTGGCCGCGAAGCCGCGGCGTCGAGTATGGCTCACTCCAGCCATCGCGCTGGTGCTCGGTTTACTGCCGAGCGCTTGGCTCGGTCAGCGTATCTCTCGCAAAGAACCGATCAGGTTCGAGCGGGTCACTTTCCGCCGTGGCGATGTGCTTTCCGCCAGATTTGCTCCCGGTGGAGCGGTGGTCTACTCGGCTGAATGGAGTGGGGCTCAGCCCGTCCTGTTCTCCGCCCAACCCGGAACCCGGGAAGCTCGGGACCTCGGGATGCCCTCCGCCAATGCTGCATCGGTGTCGCGTTCTGGCGAACTCGCCATGTTGCTAGGCGCGAGCAACGCTCGCCCGTATGGGACTCTCGCTCGTGTGGGCCTCGTTGGTGGAGTCCCCCGTGGTGTGCTGGAATCAGTGTGGTCCGCCGATTGGGGACCTGACGGGACATCGCTCGCAGTGATCCGAACGATAAACGGCCACTATAGTGTCGAGTATCCTGTCGGCACCGTGCTGTACGAAACGCCAGCGTTGCGGGCACCACTCTTTTTACGTGTTTCGCCGAAAGGTGATCGTGTGACGTTCTTCGAAGCACTAACATCGGGTGACTACTCGCTTAACTTGGTCGACACTCAACGTCACAGGAGGGTGTTATCCACAAACTGGCTCGAGGTCGGAGGCGATGCGTGGTCACCGGATGGTAAGGAGATCTGGTTTGGGGGCGCTCGGGTGGGCACCGATCCGGCGTTGTATGCCGTAGATCTTTCCGGCCATGAGCGGATGTTGACGCAGATTACGGGAACGGGCGTTCTTCACGACGTCGCCCCGGACGGCCGGGTGCTTCTGTCAAATGTGGACTCGCGAGTCGGGATACAATTCCTTGGGCCGGATAGCAAAGAGGAACGCGACTTGGCTTGGCTCGATTCGTCAACGTTGTGGGACATCTCGCACGATGGAAAACAGATTCTTTTTCAGGAACTCTCGTCGGGCGAGATGGGCAACTCGGCGATTTACCTACGCGGCACGGATGGATCGCCCGCCGTAAGGCTCGGGAATTGTAATCTACCGTCGCTTTCACCGGACGGGAAATGGGTAGTGTGTGTGCGCTTCGATCGTGAAGCCTCGCACCTTGTGTTACTGCCGACCGGGCCGGGCGAGGAAAAAGCACTCCCTACGGCTGGCATTCAGCCCGGAAGGGCCGAGTGGTTCCCAGATGGAAAGCGGTTGCTGTTCAGCGGCAATGAGGTCAACAAACCAGCGCAGAGCTATGTCCTGGATCTTGCCATAGGAACAGTAAGACCAGTGACCTCGCCTGGGACGAGGGCTTCGGCAATCTCACCCGACAGTCAGCACGCGGCTGTCAGGCGTTCCGGACAACTCTATATACTTTTGCTGGGGACTGGACGCGAGACATTGGTCGGGCCGGTAGATCCTGACGCAGTCGTCATGCGCTGGAGCGCCGATGGGCGCTATCTCTTTCTACAGCGCAATGATCCTCAAAAGCGCACGGCCACGATCCAGCGCATGGACATGCGAACAGGCCGGAAGGAGCTTTGGCGCGAGGTGAAGCCGCCTGACCCAACCGCGTACTTCTTCGGTACCGGCCGTCTGACTCCCGATGGTAAATCCTACGGCTTTTCGTTCCAGCGGGACCTAGCAACCCTGTACGTGGTGAAGGGCTTGCGTTAGGCCTTTTTCCATCAGCAAACCCTGAATTCTTGACGTGCACGTTGTGTCCGGTCCATAAAGACGGCAGCGCCGCCGCCGATTGCCTGGTCCGTGTCACGACGCCAACGCCTGCTCAGAACCACGCTGGGTGACACGAGTATACTTCGGCAATCTTAAGTTCGATGGGCGGTTCGAGATGCCCTTTGTCCTTCGTCCGAATCCGGCCTTGTAACGAGGCGTTGTGTCGCCATGCCTGAGTTTCAAACACGAGTGTGGACGCCGACAATAAAGGCGTCTGTACGATTTCAGAAGGGACTTTGATGGAATGACTTCCTAAGCTTTTTGCCGGATTGGGACTGAAGAGTCGGGTTCCCGTCGTGTGGTGGCTCGAAAGTGTAATCACAGCCGAGGCGTCAATCGTCTCACGTTTTTGCGGCAAATTGGAAAGGTGTAGGCCTGTTCCTAACGGCTCAATCGCTTCCCTGAAAGCTGTGTATACAGCCACGCCCTGGCCATCTTCCAGTCACGTTTGGCTGTCTCGTGTGAAACTCCGAGGACCTCAGCCGTTTCTTCGAGGCTCATTCCCCCGAAGTAGCGCAACTCGACCAGGCGGCTCTTACGGCCATCAATTTGAGCCAGTGTTTCCAGGGCACTATCCAGTGCCATCACTTCGATCCCGCACGCTTCTACTTTCAGCAGCACTTCATCGAGTGGGACCTGCAGCGCTTCTCCGCCACGCTTGGCGCTCCTCCTCCTGCGTGCGTGATCCACCAAAATTCGGCGGATCATTTGTGCGCATAGCCCAAGGAAATGCGTTCGGTTCTCGCATTGGATTCTCCCGGCGCTTGCGAGCTTAAGGTAGACCTCGTTAGCCAGTGCGGCGGATTCCAAACTCTCCCCAGGGCGCCGTCCCAGATACTGCCGCGCGATCCGCCGGAATTCCGGATATAAGAGTGACGTCAAGCGGTCCAGCGCGTCTTTGTTGCCATCGTTCCATGCCGCCAGCATTCCAGTGATGTCGTTCTGCTCCAACTTCGCCACGCCGCTCGAATCCTAGCACAAAAAACTTCTCCGATCAGTTACCCGTTCCGGCGCCCATTTGCGGAATTACAAAGTAGGAGGCAAGAAAGCAACATGAAATCGACTCGTTTCACAAAAATTATGGCCCCCGGCGCGGCCGCGGGCTTGACGCTGTTGGCTGTTTCGCTGATCACGGGAGCGGCACCGGCTGCCGCATTTGAAGCGCGAACCGGACAGCTTCATATCGTGAAGGATTGCAGGGTCCCGGGTATCCCGGCCAACACTTGCCAGATCGTGAGCTCCAATCTGGCCGAGCTCCCGCCCGGCTCGCTGATCTTCTACGCCGAGCCCGGCGCGCTGCCAAACACCCCGGGAATTGTTGGCGCCAATGGCCTTATGGACAGCAACATCTTCATCTACGTCGCGTCCGGCGATTGGGCAGTCGGCCGTTGCACTCTGGACTTCAACACGGGGCTTGGCGTGTGCACTTTGTCCCACGGGAGCGGGCCGCTGGCCACCATCAGCGTCAGAGCGAATGTGAGTCATGCGGGCCCCGGACTGTTTAATTTGGACGGAACCTACACCTTCAATCCGTCCGGCGACTAGAAGCAACGCCCACTACCGGAATCGGAATCCGATACAGATTCCGCTGCGTGTTGCCGCGATAGAACGCGTAGACATCCGGCGAGGGGCCGACTGTGACCAGCCGCCCCTCGATTTTGCGCGCGCCGGGAAGGCGCGCGATTTCTTCGTTAGAATGAAATCCGCCCGCCGGAATATGTGGCAAGATCTGGCCCGGCGCCAACGGCACGAAGAAGGCTTGGAGCGATCCAGCGGTCGTTAACAAAGCTCCCCCAGCCGCCCAACCGATTTGTCCGGTGGCGCCAAGGGAGATCGGCGGCTTCCCGTCGAGCGAATACACCTGGTTGGCCGCAGCCCCGTCGCCCGGGAGCGGGCCCCAAGCGTGCACCCAACGGCCATCCGGGGATATCGCGCTGGGATAGTTGAACTGGTTGACCGGCTGTTCAACTGCCTTTCGCAATCCGGTACCGTCGAGAAGGACGCGGTAGATGAAACCGAGGCTGCCGTCAACGGTGGAAGCCCTTTCATTATGCCGGAAGAGAATTTCGCCGTTCGGCAGAAAATGCGGTTGCCCGCCCTCCACATTCGGGACCTGGCGCAGAGGTGCGCTACGGTCCAGGGGCGCCAGCCAAAGCCGGGCCCGGCCGGCGCTGTCGGGTGCTTCCATCACTACCTGCCGGCCGTCCCGCGAAATGTCATAGTTGAGGACTCGAAAACCTCGCACCAGTGGTTCGGAGCGTCCTGATCTCAGGTCGGCAATCATCACTTCTCCAAGATCCCTGTAGTACTCGAATTCATTGGGTTGCTCCTTCACTACGCGGTACAGAAGCTTGGCGCCATCGGGCGTAAACACTGGATTCCCTGCGTTTCCCTCGAGAGAGATTTGCCGATCACCGCTCGCGTCGTGAAGCCAGGCCGAAGCGCCTTGAAGCGAGACGGCGGTCACGAAAGAGCGACCATCCGGCGCCACGGCAATGCCCTCCTCTTCGGTAGGACCAGCGGTGATCTGCTCCGGCTTGCCGTCGGGAAAACGCTGCCGCCAGGTATGATTCGTGCCAACGGCGTTCGAACTGAAGTACATCCATTTCCCATCCGGCGACCAGGCGGCGAAGGTACAGGCTCCTCCCGGCGGACCCACCTTGTGTCCCGAGGAACCCCCGTCGGCTGGAACAAGGCGGCACGGTTCCCACAAGTGATCAATATCCATCTCCACCAATAACACCCATTTCCCATCGGGCGATAAATAGGAGCGGTGCGCCATGTCGGGTTCGTCCGGGGGAACATAGACGTCGCGCTGGCCCATGCGGCTCTCTTCGGAGGTAACCACAGCCATGTGAACGCCCATGCGTATTTCCGAGAACATGATTCGCCGTGGACCGATCCAGACGAGACCGGAGGCGTTTTTGAGCATCATTTGCGGCTCGCCACCGAGCACCGGAATGGTCCACGTGTCCCATTGAAACTGGTTGACCGTGGTGTAGGCGATGCGCGTGCCATCGGGAGAAAACACCGGACTCATCTTCGCCAGGTTGTCGTGCGTGAGTTGCACGGGATCGCCGTCGGGGAGGATTTTCACGTAGATTTGGCCCGGACCGAAGAAAGTGGTTTGGCCTCGAATAAAGGCAACCATGCGGCCATCAGGCGAGAGCGCCGGCTGGCATACGGAATCCGTAAACTTCGTGAGCTGAACCCACTGGGAGGAATCTGTAGGTCGAACTGGACGCTGCAACCAAAGGGCGGTCACGGCGGCCAACACCAGCGCCAGAGCGCAGACCCCAGCGATTCGCCATCGGTTCCATCCATGCTGTGCCTGCTCGATGGTTTTGCGAGCGTCGGCGATCGCTGCTAGTCTCTGGTTCACGTCCTTCTGCAGGCAGCGGCGCAGTAGTTGGCGAACCTTTGCAGGAGTATTCGCTGGAAGCCGCTGCCAGTCCGGCTCGTGCTCCATTACGGAAGCGCTTGTTTCCTGTAGTGTGCTGGCTCGAAAGACGCGCTCACCTGTGAGCAGTTCGTATAAGAGGCATCCGAAGGACCAGATATCCGTTCGCTGGTCCACTCTTTCTCCGCGCGCCTGCTCCGGACTCATGTAGGCTGGCGTGCCGATAACGTGGCCAGTAACGGATTCAACGACAGTCACGGGCCCCGAGAGGGCCGGCTCCCGCTCTTCCCCTCCATAGATCGCCTTCGCCAGGCCGAAGTCAAGCACCTTCACCCGGCCTTCAGGCGTAACGATCACATTGGCCGGCTTGAGGTCCCGGTGGATGATGCCCCGGGCGTGAGCGGCTGCTAGCGCATCTGCGATTTGCGCACTGATTCGCAGCACCTCAGCGACGGGGAGCGGTCCCGAGGGATGCTTGCCTTCGACCAACTCCAAAACTAGGAAATCGGTGCTGTCGAACTCCTCTAATCCATAAATCGCGGCAATGTGAGGGTGGTTCAACGAAGCCAGGGTCCGGGCCTCACGACGGAAGCGGGCCACACGCTCCCGATCGCGAGCGAACTCATATGGCAGTGTTTTAATGGCGACATCGCGACCGAGTTTGTCATCGTGAGCCCGATATACCTCGCCCATGCCACCCACTCCCAGGGGAGACACGATGCGGTAATGGCCAAATTGCCGGCCCACAAGTGATCCGGCAGCACGGATCGTGGCGGTCAGATCCGCCACTCCAGCTTTATCAAGAAAACTGCCGGCCTTTTCTTCCGCCGAGACAAGCAGGTCCACATGCCGCCGCAACTCGGTATCTTGGCCGCAGGCACTGTCGAGAAACGCCCGCCGATCCTCCGGGGACTGCTCCAATGCGGCGTGGAACAATTCCTCTGCTCGGTGCCAAAGTTCTCGCTTCACTGGTCAGCTCCCTAGCATTTGCTCAATACTATTACACAAGCTGAGTCCATCGAAGTCGGACAGCGACACAGCAAGACGGTCCTCAGGATGCATTCGGTAATGCCGTTTAGGAACCCAGTTTGGAGAGTTTGTCCCGGTACCCGCCCGGACGCGGTCCCGAGCGGATCACGCACCATCTACCGGAAGTTGGGCTGTCCGGCGTCATGTTGCCAAGAAACACCCGATGCTGATTTGTGGCCGCCTACGGGGTGGACCTTGCCTGAACCCGTAGTATTTAGGAAAATTGCCACTGCTTGGGAAGTCGGGATATCGGAGAGTGGACCAACGAGAGTCGTTCTTACGGATCGCTTGGACGCTGACACCTTCAAGACATGGACGTTGCAAGACTGGAATGCATCGAGTTGAGGTCGTTCCAAAAGTTTTTGAAGTTACGGAACACGCGCAGCGCTAGCAAGGCCAGTAGCCTCCCTTTCGAAAAATCGAACGATGGTACTTGAGTACGGAAGAAGATTCAAGCGTTTTCGTCACGCCCACATCCACTGCATTCGCGAGAGAACGGCTGGAAATGAGCTTGCCCAAAGAAAACGAGACGGCTTCGGCACGCTAACGGATTTGCACGACTGAGCCGCCTCGAGTGATACTGCGAAATCAGGTTCTCTTACGGTGTGGCCCACAGCGCATCTTCTTGCGAGTCGGAGTGAATTAGGACTTGGCTTCAAAAGTGTAACGAGAACCGTCGCGGAACCGTGGTTACAAAACGGGATCTGTATCGAAATCCGAATCGAAAACCGTGCATCCTTGCCGATTTCCGCATGAAAAACTGTATGCTCAAGGTCGGGAGGTACAGAAATGGGAGAAGTGTTTTACTCAACAGGGCAGGTGGCCCGGGAACTGGGCGTCACACAAGCACGTATCCGTACTTTATGTCAGAGTGGACTGATCGCTGCCGAAATCACACCTGGCGGCCAGTTCCGAATCCCACAGTCTGAAGTGGATCGGCTTAAGCGAGACGGCTTGCCTGCGATACCTCGGCCAATGCCGAACTCGGCGGGCGGGGAACCCGTTCTTCGCTCTCGCCGGGGTTACCACTCTCGTCTTACCGATACTCGTGGCAGACCGTCCGGGCCTGCGGTCGAAGCGGCTGAGTATGTGTCGGTGCTGGAAAAGGAAGTCCAGGCTATTGGACTCCGACGACAAAAGGAAGAGGCCCTCGACTGGTTCCGGCAACGTGAGGAACAAGAAGCAGCACAATTTGCCGCCCAGCTAGCGGAGAGAAGAAGACAGTCGGAAGCAACGGAAGCAGTGCGCCGACGGGAGCGATGGGAAAGCCGATGGCAGAGGTACGCCTTGCAGGTCTTACCGAGAGAGGTTGCGCCCAGTATAAAGCTCGCGGTGCCCGGTCTGCTGCAACAGGTGCTCCAACAGACCAATCCGAACCAGCCGGATTTCATGACACGGCGATTGGTAGACGCTGCTGTTGAAAAAGTGGTGAGTCCGTGGCGCCGGAGCAAAGAAGTCGAGACGATCATCGAAAAGGCGGCCGACCACTTGCCGTTCGGCGCGAGGTCTTGGTCCAAGCCAACAGATTGGCAGATTCGCGCGCAGCAAGCCGCGAGGCGTGCCGTCGAAGAACTTTCGGAGAATGCCACATCGCGAGAGATCGAGCACGCAGCACGGCTTGCCGTAGAAGCTGTCACTCGACAGTTCGAGTTTCAAGAGTTGCGAACGAAGATCATCAATTCAGTCTCGATCGTTCTCAGGGGAGAGAATTCGGGCGAGCGCGAGGAGGCAACGGAGGCGCTTACACATGCCCTGGCAACGTTACAACTTGGAACTTCTCAGCGCGAGCTCGAACGTGTCAGAGATAACATACTCGCGCCGATACAAAAGCGTATCAACGACCGAATTGCGCGTGAGCAGGAGCAACGAAAACGAGAGCAGGATCACCACCTGCGTGAACAACTCTTAAGGTGGCCTTATCTTTCCTTCCCGTACGACTTCTCAGACGCAGACAAGAGGCAGGCCCTCGCAGCAGCACAAACAGCAATGAACACCCTTCCGTACGGAACAGTGGAGCCCGCGTTGATGCGCGCGCGAGATGAAGCAGTTGCCCCGTTCCTGAAAGCTCATGAACAACGGAAGAAAAGCGCACACTGATAGACCTAGTGCTGCAGGAACTCTACCCTTACCTGCTAAAACTGAGTAACGAATGGGACTTCGAAGAGAGCCTGCCGACGCTACAGCGAGCCTTAACCGTGCGATTAGGGAACAGCTCGAAAATGAGCTGAGCGGTAACGAGCCAACTGAGCAAGTAAGGAGCCGAGTTCGGAGCCTAGTCCGTCAAGAGCTCGACATATATAGACGGAAACCGTCTATTGCGCTTAGCGAAGCTTACCTTTGCCTGGTGTCGCTCATATATTCAAAACACCCAATTGCTCTACTGAGCTGATAGCCGTATTTCATGCCGACATTGTGAAACAGACTTATGAAACGCTTCAAGCCCGCTCTTTACAGGGCTTCCAGCGCTGTTTCAAAACTTACCCTTTGAGAAACACGGAGGGGGTGAGATGGGTCACATCTACGATCTAGGGCGTTGCCGTCCAGTTAATCTGACGTCACGGGAGTAATCTCAAAGATTTATCAGTTTTCCAATACCGGCGCCAAGGTTCTCACTCGCTTTTTCGGGGTTCCTTACCGTCTGCGTTAGAATCCTGTTGTGCTCTCCGGCTCCGCCGCGATCTCGATTCGTGGATTGACCAAACGCTACGGCAGACTCATCGCTGTAGATCATCTTGACCTCGAGGTTTCGCGTGGTGAAATCTTTGGATTCCTCGGGCTGAACGGCGCCGGCAAGACTACCACCATCAGAATCTTACTCGACCTGCTGCGCCCCACCTCGGGCAGTGCCGCCGTGTTCGGGCATGATTGTCAGTCAGACAGTTTGAAGGCTCGCTCCGCCATTGGATATTTGCCAGGCGAAATGGGAATCTATTCCGATTCGACAGGACGCGAAATGCTGTCGTTCTGGGAGCGAATCGGAGGCAGAAGCGTTTCCATTGAGCATCGACACAAGCTGATCGAGCGCTTCGAGCTAAGCGATCGCGATCTCTCGAGAAAGCTGCGCGAGTACAGCACTGGCATGATACGAAAACTCGGCTTGATCCAGGCGTTTCAAGCCGACCCGCCCCTGCTGATTCTGGACGAACCCACGGAAAGTCTCGATCCCCTCATGCAGGAATCTTTCTATGAATTGCTGGCCGATGCGCGCCAGCGTGGGCGTACCGTTTTCATGTCGTCGCACGTTCTGTCCGAAGTAGAGCGGGTCTGCGACCGCATTGCTGTGTTGCGGAAAGGCAAGGTCGTGTTGCTCTCCTCCGTTGAAGTCGCACGGAAACTCGCGTCCAGGCGCGTGCGCGTCACATTCCAGCAGGAGACTTCCGTTCCGGCTCACCTGCCGCAGGGTTACGAGATGGTCGACGTGAAACCTCGTGCTTGGTTTCTTCGCGTGACGGGGCCGCTCGGCTCTCTTCCTTCGTTTCTCGCGGCGCTACCCGTGGCCGACCTCGCGGTCGAAGAAGCGAGACTCGAAGACGTCCTGGTCAAGTACTACCGGGATGGCGCCGAATGACCGTGCTCTTCGCGCTGATCGCTCAGTCCCTTCGAAGGGTCCGTAAATTTCTCCTGGCAGCGGTTGTGTTGGTGGCGGGGTTCCAGATTGTCCTGATTCTCCAGGCTAATTCGATTCAAGCTTCCAATTCGTTCGCGCAAATGGGCGACCTGGTCCCTTCGTTCGCGCGCGACGTATTGGGACCCTCATTTGTTGCGTTTCTCACATTCAAAGGGATCGTGTGCCTGGGATATTTCCATCCTGTTGTGATGGGAGCGCTGGTGTCGGTCTCCGTGACGCTTGCGACGATTCCGGTCATGGAGATTGAGACCGGATTCATCGATCTTTTGCTGGCGCAGCCCGTGGCGAGGGACTGGATCGTAACCCGGTCGATTTTGGTGGCGCTGATCTCCACCGCTTATCTGCTCGCCATGATGGCCATCGGCACGTGGATTGGTCTGAATGATTTTGCCGCGAAGGACGCTGGCTGGCCAGCGGCTGGCCTAATTGGTTCGCTGGCAATCAATCTGGGGCTTCTGATGCTCTGTTGGAGCGCGATAACGATGGCGATCGGTTGCGCCTGCCGCCGGAGGGGTTCCGCTGGAGCCATCGCCGGGTTGCTGGCGCTGACGGCGTACCTCACCGACTACATCGGCCGGGCGTGGAAACCGTCAGAATCGGTCGCGTGGCTTTCGCCTTTTCTGTATTACACGCCTTTTGAATTAGTGATGGGCTCGGCTTTGTCCGCAAAGAGCCTGTACGTACTTGGTGGAATCGCAGCTTCAGCATTCGCGTTGGCGTACCTACTCTATTCGCGCAGAGATATTTCGCATTGACACCGGCGTCGAAAGTTCTTGCGGAACCCTAGGCATCTTAGAAATGTGGTGACGGCACACTTCATTGGAGTAAACGTCCAAAACGCTGCATAGGGAAGTTGGCCCCTGGCGCGGATTACATCCCCAGGGCGCCGTTCCGCAGTAGGAACCCCAAGACGCCAGTCGGTTCCCGAAATGCGAGCCAAGCGGACGGCGATTGCGTCCTCCCGTAATAATTGAGATTCAGTTCGCTGGCCCTGGCGCCAGTCGATCCGAACGCCTACGCCGGCAAGAATTTGGGCCGCTAATGCCTTAGCCGGAAACAGCACTGAAACCGGGACGCTTGCATTCTCCCAGTACACAACCACCTTCTGCTGGTCTTTCTCCGTCGACTCGGCCTGTCCCGCCCTAACGCTCATTGCGGCCATCATCGGTATAACCAGCCCTGTCTTGACGTGCATTAATCCCCTCCTGCTTTCACCGGGCTAAACGAAAATGGGCGGGAATAACTGCAATGCCGGAAAGGTATTTTTTGCACCGGATACAGCAGACGAGGGTCACCAAAGGCGACGAGTCGGTGGGAGTCGCTCCTTATGTCGGGGATTAGAAATGGGCCCTCGGAACTTGCAGTGCGAACCCCATGCCACCGGGCGGGAATTCCTCAGCCGCGTCAATTCGCGTCACTTGGCCATAACGCCCTAACCGTCTGTGTGCCAGCAACGTATAGCTGGGAAGCGGCAGAAGAGTGTCAGGCGAGCGGCGGCGGCTTTTCTTCCGCTGCCACCATCTATCTGCAACGGAGCGCTG
>Ga0210401_10006361_pt1 | contig 12015 bp, 5 predicted proteins | sample IncBWH32MmetaG_FD_150866 | JGI IMG/M metagenome (GOLD analysis project Ga0210401, IMG submission 150866) | Forest soil microbial communities from Barre Woods Harvard Forest LTER site, Petersham, Massachusetts, United States - Inc-BW-H-32-M | ecosystem: Environmental > Terrestrial > Soil >... | reverse complement strand
CGCTTACTGCTTTCTCCCAGGTGTAATCGAAAGCTTCTTGGGCTAGGGATTGTTTGCTGGGGAAGTGGCGGTAGAGGCCGCCCTTTTGCAGGCCAGTGGCTTGCATCAGGTCGGACATGGATGTGCCTGCGAAGCCCTGGCGGTTGAATAGCGGGGCGGCGCGGCGAACGATTTCCTGGCGGGTTTGGCGGCCTTTCTGGCCGAGCGCGTTGGTACGGGCTTTTTTTCCCATTTTCATAGGCAGCCATCCAGTCCGGCGGTGGTGCGACCGCTCGGTTTCTTTTCGATATTATAGCACACCTTTTTATGAGACCGATCGGTCTCTTCTGCATCCAACCAGGCAATGGGCAGCATAGCCAACACCGCGGATGGCCTGGGGCAGACTGCTTTCCTTGGCGTGAACGCTAGCGCGCGGACAGGAGAGATCAATCCCTGGTTTATCGCGGCGACCGTGACGCTGGCTACGTTTATGGAGTTGCTGGATACGGCGATTGCGAATGTGGCTTTGCCGCATATTGCGGGTGGGTTGGCGGTCAGCGTGGAGGAGAGTACCTGGGTGCTGACCAGTTATCTGGTGTCGAACGCGGTGGTGCTGCCGCTTTCGGCCTGGTTGAGCCGGGTCTTTGGGCGGAAGCGGTATTACATGTTGTGCGTGGTGTTGTTCACGATCAGTTCCCTGCTCTGCGGGTTGGCGCCCAGCTTGGGGTTGCTGATTTTGTTTCGGGTTATGCAGGGGATTGGCGGCGGCGGGCTGGCTCCTGTGGAGCAGGCGATTTTGGTGGATACATTTCCGGCAAAGAAACGAGCCGCGGCGTTTGCTTTATATAGCATGGCAATTGTTACGGCTCCGGTGATCGGGCCGCCGCTTGGAGGGTGGATCACCGATCATTGGAATTGGCGGTGGGTGTTCTTTATCAATATTCCGATAGGGATTATTTCGCTGTTGCTGACTAGCCGGCTGGTGTCGGATCCGCCGGCGTTCACGCGGGAGATTGAGGCAGCGCGGAAGGGCGGGAAGCTGAAGATCGATGGGCTGGGGATTTTGTCGGTGGCGATGGCGTTTGCGTGTATTGAAGTAGTGCTGGACCGCGGGCAGACGGAGGATTGGTTTGAGAGCCGGTTCATAGTGATTTTTTCGGCGATTGCGTTTGTGTCGCTCCTGTTTGCGATCGTTTGGGAGTGGCAGCACAAGGATCCCGTGGTGGAGATACGGTTGTTGCAGGACCGGAATTTTGCTTTGGCGAATGTGTTTTATTTTATTTTCGGCTTCACTTTATATGGTTCGACCGTGTTGATTCCGCAGATGCTGCAGAGCTTGTATGGGTATTCGGCTACGGACGCCGGCTTGGTTTTGGGCCCGGGGGCGATGGTGATTGTGGCGCTGGCGCCGGTGATTGTGCGGATTTTGCCGAAGGTCGGAGTGAAGGCGCTGCTGGGAATTGGATATTTTATCTTTGCGCTGGCGATGTGGTACTTCGCCAGCTTTGACTTGCGGACGAACTACGGGCACGAGGCTCTGGCGCGGGCGATTCAGGGGTTGGGGATCGCGCCTTTGTTCGTGCCAGTTAGCCAGCTTGCTTATTCGTACTTGCCGAAGGAGAAGAATAATAAGGCTTCGAGTTTGACGAATTTGTTTCGGAATCAGGGTGGGAGTTTTGGGATTGCGTTTGTGACCACGATGCTGGCGCGGCGGACGCAGTATCACCAATCGGTGCTGGTGGCGCATGCTACGCCGTTTGATTCGGCCTATCGGAATTTGATTGGATCGTTGACGGGGTACTTGGCCAGTCATGGGTTTTCGGGGGCGGACGCTATGGTGCATGCGCAGGCTCAGGCGACGCGATTGCTGCTGCGGCAGGCTTCGTTTTTGGCGTTTCAGGATTGCTTCACGGCGCTTGGGTGGCTTGTGTTGATTGGCGTGCCGTTGGTGGTTTTTATTCGGTCGTTCCGGATTGGAGGGGCGGCTTCGGGACACTAGTTCATAACAAAGGAAAACCCCGCACCCTTAGAACCCAAGGGTGCGGCACCCGATTTCGTTGCTTGCTCCAACCAAAGTGCGCAGGTTGCCTAAGGGTGTTAGGAGGCTTTTTCTTCGGCGTAGGCGATGAACTCCTCGTAGGGGCCTTTGAAGTCGTCGATTTTGCCGTTGCGGAAGTGCCAGATGCGGGTGGCGACCTCGTCGATTACGTCGTGGTCGTGGGTGACGAGGAGGACAGTGCCGTCGTAGCGCTGGAGGGCGATGTTGAGGGCGTTGATGGATTCGAGGTCGAGGTGGTTGGTGGGTTCGTCCAAGACCAGGAAATTTGGTTTCTGCAGCATCAGACGGCAGAAGATCAGGCGGGCGGTTTCACCGCCAGAAAGGGCGCGGGTGGGCTTTAGGGCATCATCGCCGCCAAAGAGCATTTGACCCATCAGGCCGCGGAGTTCCTGCTGGTTGGCGCTAGGGTCGAACTGCCAGAGCCAATCGATCGAAGTGGTGTTGTCTTTGGTGAAGGAATCGGTGTGGTCTTGCGCGAAGTAGCCTACGGTTACTTCGTGGCCCCAGACCACTTGACCACCGTTGATGGGAAATTGCTTGTCGGAGTCGTCGATGAAACCGGTGGCGTTGCGGATCAGCGATTTCAGGAGTGTGGTCTTGCCGGTTCCGTTGCGGCCCATTAGCGCGATTTTTTCGCCGCGGGTTACGCTGGCGGTGAACTTCGGGATCACCTTTAGCGTATCGTACGACTTTTCTACGCTCTTGATTTCGAGCGGGTGGCGGCCGGAGTTGCGCTTCATTTCAAACTTAATGTAGGGGCGTTGAATGTTGGAGCGGGCTAGTTCGGAGGTGGCCAGGCGCTCGACTTCTTTTTTGCGCGAGGTGGCTTGCGCGCTGCGCGTGCCTGCGGAGAAGCGGGCGATGAAGTCGTTCAGCTGCGCGATTTTCTTTTCGCGCTGGGCGTTTTCGGACTCGATGCGGGAGCGAATCTGCGTTTTCGCGACCACCATTTCGTCGTAGCCGCCTACATACATGATGACCGTTTCATAGTCGATGTCGGCGGTGTGGGTGCAGACGGAGTTCAGAAAGTGGCGATCGTGGGAGATTGCGATCAGGACGCCTTCGTAATCGGTCAGATATTTTTGCAGCCAGTGAACGGAATCCAGGTCGAGGTTGTTCGTCGGCTCGTCGAGCAGGAGCGCGGTCGGGTTGCCGAAGAGGGCTTGGGCTAGCAGGACGCGGACTTTTTGGCCGCCCTGGAGCTCGCTCATTTTGCGCTCGTGGAGATCGATTTCGATGCCGAGGCCGTCGAGGAGGGCACCGGCATCGGATTCGGCCGTGTAGCCGCCTTCTTCGCCCACGACGCCTTCGAGTTCGCCCAGGCGCATCCCGTCGGCGTCGGTGAGGTCTTCGTGGGGTTTGGCGTAGAGGGCGTCGCGCTCCTGCAGGGCCTTCCAGAGGGCGGAGTTGCCCATGATGACAGCGTCGATGACGCGGAATTCGTCGAAGGCGAATTGATCCTGGCGGAGGATGCCTAGTTTCTTGGGGCGGGTCACGGAGCCTTTGGTAGGTTCAAGTTCGCCGGTGAGGATCTTCATCAGGGTGGACTTGCCGGCGCCGTTGGGGCCGGTGATGGCGTAGCGGCGGCCCGCCATAAAAGTGGTGGTGACGTCCTCGAAGAGGACGCGGGGACCGAAACGCATGGAGATATTATTGATGGACAGCATAACCCTCCAAGTATAGCAGCATCTCGTTGGGATTCGATGAACAGTGAATTGCTATCCGATCGGATACGCAACCAACGAAGAGGATAGATTTTTTGGAGACGCTTGACCTATTTAAATCTAGAGATTCCCTGGATGCGGTTAAATTTCGTTGGCAAGTAACGGATTGATCTCATTCATTTTTAAAGAGTTCCGAGAGACGCGGATCCCCGTCGACGCGAGGGCCGCTATTGAGGCCTTTGAAGTGCTGGGTTTTCGACAAAGGAAGGTCAATTCCTGTGGTGCGGTACTGCTGCGGGCGATTCGTTCTCGACTCGAGTAGTACTGCTAGGACGGCTTTTTTCTTGACATGATTGGACATAGGCAGCACAATTCCGCGGCAATTGTGCTGCGGTCGACGCAAGGCGTAAGTCCCCAAAACCCTCGAAGACGGCACGTGGACACTTTTAAGGCCCCGCAGAGTAGCGACATCTGTACATTTGAATTCGCCTCAAGGAGGCAGCAATGAAGGCATGGAAGATGAATGTGCGCTTAGTCGCGTTGGTGGCGGCGGTGTGTTGTTGCACAGCCACCAAGGTACAGGCCCAGGGCACGACGGTCACTGTCTCGCCGGGAAATTTGTCGTTTGGGGTGCCTGGAGTTACGACCGGCGTTCCGAGCGCGCCTGAATCGGTAGTAGTCAGCATTGGCGGAACCGGCACCGCGACAGTCAGCTTCATGCTCTCGGCGACTTCGGTCAACAACGTGTCGATTGGATCGCAGGACTTTACGGAAACCGATACGTGCGGTACCAATCCGCACGGTTCTAATATGATCGGGGCGCCAGGCTGCACGATCAGCGTTACGTTCACACCCTCACAGGTCGCTGGAATTCTGGAAAGTGCAACACTTACCGTCATGGTCACCGGAAATGATGCGTTCAACATTCCCTTGACTGGAGCTTTGGGTGCGATCCGGCTATTCGATCCGGTGAATGTCGCGAAGTCAAGAACAGACGTGGTGTTCCCGTTCGCATTCGGAAGTACGACGCAGAATTTGAGCTGCCCGGCGAATCCTCCGGCGAAGATTTCATCAAGCCCTGACGGCAATGGGAATGTAGTGGTAGACAATTTCCTCACGCTCGCTGTCGGCTCGACGCCTATGAGTACGGCACCGTTTGGTCCTGGGTCGCCGGCAGGAAACGTCTGCATGGGTGGTGTCACCGACTCCAGTGGAAACACAACGCAGCAAGATTGCTTCACTCAAACGTATCGGGACGCCGCGGGTAACTTCGGCGCGGATGGCGATGACCCGGACAACTTCGCGAACGGCTCGCCTGGAACCGCGTGGGGGGTTGCGCCAATTGATGTGACCAACGCCTTTGCCAACGACTCCGCAGCTACGCCGACGGCCATCTTCAGCCTGTTAGATGGCGGCGTGGTTTACACGAGTACGACGTTGTATCTGGTTACGAGTTGTTCGGTGACCAATGCAAACACGGGCACGGAAACTGGAAATCCATTGAATCAGCAGCCGAGCCAGACCTTGAGTTTCGACACTGTTCTCAACCATCTGGACCAATATGCGTTTGACTACTCGCTCGCTCCCGCAGGCTCGATCAAAAATCAAGATTCTACTCCGATCGTCACTAACAACTCGATTTCGACTGGGGATTTCAAGATCTTGGTACTCGGAACACCCTTCCAAAACACGTCGTGTATTCCGCTGGCCAGCTTGAACGGCAACTGCGCCCTGAAAACGCAAGTCTGCGTGCCTTCGACTGGAGGCGCGGCGACGGGCGCACAGTGCCCGCAGTCGACCACGACACCGCCGACACCCGACTTCCTATTCACGTCTACCTTCGATCCCCCAACGCCCATTAGCGACCCGACATCAATATTCGGGTTTTTGGAATTCAACGACGCCGGGACCTGCACGGGCGGACTGGAGGGCCCCGAGGCCAACAATTCTTGCCCGCAGAATGGGCTGGTCAGCTTCACAGGACCCGGAGAAAACGCCGGAAGGAGAGGGGCAGGATCAGTGAATTCCTCCGCCATCATGGTAACGGGCGTCAATCCGCCAACGACCACGGTTGTGGTGAGCCCGTCCTTCCCGGCCGGACCGTCAGCTGTCTGGACCAACGGAAATCCGCAAGTGACATTTACCGGTAATCCCGGTGCGTCCACGCCGGTAGTAGCGCCGGTGAATTTCATCGAGTATGGAGTGACTCCTCCCACTCAGGGTTTGCCGCCGACCTTCCCGATTCCGTTCACGGGGAACGGCACTTTCGCAGGCGATCAAATACTAGGCAACACCGCGTGTCCGCAGGGCAGCAACCCGTATACTGCGACGGCACCGGCGTTCATGCCTGGACCAGTTTCGATCAGTTCGCTCGGGAACTTTACGGATGGCCAGTCGAATCTGTTGCATTTTTCGACGACCGACTGCGCGGCGACTCACGAACTGTTGTTCACACTCAGTGGTGTTGGCGGCTCGTGGTCAACGAGTTTCAAATCGCTAACCCTCAAGACGGATACGGCGGCGCCGATGATTTCGGTGACTACGCCGGCGAGCGGTGGGAGTTATTCAGCCAATCAAAAAGTTGCGGCCTCGTACGGCTGCTCGGACAGCGAGTCCGGCGTAGCAACGTGTGCCGGCACGGTGCCAAATGGCAGCAACATTGACACCACGCCTAATGGCCTGATCACGCCGAAAACTTTCACCGTGACTACCACGGACAATGTCGGAAATTCCAGCACATCGCCGCTGATACAGTATTCGGTGACTTGCAACTACGCTGCGGTGACACTCAACCCGTCGTCGGTCACTCGACCGGCGCTGATTGGTATCACGGCGAGCGTGGCCGACTGCATGAGTGCACCACAAAGTGTGAAGGTTCAGTTCTCGTTGTCGGGACCGCTGGGGAAGAACTGCAGCAATTCCAGCACGGTGCTGTTCACCACACCGACGTTCACGATCAAGTCGGGGACGTCGAGCTCGATCACGTTCCCGTTCCTGATTGCCAAAAATGCGTGCGCGGGGACGTATACTGTTACAACGGCCACGCTACAAGGACCAAACAACACGGCGATCGACACCGTCATTTCGACGCTGATGGTGCATTAGCCCACGGAATGCATCTGGGACTCGCCACTCTTCTTCAGGTTGGGGAAGAGTGGCGGGTTCTTGAGACGAGGCTATCGGTTCTAAAGCTCTAGCGCGACATAGATGCGCCGAAATCTCGCTTGACGCAGACTGCGTGTCTACTGCGCCCAACGAGTCGAATTGTCGTATATGGATTTCAGATCAACGCGCTCAAGCAGGTGGTCCGCGCCCGGATCTTTCCTGATCTGGTCGAGCATCGCAATAGCTTGGCGGTACTGCGCCGGGGCGTCTCCCGCATTTCCTCCAAGACGCATCGTCTCCCCAAGAAGATAATGAATCCGAGCGGTCTGCAGGCGCAGACCCAATTTTTCGCTCGTACCTAGAGCACGGTCCAATTCCTGACGCGCGTGGGGATAGTCTTTGATGTTTACCATCGCCGCGGCCATTTCCACGGTGCTTTCCAGCGCCAGATACTTGATGCCTTGCTTGTCTGCTTCCTGAGACAGGGGGCGCAGATCATTAATGACGGACCGCGAGCGGCCGTCAACATTCGCTACCCTGGCAAGGCTCAACTTGGAGGCGAGCACCTTGTTGCGCTCGCTACCTTTTGAAGCGGCACGCAAAGCCTCATCGTATAGAGCCTTGGCAGCCTTCCAATTGCCGGCGTAAAACTGCACGTCACCTTGGGAATTTAAGATTGCGGCTTGGAGACTGTCATTTTTTAGATCGTGGGCCACGCCTTGGGCTTCTTGCAGCACTTTGTCGGCCTCGGGCCCGCGACCGGCTTTGGCCATCGTATCTCCGTAGTCATTCAGGATGTCGGCCATGTCGCGGGTGCGGTCGTTCAGATCGCGAAGAGGCTTGGCGGCATCTTGCATGGCGCTTAGGGCCGGGCCGAGACGGCCCTGATATTGGAATACCAGCCCCAACTGGTGAGAGCCCAAGGCCGCTCCGCGAGCGTCTCCGCCTTTGCGCCAGAGATCAATGGCCTTCAGGAACGAGGACACCGCTTGGTCATACTGACCAGTGGCTAGATAGGCTGCGCCCATGCCCGTAAGACTGTCCGCGATATCACTCGGAACGTTCAACTTTTGGCGAAGCTGCAGAGATTGCTGGAAGTAAATAAAGGCGTTGTCGCTGTCGCCGCGAGACAAATAAACCGAGCCGATCATGTCGAGGCAAAGCGCCTGATAATTTTCGTCGCCGGTGTCTCGCTGAATCTGCAACGACTCCTTAAGAACTTGCAGCGCCTGGTCGTATTGCGCGCGATCCTGATAGACCGTGGCCATGTCGATTAACGTGTCGCCAACTTCCTTCTTGATGCCGATTTCTTTCTGAATCTTCAGAGCCTGGTCGAAGCTGCTAAGAGCTTCGTCGGGTTTGCCAAGAATGCTTTGCACAAGCCCCGTTTCCACGAGACTAACGGCAAGCAGGCGCTTCAGACCGAGGCGGCGACTGATCTCCATGGACTCCTTATAACTGCGCATGGCCGCGTCCGGCTTGTTCATAAAGCGGTACGCAACGCCCTGGGCCTGAAGCAAGAGGGCCTTCTGTTCCTCGTTGTCCACCTTGATGGCCAGGTTGATCCCTCGGGTCAAAGGATCGAGGGCCGCCTGCGGGTTGTTCTGCCGGATTTCAACGACGCCTATTTGCCAAAGTGCTTTGACGTTGTTCGGATCGAATTGCAAGATCTTGGCGAATTGCTGGCGGGCCTTGTCGTAATCGCCGGTCTCCACATACAGGCTGCCTAGTGAGTACTCGACGTCCGTGTTGTCCGGCAAAGTTTTGGCAAGATTTTCGTAGGCTTCAACGGCCTTCTTGTTGTCTTTCATGATGCGAGCGTGCATGGCTTCAATGAGGTATTTCTCGGCGATGGGGAGCTGCTGGGTGAATTCCAGCGCTTTGCGAGAATATCGTTCGGCGTCGGCGTCGTAGCCAAGATCGGAATCGGCGGAGGCCAGACGCGCATAGGCAAGGGCAAACTGAGGATCCTTGTCGACGGCATCCTGAAGGGCTTTCACGGCTTCGAGGTTCTTGCCGTCGCGAAGCAATTGCAGGCCCTGGTTGTAGTCGCGGAGGGCTGGCGCGGATTTCGAATTGGGTTGGAACGAGCTGGCTTTCAACTCCTTCAGCACGTCGGAAGAGACGGCGAGATTGTTACGAATGAGTTCGGCCAGCTGGTCGACCGTTCCGGGAATATCCTTTTCGCTTGCGGCTTCGATCTTGAGGGGCACGAGACGGTCCCGCCGGAGATCTTGGAGCGTGGCATCGATACGGATCTGTTCGCCAAATTTCGCGTAGTGGCCAAAAACGAGGATGTCTGAGTTGGAGAACTCTGCGAGACGCCGGAGCGTGTCGGGATCAAAGTCGGCGTTGGGGGGCACCCGCAGATCCTTCAGAATCTGGAAAAGACGGTCGGAAGGGACGGTATGCAACTTCGCTGATTGGCCGACGTCGGTGCTGAGAATATTGGCGAGGCTGCTGCCGATCCAGTCGATGGATGAATCTGCCGAGGTGTTGCGAAACGGCAGGATCGCCAGGGAGAGCGGTTGCGCGGCGGCTGCCGATGACCCAGAGGGTCGTAAAGTGAATTTTTCGCGGAACACATAGACGCCACCGGCCAGCATGATCGCGACGCCGCCGACTACCAGCCATTTCTGATAAGACGGAGCGTAGCGGATGCGGCGCGAAGTCGGCACGATGGTGCTGTGCGGAACACCGCCTTTCCAGGACTCCAAGTCGGTGATGACTTCGCGAGCGGACTGGTATCGTTCTTCGGCTTTGGTTTCCAAACATTTGGAAACGATGTCACTGATCACCGGCGGCACGCCAAGATTGAGCTGCGACAGAGGAGTGGCGCGCTCCTGGGTGCGCTTGAACATCATGGCCATCGCGGTTTCGGCTTTGAATGGCGAGATGCCTGTGAGCATTTCGTAGAAGATGATGCCGAGTGCGAAGAGATCCGAGCGGGCGTCAACCTTTTCGCCTTTGGCCTGCTCCGGCGACATATATTCGGGCGTGCCCATCAGCGCGCCGGTCTGTGTCATTCCCTGATGCTCCAGGGAACGCGCGATGCCAAAATCCATGACGTAGACCCGGCCGTCTTTGTCGGACATCACATTCTGGGGCTTTAAATCCCGGTGAACGACCCCCGCAGTGTGGGCAGCTTCGAGTGCGGCGGCGATTTGGAGCACGATGGGAACCGCTTCCTCCGCGGTGAACTTCCCTTTTTCATGGATCTGGCCCTTGAGGTCGCGCCCCTCCACGTACTCCATGGTGATGAACTTGATTCCCTGGGCTTGCCCCAGATCGAAAATGCGGATGACGTTGCGATGCGTTACTTCGCGGGCCAGGATCAGCTCTTGTTTGAACCGGCGCAGAATTTCGGGGTGGCTGGCGAGCTCGGGGCGGATGAGTTTTAACGCGACGAGGCGCTCCAATTCGGTGTCGCGCGCTTTGTAGACGGCGCCCATGCCGCCTTGGCCGAGCAGTTGAAGAATTTCGAAGCGTTCCGCGAGAAGAGTGCCGGGCTCAAGTTGCCCTTTCGCCGCAGCTTCGCTCGAGGGCCGCGGCGAAACCGCCACGGACCACGCTTGGGTGCTGACGGCGGTGCCCATCGCGGTCGGGGAAATGGTCATATCCGCCAATGGCAGCGGGGTGCTGCACTTCGTGCAGTTCTCCGCGGTAGGCGGGTTATCGGCTTGACAGAGAGGGCATTGCATTGGGCTGGCGGTCTAAGTCACCAGAATAACTCAATTATGGTTTCCCGCTGGATAAATGCAATACCAGCTTAGGGGTGCAGCTAACAAGTTAGTAAGCTGTTAAGGACTCGGGGTTCTACCCCGATTGCACATGAAATTGCAAAGGAACAGCGGCTACCCATGACAATCGGTGAGCCTTCGAAGGCTGGACTCATTCAAAGCGTCATGCCGCAACGGTTGCCAAGGTCACTTCTTGAAGAGAGCGTCGAGGCCGGCCTGTACGATCGCTTCGTCAATTTCGGACTTGGCACCGCTGGCGGCCATGCCGCCGATCGTTTTGCCGTCCACCTTGATCGGAAGGCCGCCTTGGTTCGGGAAGTAGTCGGGGAACGCCAGGGCCTCAACGTTTCCCTTCTTCACGTTGTCGGCCGCATCCTTCGACGGGGCGCCATAAGCTGCGGCGTGCCGCGCCTTTTTCTGCGCGAATTGGATCGTGCCGAATGACGCGCCATCCCCCTTTTCGAGGAAAAGCAGGTTGCCGCTGTCGTCGACCACGCAGATGGTCACTTCGACGTTTCGCTTTTTCGCTTCAGCCTCGGCGGCAGCGACCATGATTTTGATCGAGGCGAGATCCAGGTACTTTTTCGTCGGGAAATCCGCGGCTGAAGCTGGTAGCAGCGCTACGAAAAAACACAGTAACGCAAAAAGTAGGTTGCGCATGGCCGAGATGCTACCAATTGCTCATTTCTTTTGCCAGTTGAAATGGAGAGGAGTCGGAGCCTGCGGTAAGGTAAGTAAATGGTGCACTGGGGGATTCGAACTCCCGACCTTCTGGTTTGTAGCAAGCCATAGTCAAAATCTAACAGGCTTGTTTGGTGTCGCTTACGGACCACAAAACGCCTTTTGACCCGCACAATGATACCTAATTTGGTGCGACGGTCCCGCGTAGCAATCAACGGCGTCACCTTTCGACGTTTAGAGCAGCGATAAAACTCGGTCATAGCGGCCACAGTCTGCTCCAGGTACTAACCAGTTTGGAGCTTTGAACTCGCCTTCAGCATCGAACGCCGACCCCTGAGGAATGTGGAGGATATCCGGTTAGCACGTTGGATGGGAGCCAAGCGATGACTAAGGTGAACGTGGGCTATTGTTCGTTTCCGATTTTGACGGCCACTTGATAACGGCGGTAGTTCGAATAGTGGTGCAGGTTGCGGTATTTTTCGTTGGCGATCTCCATGAAAACGTCTACATCGTCCGGCAGCCAGAGAACAGTTGGAGTGTTCTGAAGTTGCACCGGGACGAACTTCACGTCCGTTGTTGCCCGCTCCAATCGAAGTTCCTTGTTCGGCGCGAGAAGGTCGCTGCGCATTCGAAGAATCTGGAAATTGTTCTTGTCGATCCACAAAATGCCTTGCGTCAACAGCTCCACATCGTTTCCGCCCGTTCCCCTCATGACTGTTTTAAACGTAGCGTCATCGGGTCGTTGCGCAAACGCCAGGACGAACGCGTCTCGCGTTCCCACTTTCTG
>Ga0210401_10006360_pt1 | contig 12015 bp, 11 predicted proteins | sample IncBWH32MmetaG_FD_150866 | JGI IMG/M metagenome (GOLD analysis project Ga0210401, IMG submission 150866) | Forest soil microbial communities from Barre Woods Harvard Forest LTER site, Petersham, Massachusetts, United States - Inc-BW-H-32-M | ecosystem: Environmental > Terrestrial > Soil >... | reverse complement strand
AGCCAAACAAACGCCAACAACGAGCGTTTTGCTCTCGCCGCCTAAACCCGGTGAGACGCTGCACTAGCCGGCCACTGGGCTAGGCCGGGCAACCGGCAGCAGCGCCATTTTCAGTGGCTGGATCCGGGCGAGGTCACGGCGCCCGGATCGAGATCTAGTGACTGGTTGTGCGTCGGCCTGCCGGCTGGCTAAGCGCACGGCGAGAACTCAAATAGGCCGGCTACGCATGTAGAGCCGTCTGCGAATCGCTTGCGGACGCGGGTTCGATTCCCGCCGCCTCCACCATTTACCATTCCCCCGTGAGTGCACCTACGCGCCAGTAGGTGCGCTAGGTGCTTGAAGTTGCAAGGAAATGCGGACCTTTCTACAGTCGGTCCCATGCGACTGAATGCTCAGCCGTGCGCCCCGACGAAAGAATTTCCGGGGGATAGCCGGGGGAAGGCAACATCGAAGTGGCCAGGTATCTGCTCAGCGCGCGGCAGGTTCAAACGGCCGGCGCCGGTGATGTGTGCGATGGCGGTGGCCTGGTGCTGCGCGTCCAGGCGAACAGCGCAGCCTGGGTCTTTCGGTTTACGTCGGCGACCGGCAAACGTCGCGAGCTGGGCCTTGGCGCCGCAGTTCGGAACAGCGTCGCCGACGCCGGCAAATCGCTGACCGACGCGCGCGATGCGGCCGACGCGGCGCGCAAGCTGCTTCGCAATGGGCGCGATCCGATCGACGTGAAGGTCGCCGAGCGAGAAGCGGCGCGCAAGGCCGAAGCCGAGAACAAAGCGAGCGCGAAACGCGAACGCACGACGCTCGCCCGCGTTGCGCGCGCCTATCACGAGTCACGATCGAATGGATCGGCTCGCTGGAGCGCCACGTCCCCAAGAAGCTGTGGCACGCGCCCGTCGACCAGATCACGGCGGCCGAGCTGCTGGCGGCGTTGGCCGACGTAACTGCCACGTACCCGGAGACCGGGCGGCGTGTGCGGCAGCGGCTCGAGGCGGTCTTCGATGACGCGATGTTCCACGACCTGTGCAGCAGCAATCCCGCCAGGACCATCCGCCGCAAACTTTCCGAAGGCAGGCCGCCCTGGAGCGAGGCCAGTTCCGGGCACTGAGCTACAAGGAGCTCCCGGCGTTCCTCGCCGAGCTGCGCAAAGTTGAGGGGATCAGCGCCCGCGCCTTGGAATTCGCGGTGCTGTGTGCCGCCCGCACGTCCGAGATCCGCTTTGCCCGCTGGGCCGAATTCGACACGGAACACGAGGTGTGGACCGTGCCGGCCGCGCGAATGAAAGGCAAGCAGGAACACCTGGTGCACTTGAGCGATCGCGCCATGGAGCTTCTCGAATGCCAGAGAGGCATTGGAGAGGAATACGTATTCCCCTCGCCGACCAATTTGCGGAATCCGCTCAGCGCGATGGGCAATCTGATGTGCCTGCGACGGCTTGGCGTTGACTAAATTCCGTTGCCAATGAGAGTCACCGTCAACGTCGGATGCGCGGGATCGTTGGTGCTGACGGTCAACGTCGCTGTGCGAGGGCCGGTGGCCGTGGGTCTAAAGGTCAGGGTAAACGCGCAGCTTGAAGTGGGGGCGAGGCTCGCGCCGCAGTTGCCAGCAGGAGGAGGAAAATCAACAGGGTTCAGGCCTCCGATTCCAATGCTGACGCTCAGCGCCCCAGCGCCCGTATTGGAAAGCTGCACCGTCTGTGGCAGGCTGGTGGTGCCCACCAACTGGGGAGGGAAGGACACCGATGGAGCAGACACGCTGGCGATTGGTGTCGCTGCCGCGGTGCCGTTGGCAGTCACCGACACCATCAGCATTGGAGTCACTGGATCGTTCGTGCCGATAGTCAGTGTCGCCGTAAAAGCGCCCAAGGCTGCTGGAGTGATCGTCACGGTGATCGTGCAGCTGCCGCTTGGTGCCACGCTGGGGCTGCAGTTGTTGGTCTGCGTGGTGTTGGAGGCGTTCGCACCGGAGGGTGCGATGCTGACAATCAACGGCGCTGTGCCCGTATTCGTGACCGTCACCGGCTGAGAAGCGCTCGCATTCAAAGCCACATTGCCGAACGACAGCGCCGTCGTAGACACGCCCGCAACCGGCGCCACGGCTGTTCCGTTCAACGGCACCGTCACCGTCGGATGATTTGGATCGTTGCTCGTGATGGTCAGCGTCGCGGTCCGTGCGCCGGCTGCCTTCGGGTTGAACGTGAAGGTGATCGTGCAAGTGGCGCCTGCTGCGAGGGTTGTCGTGCAGGTGCTCGTCGGCACAAATTCGGCAGAGTTTGTGCCGGAGTACGCGATAGCGATGGTCAGTGGTGCGGTGCCCACCTGGTTGGAGATCGTCACCGTTTGCGGGGTGCTGATCGTATTCACACCCTGAGGAAGGAACGTCAACGTTCCCGGAGAGACGCTGAAGCTCGGTGTGCCGAGCACGCCGTTGCCGCTCAGCCCGACCGTGGTGGCATGAACGGAGTCGGAGGTGCTGATGGCTAGCGTCGCAGCCCGCGCGCCGGTCGCTGTTGGCCCGAACGCCACGTTGAACGTGCAGCTAGCACCCGGCGCAAGGGTCACGGCGCAGTTATTGTTCTGGGTGAAATCGGTCGGGTCCGCGCCCGTAAACGTGACCGCGTTAATCGTCAGCGTCGCGTTGCCGGTGTTATGCAGCATCACGATCTGGTACCCGCTCAGCGCGCCCAGCGTCGTGCTGGGGAAGGTCAGCGTTGCCGGCGTGACACCGCCTACCGGGGCTGGTGGCGGCGCAGATACGTCATTGCCCAGCTGAACGGAAGCGGCGGCGACGTAGCCCTCGGAGGCCAAAGCAGTCGACAACTCGTAGTAGGTCGGCGCTGGCACGCTGACGTCCCGCACCACCACGGTCGCGCCGGCCGCGAGGTCGAGCGACGCGGTTCCGAGCGGGCTCGGGAATGCACGCATCGTGTCCGCGACGAGCATCGTGCCTTGCACGTCGATCACCTCCGCCCTCGTTCCGACCACAATCGCATCGACCGTGACCGTTTTCCCGTTTAGCGTCGAGAGGAGCTGAAAGAAGGGGTCGGACGGACCGACCGTGTTGGTCCCGACCGTCAGGGTGGCTGGTATGGTGGGAGGCGTCGTCGTGGCTGGGGTGTAGACCACGAGGCCCGTGACCGGTCTGCCCGCAGTGGCGCCGACCACACTCTCGGCGACATCGCGAAAGGCGTCGACGAGTGGCTTGACCCGGGGACTGAAGGCTCCATAGAAGCCGGCCGAGGCGACGGAAGTCGTGTAGGGCACGCCGTTAATCATCGTGCTGAAGGCCTCGGTCCCAAGCACCGGCGTCGGGGCGGTCGAGTCCGTGATCGCGATCGGATACTGAGGAAGCGTCGCCACGCCGGCGTTTGCGACAGCCTCGCTCAGAGCCCGGAGCTGACTCTTCGTCGCGACCCCCGTGTAGTTCGTTCCACCTACTCCCACGGCGTGATTAACGATCGTGTTACCCGCAGAGTCGACGGTAACGGTCTCGGTGTACGGGGTGAGCCCGGCGCCGGTCCAATACGTAACCGAGTTGAAGGGAACCGGCCCTTGTATACGGGTCTCGATCGCCTGGAGCGAGTTGACGAGCGGCTGGATCTGTGGGGTGTAGGAGCCAAAGTAGTCGACCGCCGAGTGGAGGAAGTACGAGTTCCCGCCGACATCCGTCTCGAGCGAAAAGACCGTGGTCCCCGCAGGCGTCCGTGTATCGGGGATCGTCACGGGAAGCTTGCCCGGATTGGCACCTATCACCGCCGCGCTCACGGCCTGCAGCTCGGACTGGGTCGCCATGCCGCGCCACGGCGCGCCGTTCACGGGTTCGAACGTGTAGTTGCCATTCGCGTGGAGCGTGAAGGTTGAGTCGTCGTGGGTCACCGTGTTCGTGACGTGGAACTCGAGCTGCGAGAAACCCGAGGCAATCGGTTCATCGACAAAGTTGTAGAGGGTTGCGCCCTTTGGCAACGTGACGACCTGGAAGGGCTGGGTCGGGTTCGGGGAGTAGACGACTCCGGGAACCGGGGTGTGCTGGACGACATACGCGTAGCCATACCCAGCGGTGAAGCCCGATGTTCTGACCTCCACGGGGCCTATGCCGATCGAGTAGCCCCCAGTCGGCTCGCTCCCCATCGAGACCCCTAGCACGTCCTGTTTTGTGAAATCGATAACCGGGCTTGTTGGCGGCGTCCCACCGAAGAAGGTCGCGTAGTCGGTGGGATTCTGAATCACCAGCCTAACTGGCGCCGGATGCAGGGTCCCGTGAGTCCCAGCGAGGACACCAGTTAAGGGTTGGCATAGGCCGACAGCGGGGATCATGGAGACTCGCGGCGGTACCGGCAGCACCGGTGCCGCGGGTGGTGCTGTATCGCGAACGAGGTTTTGTCCGGTTTGCGGGACGAAGCCTCTATTCGGGTCGCTCGCGTTAGGAGGAACTATCGGGTAGTAAAACGGCTCAGTGTCGGGGCTAGGAAAGACGCCGCCCGGCACGATCAAGAAGGGACCTGTGCGAGTTAGAACCGCTTGACCGGTACACGCGTCACGCCACACACCCTGGGCAGCGGCTCGTTCTGCGAAACCGCTTACGCTCAAGACGACGAGGCCAACGAGCGCTACGCGCAGCCAGCGTGGCCCCAACCCGAAGGGTTGCTCTTTCACCGTCCTTCTCCTCCTCCCCTTGAAGAGGCTTGCGCTTGCGGTTTGCGCGAGCGTCGCCCTGCAACCCAGATTGAGCGCGTGCTGGGCATCGGGAAAATCTCCGGTCCCCAGCGCCAGGCTGTACTTCGTTCACTCTTGTGCGCGCGACGTGACCGAAGGGAGCGATCGGGCCCCAGGATCGTCGTTGACAGCATTAACCCCAAAACCTCGCTTAGCTATGGGGGAATTGACTACTTCTCGTTTACTCGGTCTAGAGGGAAGGTTCTTGGCTGAACGGTCGACATCCGGCATCGAATAGTCTTTTTCGGGTAATCGCGCTTTCCACCACACTATGGCTTTTCTCTCTCGATGGCGCCCGGTGGCGCGTAGCAAGGGCTTCAAATAGCCTTCGCCGAATCAGATGCCGGCCGCAAGCATGCGGACAAGCACGGGGCGGCCGTTGCAACGGGCGTCTTCGAGAGTTTCGGCGTCACTCGCGCCCTTGGCGCGAGGACGTACTCGATAACGATCAAAGCAACTCACCGCGACAGTCACGTCCGGTTGGAGCACAACCCTTATGACCGAAGTTGGCCGGCACCACCCGACAATGGACTGCAACGGAGCCTGGCAGCGGTGCGGCCGCTTGCTATTCGATGCTGGCGTCGATTTCCGCGCACGATCCGGTCGCTCACGCTGGGCCATCACGGCACCCCATCCATGGCGACCTCGAAACCGATGCGCGCCACCTCTCGACCGAGCGGCTCACTGCCCGCAGCCTGATCGACGATCCAACCGTGCCGCGCGCCGATGTCGGGAAGCGCTTCGCGCAGCGTCCGAATGACCCGCGCATCGTCGCCACGGCCCGCCTTGATCTCTATCGCCACCCGTTCGTTTCCGCGGTCGAGCAGCAGGTCGACCTCGGCGCCAGCCGCAGTGCGCCAGAAGTAGGCCTGTGAATGGGGATGCGCGATGCGCTCGCGCCGGACGATGTCCTCGATGACGAACCCCTCCCAGCTGGCGCCGCGGGACGGGTGGTTGAAGAGCTCCTCAGCATTGGAGATATTCAACAGGTGGTGCAGGAGACCCGTATCGCGCAGGTAAACCTTTGGTGAACGAGTCAGGCGTTTGCCGACGTTGCGAAAGTACGGCGCAAGGCGCCGGATCAGGAAGACCTGTTCCAGCACGTCGAGATATCGCTGCACCGCATGGTGCGATACCCCGAGCGATGAGCCCAGCTGCGAGGCGTTCAGGAGCCCCCCGTGAAGATGCGCCAGCATCGTGAGCAGGCGCCGCAGGAAGAGGGCGTCGGCGCGCACGCCGTACTGCGGCAGATCGCGCTCCAGCACGGTGCGCAGGTAGGCTTCCCACCAGGCGCGAAAGTCGCCTCTCAACGCGTCCGGCAGGCCGCCTTTGACCCACGCGTCGCGCCAGCCCAGGCCGTATTCGCCGCTGGCTGCCTCCGCGGCTGTCAGCGGATCGAGCTCCACGAGGTGCACTCGCCCGGCGAGCGATTCGGCAACGCCCCGCACCAGGCCGGGCTGGGCAGAGCCCAGCACGACAAAGCGCCCGTTCTCGGAGCGCTTCTCGTCCACCGCGCCGCGCAGGGCGGCAAACAGCGCCGGTTGGGCCTGCGCCTCGTCGAGCACGAGTCCGGTGCCTGCCGTTTCGTCCAGCGCGTGGCGCGGATCTGCCGCAAAACGTTCCGCTGTGCGCGGATCCTCGAGGTCCCGATAGGCAAAACGCGGGAAAGCCGTTCGCGCGAGCGTCGTCTTGCCAACCTGACGCGCGCCGACGATTGCGACCACCGGAAAGCTGTGTGCCGCCGCCTGGACGGTGGGCAAGACGATCCGATCGAACATGCCATGTATTTTGGACGATACTATTCCAATTTACAAGCCTGACCAAAGCGGCACCGAATCGTCTGATTCGTTGGCGGAATAGCCGGGGGATGGCGAAACATCCGATTGCAGGTCAGGCGCTGGAGCGGCCTGTTGACGACGCCGCCTCCACCACCCAGCAAATGGAAGACCGCGAGAGCGGTCTTTTTTTCTCTCTGTAGCTTGGCGCCTCATGACCGCGGGGCCGATCCAGCGCCCAGCCGGTGTTAACGAGGTGGTTGACGTCTGAGAGCCGCACTCGTGTCGCGCGAGCTCCACAGCGCACGGGCGGAAGTTGGCCTCGCTTCACCAGGAGCCACCCGGTCGTGTTCCCACAGCCCAAAATTCCGCACGCCTCACGGACAGTCATCAAGCCAGAACCGAGTTTGGTGCACATTTTGCGAGACATGCAGGATAGCGTCGCAGCGGCTATTGGGCCACATTGTGGCCTATTGTTGCGGCGTATTTCTTGAAGACACGCGTGACGGCGTCCTGTGGACGCCGCGTCACCGCAAACCGTCGCGCTACGACAAGACGCAAGAAAAATTCGCCGACAAATACCCCGCAGCTGTGGAGGGGGCGGTAAGAAGGCAACCTCGTCCGCAAGTAACCGCGACCGACCCTGAGCGACCAGACCGACGGGTCTGCTTCGCAGGGCGCGTGCCATGACCTGCCCGAGATGCGATGATGATCCTCCAGAGCGTCATCATCGAAAGGTGGCGAATTGGCCATTCACGAGCAACCGTCGTGGCGTCTCGAAGACGCGGCCGTTGTCGCGGCTGAGAACCCGTACACCTTTTACAAGCCGTCCGCTAAGGCAATTGCCCTGCTTCGGCCCGGCAATCTCGTAAAGCTGATCTTCGCATTCGAGTCCGACGACTTCGACGCACCTCGTGCGGAGCGAATGTGGGTTCAGATCGATTGCATTAACAAGGATTGGTTCTGCGGCCACCTCGACAACGAACCGCGCCACATCAAGGACTTGAAGCCGGGAGACGTAGTCGAGTTCGGCGCTCGCCATGTCATCCAGACGAGCATTGCCGACCCAGTCCCGGATCCGACGGCCCCGTACAGGCGACGGTGTTTCGTCACGAACCGTGTGCTCAACGAAGGCGCTCTGGTTGGCTATCTCTATAGAGAACCGCCAGATCAAGAAGGGGACTCTGGCTGGCGAATCACTGCGGGTGACGAGACCGATGCGTACATGGACAATCCGAAGAACTCCGCGTACGTCTCTCTCGGCGCGGTTCTCAGTGAAGACGATTCGTTCCGTGAACTTCTCGGAACCCCGGCTCCTTGTGCCTACGCTCGGAACGGCGAAACGGGTCGGTTCGAGTCGATAGATCCGCCGAAGCCCTCCTAAGAAGCGGTCTGGCGCCCGACCGATGCGGCTTCGTAGAGGACGGATACAAGCGCGCGATGTCAGCTGCTGGGCCGGTCTCGCTCGGTCGGCCGCCCGCAGCAGCGATGTTGCTGTTCGGTGGGCCCGTGCTGCACCGCTTCTCGCTGGCGCTACGTAGTATCTGCTTCGGTGTGTGTTCGTCGGCGTGAGCGCCTACGGGTGAGCAGCCTAACGAGGGTTTCGATCGGCGCGGGCAAAGGCTTCGCACCAGGCTATTTCAGGAACACCACCAGGAGTCGAATTTCCGTCTTACCGACATTCTTGATGGCGTACGGGCGCTGCTCGGTAAGGATCTTTGTATCCCCTGGCTTCCACTCCGCGGTTTCTTTGCTCCCATCCGCGTACGTGCGCTCGAGCGTACCGCCTTTCATGCAATGCACGACACGCATCGGCCGCTGGGCCGTTGGCGATCCCTCTCCGGGTTTATAGGTTACCTCCGCGACACGTACTTTCTCGTTCTGGCCAATTTCTTTGAGCGTTCCCTCTTTTACGGCACTCATCTCCATCTTCTTTTCCTGCGCTTGCCCGGGATGCGCGAGCACTCCCAGAAGCGCAAATGCGGGCAGTAGCAAACTTACCAATCGCCCGATTGAGTTCCTCATGACCTTCCCCCTTTCGCATCGCATGGCGTGGGGAAGCGACTATACCTTTGGTATGGTCGCTGCCGCGCTGCCGGCCATTGGGTAAGCAAAGTCTCCCCAAATCTCGATTCTTGGTGTGGAGCACGGGACTGGCTAGGTCCTGCTCAGGCTCGCCACAGCCGACGCCGGTCGATAGGTCGACGCGCAGCTGCGCGCACCATTCGCTGCGACGGGCGGCGTTCATGCGCCGGGGAATGTTTTCCGGCAGTAGCTAGTCCGAATGGAGATTTGCCCTCGACGGCAGTCTCACCCTGCGACCATCTGCAGCAGGTCCTTCATGATCAGCAGCAGGTGGTATGGGTCGCTTGGACTCGGCTCAAACGTGAAATGCTGATAAAAAGCCTTCGCCTCATCGTCCTTGGCATGAACGAGTAGTGCCCGAGCACCGATCGCGTCGGCGGCTTGCGCCGTTCGTATCAGCGCATCCTTCAGCAGCGCCGAACCGACGCCTTTGCCTTGGATCGACACGTCCACCGCGAGCCGGGCGAGCAGGATCACCGGGATCGGGTGCCTGGCCAGCCCTTTCTTGACGCGCTCGGTCGCCTCGTCGTGAGCCACCGACCCGGCTGCCAGGCTGTAGTAGCCGAGGACGCGCAGGTCCTTCGCAAGCACGTAGGTCTGGGCACCGTGTGCTTGCTGGGTAACCCACGCATGGCGTCTCAGGAAGCGGTTCAGGTTTTCCTTGCCGCAATCGAAGCCGTCGAGTTGGTGCTCGCTCCGCAGCTTCTCGATCGAGCCGTAGTCGCTCACTCTAGGACGCTTGGCGTCTTGAGCAGCGTTTGCAGGCGCGGGCGGGGCTTCGGTGGCGCATCCAGCGCCGCGACAAAAGCGTCGTACTGTTTGGCGCTCAGGCGGAATTCAGTGCGTTCCGCCAGCGTTTCGGCGGCCGCCGCCAAGCCCTTGTCAACGATGAAGGCGCTGACGGTCTTGCGCTCGACCGACGCGGCGCGCTTTAACATGGACTTCGCCTTCGGCGTCAGACGGACCTCTAGCCTGTCCTCCAGGCGTTTCGTGGAGCTACGCATCGTGATGTTCCTCTGCTTGCGGCAGACGCCAGTATAACACCCGTACATTGTACGGACAACGGCGAACCCGATGGGCCTGGCCGACGTAACCGTCGCGCCTCCTGCGCCCCGACGCACGGACTTTTGGCGGAACGACTGGAGCGCAAGCTCGCCACCCACGATCAGGCGATCGCCAGCATTCTCGACGCGATCCGCCAGATCATGACACCACCCGACCCGCCCAAGCGGCCCATCGGCTTTGTCACCCTGAAAGAGAAAAAGTCGCGCAGCTGAGACTACTGACGGTCCCGTGACGCACATCCCCTCCGCAAGGCTCGTTTCGTCCGCGTCCCAGAGCTGCTTTATGCCGTTCCCCGATCATCGGGCAGGAGAGCGGGGCTCGCGCTATACGTGCTTCGCTAAGAGTTCGAAATTCTTGCGTAGGTAGTGAGCCAACGGGTATTTTGCGTTCTCCTCCCGCCATTTCTCCGAAGCAACGCGTAGAACGCCTATTGCCGCCGTGGCAACCAGACGAAGCGCGTCGCGCTGACTTGCCGAGGGCCATCGCTCGCACAAGGCCGCGAAGAGCGCGCTTTCCATCTCTACGTAAATCGCTTGCTTGCGGGCACGAAGTGCTTCCGTGGACCTGAGCAAGCGATCGTCGATGATCGATTCTTTGGTTTCAAAGCGCGAAACGAACCGAAGCAAGCAAGCTCGCGCCGCTTCCATGGGAACGGTTTGCTCGCGATCCTCGAGCAGGCTGGGCCGGATCGCCCCGACCGCGCTGCGACATGTGTCCAGCAGGACGTCCTCTTTTGACGTGAAATACGAGAAGAAAGTCCGACGGGATATGCCCGCCTCCAAGGCGATCGCATCGAGCGTTGTTCCCTCGAAGCCATTTTCGCTGAACAGCCTCCGTACCGTGTCCACAATCCGCTGGCGCGTCTCGCACCGCTTCCGATCGCGCAGGCACATTTCTGCAGGCGCTTCCACGGCTGTCTATCCCCTCTTGACAAGATGCACTGAGTGCAAATATAGTTTGCACCGAGTGCAAGTATCTCACATCCAGACGGGCGCTACTAGCCCCGGATCCCTCAGGAGGTCGCGATCACATGATCTTTGAGCCGAGAAATCGGGAGGTTGCCGCCCGCACCCAAGCCAGCCGTCACAGTCGTGACTCTGCACCCAAAGCCCATGTCACCAACGACCGATTGGCCGCGAAGGAGGCGCTCGTGCCTTACACCCCGCGTTATCGCGCGCTGTTGCGCGCGGGATTTGCTTTTTTTTCCGCGGCCGTGATGGCCGCCGTTCTCACCGCCTGCAGCAAGGGGAGCGCGCACGTTCGAGCTGCGCCGCCGCAGGCCGAGGTCAGCGCGGCTCAGGTCGTGGTCAAACCCGTGCGCCAGTGGGACGAATTCACCGGCCGCGTCGCCGCCACCGACTCGGTCGAGGTGCGCGCGCGGGTCAGCGGCTACATCGAGCGCATCGCGTTCAAGGAGGGTGACGAGGTCAAGTCTGGTGATCTGCTGTTCGTGATCGACCCGCGTCCATACAAGTCCGCCTTCGACAGCGCAGCGGCGCAGCTCGAACGTGCGCGCGCGGCGGCGCAACTGGCTCACGCGCAGGATGAGCGCGCACGGAAACTGATCACGGCCAACGCGATCTCGCGCGAGGAATTCGACACGCGCCAAGCCGGCCTGGCCCAGGGCGACGCGGACGTGCGGGCGGCCGAGGCGGCGCTGACCATGGCCAAGCTCAATCTCGGCTTCACCGAGGTGCGCTCGCCGATCGCCGGGCGCGTCGGCCGCGCCATGCTGACCGTCGGCAATCTGGCCCAGGCCGACCAGAGCGTGCTGACCAGCGTGGTCTCGCAGGACCCGGTCTACGTCTACTTCCAGCCGGACGAGCAGACCTATCTGCGCTACGCGGCATTGGCACGCAAAGGCCAGCGGCCAGACTCGCGCAATCCGGTGCGCGTAGGGCTTGCCAACGACATGGGCTTTCCGTATTCCGGCACGGTCAACTTCGTCAACAACCAGGTCGACTCGGCCACCGGCACGATCAACCTGCGTGCGGTGGTGCCGAATCCCGACCGCGCGTTCACCCCGGGTCTGTACGCGCGCGTGCAGCTTGGGGGCAGCGCCGAGTTCAGGGCAATGCTGATCGACGACAAGGCGATCATGACCGACCAGGATCGCAAGTACGTCTATGTAGTCGGTCCGAAGGACGAGGCCCTGCGCAAGGACATCACGCTAGGCGGCTTCGCCGATGGGCTGCGCATCGTGCAATCTGGGCTCTCGCCGAACGACAAGGTCATCGTCGCCGGACTGCAGAAGATCTTCTTCCCGGGCGCGCTGGTGAAGGCCAGCGAGGTGGTTATGGGCGCATTGCCGGCGCCGCCTGCCGCGCCCTCCCCGATTGCGGCGAAGTAAGAAAAGCGCGACATGAATATCTCCAAATTCTTCA
>Ga0210401_10006356_pt1 | contig 12017 bp, 10 predicted proteins | sample IncBWH32MmetaG_FD_150866 | JGI IMG/M metagenome (GOLD analysis project Ga0210401, IMG submission 150866) | Forest soil microbial communities from Barre Woods Harvard Forest LTER site, Petersham, Massachusetts, United States - Inc-BW-H-32-M | ecosystem: Environmental > Terrestrial > Soil >... | reverse complement strand
GGCGTCGCCGAAAGCATCACCGCGACCTTCTACGGTCCCTCCTGGGCGCCGGCCGTCGCGTTCGGCTTTCTCCTCCTGACCCTCGCCGTGCGCCCCGCCGGCATCCTCGGGCGATGAAAATGGTCCGTCATCTCTTGCAACGCCCCTCTCCCGCACCGCGGGAGAGGGTGCCGAGCGCAGCGAGGCGGGTGAGGGTACCTCGGCGTTTCATTAATAGGAGACCGATACTATCTATCGATGCCCGATCACAAAGCCCGCCAATTACGGCAGCGCTCGACCGATGCCGAGCGGCGCATGTGGTCCGCTCTGCGCGATCGGCGCCTGATGAAATACAAGTTTCGGCGGCAGGATCCGTTGGGCGATTTCATCGTCGACTTTGCCTGTACCGAGTTCCAGCTGGTGATCGAACTCGATGGCGGTCAGCACGCGGACAGTGCGGGGGACACACGCCGGACAGCTTGGCTCGAAGGCCAGGGCTGGAAAGTACTACGTTTTTGGAACAACGACGTTCTCGGCAATACCAATGGCGTGATCGAGACTATTTTGCGAACGCTCGAGGTCGCATAGGCCCTCACCCTCCCAGCCCTGCGGGCTGGGCCCCTCCCTCTCCCGCATTGCGGGAGAGGGGCTGTATTCGGTAAGGCCGGGATGGGTACTGCCAAATTCTGGGCGGTCTCGTTCATTGTCGCCATCGCGTTTCTGCTGCTCACCCGCGGGCTGATCGGCAATGAGTATTATTTCTTCGCCGCCTACCAGGTGCTGCAGTTCATCGTGTTGGCGACGGCTTGGAATATTCTCGGCGGCTACACCGGATACACGAATTTCGGCACCGGCGCGTTTTTCGCCGTGGGGGCCTACAGTGCCGTTGTCCTTCATAAGCTTACATCCGTGCCGCTACCCGTCATGATGCTGGTTGGCGGAGTGACCTCGGGCATTGTCGGTTTCGGCATGGGGTATTTGACCCTGCGGCTCAAAGGCGTGTTTTTCGCGATCGCCACACTGGCATTGGCGATCGTCGCGCAGACCCTGATCGTCAACTGGGATTTTGTCGGCGGATCGCGCGGCATTTACGTCATTCGGCCGCAAAACTCGCCGATCTACGGCAGCTACATCCAGTACCTCTATTCGCTGATGCTGGCCCTGACCTGGATCTCGGTGGCGATCGCACGGACCATCGAGCGCTCGACGCTCGGTCTCGGCTTCAATGCGATCCGCGACGACGAGCAGGCGGCCGAGGCGGCGGGGGTGCCGACCCTGCGGCTGAAGCTCATTTCCACGACATTGAGCGGCGCGCTGATGGGCATGTCCGGCGCGCCCCTGCCCTACTACGTGACCTATCTCGATCCGGCTTCGAGCTTCAACCTCTCCTATGCGGTCAACAGCGTCGCAATGCCGTTGATCGGCGGCATGACGAGCTGGATCGGCCCGGTGATCGGCGCGGTATTGCTCGGCACGATACAGCAGCTCGCCACCGTGACGATCTCCTCGGCGCTCAATCTGCTGATCGTCGGCGTTCTGCTGATCGTCTTTGTGGTTATTGCGCCCAATGGCATCGTCGGTTTGGTCCAGAGCCGCCGGCGCGCCAGGCTCCGTTGATGCCCGCTTCCATCCTCGAGGTCCGCGGGCTCGGCAAGCGCTTCGGCGGCTTTGTCGCGCTCGAAAACATCAATATCACCGTCGCCGCCGGTGAGCGGCTCGGCTTGATCGGGCCCAACGGCTCGGGCAAGAGCACGCTCGTCAACTGCCTCTCCGGCACATTGAATCACGACAGCGGGAGCGCGGTGTTTGACGGACACGCCATCGACCGCATGCCCGCTTACCGGCGCACCCGATTGGGGCTCGCCCGCAGCTTTCAGCTGCCAAAGCCGTTCCGCAGTCTCAATCTCGTCGACAATTTGCGAATTCCGCTGCTCTACACGGTCAATGCCCGTCACGGTGCGCATCTCTCCGCCGCCGCGATCGGCGAGCGGTGCCGCGCGCTGCTCGCCGATGTCGGGCTCGCCGACAAGGCGCTGCATCTGCCGCGCGACTTGACCCAGGTCGAGATGCGCAAGCTCGAGCTCGCCCGCGCCGTCGCCAGCGCGCCGCGCCTCTTGTTTGCCGACGAGGCGATGGCCGGGCTCTCGCCTTCCGAGGTCGAGGAGATCCTGCTCGTGCTGTTCCGCCTCAACGAGCAGGGCATCACGATCGTCTTGATCGAGCACATCATGCGCGCCGTGATGAGTTTTTCGACCCGGCTCGTCGTGCTGGTCGCCGAGCAGAAGATCGCCGACGGCTCGCCGCAGGAGGCGATCCGCAACCCCGAGGTCGAGAGGGCCTATCTTGGCGAGTAGCCTTTCGGTAACCGGCCTCGACGCCGGCTACGGCGCGGTGCGGGTGCTCGAGGATGTCTCGTTGTCGGTCGAACCCGGCCAGACGGTCGTGCTGCTCGGCACCAACGGCAACGGCAAGAGCACCCTGATGAAATGCGTGATGGGGATCGTGCCGTCCACTGCCGGGACGATCGTCGCCGAGATCGACGGCGAGCGGCACGATTTGGTCGGCCGCTCGACCGAGGAGATCGTCGATCTCGGGATCAGCCTGGTGCCGGAAGGGCGGCGGCTCTTCCCAAAGCTGACCGTCGAGGAAAACCTGCTGTTGGGCGCCTTCCGCCCGCTCGCCCGCACGGCTATCGCGCACAATCTCGACTCCTCATACGAGACCTTCCCGGTGCTCCGCGAGCGGCGGCGCCAATTGGCCGGCAGCCTCAGCGGCGGCGAGCAGCAGATGCTGGCCTTGGCGCGTGCGCTGATGTCGGCGCCCAAGATCCTGCTTATCGACGAGCCGTCGGTCGGCCTCGCGCCGGTCCTCGTCAAACGCACGATCGAGAAGATCAAGGAATTGAAGGACCGGTATCAGCTGACCGTGCTGATGGCCGAGCAGAACTTTAACCAGGCAGTCCGCATCGCCGACCGCGGGTACGTCATCGTCCACGGCAAGATCGCCTTCGAAGGCGGCTCCGCCGACGAGCTCAACAACAACGAACTCGTCCGCAAATTCTATCTGGGGCTGTAAACAAGAAAATCTTTCTCCCTGTTCTCCCTGTTTTATGAGATCGAGATCAGGCACCGGCGGCTCCTCCACTCGCAATCTCGCACCCGCCGACGAGTGCTGATGCCCAGGAGGTTACAATGCGAATGTGGCAATTGCTTGATTATCTATTTATTAAGCCGCGTCGTTCACGGGACAGCCCGCCCACGATTGGAATGCGTTGCCTGCCTGGGTCGGAGCGCTAAAAGTCCCGGACCAAGTAACGAGGAGCCATTCCTGACGCAGCCACGAGATCGCTGGCAGGGCAGATGGGAGACGGCTATCCTTGCGCCTAATACGTGTGTTCCGCTAGGCACGGACACTGGCGGATAGGCGAGGCGACCGCATGACAGCGCTCGACGACGCGACGACCGATCTCAGACAGAGAATTGCCGCGCTCCGGCGCGAGCTCGACGAGTGCACGGCCGAGCGCGACGAGGCGTTGGCGCAGCAGGCCGCGACCGGCGAGATCCTGGGCGTGATCTCGCGCTCGCCAAACGACGTCCAGCCGGTATTCGAGGCCATCGTCGCGCGCGCGGCGGCCCTGTGCGAGGCGGAATTCAGCGCGGTGGCAAGGCTCGAAGACGGGCTCCTCCATTTGGCGGCGGTCCATAGCATGTCGCCCGAGGAGACGGCGGCATTTCACAGCCTCTACCCACGGCCGGCGACGCGGAATTTCGTTATGGGCCGGGCCTTCGCTGACGCGCAACCAGTCCATTCGGCAGACGTGCTGAGCGAACCAGGTTACGACACTCGTACCCTCGAGGTGCTCCAATCGGTAGCCAAGTATCGGTCGTTTTTAGGGGTTCCTATCCTGCGGGACGAGAAGCCGATCGGTGTCATTGGCTGCGGCCGGCGCGAGATAAAGCCCTTCAGCGCCACGCAGATTGAGCTTCTTAAGACCTTCGCCGACCAGGCCGCCATCGCCATCGAAAACGTCCGGCTGTTCAGCGAATTGGAAGCGCGCAACCGCGACCTTGGCGAGGCGTTGGAGCAGCAGACCGCGACCGCCGAGGTGTTGGGCGTGATCAACTCTTCGCCCGGTGATCTCGGCCCCGTATTCGAGGCGATTTTGAACAAGGCGCACACGCTGTGTGGCGCGACGCTCGGGAGCTTGTTTCTGTTCGATGGCGAGCTTTTCCGCGCGGCTGCGACCCACGGCTATCCGGAAGACTTGGATCAGCGGCTACGCCAAGGGGTCGTCCTGTCCGCCACAACCCAGCTGCTGGATGACAGCGTGCGCTCGGTGCACAACCCCGATCTGACATTGCTCGACGCACCGACTGCCCGCGCCGTCTCCGGGCGCGGTGGCGTGCGCACCAATCTCATGTTGCCGCTGCGCAAGGACGGCAGGCTGCTCGGTGCAATCTCCTGCAACCGCCAGGAGGTGCGACCATTCGTGGAGAAGGAGATTGCGCTGCTCGAAAATTTCGCGGCGCAGGCGGTCATAGCGATGGAGAATGCGCGGCTTCTGGGCGAGACGCGCGAGGCGCTGGAGCAGCAGACGGCGACCGCCGAGGTATTGCAGGTCATCAATTCGTCGCCCGGCGATCTCGCGCCGGTGTTCGACGCGATGCTCGAGAAGGCGACACGCCTCTGCGAGGCCTCATTCGGCACCCTGTGGACCTATGACGGCGAGTATATGCACGCAGCGGCTATCCGCGGCGCACCGCCTCGGTACGCCGAATTTCTCCGACAGGGACCGCACGAGCCCAGCCCGATTGCTCATCAGCCGCTGTTGCGCGGACAGCGGATCGTCCACATCGCCGACATCGCTCTCCACGCGGGCTACCGTTCGGGTATGCTCCTACCCCACGCTGTTGTGGAACTCGGCGGTGTACGCACCCTTCTCGCCGTTCCGTTGCGCAAAGAAGAGCAACTCCTGGGCGTTTTTTCAATCTACCGCCAGGAGGTGCGACCGTTCTCCGACAAGCAGCTCGCGCTGCTGCAAAACTTTGCGGCGCAGGCGGTGATCGCGATGGTGAACGCGCGGCTGCTCGGCGAATTGCAGGCCCGCACCGACGATCTCCAAGAGACGCTCGAATACCAGACCGCGACCAGTGATGTGCTCAAGGTCATCAGCCGCTCAACCTTCGACCTGCAACCGGTTCTGGACACGCTGGTCGAGACTGCGGCGCGGCTCTGCGAAGCCGATACGGCGACCATCATGCGCCGCGAAGGTGACGTGTATCGAGCGGCGACGGCCCTCGGATATTCGCCCCAATTCAAGGCATTCATCGAAAGCCAGCCGTTCGCCCCGGGCCGAGGGTCGATCACCGGCCGGGTCGCCCTCGAAGGCCGGGTCGTGCACGTCGTGGATGTGGGAAACGACCCCGAATACACCTGGACGGCCGGGCAGCAGATCGGAGAATTCCGCACAATGCTGGGGGTGCCTCTCTTGCGCGAGAATGCGCTGATTGGCGTCATCGTGCTCGCGCGCCAGAGGGTCGAGGCGTTCACCGAAAAGCAGATCGGCTTGGTGCGCACCTTCGCCGACCAGGCGGTGATTGCGATCGAAAACGCCCGGCTGCTCAATGAGCTGCGCGGCCGCACGCGCGATTTGCAGGAATCGCTGGAATACCAGACCGCGACCAGCGACGTGCTCAAGGTCATCAGCCGCTCGACCTTCGATCTGCAGCCAGTGCTCGACACGCTCATCCGAACCGCCGCGCCGCTCTGCGAAGCAGAAATGGCTAATGTCTTGCGTCGCGACGGCGACGTCTACCGCGAAGCCGCCGCATTGGGTTGGGCGCCCGAATACAGCGCATTCCTCGCAACGCACCCGATCACTCCGACTCGCGGGTCGATTACCGGGCGTGTTGCGTTGGAACGCCGAGCGGTTCACATCGCCGACATCGAGGCCGACCCGGAATATGTGCTCGTCGAAGCCGCCGTACTCGGCAAAGCGCATACAATGCTCGGCGTTCCGCTGTTGCGCGAGGGCGAGCCGATCGGCGTCATTGTGCTTGCGCGCCAACGGGTGGAACCGTTCACCGAGCGACAGATTGAATTGGTCCGCACCTTTGCCGACCAGGCGGTGATCGCGATCGAGAACGCGCGGCTAATTAACGAGACGCGAGAGGCCTTGGAGCAGCAGACCGCGACCGCAGAAATTTTGCAGGTCATCAATTCATCGCCCGGCAATCTTCGCCCGGTGTTTGAGGCGATCCTGGAGAAGGCGCACGCCCTGGGCGGCGCGTCGCGTGGAACCCTGTTCCTGTTTGATGGCGAAGTATTCCGAGCCGCCGCGTCACAAGGTTATCCCGAGGGGCCGCCGGAGCGGATGCGGCTCGGGATTACCGTCTCGGAAGACCCCCGCCTCGCGGCCCTGCTCGCGGGTGAGCGCCTCATCCACGTCCCCGACCTAATGCAGCTCGAAGATCCGATCGCCCGCGCCGTCGCCGAACGCGGCGGGGTGCGCACGAACCTACTGCTGCCGCTGCGGAAGGATGATGCGCTACTCGGCGTACTCTCGTGCAATCGGGCGGAAGTCCGGCCGTTCTCCGACAAGCAGATCGCGCTGCTCGAAAGCTTCGCCGCACAGGCGGTGATTGCGATGGACAATGCCCGGCTGCTCGACGAGATCCGCCAGCGCCAGGCGGAGCTCCGGGTTACCTTCGACAATATGGGCGACGGGGTTGCGATGTTCGATGCCGAGCTGCGGCTCGCCGCGTGGAACTGCAATTTCCAGCAAATCCTCGACCTGCCAGACGAGATGTTGGCCGAGCGTCCGAACCTTGCCGAGTATGTCCGTTATCTTGCCACCCATGGCGAGTACGGTGCGGTCGATGTCGAGGCGGAAGTGCGCCGGCTGACCGAAATCGTCGGCACCCAATGGTCGGCGGAGCGCACCCGCCCCGATGGGCGGGTCATCGAGGTGCGGCACAACCCGGTGCCGTCGGGCGGCTTTGTGTTGATCTACAGCGACATCACCGAGCGCAAGCGCGCCGAGGCCGAGATTCATGCCGCCCGCCACGCCGCCGAGCGGGCGCTCGGCGAGCTGAAAACCGCACAGGCGAGCCTGATCCAGGCCGAGAAGATGGCCTCGCTCGGCCAGTTGACCGCCGGCATCGCTCACGAGATCAAGAACCCGCTCAATTTCGTCAACAATTTTGCCGGCCTCTCGGTCGAATTGCTGGACGAGCTGAAGGAGACGGCGGCGCCGGGGATCGCAGGGCTGGCCGAGGATGAGCGCGCCGAGATCGACGAGATTGTCGGGATGCTCACGGGCAATCTCGAAAAGATCGCCGAGCATGGGCGGCGCGCCGACGGCATCGTCAAGAGCATGCTGGAGCATTCGCGCGGCGGCAGCGGTGAGCGCCGCGAGGTCGACCTCAACGGCCTGGTCGAAGAGGCGCTCAACCTCGCCTATCACGGCGCCCGCGCCCAGGATCAGAGCTTCAACATCACCCTCGAGCGCGATCTTGACCACGCTCTCGCCCCGGTCGAATTGGTACCGCAGGACATGACGCGCGTCTTCCTCAACCTGTTCGGCAACGGCTTCTACGCCGCCACCAAGCGCCAACGCGACGGCGTCGAGCCCAGCTTCCGGCCGGTGCTGAAGGTGATGACTAACGATCTCGGCGACACGGTCGAAATCCGCATCCGGGACAACGGCACCGGCATTCCGCCCGAGATCAGGGACAAACTTTTCCAGCCGTTCTTCACGACAAAGCCCACCGGCGAAGGCACCGGGCTCGGCCTGTCGATCAGTTGGGACATCGTCACCCAACAGCATGGCGGCACGATCGAGGTCGACAGCCGGGTCGGCGAGTTCACCGAATTCACGATCCACCTGCCGCGTTCCCGGCAGGCGGCCACTGCCGGGAAGCCGGCGAGAGCTCGAGCCGCCGGAAATTAGGCGCGCCCTCAGCGTGCGAAGACGAGGCCCGCTGGCAGCTCGACGCCGATCTCACGGTAATAGCGCACCGCACCCGGATGGTAGGGAATCAAGGTATTGCGGTCCGAATTTTCAACGATGCTTCCCGAGCAGCGGGGTTGGCCTCCACCAGCCGGTTGTGATTGGAATAGAGTGTTCCCAATACGCCCTCGCTTTCACCGCAACTCACCGAGATTTACCGCATTTCACTCGACCCCTGCGCATTGCGATGCAATGTAACGGCGACCCAACGCGCTCATCGCGCCTGACGGCGCACCCGTCGAGGAGAAGCAAAATGCCGAAACTGCTGTTCGACCCCCTCGCGTACCAGTTCTTTTATCGGTGCCGCCCGGAGGATAGCACGCCGGCAATAGCTGCGGGGTTCGGTTGGGATCCCATTCGGCGTCGGTATTATACCGAGGATCCCATGGTGGCGATCGTGTTGGCAAGCCGCGGCGATGATTATGTCAAGCAGCTGTTAGCCGACGCTCTCGAAACCGCAGTTCCGCGCAAGCGGCCTGAAGCCGCTGGCAGACGACAAAAGTCGGCACCGGCTGTAGTGCCTATCTCGATGTTGTCGAACAGCGTCCATTGATGGGATTTATTTCGGGTGTTTGACGCTCAGGCCGTCGCCGCCTGGGTCCAGAGTACACAGGAAACTCTCGTCATGTCCGACCAGCGACCTGCGCGGTGGAAAACTCACATGGTTGCTGAGCGGCCGCCCTTCGAGCGCATTGCGCTGATCCTACAGGGCGGCGGCGCCCTCGGCTCCTATCAGGCCGGCGTTTATCAGGCCCTGGCGGAGGCGAATTTGCACCCCGACTGGGTCGCCGGAATTTCGATCGGCGCGGTGAACTCGGCCCTTATCGCCGGCAATTCGCCGGGGAAGCGCGTCGAGAAATTGCGAGAATTCTGGGAAGCGATCACTAGCCCCCCCTTCGGAATATCTGATTTCAGGTGGTTCGAACTCCAAGGCGAGCTCGCCCATAGCTTGCTCAATCAAGTGCATTCATTCGGTGCACTTTTGCACGGCGCGCCGTGCTTCTTCAAGCCGCGTGTGCCGCCGCCTTACCTCTATCCGAACGGCACGCTCGAAGCTCTCAGCTATTACGATGTCGGACCGCTGAAGGCGACGCTCGATCGGCTGGTGGACTTTGACCTGATCAATGCCGGCGTGATGCGCTTTAGCGTCGGCGCGGTCAACGTCCGCACCGGAAATTTCGTTTACTTCGACAATGCCACCCACCAAATCGGGTCGGAGCACGTGATCGCCAGCGGCTCTCTGCCTCCGGGCTTTCCACCTACCGAGATCGAGGGCGAGTACTATTGGGACGGCGGTCTTGTCTCAAACACGCCGCTGCAATGGGTGTTGGACAGTCACCCAAGACAGGACACGCTCGCCTTTCAGATCGATCTGTGGAGCGCGCGAGGCGAGTTTCCGTGCAATCTGCGCGAGGCGGAGACGCGCCAGAAGGAAATCCGCTACTCCAGCCGCACGCGCATGGCAACCAATGAATTCAAGAAAAAACAGATACTGCGTTGCGCCGCCCACCACCTGCTGGCCAAACTTCCCGCAGAGCTGCGGCAGACACCGGAAACGAAAATCCTCGCACTGGAGGCGGACGAGAAAGTCTACAACCTGATACAGTTGATCTACCGCGCCCAGAAATACGAGGGGAATTCCAAGGATTACGAGTTCTCGCGGCGGACAATGGAGGAACATTGGACGGCCGGATATCATGACGCGGTGCGCACTTTGCGGCACCCGGAAGTATTGCAGCGGCCGCAAGGGATGGATCGCGTCTTCACTTTCGACCTCGCGGTCGACGGCCGCGAATAGATCTTTCCACAGCATGGCCATTGAGGAGGCATGATCCATGAAGCTCGCCGAAATTCGCCGCAACGCGTTTGCGATGCCGCTGCACGACCCTGCTTATCCCCCCGGCCCCTACAAATTCTACAATCGTGAGTTCGTGGTCATCACCTACCGTACCGATATCGATAAGTTGCGCGAGGCGGTGCCCGAACCGCTGGAAGTCTTCGGCGACACGGTCGCCTACGAGTTCATTCGCATGCCGGACTCCACCGGCTTTGGCGACTACACCGAAACCGGCCAAGTGATCCCGGTGCGCTTCAAGTCGAAGGACGGTGTGGTGCAGGAAGGCGGCTACGTCCACGCCATGTACCTCGACGACAACGCGCCGATTGCCGGCGGGCGCGAGATCTGGGGCTTCCCAAAAAAGCTGGCGAGCCCCAAGGTTTCGCATGAGGGCGATGTCGTGGTCTGCACCTTGCATTACGGCTCTGTGCTCTGCGTCTCCGCAACGATGGGTTTCAAGCATCGCGAGCTCGACCCGGCGCCGCTGCTGAAGGCGCTCGCTCGGCCGAACTTCATGCTCAAGGTCATCCCGCATGTCGACTGCACGCCGCGGATCTGCGAGCTGGTGCGCTACTACATGGAAGACGTCACGGTGAAGGGGGCCTGGGCGGGGCCGGCCGCGATCCAGCTCTTCGAGCACGCGTTGTGCGACGTGGCGCGGCTGCCGGTCCGCGAGGTGGTCTCTGCCACCCACTATGTAACCGACCTGACGCTCGGCCTCGGCGAGGTCGTGTTCGATTATTTGAGAGATGCCTGAAAGGAGCGCCGAAATGTCCCGTTTTGCCAAAAAGGTCGCCATTGTCACGGGTGCTGCCAGCGGCATCGGCAAGGAGATCGCGCTGCGCTTTGCGGCCGAGGGTGGCACGCCGGTCATCGCCGATCTCAATCTCGACGCCGCGGATGCCACCGCGCGGGAGATCAAGGCCAAGGGCCGGGATGCTTTTGCGGTCGGCATGAATGTCGCCGAAGAGACGGCGGTCGAAAAGGGCGTCGCCGATACAATGGCGAAATACGGCCGGATCGATGTGCTGGTCAGCAATGCCGGCATCCAGATCGTCAAGCCGATTGTGGAATTTCCGTTCGCTGACTGGAAGCGGCTGCTGGCGATCCACCTGGACGGCGCCTTTCTCATGACCAGGGCCTGCCTGAAGCATATGTACAAGGCCAAATCGGGCAGCATCGTCTATATGGGCTCGGTGCATTCTAAAGAGGCCTCGGTGCTGAAGGCGCCCTATGTCACTGCCAAGCACGGACTGCTGGGATTATGCCGGGTGGTCGCCAAGGAAGGCGCCCAGTACAACGTGCGCGCCAACGTCGTCTGCCCGGGCTTTGTACGCACTCCGCTGGTGGACAAGCAGATCCCCGAGCAGGCCAAGGAGCTCGGCATCAGCGAAGAGGACGTGATCAAGCACGTCATGCTGAAGGACACCGTGGACGGCGAGTTCACCACTACCGAGGACGTTGCCGAAGCGGTGCTGTTCTTCGCCGGCTTCAAGACCAACGCGCTGACCGGCCAGTCATTGGTCGTCAGCCATGGCTGGTTCATGGAGTAGCGAGCGGATGCAGGCGTCTCATATGCACGCCACGGCTTGGGCCGACGCTCACCGGGGCACGCCGACTACTTCGTCGCGCTCTTCGGTGCCGGCGATCATCTTCGAAACTCAGGATACATTGCCGCCGCGGTGGCGGGATCGATGCATTGATCAGCAAGGTCACGCTCGATCGCCAGGATCGCGCTCGGAACGAGGGCCATAGCCGCCGCTCCGGGAGTGACGATTTCGACCGTCTGTCCGGCGCGTAAAATGCCGCCCCCATTGACGAACGGCTCGAACCCGTCGCCAAATCGAAACGCGCCGTGTCCGCCGGGATGGCCGCCACCCAGACCTGAGGGTAGCGTCAGCAGGCGAGAGCCGTCGAGCCGCAGGTAGCATTCCGCCTCGGCACGGTAGACCCGACGCAACCCCATGCCGCCGCGGAACCGGCCGGCGCCGCCCGAACCGTCGACCAGCTCGTAGCGCAGCACCATCGGGGGATATTCGACCTCGTGCGCTTCGAGGGGCAGGTTCGAGGTGTTGGTCATGTGCACATGGACGCCGTCGAGCCCTCCTTGCCGGCGCGCCGGAGCCGCCGCCGATCGCTAGCTACTTTCCGGCGCAAAAAGCAGGTTTTCGGACAAGGGGTCTGGCCGGG
>Ga0210401_10006354_pt1 | contig 12018 bp, 7 predicted proteins | sample IncBWH32MmetaG_FD_150866 | JGI IMG/M metagenome (GOLD analysis project Ga0210401, IMG submission 150866) | Forest soil microbial communities from Barre Woods Harvard Forest LTER site, Petersham, Massachusetts, United States - Inc-BW-H-32-M | ecosystem: Environmental > Terrestrial > Soil >... | reverse complement strand
CGCCGGGAGGCAGGCCAATTTCCGCGAGCATCATTCCATAACCGTGGAAACCGATTCGTTCGGCCTCGACGTTGCACCGGATACTTTCGCCAACTTTTGACGACGGATTGTCATATTTAATTTGCAGCCGTAGCATATCGGAAGATTTGTCTTCGTGTTGAACGCTTTCGTTTTTTCCAGTGTGGGTCCACGGCACGTAGTAATCCGCAATCAATTGGAGCGATGCCTTTGCGGATGCCGCGCCACGGCTGATTTCCACATGATGCGGCCCTGCGGAAATATATTTCGATATGTCTGCAATGACCGGTGCGGACAATTCATCCGGATTCGGCATGTTGAGAGTTAAAACCGGCCGACCGTCGACCAGGATCGACGCCGCCGGATTCGATTTCGATGTAGAGTCCGTTTCTTCAGTCGTTGATGGCGACGTAAAAGAATGCAAAGTTTCCAGAACGTTCACCGTCGCCTGCGTCGAAAACCAGATTCCAATGGGATCCTGGTTGCGAAGCAGGAAAAGTAAGCCGCGCGATAAAACCGGTTCATCTGAAGTATTGGCCTCCGATGATTCCTCAAATGCTTGCAGCACGATTGCCGTGGTTTCAATTCTTCCGGTAAGCCCCCAACCATAGAAAGGCGTATTTGTCTCAAGAGACCAATAACTGTAATTGCCTTCGCGATGTTCCAGTTTCCGCAACCTCTCAAGACTTTCCGTGAACCGGGCCTTGTCTCCCGCGGAAAAGGACGCGAGCGCGTACGATGCGATAAGATAAGGCTCATCAGAGGCGTTGGATTGCTTTTGCAAATAATCAAGAGATCGCGCAACCGCCGTTGTTGCCGATTTGGCCAGTCGGTCGTTCTCCTGGCGATGAGCCACCACGACTTTCGTTGCTGCAAGGACCCGCGCGATATATGCGGTCAAAATCGCCGAGCGGCGCACGTCTTCCGGGCCTCCCCATGTGGTTGCGATCCATCGTCCATCGTCCTGCTCATGACTCACGAGCCAACTCAGATTTTGCTGAGCAATAGAATCGTCAACATTTGCGAACTCGCGGGCCGAACTAAGAAACTTCAATGCATAGGCCGTAAGTGCGGGATCCGAATCGCCTCTGCCCCAATAGGTGATTCCTCCATCCGCGGCCTGATAGGAAAGCAGGCGCCCGTAGCCGAGTTCCACATACCGCTTCGCGCGCGCGACGATTGCCGGTGAAACGCCTCGCAGATCTTTTGCATACTGGAGGTATAAAAGACTTGGGTAGGCCGACGAAATTGTTTGCTCCGCACAGCCGTACGGTCGCTCTAAAATCCCCTCGATACTTTCGAGCACATGAGCATTCAAATTCGGATAAATCTTAAGCGTGCCTTCGAGCGACCCGGGAATTGCGTTATCAGGAATCCGAATATCCACGCCTACGGAATCCCCCAAAATTTGACTGGTTGTGTCGACGTGTTCTTCACCGTTGGGCCTGACGGTGACCGCGCGTTCCATGGCATCGCCCACTTCTGCGCCCTTCGCGACAATTCTTTGCTTCCCGTTTTTGATCGATGCCGCTGCCTGGAACTTGAACACTTCGCTCGTGCTGTCGCGTGCCGGAACCACGGTCTTTACAGAAGTCGGGCTCATGGACGTAAACCATGTCTCAGGTTTCAGTTCGGTTGTCATCTGAAGGTTGTGATCCAGGTAATTGCGCAAGACCACCGGAAGCTCGATCTCATCGCCAGTCGTTAAGAACTTCGGGGGATCGTGCTCCACGAAAAAAGGTTGGAATGCGCGGATTTCTTTTTCCGCTGTGCCGATCTCGCCGGTTTTGGTGGATGCGATGGCTGACACCTTCCATGTTGTGATGTTGTCAGCAAGTGGGAACTTCAGTCGCGCGCGGCCGTTGCTGTCGGTTACGATTTCCGGTTGCCAGAGCAGCGTTTCCGGAAAATATTCACGTAAGCGCGGAGTCGAGGTTGACTCTGGCCGGGCGGGCATGGCCGCACCGCGGGCAAGCGAAATCAGGCTTGAATAGCTCCTACCATTCAAAGGAAGCTCGGTCGACATGGTCATATTTACTTGTGCGGCTTCGGCAGTCACCGTAACTTCTTGTGTTACGGAGCCAACTTCCAGAGTAGCGTCGAGGTTTGTGGCATTCGACGATCGGACTGGGACTTCAGTAATCACTGCATCCCGAAAACCAGTGGATATAAACTCGACTGTGTAAATTCCAGCGGGCAAGTTCCGCAAAACATAATTTCCCGAGTCATCCGTTTTGGCAGTGAAGGTCTGTCCCGAACTAATATTTTTAGCAGTGACTTCTGTCTCCGGGATTGCTGCCCTGGAAGCGTCTATTACAGTTCCAGATATTGCCCCGCTGGCGCCGGAAAATATGATCGAGTTCGAAATAGTGCTAGCGTTTTGATCATGCCCGGTTCTTTCGAATGAGGCGCGGGAAAATGCTGCTACATAGAAGTCGTCCGCAGTTCCTTCGATGCCATCCTCTCCTGCACTGCGAAGGTACAGATAATTCATTTGACGCGTGACAGGTACAATTTCGGTGTGCTGCAGAGCCTTTCCAATATGGCTTTCGTAGGTTTCCATTTTGATTCTATCCGCATACATTGCGTCCTGCCGAAACACCGCGTAAAAGGGACGTCCCCACGGATCTTTTAAAGCGTCCCAGTAAATTCCAGAATTCTGAAGACCTCGCGTCAATTGGTCCATATCCTCAGGAAACGCGTGGGTGTCTTTAAAAACTTTGTTTAGCGCCGCATCGATTTTTGCATTCGTATCGCCGAAGTAGTCAATTGAAGTTGTGCCAAGAGAAAAATCATCCACGGAGGGGGCGGTTTTTGTATCAAAGCGCCCATCAGGGCCCGCGCTGCTCACCGTTATCGTAAAATTCGTCCGATTCACTCCAAATTCATATCGATAAACGTGATTCCAAGGGTCCTTAAGAGAATTAAGATCGATACCGCGTCGTGCCAATTCATTTTTTAGCGATTTCTCATCACGGATGTAACCGCCGGTCCTCGCGTGGTATTCATCCACCGCTTTCTGAATCGCTTCTGCATTCGGCTTGAAATACGGCCACTCCATTCTCAGAACTTGGAAATCATCTTCCGTGCCGAAAGTCTTGTCGGGCCCGGCACTGATTATTTCCAGGATGTCCATTTCGTTTATCATACCGAAGCGAAATCTGAAGGGCATACCCCAAGGATCGAGAAGATTGTCCAAGCCCATCCCCGTTGCTGCCAATTCATTTCTAAGGGACTCTTCTGTTTTTGGATATTCCGAGGACTGCTTATACCGGGCAGTCAACGCATCCTGCAGCGGATTGATCAGCGGATTTATTTCGGGTGAAAAAATATGACGGAGATCTCCGCTGCGCGTATTGCTCGTAAAAATTTCGGGATCTGCCCCATTGTTTTGCAAGAGTGCATCTGCGACAACCTCGTAACCATCGGGGAGAGGCTTTGAAAGGTCTAATTTTTCGAGGTCACTTCGCCGGACACCATTTAGTTCCTCATAGCCGACCCAATTATCACCGCGAAAATAGAAAAAACCGGAGTTCCCGCCGAATTCGCGATCCGTTCGTGCTCTCTCCTCGACAGCTTTGTCGACCACGAGTATGCCCAAGGCATCTTCCGTTAGTGCGCCTTCTGGCCCTGTTACGTTCAGCATGGCAGAAACTTCTTCGCCAGGTCGATAAGTCAATTTCGAAGGCCTGATCTCAACGCTCAGTTCATGATTCTTAGGAAAGAAAACCGTCCTCGTTCCAAAAATATTGTCGTAGCTTTCGTCATTCCGCGTGCCGAGAGCGTAAGCCAAAATTGTTACTTCATTCTGGAATTTTTCATTTGCCGGGAAGAAAACGCTGGCGTGGCCGTGCCGCACATGAACCAATTGAGAAGCCAGAACCTGGGAGTCATGAACAGCATCCACGACAAGCCTGATGTCCTGAGTGCTCGCCGCCAGTTCCGCGTAAATCGGTTGGTTGAGGGAATAAAGTGTCTTATCCGTGGAGACGCGCACGCCCGGGTGGTCGGAATTCTGGCTGGACTCAGTTTGGCTTCCAACGAGTCCCTTGCGGTCTCGAGCAAGGAAGTTGAGAGAAAAATTGCTTGAGGAACTTTGCATAGGGATATTCAGGTTGGTGACTTTTGCAATTCCATACCGGTTGGTGCGAACACGACGAAGTATCTGCCCTGAGAGCGGACCAATCGGATTCCCTCGCGCATCGGTTTGGATCCACCTCAATTCGACATCGCATTCGGCAGGCGTGCCGTCTGCATTTTCAGTGGAAATAAAGAACTCTATGGGGAGTCCGGAGGGCTGAAAGTAATTCGGTTCGATAAAATAAATGTGAATCGGGTCCCTCGTGATGCGAACATCAAATCGCCGCTGCTCAGTTCTGCCGGTCGAAGAGTCTGTGTAATACGCGGCAAAAGAGATGTCGCGAAAGCGTGCATAGTCATTGCCACTCAGCTCATCATGAGCGGCGGAAAGACTAACGTGAGCCACATAGTGTCCTTGATCGTCGGTGTCGCCCTCGTATGCTGCCTCTTCCTTGATGTCCCATTTCTGTTCTCGGAAATTCCATCTCCTTTCTGATTCCTGAACGACGCGAACATGTCCGCGGCGCACCGGTTCGCCAAATAAATAATCGGCACGCACTTCCATCTCCGCGTTTTGTCCCGGTAGGTAGTAGGCATGGTCTGGTTTCACTCCAACGGAAAAATTTGGCAAGTCATAGCGGCTGATTTTCACGCTGGCGTTCGCATTTTGTGACCGACCATCATCTTCTCCACTGATTGCCTGAATTCGATAGTCGCCCAGCCGGAGATTTTCTGGAATTTGCCAATCCGCAGTAGCAACGCCGAAGCGCGATGTCTGGGCATCTGCACGGAATACCATCGTCTCATCGGGATCCCGAACTTGAACCTGGATTGTCTTGCCTGCAAACGCCTTGTGATCGGCATCAAATACCATCAGCCTCATATGGAGGGGCTGTCCCGGTTGGTAGAGCGGCTTGTCTGTGCTGAGCATGATCGTCGTGAAATTATCGAGATTTAACTCGCTGTCAGCATCGACCGACACATCGCCGAGCTTCCCAGTCACCGTGACATCGATTTCATCCGTACTGATACCGTGGGGAAGCAAAGCAGTAAGCGTCGCGAAGCCCTGCCGGTCTGTCTTTGCTGACGGTGTGAGCAACGGCTTGTTGTCATCCGCGCCCACATCGAGTGAGGCTTGAACCGTAACTCCCTCGATTGGATGCAGGGTTAACGGATGAACAGCGCGAACGCGGATCGCCGCGCGCTCCCCGGCTTTAACAATTTGCGGAGCAGCAACATGCAAATCGAATAGATTCGGCACAGCCTCGCTAACGGACAGAACACCATGAAGCGCTTCCGTGGGCGCCCCCGATACCGAGTTGGCAGCAATCGAATACCGCAGCCGATACCAAAGAAGATTTCCCTTATCCGCTCGTTCGTTTTGCGCAAACGCCGGTGGCATGGAAAGATTCACTTTATTCTTGCCGGGCTGTAGTGAGACTTCTTTATTGGCATGAGACTGCTCGAGCCCCAGAGGATTGATCAGTTCAATCGTGACATTGGCAAGGATAGGTGCGCGTGCAGCATTCTCGATGGTCAGTTCCACTTCCGTACTCTGATCGAGAAGCTGTATGCGAATCGCCGATTCATTGATGTGCAGGTTGCCCTGTGCGAGGCACCCGGCGGAAAAGAAAAAAACGAATGTAAGAATTCCAGTGACACGAAACATTACGTAGCGCATCGTACCCACCCCCGGATTACGAATGCTGTAATGCCCTTTGCTGGTCTGGATGCCAGGCTGTCCTCAAAGGGTTGCATGGAAACGAGAAGGAGTATAAGTTTTGTGGGCCATTCCACAGAACTAGTCAGTCTAGATTAGTATCTGTTCTAATACTTAATCTCTAAGCTAAACTTCTCAATGGACTTATCGGGACATGCCCGCGCGCGCGGACGTCTAAAGCAGAAAATCCTCTGCTTGTTTGTGCAACGATCGTGCTCATGGGCCGTGCAGTTCTTTCAGAATACCGTCCGCGGCGGCGACTCCTCTGAATTGAGCCTCTTCGAATATGGAAAAGCCGCTTAGATCCGAATTGGCGAAACGAATACGCCCGCCAGCTTTTGCCAGGCTACGGCGTTCGCTTGAGAAGATCGCTCCAGGTCTAGGTCGCGCCATGGCGTGTCCAAAACGCATGACGTCAATTCGTGAGACGCAGCTGCGAATGTCGCGGTGGACTCGCTCGAGATCATGGAGAATCGACTCCGACCAGTAGCTCCAATCTTTCGCGAGCAGCAGCGCGCGGTTGGCCGCAGGATTCCCTTCTGCGAGCGCCCAATAAAATGTCCAGACAGAGCGATCGACCCGCGAACGCACACTTTGATGGGTTGCATCGACGTAGCCCAACGTTGGCGAATCCATGAAAACGGTGTCCCATGTTGGGTCCGTGCCGTAGGATTTTGGCAAATGCTCGAGCGTGAGGTTGGCGGTCAGCCAAGGAGAGTATTCAAAATCATGCAGAGGAGCCATGCCCTCAATCAAATAGGGTGCGAGAAAAGTGGGCGCCGCAAATATTACAAATTCCGAGCGGTACTCCGTGTCCCCTGCAATCACGCTCCAGCCTGTTCCGCGCCGTGAGATCTTGCGCACCATTCGATTCGCCCGCACGAATTTTCCCACGCGCTCAAGGAGGCGCCGCACGATCCAGCCGTTACCCTCCGGCCAGGTGAGCGGACCTTTTTCCTCGGACTGTCGCGAGGCGAAGTACTGGATTCCGGCCCATGCGGACGTATTGGCCGTAGTTGCTCCGTAGTCGTCACGGCAGCAGTAATTCAAGTACCAATTCAGAATACGCGAGTCCACGCGCTGATCGCGCAGCCAGTCCGCAAACGATACTTGGTCGAGATTCGCCGTGCTCTTGGAAAGGCCGATTTCCATCGGAACTGTGAAGTGGCCGGACTCGCGGAATCCGTGAATCAGGTCTTCGAGTTTTTGAAATTGCTCGCGATCCGCCGCACCGAGTCCTACGGCAGGCTCAATTCCCTCCTGCCATCTTCCAAACAGGAAGAGTCGTTCCTGCGGACTGAAACACAAGTAACGTTCCTCGCACTGACCATCCTTCAGCACGCCGAGTTCCTCAAATAATTCCCGGACGTAAACTGCTTGCGGTCCCGGAATCGGCACGTAATGCGCGGCCCATGGGTAGGCCGTGATTTCGTTTTCGCCCCAGCGAGAATTTCCCCCGGCCCGATCGTTCATCTCCAATAAAACAAAATCTGTGAAGCCCTTTTTCTGGAGACGCCAGGCGGCGCTAAGACCTGCAATGCCGCCGCCAACGATGACCACGGCGTGGCGAGCGATTTGTATAGGGGCCGGAAAATTTGCGCGGTCGCGCAGCTCATGGCCCAACTGAAACGAATCGTTCACGAATGAGCCGGCAATGCGCTGCTCACCTTTGACGGAAAGCCCGACGAGCGCAGCGCTGGCCGATTGCAGAAATTCGCGGCGGCCCGTCTTCAATGGCTGATGTCCTTCCAGTCCTGGTCGTAGGATCGAACGAGTACCTGATCATTCAGGCGGTTTGCTGGCATGGGTATGGGAGCCATATCAGGCGGAAATTGGAAGAGTGGAGGTAGACTTGCGACGCTGACAAATCGAAGTCCGGTTGGTACGGTAGTGGGAAGCTTGTAATCGTGAGTTCCTGCGATCACGAATCCCCATTCGCCAAAGGACGGCACGTACACGTGGTACGGGTAGGTTTGAAGTCCCGCTTGCTTCAGCGTTTCCGCTATGCACCAGAAAGAATCGCGTGCGAACATCGGCGAGGTGCTTTGCACGACCATCAACCCCTGCGCGCTCAGATGGCGCGCGGCTGCTTTGTAGAATGCGGTCGTGTAGAGCTTACCCAGAGAATAATTGGTCGGGTCCGGAAAATCGATCACGATGAAGTCGAAGAAATCGGAGTTGGAATCGACCCACGGAAACGCGTCGGCGTTAATAATATGAACCTTCGGCGACAAGAATGATTTCAGATTGAGCGATGTGAGCATCGGGTTTGTCGAAAAAAGCTTCGTCATTTCAGGATCGAGATCCACGAGCGTGATGCTCTCGATCTGCGGGTACTTAAGAATTTCGCGCACAGCCAGGCCGTCTCCGCCTCCCAACACAAGGACGTGGCGCGGTGCTGCAATGGCCGACAAGCCCGGATGAATGAGCGTTTCGTGGTAGCGGTATTCATCACGAGAGCTGAATTGCAGATGGCTGTTCAGGAACAGGCGAATGTCGTCCTTGAAGCGCGTCAAAACGATATGCTGGTAACGCGTGTCGCGCGCAAAAATAATTTCATCCGCGTAAATGTTATCTTCGGCGGCGGTCGTGATGCGTTTAGCCTGAGCGAATCCGAGCATCAGGCCGCACAAAATTACGACAGAAACAATTCGCAACCCTCGAAGCGGGGTAATGAGATTCGAGAATAAGAACGTACTCCACAGAGCGACCACTACGTTGACGATTCCAAAAAGCATTGCCGAGCGGACCAGGCCGATATAGGGGACCAGGACAATCGGAAAAAGCAGCGATGCTCCGAGCGCGCCGAGATAGTCAAACGTAAGCACGTGCGCGATTACATCGCGAAAGCGGTACCGGTCGCGAATGATACGCATAAGGATCGGAATTTCCAGCCCCACCAGCCCGCCGATCATCATAACCAAAACGTACATCAGAAGCTGAAATCCTTGGGTGTAGGCGAATGCAAGGAACAGCAGCGCGGAGGAAAATCCGCCGATCATGCCAAGCATCAACTCAATGCATACAAAACGGTAGGCCAAGCCGCGGTTTACATAGCGCGAGAGAGCGCTACCCACGCCCATCGCGAAGAGGTAGCAGCCGATGATCGTCGAAAACTGGAACACGCTGTCGCCCAGCAGATAACTTGCGAGCGTTCCGGCGATCAGCTCGTAGACCAGCCCGCAGGCGGCGATCACGAGTACTGTAATGAAAAGAAGAATCCCCATGGCTCAGTGCACGGCCGAAGCAATAATCACTGAGATCCCGATGGACATCGCTCCGAGCAGGATCGCCAGCGCCGTGTTGTGTTCTTGTATGATCTCTTTCCACAAATTGTACGGAGTGAATTTATCAACGATGACAAGAGCAGCGGCGAAAACCAGAATTCCGATGGCTGCAAAAACGATTGCCTGGACAACGTTGGTCAGTTGAATACCCATTTACTTGCCTCCTGTGTAGTGATGATAGGTGTTGTATACGGAACGGTAGGACCCTGGATTGTCACGAACGGATTTGGGTACGTTTTTTACTTCCTCGATGGTGTCGAGGCTCCAGCCGCGATATTCGGCCGTATACAGCGTGCCCAGAACAATAAAACCGAACAAGATATAGAGCGTTCGAATCATGGTGTGTCATCCTCGTCAAAACTCTTAGTGTTTTTATGTGCCTGATTGGATCCCGCGAAGAGTTGGCTTTCCTGGTCCGGCATGCCCGGTTCAGGTTCGTCACTGTTATCGCTACCGGAATAAGCCGGAGGGTAATCGCTTTCCGCCCATCGTAAGTGTTCGAAATTAATGGAACGCCATGTAATCAGCGCTGGTGGAATAAGGAGAGCGAGAAACGCGATTCCAAAATACCAGAGTTGCGGAACATCCCTTTTGAGGGCAATGCTATAGAAAATTGTTAGGAGGCCGGGATCGGATTCGGGCTCTACGCGAAGATAATACGTTCCCGAAGGCACGCTGGGGATAGCCACGGTGTCTCGTCGGCTTCCCTCGGTCCAGGCGCCATCCGAGTCATAACCATAGTAATAGCTGATTTCGCGCCCCACATCGTAAGCCTGTCCTGTGTCCTGGTTGATCAGCGCATAGTTAAGGTAGATCCACTGGTTATCCAGGCTGGTGGATGTTTCGAGCTGAAGATCGGATGTGCGCCCTGTCAAATTGAAAGTGCCGACGATGAATGACGCTTCTCCCGTGCCGTCGCTATTGAATTCGTAGTTTCCCTGATACACCAACTGGTTTTGCGCAAACATGGTGAATCCCATCAGGAGAAAAAAGAAAATCAGCAGGAAAGCAGTAAATGCGATCCAAATGGACGTCACCGCTTTACTGAGCGGATAGGGCTGATTTTCGTACACACCGACTGCCTCGGGCGGTCTGCCGTCAAGGTTGAACGCCTTCCAGACATCGGCGCCCGACATGTACTCGCCCATCGACCACGTAATTTCCTTGCCGGTCTTCTCGCTGGAAATTAAGCGCGGCGGCGAAACATAATCACAGACTTCGACGGATTCGCCCACACGCGCTTGCCACGGAAATTCTCCAAGCACAAAATTCGTACCGGCCTGCGCAGTCTGAAACTGCTTGTAGGTTTCACCTAGGTATTTGAGCACCGGAGGACTCGCGTTCGGATAGAAGGTCGGCAGGGACCGCAGGATGGTCGTATCGTTCCAGTGGCCGTTGTACTCCGTGAGGTAGCGAAAACCTTTATACGGATTGAAAAGCACATATTCGTGCCAGCTGTAACTGACGCCCTCGACGTGGATTGTTCGCCGGTCAAAGCCGATTACGTCATAAGCCGCGCCGCGAATCGTGCCGCGTGTGCCGAGCGGAATGAGTGGAGAATCTTCATACACGGAGGCTGTGAATTTCTGAAGAATTTTGAGGTTAGGATCTTTGGCGTCCAGGATCAAATGGCAATGGCTGCAAACGACAGTAACCGCCTGCCCGAACGATCGGATCACAAGCGCAGCGCCGCAGCTGGGGCAATTCAGCGACTTGACCTGCGGTGTTCCCGGTGGGCTTGGGCCGTCTGGGCTCATGACCATCCTTCGAATTTGCGCAAATTTTTGAAATTCAAATCGTCAAATTCAACGGCTTGCCCGAGATACAGCACAGGAGTTTTCTCGCTGTAATCAAGCGTGGCAAATTTTCCGGTCGTCGACGAAAGATCAACGAAAAGGACGTCATTCTTATCCCAGTATTCGAACGGAAGCTCTCCTTCGACGCCCCGGTAATGCGCTTTGGTGATCGAACTGACTGCATATGTCACCTTTTCCCACGTATATTGCTGACCGATTTTGGCTTGCCCAGTGGCCGGTAATGCCAGGCCAGCAGGCGCGGCAAACGTGATTGCGTAATCGCTCTGCGCGTCGGAGAGCCATGCGCTGCTGTTGTCCATCACGATGTGCCACTCGTTCCAGCTTCCCTGGTCGTAATCGTAGATGATCCGGCCGATGGCCACGAATGCCTGGTGATTATAGACACCTTCCGTGCCAATCTGGATGGGAGAACTGTCCGGTGGGAGATCGGCCACCTTCCCGACTTTTTCCAGATCCAAATCTGTGCGGATCAGAATCGACTTGCAATACTCGCACACTGTCTGCACGCTGCCTGGCCATTGGAAAACAATTTTGGCTCCGCAGTTTGGGCAATTCGCCACAGGTTGGGTCATTCAATTGGACTCTTCGGAGAGATGTGGCTCGGGCCTGCCACCGTTTCAAGGATCGTCTCCTGGTAAGTGCGGCGCACCGTTTGAACGGTAACCGAAGTGGCCCCAAATCCTGCTGTAAGTGCCTTCGCAAAATCCCACGGCTGGCGAGGGACGCAGCAAAATACGTTAAGGCAAAGGGAACTGAACTCGGGAAACGTGTGGCAGGCAATGTGGGATTCAGCCAGGAGACACAGGCCGGTTATGCCGCCTGTCGTGGGAAACTGATGCCACTGCGTCTCGCCGACAGGGCGCAATAACATACCCGCGATCATCCTGTCGAATAACGAGCGGAGGGCTGCGGGACTTCGCAAGGCCTCGGCGTCACACCCGTGAGCGTCAATGACCCATTCGATGCCGTTCATCTGGGACCCTCAATTATTGCTGCGCGTTTCCGCATTCTGGGCAGAATTTGCTGACTTTGGGAATTGGCTTCCCGCAATGGATGCAGAATTTTGTTTCGGTTGCCGCTGTTGCCGCGGGGGCTT
>Ga0210401_10006353_pt1 | contig 12018 bp, 13 predicted proteins | sample IncBWH32MmetaG_FD_150866 | JGI IMG/M metagenome (GOLD analysis project Ga0210401, IMG submission 150866) | Forest soil microbial communities from Barre Woods Harvard Forest LTER site, Petersham, Massachusetts, United States - Inc-BW-H-32-M | ecosystem: Environmental > Terrestrial > Soil >... | reverse complement strand
AATCACCCAGGGCCGCCGTGACCAGTAAATCGGCGAAGCCGCCGTAAAACCCCATTCCTGGAACGACGACGATGCCTGCCTCGCGCGCTGGCATATCGTATTTATCCAGCGTCGCGCGCACACTGGGCTGCTCTGCGGTGACATCGAGGTAGTGGATCCCGCTTCTTAGGGCGCCGGCCGCTACAGCATCGCTGGTTTCGAGAAAAGGACCGGCGCAATTGATGACGGCACGGGCTCCGTCAAGCGCCCGGTCGAGCGCATCCACATCGTCGACTGATGCCCGGCGGCGTGTCACTTCGACGTCGCCAAAATTCGCCGATGTGAGCGCGGCGAGGTTACGGGCAATTGCGATCGGCACGATCCCCCGCCGGAGTAATTCCGTAACGACAAAGCGGCCGGTGTGTCCGGCGGCGCCAAATACTGCGACAGTCGGTTTAGCGTTCGATTGCATAGCTCGCCTCAAGTAAGACTGTTTATTATTAAAACTCGATACTAGAAATGGTCTCCAAAGTGCACGGTTTCGATTAAGACCCCGCGCTGACGAACCGAATTAGACGCGTCAACTGACAACCCTATGTCAGTAGAGCGCTCGATAGATGGTTGCCGATAAAGTCCTAAGACGTAACCTGTTGATTATGGCAATCGTATTTCAGTTAGATAAGGCCGGAACTCCAAGCCCGGAGATAACTTGCGACGGTTGCGGCGGAGTGATCCACGACCACACGCAAGGAGTCGCGATTCTGGATGCTCCCAGTGCCGAGCCGGAAAAAGTTCTAAAACCCATTTTTCTTTGTAAGGGTTGCGAAGAACAGACCGACAAAACCGCAGGAAAACGGCGTAAAGTGCCCATCGACCAGTTCCTAGTCCAGATGCTGAACAGTGTGCAGCTTTTGCCGAACGATCTGGAAGCTGTCGGACGAAGAATGATGCAGGATGCGAAATACTGATCGCGTTCTTCGATCTGCCAAACCCTAAACAGCAAACCGCCGAGCCTGGCGCAACGGAACCAAAAACCCGGGCGCCGCCCGGTAACGTGCTGGATTTACCGACTTTTTTGAGCGCGCTTTCTCCGCCTCGGCCTTTCCGTGGGCTGCCCACTGGCTCCCCGATTGTGGCCCCTAGCTCCTAATTCTGTCCTCCACCCTGGACACCAACGTTTGCAGTGACCGGCGCCCGATTACGAATTCTTAAAAGAATGTCGTTGGAACCGCCCCACGTTCCAACAGCAGTTCCTAGAGTTACCATCTCCGCCACAGACCCGACTTTGTCGGTTACGACTGGTTTCCCATTACGAATTCCAAAGACAATATCTGTTGAACCGCCAAAGATCCCAAGAACGGTTCCTCGAGCCATAGTCTCCTCCAGACACCCGGTTTTGTTTGCTGCGATCGGTCTGCAATTACGAATTCTTAAAAGAGTGTCTTCTGAACCACCCCACGCCCCAACGGGAATTCCTAGAGCCATAATCTCCTCTACAGACCCGATTTTCTGAGGCTGATCCTCTCCCGCGTTGGTAATCGGGGCTCTACTAATCTTTTCACTATTCATACAACTACATCTGCCTCCGTATGGTTAGACAGGGCCGGTGACGTGCCCGTTCAAATAATATATCGTTCTCCGATGTACTTCTGGAGTCTCTTACCTCCTCCTACCGTTTCCTCGCTCAGCGCAGGGTGGCTATTTGCAGAAAAAGAAGGAGTGATTTTTAGAGCAGGGCCGCACACGGCCAACCTCTAAGCGCAAACGGTAAACCGCAAACCCGAACTGCAATTACGGCACTTCGGACAATCGGACTTCTGCTGTGAAACAGATGTGAGTATAGTATTCTGATGAATACCGTGAACGGGGACGATGTCGCCAAGATCATTCACGCCATGGACGAGGAATTCATGCGAAATCTAGCGGCGAGAGATGTCAAGCAACTGACGGCGAATTTCTACGCTGAGGACGCTCAATTCCTGCCAGCTAATCACCCAGCGATTGTCGGACGACTTGCGATCCAACAGGCTTTAGAAGCCCTACTTGCGACCGGACTTCACAAACTCATTTTACGAACCGACAAGATCGAAGTAGCCGGAGATTTCGCTTACGGAACCGGGAAACATCAGATGACCATCAAAACCCCTTCTGGGGCTGAGATCCACGATGAAGGCAAGTATTTGGTGGTCTATCGGCGCCAGCAAGATGGTCAATGGCGGGCCGTTGCCGATATATTTAACAGCGACTTGCCCACGCCACAATCGTAGTCAAGAGGCCGAACGAGAGAGGCAAACGAGATAAAAGCCTACTGCCGCTCAAACAGACAAAATTTCTCACGCAAAGCAGACTTCGCCCCATCTCCCCCTTTAGCTACGTCGGCCAAGGACGCAAAGGCGCAAAGCTTAGGAAATGCATAGTAGTAGGGATGACTCCCGCCAATCGGGTGATTCGGGGAGGTTGCCTGGGGTTCCTCATCCGCGTAAATCTGCGTTCATCAGCGGTTGGGTTTTAGTCTTTTGTTCGTCGATTCGCGGTCTCCTTTTTTGTGTTTTTTTCGCCTTTTCGCGGCTCTTAATGCCTTCGTCTTCCCTTTGCGACTTTGCGTCCTTGGCCGACGTAGCTAAAGGGGGAGATCGGGCGAAGTCTGCTTTGCGTGAGATTTTCTGTCTGCCTTTGCGGCCTTGCTGTGAAAATTCAGTCTTGGTGATCTCCTGTGAAATTTATTTTCCCCAGGAGCCATGCCACGCATGAAACAGTCCGGCAAGGAAGACGCCAGCGAAACCCGAGAACAGTGCGTACCTCGGATGCAAATCCACATGTGCGGCGAACAGGAAGAGAGCGGCAATCAGGAAGCCGAGGCATCCGGCAACGAAATTGATCACCGGTGAAGTGCCAAATACGGTCGGATAGGGTTCCTTAGCGATTCCTTTGGCAAAATGAGGGAACGCGTTACCGCCGAATAATCCGGCAAGAAAACTAAGAATGATTAATTGCGACATAAGGCGAACTCGCCTGAAGCTCGTCCGCAATAGAAAGTAGCAAGTAGCGGATAGCAAATCCTCCGTTGCCGGACGCTGCGCTCAATCGAAACGCTTTCGAAAATTTCCTAGGTCCAATCTGCCACCGCGAACAGCCTAAGGCGAGTTCGCTTGTTGACGGCGTTTCTGACTGATCCTATTGTCCAAACCTGCCGCATCCGTAGCTCAACTGGATAGAGCGTTGGCCTCCGGAGCCAAAGGTTGTGGGTTCGAGCCCCGCCGGATGCACTTAAGTCGTTTAAAATAAAGCGCTTAGCGAGTGCTATAATGAAAACGTAGTAAGGCAGCTGAAGACCAACCGTCAGAGTCTCCCGAGCGGAAAAGGTGCGTCGTTTGCAAAAGAATTGGACAAGGATAAGGTCGTTCGGGTTCTTTGAAGCAGTAGATTCACGGCGGCAACGCCGGAGCAACATATTTGCCTGCTCGATCCGGTCTTTGTTCTGCCCTTTGTGGCGGCGACCATCATCGATTGGTGGTCCCGAGTTAGCGTGAAAAGCAAACCTCTACCGAAAGGGAATCGCATGAAAAAAACCGAATCAAAATCCGTCAGTAAAATCTTCTGTACCTGGATCAAGCCATTGGCTGCGGCCGTTAGGACTTCAGTATGGGCGGTGCTTACCGGATTCTGCGGAGCTAATGTGTTGTCGCCGTGATTCGGCTACCGGCGAAGCACTGACCAATGGCGCGATCACGCCGAAGTCAGCGCGACCGACTTTAATTCGACGGGGACTCAATGCGCTTGAGCTTAGCGAAGGACAGCTCAAAGCAAGCAAAAGCAGCGAAGTACGGACGGTGAGTCTGGCGTGGGCGATAGCACGTTCGACCACGATGAGTCAAAGCTGGATTGCCGATCGTCTTAGTATGCGGAGCGCGGCAAATGTCACCCAGAAGGTGCGTCGATTCGAAAGAGAATTAGGGCGACAGACCGACTCGCGAATCAAATGCTGGATCAAGACGGTGAAGAATTGATTACTGCCCCTTTTTAACAACTTTGGTTGGCTCGGTCCGGAAAGGAAGGATTCGGCGGCCTGGCGCGCATTATGGGAAACAGTGAGGCTGTTGTCCGGAAACACTACGTCGAGATCCTAACGCCGGAAACAGCTGAGGGAAGGTTCGGAATACGCCGCAAAAAGTGACCCCTTCAGCAGCCGGGAAGGCACGCCTATTGGTCCATCGGCGGCGCGCCGCGGTGGGAGCGGATCTGCTCTGAGAGATGGGCAGATTCGAAGCTTGAGTAAACGAATCTCGCAGCGTTATCGATTGCCAACGCATTTACCTTTTTGCAAATGCTTGCTGAAAGGGCTAGGTACGTTATTGGTCCTCCCCGCGTTCCAATGGCAGCAATCCTAGGAGTGATCGGCATGAGCACCTCGATAGACCAGGGCGGAATACCCAATTCAAGATCAAGTTCACGACAGAGGGTCACGTCTAAACATTCAACATTTTGCCTATGCTCAAGTGGTTGAATCGGCGGCCGCTGGGGGTTGCTCCTCAGGCTGCAAGCGTCATGAGCAAACCGCTCGGGAGCCGTCTGCAAAGCGACTGTAGGGTGCGAAAGAAAAAAAGAGTCGTGCGGATAATGTTGAAAGTTTACACGTGGCCCAGCTCGCCTGTCTGACTCTGTCTGGTCACCGTGCCTCTTCTTACGGACCTGGTCCTTGGCGCTTTGTGACCCCTGCAGCCACGAATACAGTGTCGAATCTCTCACAGCAATTCGCTGGGTGCTGCTGTCTTCCTTATCCGCTTGCATTCCCCGACAAAATCTTTCGGCATAAGTCTTCGTGATACCTCACGCTCTCAGCCTGGCAGTCATCTTCATAGCTGAGCTTCTTCGATTCCTTGTCGAAAGAGACCAGATCATCGTTTTCGAAGACGGTCACGCTGGACTCCAACGTCATCGCTTTTCCGTCGATCGATGTTCCCGCTACCAAACAGCAAACAGCGATTGCCTTCTTAGGCGTGGACTCAGTAATATCATGCAGATCTCTTTTACTAAGCAATTGCTGTTGATTCACAGAAGGTGTGGACACCGATTTTGGAGATCACAAGCACAATTACTATCGCGGCTCCGCTAATCGCTTCCGGTAATCGTAACGTCGATAACACAACGGGCAGTAAGGTAGCTATAAACGCCTCCGTGTTCGATTCTATCTTCTGAAGTTCTTTTCGATAAATACCATTCTTGCCGCATACAGCTTCGCCAACCTGGTTCCGAACGCTTTCGTAAAAGGTCACGCCCTTAAGAGTATAGTCCGGTAGTAAATCCTCAATTCTGTCCGGCTTCGTTATTGTTATCCCCAGTAGAAAAAGCATATCCATCTGGGTTCGACCGTCAGCTTCTCGAACGCAACCGGCCTCTTTGGGATAATGGCGACCGAGAGTAATCTGCCGCTGAAGAAATTGGGACCAAACCGGATCGAATTTTTCAAAGACCGGCATCAACCGCTCCAGATCTTCGCGGGACATTTTGCAATCGCTGAGGTCCATAACTCACTTACGGTTTGACAATGGGCTCGACCGACAACCTAAATGCGAGCTGGGACGATTACCAGAGCCCAGAACTTTAAAGTTCACGAGAGAGGGTCACGCCCTAAACATTCAACATTTGTCCTATGCTCAAGTGGTTGCATCGGCGACCGCTGGGGGTTGCTTCTCAGGCCGGAAGCGTCACGAGCAAACGGTTCGGGAGCCGTCTGCAAAGCGACTGTAGAGGTGAGAAAGAAAAGGAGAGTCGTGCGGATAATGTTGAAAGTTTTAGGCGTGGCCCTAGTTCGCTCTGCCAAGGCAAATGAAACCGGCGGCTGCCCAGAGAACAGCCGCCGGCTAGGAGCTTAACTAGGGGGGTAGCTCGACACCCGTTTACTTTTTGGTCATAAAAGAGCTCTCAACTTCGTTGGCACCGCCCGAGTTTACGGCCTCGACAGCGACACCGTACGTCGAATCGGTCGTCAGGCCGGTCACCGTGACTTTGTCGGACTTTGTCACTGCGATTTGCTCAATCGCGGTAGGTAAGAAGCTGCCGTTGGATGGTTCCAGAAAGTCCACCAATACCACATAACCGGTTGCTCCGGGTGATTTCGTCCAGCTGATTTTTGCCGACGTTGTTGCAGGGGTCACCTTAAGGTTAGTCGGCGCAGCAGGCGCATCTGATCCCGTACCTGATACCAGCGCTATTTCATAGGCAAATGGTCCTAACACTGTCCCTAAGCCGGTGCAGTTATTATAACCAACTCCCGCATTGAACCCAGCAGTTCCAAACAAGTCGAGGTTGCCGTTGGAGCCGTCCTCGACGGGATTCAAATGCCCTGCGGGTGCTAGATTAGCGGCGGTGTACAGGGCGGGGTTAAAAAAGCCGACTCCCGGAGTAGTGGTACCGGTAAGAAACTGCATAGTGGAGTTCACGATACTGAGGTAACCACCCCAGATCGGTGCAGAAAGACTAGTCCCTCCGATTTGGAGCCAGCCACCATCGGATTTAACAAAGATCCCGAATCCGGTTAAGGGGTCACCGAGTGCGCCAACATCCGGCACATTCCGCATCGTAGCGGATCCGCCATTGGCTGTCACTACCACCGGGGTTTGGTAAGGGGGAATAGAGTTAAAAGAACTAACCCCACCACCGGTCGCGCCGTCGCCGATTCCCAGATCGTTCCAGACTTCTTCTCCGAGATATGCTTCTTTCTGAGCGGTAAACAAAGTCGTACCGCCAACCGAGGTTATCAGCGGCTGCGAGCCCGGATCGGGCGCGTTCAGTGTCGCGGGAAAAGTACGAGTTCCGGTTCGGCCATAGGCACCGTCGTCTCCCGCGCTCACCACTACCGTGACCCCTGCACTTACGCATTCCATTAACGCATCGCCTTCATTTGCTATCGCGGTGGCGCCTTGCGTTTTTTCATCTGTCCCGTAAGAAACACTTAGAGTCTGGGCAGCACTCGAGGCGACCGCATCAAAGGTATCGACCAATCCCACACTGAACGGAACCGTGTCGGGGTCAGCGTCGAAAACCAGGATCTCTTTCATGGACGGATTCATCCCGATGATGGTGTCAATATCCAGATCCACCTCGTCTATTGTTCCTTTAGGTCCTAGGAACGGCTTTGTACTGGTGCCGTCCACCGGCTCAACTTTAATCGGTACCTCAGGCAGCTTGAAGCGTTTTAGGAATGTACTAACATCGCTTTGTTCAATCCCGCCTTGTTCGAAGACAGCGACAGTTTGCGGGACCAATCCTCCAAAATCCGGGATCCGATACGCGGTTTTTAAATCGTCAGGAGCGTAAGTGCCGTTCACTCCGGTTCCACCGGCGGTATCAGTTCGAGCGGCCGAATCTTCTCCCAAGACCTTGCCGATCTTGGATAACTTTGCGATCCGCACGCTTTCGGTTAATCCAACTACTCCCCGGAGCTTGGAGACGATTTCGCTCGGGATAGTCGGTTCAACGCTGGCAGAATAAAACTGTTCACCCTTTGGTGACTGATAATTGCTGAGCTGGGTTTTAAACAGTTTTTGCAACTGCGCTACCGAACCGCTCACGGTCAAACTGGTTCGAGCGGACGCTTCATGCTGGATCGAGAGCCCATTGGCGGTCGCCCAGGCTTTTAGCGCCGCAAAATCGTCAGCATTCGCGCCAAACCGGGCAGCGAATTCCTGGACGGTAATGAAGTGGTGAAACAGCGGGTCCTTTGGGGTAGAGACGTGTTGTACAAACTCACGCGCACCCTGGGTGTCAGACAAAGGCAACGAGAGTTGTATGACGATCTCCTGGTTCGGATCCATGTTCGAAAGGAGAGTCGATTTCGCAACCATCGGCGAAAGGGCGACGGTTGCATTCGATTGCGCCAAGCCTGCGTAGGGCGCAAGCCAGAGCGAGGCTGCAGCCCAAAACATGGCGAGAGTCACTGGACGCCAGTTGATGGCGACGCCGAAGAAACAGGATTTCCGGCCAGAAGGATTAAGTAAGCCTTTCATATAATGAACCTAACGACGCCACTATTGATCGCTGCCTTGAGTTAAGTCGGCAGCAATGGGAGTTAGTGTTCCGAACAAACCGTTCTGGCCGCCGGGACCGGCGGTGAAAAATAGCGCATTATCAGGCTGATTTGCAGGATCTGACTTCACCTCTCCATCTCCAAACGCCAAGCCCCAAAGTCCGCTAATGGTGATGACTTTGTCGTTCTGATCATTCAACGTTCCGTCGAATTTGCCGGTGACGGCATCGAAAGCGAGGATCTCTCCGCTGCCAAATTGCCCGACGATAACCTTATGACTGAACGTTCCGAAATCACTTGGTGCAAGCGTTAGTCCCCACGGCGCGTTGAACCAATCGCCATGCTCCAATTGCATCAAAAAGTGACCGTCCGGAGAAAACACGTCTACGTAACCAAGACCTGAACCGAACTCGACAAAGGTCTTTGCCTTATCCCGTTTCCCGTAAGAGACGTAGAGATTATTACCGATGTTCTGCACATTAAAGGGAACGAACCCCGACGGAACGTGATTGTCTTTGAATGCGCCTTGATCGACACTCACCACAGCGAAATTAGTATCGTAAACGGTGATTTCACCTTTCTCCAAGTCTGCGACATAGAGAAACCGTTTTGATCCGATCTGCGCAATGGTGGCGCCCGTCAGCACTGACTTGGCAGATCCGGCAACTTTCTGAATCGCGTTATTGAGATTCACACCGGGGTTCCACGCCGAGATCGTGCCGTCCAGCGACGCGAAGATGAAATCCGCCGGCATACCGGTCGCTACATCAAAATCACTACTCGCATTGAACACGATTCCGGTAGGGCTGCCGATTGTCGTGTTCGCCGTGTGGGGGATGGTGACGGTCAACGACTGTTTTGTTCCCGCTCCATTGTAGAGCGTCGAAACGCCTGCCGCGTTATCCGAGACCCACCAGGGTGCGCCCGTGCCTCTGGCGATTCCCCAGGGATTCTTGAGGTTTACGTCGGGAGGATTAGTTCCTTCCATCAAGGTATTTGAGAGCAAATCGGTCTGCTGATATTGCTGAGCGTTTAATACCGCCGGCGACAATAAGACAAACGTCGAGACGATTTTGATCGCTCGACGCCAAGAAGAATGAGGGTTCACTTGATTTTCCATTGGAAAGCTGAAACTCCGCTTGGATTCCAGGAAGTCTTTTCGACTTCTTGCTGGATAGGACTACAGGAGCTTGAATTTATTCCTCATAATGTGAGCAGGGCTATCGCTACCGCGAAGACGCATTCACCTAACGAGGCAAACGTTGCAGATCGCGAGACTACGTAAGGAAAACATTGCAGATCGCCAGACTTAGCGATCCGGGAACAATGCGGACTGCGTCGCAATACATTGCCCGCTGGCACGGCCTTCATCTACCTTTACCAGGAAGTGAGAAGACAGGGCAAGACTGTCAAGAATTGATGACTGACCCATGACTGACCCCTTTCCCACCGGATACTACTTATTTTTCAGTTATAAGTTAAGTGGCTGAAAATCAAACAGCCAATTTATCACAAGCTTGCTGTTATTGTTCGGCTGTTAGTGAAACCCTCAGACTGTTTGTAGCCCACAAAGCTACGCACGTTAATGCGCCTTCTATTCCGTTTAGCTGTATTGCGGCCTCAAAGAAAGATATTGTAACCGATTACAGACTTTTGTTAGACAAAACCGCTGTTGAATCGAATGGGATGGTTTTGCGCACGCCCGGAGCGACCCTGTCGAACTGCATTTTGCAACACCCAGTCCACTTATGGGCGTATACGTCATTAAAGACAATCAACAGACGGGTCCCTTCAAAGATTCCGACGTTCACAGGGCCTCGCTCATGATCGCTCTGCGTCAGTAGCGGAACGTAGCCGCGTGCTTGCGAGCGAAGTCGGCCAGGGTTTTAGGCTTTCGGCCGATGATGCCGGGCAGATTGTCGAAGATCTCGTCCGGCTTCACGGCGGTGCCGGCCGTTAGATCGACGTAGCTGTCGTGCACGCACTTCATGTAGGCAGGTTCGGCTCCAGCGGCCAGGACATCGCGATAAAATTCCTCCGGCGATCGGGCCTCGTACCGGAAAGGCTGCCCGATGACCTCGGTGAAAATCCTGGCGACATCGTCGAAAGTCGCGGCCTCATACCCGAGGCGGTAGGTTTGACCACTATGCGTTTCTGAATCTGCGAGGCACTCTGCGGCCACCGCTGAGATGTCTTCAATATCCACCCAACTCCAGCGCGACTTACCGATGTAGTAATGAATCACGCCGTTCACGACAAAACTAGCGCCGCCGTAACCGAGTAGGTTTTGCATGAAGATTTCCGGGCGCAGGTGCGTGAAGGAGAAGCCGCACCACTCGACATAGCGCTCGATGAACTGGTGCCAGGCATAATGGGCGACGCGCGTATCATTGTCCCCGCAGGCACCCAGATGCACGATGTGCTTTACACCAGCCTTCTTCGCGATGTTCAGGAAATCCTTGCTTTGGCGCATCATGTCGATGGTGTAGCCGGTGGCCAGCAACGCGCGGTCAATGCCTTGAACAGCGCTGGCAATCGACTCCGGCTTATCGAGATCGAGGTAGACCACAGGCACGCCAAGACGTTTCGCCTTTTCGGGCGACCGCGCGGCGGCAATGACTTCGACGTCGGGGTTGTTTTTTAGAATCTCAACGACGCCTTGGCCAACTTGGCCAGTTGCGCCGAGAATGAGGATTTTGGGTTTGCTGTTGGGCATCTTAACGTTTCGTGGTTGACGTGTTGTTTTCGGGAATGGGGATTATGGGTCACGCATGTCGGGTGCATCAGCTTCAAGCCACACATTTGCTCGAACAACGATATCGAAGGTCAATGCCCTGGGAACATCTCCGTGCCGGCAAGCTCCGTTACCGACTGACCCATGACACCGGCACCGACTGTCAGAGATCCCCTTCCCCACCTCCGTGTTCTCTGTGTCTCTGTGGTGAATTCCTAAACCGACACAGGGGCAATGACCTGGCGCATCACCCAGAGATTGGTCGGGATCACCTGGATGATCCAATCCAGAACGGGGGCGAATACCGGCAGGGTCGGGTGACCGATGTGAGATGGTAACACCAACAAATTCGCCTGGCTCGACTGGATGTATTCACAGGCGGTAAAGCCCGTGTTACCGCGCATCGAATGGGTGTCCAGGCTCACCTGCGACGCCGGTCGATCACTCGTCCACTCGGTTAAAACATCTTCAACCGAGGGCGGTTCGTGTCCGAGCGCTTTTTCTTTGGCCTCTGTGAAAGTGCTTTGCACGTGGAGTAGGATCACTTCTTGCGCCCCTATTTTCTCAGCGAACTCGGTACTCCGAAGAAAAGTCTCCCGGCTGAACGGACTGAAATCCGGGATCGCAACATAAATCTGGGCTGGTGGTACGGCGCGTTCTTCCGGCTCCACAAAGAGGAGTAAATCGCACGGCGCCTGCACCAGCAATTTGCGGGCGACGTCACCGGTAAAATTCCGGTGTAAACTCTCCCGTTCGAGCGCACCGGCAATCAGCAGATCGATCTGACTTTCGCTTTGTACCCGTAAAATTGCTTCGGACGGTTCACCGTGTTCGAAATGGATTGGTGACCCAGGAGGCAAGTCCAACACTTCCAGCGCGGCTTTGAACCGGGACAACTTCTCGGGTTTTTCTTCCGCCGCATGAATGAGATGCAGCGGACTATCGAATAAGCGGCTGATCCGGGCTGCTTCAGCTAAAACAGCCAGAAAACGCGGTGAAAAAGTGGTGGCAACTCCGATCCGTCGGTACACAACCCGGCAGAATACTTTACTTCGTCCAGGGCAACAACTGCGGAGAGTCGGTAGGGCGAAAAACTCGGTGCGCCCGTGATAGGTTTCTCTCTTTGATTAGACCGCGCCGGTTTTGAGCCGTGCTTTTCGGTCGGGATGGCCATTTCGGCTTCGATTATCTCTCGACTCGAAATCCTTGATCGAATGAAACGGCTCTTTTGGATGTACGCGACATGCGCTTTAAGGCCTAGAACGCGCGGCACATGGGG
>Ga0210401_10006352_pt1 | contig 12019 bp, 9 predicted proteins | sample IncBWH32MmetaG_FD_150866 | JGI IMG/M metagenome (GOLD analysis project Ga0210401, IMG submission 150866) | Forest soil microbial communities from Barre Woods Harvard Forest LTER site, Petersham, Massachusetts, United States - Inc-BW-H-32-M | ecosystem: Environmental > Terrestrial > Soil >... | reverse complement strand
CAGGCCCGGAGCAAGTTTGTACGGAGCGTACTGCACGAAGCACGACATGACATGTTTTCCCGGAGGCGCGACCGAGGGATCGGTGAGCGAGGGGATGACCATGTCGATGTAGGGACGGCGCGAGAAGTGTCCGTACTTGGCGTCGTCGTAGGCGCGCTCCATGTATTCGACCGCGGGTGAGATCGACATCGCGCCGCGCAGATGCGCGCCTTCGCCGGGCATGCACTTGAAGTCCGGCAGGCCGTCGAGCGCGAGGTTCACCTTGCCGGAGGAGCCACGGTACTTGTAGCGGCGTACTTCTTCAAGAAATTCGTCGGCGATGTTGCCGGGCTCGATGAAGTCGATGAACGTGTGCTTGGGGTCTACGCTCGAGGAAACGATGTCGGCGTGAATCTCGTCTCCGTTGGCGAGGACAACACCTTGCGCTCTGCCTTCCTTGACGATGATCTTTGCCGTGGGAGCCTGGGTGCGAATCTCGACACCGGCTTCGCGCGCCGCATCGGCGATGGCATTCGAGATTGCGCCGGTTCCGCCACGCGCGAATCCCCAGGCACGGAACGCGCCGTCGATTTCTCCCATGTAGTGATGGAGCAGGACGTAGGCGGTTCCGGGCGAGCGCACGCCGAGGAAGGTGCCGATGATCCCCGAAGCTGACATGGTGGCCTTGAGCACGTCGGTCTCGAACCACTGGTCGAGAAAGTCGACCGCGCTCATGGTCATCAGCTGCACCTGGTTGTACTTGTCACCGCTGGGGAGGTCCTGGAAGCGGCGACCGATGAAGAGCAGCTTCATCAGTTCACGCGGGTTCAGCGTGGCCGGATCGGGCGGAACCATGCCAAGGATGGGTTTCACGAACCGGCACATCGCCTGCATGGCCTTGCCGAATTCGTCGTAAGCTTCCGCGTCGGACTTGGAGTGGCGCGCGATTTCGCGATGCGTCTTGCCGTGGTCGTTTACGCGCCAGAGGTAATCGCCACTGGGCATGGGCGTGAAAGTGCCGTCGAGCGGAAGGATTTCGAGTCCATGCCGAGGCAAGTCGAGGTAGCGGATGATTTCCGGCCGCAGCAGCGAGACCACGTAGGAGCAGACGGAAAACTTGAAACCAGGGAAGACTTCTTCGGTGACGGCGGCGCCGCCGAGCACGTGGCGCCGCTCCAGCACGAGAACTTTCTTGCCGGCCTTGGCGAGGTAAGCGGCGTTGACGAGGCCGTTGTGGCCTCCGCCGATCACGATTGCGTCGTATTTATGAGCCATGAGCTTCGAGCCTCGAGCATCGAGCGTGCGAATCAGAGTGTGCGAATTACAAAGACAGAAAGCAAGCGGACGTAAGGCGAGGTGCGCGGATCAGAGGCCGCTGAGGCGAACGGACCAGGCTATGAGGGTGCGGCGCATGAGCAAAGCGAAGCTATTGTAGACTATCGCGCCACTTTGCTCGAGAGTCTTGCAAAAATACCCTTCGGATCGATTTCTCGCGCGTGTCGAAAGTGATCCTGGGCCTTCTCGGGGATGTTGAGCGCCTCATATGCCTGTCCTGCATGGTAATGGATTTGAGAAAGAATCGGCTTCGTCCTCGTGCCGCAGAGCTGGAAAGCCTCCGTGACCAGCTTATCGACTTCACCAACATTACCCGAGTTCGCCGCCACAGCCCACGCGAGCACGGCCAGATCTTCACCTAACCTTGTGTCGAGGGCTTCTTTCGGCATTCCGCTTGCACAACGATCAATCTCCACTGCTTGACCGGCACAGTCCACCGCTTCTTTAAGCTCTCGACCTTGGCGTAGCCACGCTTCAGCGATTCCCTTTTGATTTGATCCGCGATCGGGCCAGGCTGTGCCCGCGGTCTCGTAAAACGCGATCGCCTCCGTATATCGTTCTTGATCCATCAGCACTGATGCGAGCATATCGTAGACAAGAGCTTTTTCGCGAGAGTTATCGTGAAGGGGCAAGGCTTCTCGAAGGCTCGCTTCCGCTTCGTCAAGCTTTCCTGCGTGATGCAGCATTTCGCCGCGAATGCAGCAGTATTCGGCCGTCTTCTTCGCCCTGTCTTTCAATCTCTCGGCTTTCTCGAGGGCTGTCTCATAGTCTCCCGCCCGATAAGCGGCCATCACAGCTTCCATAGCATTCGAGGTGCGCACGGCTCGGATCAAGGCCACAACGCCTTTCTGGCCCCCAAAGAGGAAATACACCAGCAGCAAGAGCCCTAGCCAAACCAGCAAATTCCCATGCATATTGGAGTCTTCGTTCGCGACAATGTATTGTATCGCTAGCGTCTTAATTGCAAAATCCCACGAGGCCATACCTTGCCCATCGGAACTGCCTTTCATGAGCGCACCTTTCCTCTTTGTCACAGCCTGAATTACCGGGAGTGGTCGGGGTATTACACGGTCAGCGTGTACGAAGTGCATCACGAGCACGAGTACAACGCCATCCGCAATGCGTGCGCGATGATCGATATCACGCCGCTCTACAAGTACCTGGTCACCGGGAAAGACGCGACCAAGCTGGTGAATCGCGTGATCACCCGCGACATCAACAAGGTCAAGGTCGGGCAGGTGATTTATTGCTGCTGGTGCGATGAAGACGGCAAGGTGATCGACGATGGGACGATTTCGCGGCTCGGCGAGAACGTGTATCGCTGGACGGCGGCCGATCCGAGCCTGCGCTGGTTCAAGCAGAACGGCCTAAACATGGACGTGCAGATAGAAGATATCTCGGAGAAAACGGCCGCGTTGGCGCTGCAGGGGCCGACTTCGGGACAACTGCTGAAGGTAGCGGCCGAGGCCGACATCGCGAACCTGAAGTATTTTCGCGTGACGCAAGGCAAGATCAACGGCGTGCCCGTGGACATTTCGCGCACTGGGTACACGGGCGATCTCGGATACGAGATCTGGGTGCCGTGGCAGGATGCGGTGAAGGTGTGGGACGCATTGATGGCCAAGGGCAAGCAGTTCGACATCCATGCAGCCGGAATGCTGGCGCTGGATGTGGCGCGGGTGGAAGCGGGGTTGCTGCTGATCGAGGTCGACTACACGAGTTCAAAAAAGGCGCTGATTCCGTCGCAGAAGTATTCGCCGTATGAGTTGGGATTCGGGAAGATGGTGCATCTCGACAAGGAGAATTTCGTCGGGAAGACAGCGATGCAGCGCGATGAGAAGAATGGCGTGCCTCGGCAGTTGGTGGGGCTGGAAGTGGATTGGGTGGAAGTGGAGGAGCAGCACGACAAGTTTGGACTGACGCCCGCTGCTCCGGCGCAGGCTTCGCGGGTGCCGGTTCCCGTGTATGCGGGCAACAAACACATTGGCAAGGCGACTACGACTACCTTCTCTCCACTGCTGAAGAAGTTGATCGCGCTGGCGAGCGTGGAGACCGCGTACTCGAAGCCCGGGACGAAGCTGCAGATGGAATTGACGATCGAGGCGCGACGATTGAAAACAACTGCCACGGTGGTCAAGCTGCCCTTTTTCAATCCTCCGCGGAAGACGGCCGTGCCGGTTTAAAGCCGGTTCGAATCACGAATGTTGGCCGTTTCCGTTTTGCTGTCGCCCGCTGAAGCGGGCTCGCTTCTTCTTGTCGCTTGCACCCAGCGCTTACGCGCTGGGCTAATACCTGCCGGCGCTCCGCGCCTGGGACCTGCGAAGTCAGTCGTCCGGATTTTTTTCTGCGTTGAGCGAATTTTTCCCGGGATTGATCGAATGAAGAAGCGCGGGCTTCCTGCAGCAAAAACGGCACACTCGACTCTACAGCGAAACGGCACACTCGGCTCTACAGCAAAACGGCACGCTCGACTCTACAGCGAAAAGGGCACACTCGACGGTGTGCCCTCTCTCCCGAGCATTGATTCAGCCCCAGCGAATGCTTTCTCAGCGCGCGCTCGCCATGATCGCTACTTTCTCCGAACGCAGACGAGCGGCCAGCTCATTTTCGACCGCGCTCTTGGGAAGTTGGCGTCCCCGGCTCTCGCCCTGGACCCAAACTTCGTACAAGAAGCAATGTTCACGTCCATAACAGTGAAAGACGAGTTTAGTGCGGTCTGCCGGGTTCAATGACTCGACCGCATGCGGCGACATCGCATTGATGGTTTTATTGTCATCGCCTTTGAGCACGAGAATTCCAGACGTCCCGACGGGCGAGATGGTATAGGCACCCGCAGGGAGTACGGTCTTGTTCATGGTGAAGCTGAACGGTACATTGCTCTGAATTTTCTGTTGTGCGAATGCCGATCCGGCCACCAACAGCAGGCTCAGCACGCCGACGAAAGTAAGAGCTTGCTTTTTCATAGTTCCTCCTTTTGTGATGACGGCCGAAGCCCAAGCAGGACCGACCTTCTTCAACACCTGACATTTTGCGTCTGTGTATTGCCGTCTCCACACCCCGTTTCGGTGTTGATCACCGAATGCACAAGGAATAAGCAACCCTCGTGCCAACCATGGGCGGTGATCGTCTCGTGACGGGCACGGATCAGCAAGTTGCTGAAGGGAGAGTAGGTTGCCGCCAGCAAGAATGGAGTCAGGCAAATTCTGTAACGATTTCCGATCCAGGTTCACTAACCAAACAGTTAGTCGATGCTCACGATTTGGTTAGAGCTGACAATCGGAGGTTGCGGTGCAGACCTGGATACGACCTCACCTAAACGGTGACGAGTCCGCCGGATATATTCCGTGGGACACTTCTGAAACTTGGGAAAGCGATCCTGCGGACGGAATTGTGGGTTCAAGCGCGGCAATCCGCGAACTTCTGGAACTGGTGCAACGGGTCGGACCGACGACATCGACGGTACTCATCCATGGAGAGACCGGCACCGGTAAGGAACTGGTAGCACGCGCGATCCACCGCCACGGTTCGCGCGCGGCGCGGCCGTTCGTGGCCATCAATTGCGCGGCGATTACCGAGTCTCTGCTGGAAAGCGAACTGTTTGGTCATGCCAAAGGTGCGTTCACCGGAGCCACTGCGCAGAAGAAGGGAAAGATCGAGTGTGCCGAAGGAGGCACATTATTTCTCGATGAAATCAGCGAACTGGCGCCGGGGATGCAAGCCAAGCTGTTGCGGGTATTGCAGGAGCGTGAAATCGAGCCGGTCGGAGGGACGCACTCAATCAAGGTAGACGTGCGCATTCTGGCAGCTACGAACCGTGATCTCGAGGACGAAGTGCGCGCTGGACGCTTCCGCGAAGATTTGTATTTTCGCCTGAACGTGCTCAGCATTGCGACTCCTCCGTTGCGGGACAGACGGGAAGACTTGCCGGTGCTGGCGAAGAGCTTTGTCCTGAAGGTGAGCAAGAAGTACAACGTCCCGCCAAAAGCGTTGTCCGCACAGGCGCAAGCTTTGCTGATGGTGTACGACTGGCCGGGCAATGTGCGCGAGCTGGAAAATGCCATGGAGCGAGCGGTCGTGCTGGGGGACGCGGATGAGATCCTGCCCGAAGATCTGCCGCGATGCATTTGTGAAGGCGCCGCAATCACGTCTGAGACGGGATATCATGGCGCGATAAAACACAGCAAAAGACAGCTCATCGCCCGGGCGCTGGGCCAGGCGAACGGACATTACATTGAGGCTGCAAGGATTCTTGGGCTGCATCCGAATTCATTATTGCGGCTCATCCGAAACCTGGGGTTGAAAACAGCGACAAGGGAACTGCCGGCGGGCTGAAAACGTGAGGATCACTCCTGCGAGCCGGTTTTGCGGCAGGCAAAGTAGCGCCGGCTTCTTGCCGGCATCTGCTGTTGCGCGAAAGCGCAGGGCGGGCCGTCCGAAAGCCGGCGAGACGCCGGCGCTACCTGGCGAGGAAGTCTCGTATCCTGGGCCGGTAGAAGATTGCCACGCCGACCAGCACCAGCAATCCGCACAATCCCACAACCTTGATCACCGCGAGTAGTTTGTTGGGCTCGTCGGGTGGCGGCAGCAGAGAGATGGCGATGGTGATGGACGTCGTGACGAAGCCAACGATCGCGACCAGCCGGGCGACAGGCTTGCCACCGGGGACGCGAATCACGTCCGGACCCGCGGGCTCGGATTGCAGCTTGAACATCGCGGCAAATAGATACAAGTAGGGAATGAAATACGTAATCACCGCCATGCTCACGAGCACATCGTAGGCGCCCTTCACGCTCGTGCCTGCCTGTCCCAGAAAAACGAATACAGCTCCCAGAGCGGCCTGAACCACGAGAGCGACCCAGGGTGTTCGCCAGCGCGGATGAAGCGTGCCGAAAACCGGAGGCAGAAAGCGATCGATGCCGGCAACAAAAGGCAAGCGCGCGACCGCGGCCAGGTAAGCGCCCGCGGCTCCCAGATTGCTCAGCGCGATCAGGAAGGCGGCGAAGGGAATTACTCCCTCCCAGCCAATGCGGCCGGCGGTCCTGGTGATGGCCTGCATCAAGCCTTGCAGAGTACTGACCTCGGATGCGGGCAGGGCGAGCATCACGGATACTGTGCCAGCGATGTAGCAGAAGGTTACGGTCAGTCCTGCAATGAAAAGCGCAAAGGGTATCGTACGGCGGGCGTTCTTGATTTCCTCACCCATGAAGGAGGCGGTTTCGCAGCCGCCGAAGGCAAAGGTCAGAACGGACCAGAAGATGATGTCGTTGAGGTGAGTCTTAGGGATGAAGGCGTGTGGGGTGAAGGCTGTCGCTGAACCGAAACGATGCCACGCGATGATGCCCATCCCGATCACGATCATCACTGGAATCCACATGGCGAGCGCTCCGAGGTTGTGCAGCCATTTGCCGACGTCGAGGCCTATGACGTTCAGCCAGGTGACAGCGCCGAGCGCGATGAGAGAGAACACGATGTAAAAGGTGGGGTTGTTGGATAGATGTCCCCAAGCGCCGCTACGGATGAAAAGAGCGTTGCTGGCTGCAAAGTAGAGGATTGCCGGGAAGTAGGGAAGGTTGCTGGTCCAGTAGGTCCAGGCGGAGATGAAGCCGGAGAAATCTCCGAAAGCGCGTTTGCTCCAGACGTAGAGTCCACCTTCACTGGGATAGCGCGAGGAGAGTTCCAGCACCGACAGCGCAAGCGGCGTGTAGAAAGCGAGCCAGGCGCCGATCCAGATCAGGATCGAACTGGGACCAGCGGCGGCAGCGGTGGCGATCCAGCGCAGGCTGATGCCGGTAACAACGTAGAACAGGATGAGGTCGCGGAACCCCATCGCTTTCTTGGGCCGATGCGGATCTTCGGCCTCGGCTATCGAGATGCCCGAGCCGAGAAGGCTTACAGTTTCCGGTGAACCGGGTATGGCTGAGTCGGGCAAGAAAATGTCTCGACGTCAGACTGGAGTACGCTCGGGGGGCTGAGAACAAATACCATCGCGAGACGGCGAGAGCAAGCCGAAACTGCTTGGACTGCCAGAGTGAGGTGAACGCAGCAATACGGGAACTGGATCAGAATTCAGCGGAGGATGTGGGCGTCGGATTGAGAATCTGGGCGGCGTCCTGCACCTCACGCATTTTGCGGACGAGAGTTTCGGTGGAGAAGGGCTTGTTGAGGAGGATGGCATCTTTGCCAAGGTTGGCGTTTTCAAGGACCGCGGCCTCGGTGTATCCCGACATGAAGATCACCGAAAATCCAGTACGTTTCCTGCGCAGCTTTTCGACCAATTCCGGGCCACCCATGCGCGGCATCACGATGTCGGTGACGACGACATCGATGGGGCCGTCGTGGTGATCGGCGACAACCAGCGCTTCCAGGCCGTTTCCGGCTTGCAGAATCTGGTAGCCGAGCCTCTTGAGGGCTTCGGCGGCGAGCGCACGCAGGGGCGCTTCATCCTCAACCAGAAGCACCGTCCCCTGTCCAGTTACCAGTTCAGAGGAGTGCTGGGTTTGCGGCGATAAGGCCGGTTTGTCAAGTGCTGGCAGATAGATTTTGAATGCCGTTCCCACGCCCACCTCGCTGTAGACGGTGATGTGCCCGCGACTCTGCTTCACGATACCGTAAACCGTAGCTAGCCCCAGGCCCGTGCCCTTGCCGGGCTCCTTGGTGCTGAAAAAGGGCTCGAAGATTTGGGTGAGAGTTTCACTGTTCATCCCACAGCCGGTGTCTGTGACGGCGAGAAGCACATAGGGACCTGGGGCGACTTCGTTGTGAGTCGCAGCATAGGTCTCATCGAGGTTGCAGGCGTGGGTTTCGATGATCACCTTTCCACGGCCAGGCAGCGCATCGCGAGCATTAACGGCCAGATTCATGATGACCTGCTCGAGCTGTCCAGGATCTGCTTTCACGCGCCCGATATCCTCCGGAAGACTCGTCAGCAGTTCGATATTTTCGCCCAGGAGCAGGCGGAGCATCTTCAGCATGCCTCGCACGGTGTGGTTCAGATCGAGCACCTGGGGTTCGAGGACTTGCTTGCGGCTGAAGGCGAGCAATTGCTGGGTCAGCCCGGTGGCACGATCGCCGGCGCGCTTGATTTCTTCGAGGTGAGAGCGTGTTTCGGGCGCCGCGGTCTCGAGCAGAAGGTCGCTGTAGCCTTTGATAATCATCACGAGATTATTAAAGTCATGAGCGATCCCGCCGGCGAGTCGTCCTACGGCCTCCAGGCGAGCCGAGCGGAGCATACCTTCGCGCGACAGGCGCAAGCTTTTCCGCATTTCTTCGAAGGCCCGCGTCAATTCAGCGACCTCGTCCTTGCCCTGCACGTGGATGGGGAACTCGAAATCGCCTTTTTCCATCTGCCGGCTGGCCTGAACCAGGTTTTCGAGCGGCCGCGTGATCTGGCGCGAGAGGACAAAGCCCACGAGAGCTCCCGACAGCACGGCAATCGCGCCCAGACCAAGCAGCATGTGGTTCAACAGGCTCAGGAAAGTGGCTGCCTGATCGTAGGATTTCAGACAGTACAGGCGGATCGGGTGGTCGCCCGAGAGCTCAATAAAGCTGCCGAGGTAGCGCTCGCCGCCGATATCGATTTCCTGGATGGAACGCGGTACGTGGGAAGAATTCGACAGCCAGGTTTGAAACTCGCCCCACAACGAAGGGTCGAGGGAGCTCAGGAGCACACGGCCGTCTCGCTCAAAGGCGATTGGGCTGTCTGCGAGAGCATCGGTTCCGGCGATGGATTGGGGCGTGACTTCCCACCCAAGCGCAACCACGCCCAATGCATGGAGCTCCGATCCGGCTCCAGCATTTACCTGCGCAAAACTCAAATCGTAGAGATGTCCATTGATGAACCACCAATCATGCTTCCCGGCGGAGTGAAACAACAAGAGCCTCTCGCTGGAAGCCGCGACCTTCTGGGACTTTGAATGGAGTGCCATCAATGTGCCGGACAGGTCCGCGAGGATCAGCACATCGGCGCCGCTGGTTTCGAGGAACGACTTGGAGCCATCCTGGATGGTGAGAGGATCGCGGGTGGACATCATGGCCTTCAGGCTAGGCAAATTGGCGATGAGGGCGGCACTCTGTTCGGACTGCTGCCGGCGCGCTTCTTCGATCTTGCTATATACCGACGACTCGGTACGCAGCGTGGAGGCCAAATCTTCCGAAACATGGGCCCGCATGCGCACCTGGACGAGCGCCAGGACGGCGGCGGTCAACAGAAACACCACCGCCAGCATCGACACGAGCAGCGTCGTTCGCAGATGTTCAAAAGGCCGCGTAAACATGCGTAGAGAGCAGCTTAAAGGTCATCATTTCCAAAGCACACCACACTTTGGTAACGTCCGCAAACATGGGTAACTTGCGTTGGGTACTCCGGTTTCTGACAATCGAAGGATCATGCTTGGAAGGCCACATCGAGAGGGCAAACCAGGCCCGGTTCAAATAGGGCCACCTTCCGTTTTTGCGAAGCTCCTGGGGGCCTCGAGCCTGGGACTGCTGTTGTTCAGCGGGTCAGTGCTGGCGCAAGACTCCACTGTGCACGGTGCGGTGCGGGTTCTGCATCATGCCGCGATCGAGTCGGGCAATGAAGACGTCGTCATTTGGCTCACGCCGATGCAATCTCCGGGTGCGGCGAGCCCCGGCCCCACGGCCCGGCTCTTGCAGAAAAACAAAAAGTTCATTCCGCATGTAGTGGCGGTAACTCAGGGCACGCAGATCGAGTTCCCAAACCAGGACTTGTTTTTCCATAGTGTATTTTCAATTCATCAAGGAAAGACGATGGACCTGGGTTTGTATGAAAGCGGTGCCGCCCACAAAATCCGCTTCAATCAAGCTGGAGTTTCTTATATTTTCTGCAAAATTCATCCCGAAATGAGCGCAGTCGTGGTTGTGCTGCAAACACGGTTCTTTGCAATCACGGATGCGGCAGGGGACTTCCAGATCAGCCATGTCCCACCGGGGCGTTACAGGTTAGAACTTTGGCACGAGCGCGCTGCCAGGGAAGAGTTGGAAGCACAGGCTCGAGAGTTGGAAGTAGTTTCCGGGGACAACCAGGTCAGCGGAATTGACCTCCACTCCTCGGATGCTCCGGAGGAGCCACCCGCTAGGGAAAGCGACTCCCATTCTGAAAGTACAGACAAGGCGCGTCGCCGATAACGCCGATGGACAGTGGTCGCGTAGGAGCCGAGGCCTTACGGTTGCGCAGGGCTCCAAATCATCGATTCTCTTGCCAGGTCGTAATTCCACTGCTGTTTGCCATTCGAGAAAACAATGACGCTGAAGCCGATCTGCCTGGCTTGTTGGGCTGAAATGGAGTTCACAAAAGAGTAAACATCCCTGCGGCCCAGTTGCTGCCACTCGACGCGCAGCAAGTCGCGACTGTCCCCGTCCAATTGTACCCGGGCGTCAACGCCATCCTGCCGAAGCTGGTTCTCGATGCGGCTGGCAAAATCAGAGCGCGTCTGCATCGAGGCAGCCGTGGTTCGATGCACTGTTCTGGGCGCACTGTTTTGCGCCGCGGCGATGAGTGTGAAGGACAAAACGGTCAGGACGAGGCATCCGCCCAGCAGAGTTCCGAGATTCGATCGCTTTATTTTCATAACGTGAACCGAGGCGTAAGCTTATCGCAGGCCCGCGACCCAACGTAAGTAACGTTGGTAACTCTCTCGCCAGTAACGCGCCTGCAATCTAAAAGACAGCCAAGCGCACTGCATACTTTTATAAAGACGAAATTTAAGCGACAAGCTACCGCACGGAACCGTGCGTGTCAATCCTACCTATCGATCCTACCTATCGATCAACATCCTATCGATCATTGCAATGACGCTTCGCGGCACGAGGCATTGGACGAGCCATTTCCTTTTCATTTCAGCGCCGAGGGTCGAAAGGTATGGTCAGGTGTATCGCAAATTGATCCGACCGAGACCAATCCCAGAGCGATCCCGCGTGTGCGTAGGCACGCGGGGCGTCGGTTTGTGCTTGCCATCCGCAAGTTGAATGATATCCTCTCCCGATCTCTTGGGGAGGGCCCTGTTCGCACCTGTGACAACCCTGGCGATTCGGTGTATGGCTGTGATCCGCGCTCGCGGATTTGTCTGCTGAATGGTATCGACTTCACGTGTTGGGCAAGCTTTTGGGGCTCGATGCGGTTTCTCGAGAAGAGCCCTGTCGGGACCATAGCTGGAGCAAAGGTCCTGACGCGGGTAAGGGGGTATGCATGAATTGGACTCAGGTGTATGACCCTTTCGGACACTGGTGGCTCTCTACACTGGTTGCGGCTCTACCGATTCTCGTTCTTTTTGGATTACTGGCCGGGTTGAGGGTAAAGCCCCACCTGTGTGCGATCGCCGGAGCGCTGACCGCGATCGGCGTGGCCGTGCTGTTCTTCAAGATGCCGGTGTCGTTGGCGACGATGAGCTTCGGCTATGGAGTGGCATTCGGACTCCTGAAAATCGCCTGGATCGTGCTGGCCGCGGTTTATCTGTACGACATCTCCGTTGAGACGGGGCAATTTGAAATCATGAAGGAGTCGATCGCGAATATTACGCCCGACCGGCGGCTACAGGTACTGCTGGTGGCGTTTTGCTTCGGCGCTTTCATTGAGGGAGCAGCAGGCTTCGGAGCCCCGGTCGCAATCGCGGGCGCCTTCATGATCGGATTGGGATTCCGCCCGTTTCACGCCGCTGCCCTGAACCTGATTGCGAACACGGCTCCAGTG
>Ga0210401_10006350_pt1 | contig 12020 bp, 10 predicted proteins | sample IncBWH32MmetaG_FD_150866 | JGI IMG/M metagenome (GOLD analysis project Ga0210401, IMG submission 150866) | Forest soil microbial communities from Barre Woods Harvard Forest LTER site, Petersham, Massachusetts, United States - Inc-BW-H-32-M | ecosystem: Environmental > Terrestrial > Soil >... | reverse complement strand
ATCGGGCGCCCCGTTCAGGCGGCGAAGTCAAACGAAGAACAACCGAGGTTCCGGGCGCCTCTAATACAGGCCTAGACCGCCGGCGCCGCTCCGGCGGGACGAGGATCCTGGGATGCGCTCTTCTGGCAGCCACTCGGCTGGTCCTTGCCGATCCGGCGCACGACGAGTCGCGTGCTTGTGAGGCCGCGAGCCCACGACCGCAAGAAGCAAGAACACAGGCCGACGTGCTCTATGAGAGGGGGGAGTACCAGCGCGCTGGTGAGTGTTACCAGGCCGCAGGGGACGCATCGCGTGCCCAGCTCGCCTTCTTGAAGGCGGTTGGATCCAACAGTGACGCGACCGCGCAAGCATTCAGACAACAGCAGCATGCGGCAAAGTCACTATTAACCAAAGTCCAACAAGCGTTCCGGAGCGATCATTGATTTGCATTTGAGCCTCCCGCCTCGGGAGCCGCTGTTTCAGACGCGCGGCCGCTTCGAGCACGACGAGTTCGGTGCGAGGGCGCAAATCGCTGCATCGCCGATCCTTTCACGACGGTCATACTGACCGCAGTATCTGTTGATTTTCGTGATCGTCCATACCTTCGGCACCGCGACTACCGTCGGCGTTCGCGCGTGTGCGTCGACAAAAACAGCGTGGGGCCGTAGCGCTACTTCCGCTGGAGCCGGTGTCGATCGATACCATCGTCCAATGGCGCACTGCTGGGGCTTTTGGCGTAATCCCCAGCGAGTGTTCAGGCTAAAAAGGAGCCACCGTGAAACGCTTGGCTTTGACTGCGGTAACAGGAGTCTTGTTCACAGCGGCGCTCGCCGCTCCCATCGATCAGCACGTTCGAGGCCAGATAGTCTCCGTCACGTCCGATACTTTGATCGTACGCTCTTCGACTGGAGCCGATGTCTCCTTTGCCCTGAACGGCGGGACGCATTACTTGCGTGTGGCGCCAGCGAGTCTGGATAAGGTGGAGCGGGGCAGTTACATCGGTACGCCGACCAAGGAAATTGGCTCTACTCAGGTCGCACTCGCAGTGATGATTTTCCCTGAGGCGATGCGAGGCCTGAACGCCGGTCACTTCCCCTACGACCGGCTTCCCGACACGACCGTTTCCAGTAAAACGGCCGTTACGAGCATGATGACTAATGGCAACGTATCCGCGGTTGCGTCGCCCGCGGCAGGGAATGTTGACACCGCGATGACCAACGGTAATGTCTCAGCGAGTGCTTCGAGCAACGGCGTTAAGCAGTTGACGATCACCTACGCCGGGGGGCAACAGACGGTCCTGGTACCCCCGACGACACCGATCGTCAACATTGTCCCGGGAGCAGTGTCGGATCTTTCAAACGGGGCGTACGTATTTGTAGATGCCACGCAGAACGGCAGCGCTCTGACCGCAGGATTGGTTATGGCTGGTGTCGGCGGATTGAAGCCGCCCTTTTGACTCTGGCGCTAGAGACATGCCGCTGCAGCATCAGCCGAACGGTTCTGCCGCGCACCCGGCCACAATCCGCTTCCTGCATTGGGTGTGGGTCTACGCGATCGGCTGTATGGTGTTCAGCGGGTTGCAGATCTACAACGCATCACCAAACCTGCCGTTCACCTTTCCGGGCTGGAGCGGGCTCGGGGGCTGGCTGGGGGGAGCGCTTGCGTGGCACTTCAGCGCGATGTGGCTGCTGGCAGTCACCGGAATGGTCTATCTCGCGTACGGGCTTATATCTGGGCACTTCCAGCGCGATTTCGGCGTCCCCAGACCGCGAGCGGTGGGCCGCGACCTGTGGGCGGCGCTGACGTTTCGCCTCGGCCACCGGCTTGGTCACTACAACGCCGTTCAGCGTCTGCTGTACATCGGGGTGATCGCTGCGCTCCTTTTACAGGTAGTTACTGGCCTTGCGATCTGGAAACCGGTGCAGCTTGGCGCGCTGGTGAATCTTTTGGGGGGATATCCGATCGCGCGAAATATTCATCTGGCGAACATGTTCCTCATCGCTGCTTTCGTGATCGTTCACGTCGCGCTGGTGGCGATCTTTCCACGCACGCTCGTGTCTATGATCGTGGGCATACCCGCCGAACCGGAATGCGAACCATGAACGGGCAGCGGCGTTCGCCGGTCGTCAAATTCCAGGATATCAAGCCAGAGCTGCGGCAGTTTCAGCGTCGGGCAATCTTGCGCAACGCACTTTCATTGGGTGGCCTAGCGCTGCTTACCGGATGCGACCTATCTACGAACTCCGGTGTCGATGCCGCGCTAAGGTCAATCCTGCGCTTCGACGACAAAGTGCAGGCGGCGCTCTTCAGTAGTCGCCGCTTGGCGCAAACCTATCCAGTGAGCGCCGTAACAAAACCCTTTCGCTTCAACGCCTACTACCCGGAGTGGCAGGTACGCGGGGTTCCAGATGGCTGGCGTCTGGAGGTCGCAGGTTCCGTGTCAGTGAAGGCTCCCTGGACGATTGAGGCGCTGCGCAAATTGCCGCAAGTGGAGCAGATCACGCGACACATCTGCATTGAGGGATGGAGTCAGATCGGACATTGGAGCGGGGTACCGCTGCGAGCGTTCCTACAACGCATCGGGGCCGATCTTCGCGCGCCCTATGTGAGTTTCAAGTGTTTCGATGGGTACTCGACCAGCATCGACATGCCCAGCGCGCTGCACCCACAAACGATTCTGGCGCTCGACTTCCTTGGCCAGCCGCTCGCGCCTGAGTGGGGTGCACCAGTACGACTGCGTATCCCCACTAAGCTCGGTTTCAAGAGCGCCAAGAACTTGCAGGCGATCGAGGTGACTCACATGTTTCCGGGAGGATTCTGGGAGAATCAGGGCTACGACTGGTTTTCCGGCGCCTGACGACCTAGGGGAGCAGGCCCCTCCGCGAGAGGGTGCGCATTCTTGATCCTAGGGCTCGGCGAGGGCCGCCCATGCTTGCATTATGATGTTGCCGGAGGTGGTCGCGGGTGTGACTTTTTGAATCACCCGAGTGTTGGTCACGCGTGGTAGGTGCGGCAATCATCACCATTTCGCAGAATGGATCAGCATTCGATATCGTGATCATCACCACGTACCGCGGACGAAGATGACGTCGAGCTCAGGCACGCCGTAGCGATTGCGCATCAGCGGACCTTTTTGTGACACGCGAGCAATCAGATCATCCGCCCTTGAAAGGAACAGTTTCAGAATCGGAGAGGGGTTCAAATTGCTGTAGCCCATGACAAGATCGATCGTGGGCACGTCGCCTTTCAGGGGGCGGCTCATGACGGACCAAGGAAGGAAATTCTGCGCGTAGGCAGGTAACAGCGCGACGCCGCGCGTTGCTGCCCAAGTGGACCTTTTATCGTTTCGCCGTGGGCCTGGGACTCACCTGGCTGGCCACGGTGCCACCCACCGCCACCATCGTAGGCAAGCTGTTCGGTAACCGGTACCTGTCCACGCCGTTCGGCCTTACACTGCTCTCACACCAGATCGGTGGTTTTCTTGGCGCTTTTCTCGGCGGTTTCGCGCTTGCTCGATTCGGTGACTATCAGTGGATGTGGTACGCAGATATGGCCTTGGCGGCTGCCGCCGCGCTCATAAATTTGCCCATTCGAGAGGCGCGGATTGGGCAAGTAGCCTTATCTGCTTGAACGAGGAAAGCTGGTCGACGCCGCCGGCACGTGATCGCGCAGAGTTGTGCCGGAGGCGTTGGATTGGAGGTAGTCATGGATTCGAACCTGAGAGAAGCGTCGCAGTCGAGCATACTGATTGTGGGCGTGGGCGCGTCGCGCGGCCTGGGGGCGGCCATCGCGCGCCGCTTCGCAAGGGGCGGACATCCGGTGGCGATTGCCGGGCGCAATGCGCAGAAGCTCGAGGCCACCGCCAGAGTATTGCAGGATGCGGGCGCGATAGTGACCTATATCGTTGGCGACGCCGCGCGCGCCGAGGACGCCAAACAGTTCGTCGCTCAGGCCGAGCGGCTCGCTCCGCTCGCGGCGGCGGTACACAATGCGGGCGGCAATGAGCCCGCGCCCTTCCTGCAAGTGACCGAAGAGCGTTTCACGCGGCATTGGCGCGAGCACGCGCTTGGCGGATTCCAACTGGCGCAGGCGGCGATCCCAGTTCTGGTCGAGCATGGTGGCGGATCCCTGTTCTTTACCGGGGCCTCGGCGAGCTTGCGCGGCAAGGCCAATTTCGCGCCCTTTGCTTCCGCTAAGGCGGCGCTACGCAATCTGGCGCAAAGCATTGCGCGTGAATATGGGCCGCAGAACATCCACGTTGGTCATGTGGTGGTGGACGGCGGAATCGAGGGCGATCGCCTGCTATCCCGCGTTCCACAACTAAAAGAGCAGCGCGGGCCGGATGGATTGCTGCATCCCGATGCGATCGCCGACGCTTATTGGAACTTGCATCACCAGAACCGTAGTGCCTGGACGCTCGAGTTAGACGTCCGTCCCTGGAGCGAAAACTTCTGAGTTCATCCGGTGTCGATGACGGGGACTCGGCACGTCGTGAACGGTGCCTTTAATAAGGATACATGCGCTCATTTCCGGCTGCCTTGTGTGCCCATTGGTAGCCGAGAATTAGGGTCGGTTGCCCGGGTGAGCAAAGCGCACACCGGTAAGCCGCGGGAAGACGCTTTTGATAAGGAAGAAAACGCTTGCGGCAGTGGCTCCGGCTGAGATCGCTCCAACCCAGTCTATGTGATACTCGTTCATCTACTGCCTGCGCTAGAGGTTAATTGATCATGGCCGCCACTCTACGCGAAGGTACGAGTGGTGGCGGAGGCTGGTTCATGCAGTGAATCGCCGGCCCGGTGAAGTAAGCGGTCTGGGCCAATCCGATCATTGCCGCTAATCTGAGATTGTGGATTTAGGTGCTGTCGGCTCCATACACGTTGCCCTTGCATCCGGGATCCTTGTGTCTCTGAACAGAACAGGAGGGACCATCTGGGGCACCTATGCGTCCACCTGCAGGAACGAGGCACCAACACTCTGGCTGCGGACACACCGGCGCCAATCAAACCCACGAGGAATGGTTCCGGAACATGCCTGCATCAGATCTAAGATTGCCGCACCACTAGGAGAGCATGCAATGTGCGTATCAAGGCGCATCGTTACAGGTCTGATTGCCTTGCTGCCTGTTGTGTCGGCTCACGCGCAGCCGCAAGATTCATGCGAGCCGCAGTCGCTGATGCAACAACAGCGCGACGAAGCGACCATCCAACGGCTCGAGGCTTTATGGAATGTCGCCATATCGCAAGGCGACACCAGCTTCGAGCGCTGTCTACTCACTGCCGATTTCGTGGAAATTCTATCAACCGGCGAATTGAAAACGCGTGCCGACGAACTGGGGTATACCGCAAAGAACAAGGGGCGGAAGCAGCGCACTCCGGAGCTGCCGGCAATCACAATCTTGATACACGGTAACGTTGCCGTGGCGCGCGCGATATGGAAACCGGCTGGCGCCACACGCGAGTCGGAACAGGTCGCAGACTGTTTCGTATGGGAAAATGGAGTCTGGCGTGTCGTTTTTTCACAATTGACACCGGTCGAAGACAGCGATCGCGGCCGGTTCCTCCGGGGTCGGCTGCCGCTCTGAGGTTCCGAAGACGCCTCGGGGCTTTTGCGGAAGCAGTCGTCGCCAACAAGCTTATCGCGTGGGGGGATCCATAGCGGCGGTAGCGTACCCACCTCCGGGAGTCCAAAAGTCGCAAAAACCCGAATTCCCCCATAAAATGGATGGCGTCGCTCCGCAGGCCACATTAGATCCGGCCCCATGAATACAGGCACTGACGACCTGCTTTCGAATGGACCGAGCACGTTCCTCGTGACAGCCATCTCGCTGGGCGCGTAATCAGTGGACCTTCTGAGACTGCCGACGACGCCTGCCAGGTCTGGTCCGCGCCCCTGGCGCAATACTTTCGCCACCTGCCTTCTCTTTCTGGTGGCGGGACCCCTACTGGGCGATCAGGTCGCCGCGATTGATCCTGACGCACGCTATCCCGAGGGTCCGCTCTGGCGCGATGGCAAGCTCTTCTATGTGGAGTATTCCGCGAGCAACATCAAGAGTTGGGATGGCAAGCGTACTCAGATTTATTGGCACAAAGATGGCTGCGGTGCAAACAGCCTCTTCCCCTTGAACGGTCATCTTCTGGTCGCGTGTTACGACAGCAATTCTCTGGCGGAGCTCGATAGCAGCGGCAAGGAGGTTCGCGAGATTCGTGCGGACAGCGGTGGCAAGTCCTTTATCGGCCCCAACGACTTTTGCTCCGACGGCCATGGCGGTATTTACTTCTCCGCTTCGGGCGTCTACGACATCAAGGCACCAATCAGCGGCGCCGTGCTACACATGACGGCCGATGGCAAGACGATCACCGAAGTCGCGAATACCATTCACTATTCGAACGGACTGACCCTCGCGAGGGATCAACAGCATCTGCTGGTCGCCGAGATGCTCGCAGGGCGTGTGCTGTCATTTCCGATCGAGGCGGACGGCAAGCTGGGGTCCCGGACGGTATGGGCGCGCCTCGAGGATCTCGCGCCGCCGACGCCCAAGGAGGATGCGTACAACGGTCCAGACGGTGTAAAGCTCGGCCCGGATGGCAACTATTACATCGCGCAGAACGGATCCGGTCGGGTACTGGTGGTGAGCGAGGAAAAGCGGCTGGTGCGTACGATCGATGTGCCGACGCCGTATGTCACGAATTTAGCGTTTGGACCCGACGGAGCAAATATCGTGTTCGTGACGGGCGCTTTCGAACAATGGAAGGCGCCGTTTCCTGGTGCGGTCTATCGCTGGTCACGCTGACCGATCTGGCCCGCGATCGGTGCTGAAGTTCTGCATTGGCACGGGTCGGTGAGCAGCAGCGGCTGTGTGGAGAAGAAGCAGGTCGGCAACTACGTTCGCAGGGGGAGGTCTTGTGAGGAATGCGCGTTGCGAGAGAGAGAGGGCGCATATCATTGCCCGCGGGCTACCGGCGACCACCAGTATCGCAGCCGCGGTGTTCTTCGCACTTTACGGGATGCCGCGCACCGCGTTCGGCGATCAGTCGGACGTTAGCAGCAGCGCTTTGTCCGAAGTCACCGTGACGGCGACCCGGCGCCAGGAGACGCTCGAATCGGTCCCTTACAGTCTCTCCGTTGTCACTCCGGAGCAGCTCGCCGCGAGTGGCGTTACGGACCTGATGTCCCTGTCGACGCAGGTGCCGGGCCTAAGCATGTACGATTACGGCGCCCGCTTTGCGGGCGCGGTGACGCCGATTATCCGCGGCATCAACGCCACCGGGAGTCCAGCTCGCGGCTTTCGCTCTTTCGAGCAAGCCCCGGTAGGCACCTACATCGGCAATTCTCCGATCGACGGCTATTTCCAGCTGGACGATCTGAATCGCATCGAGGTTCTGCGCGGACCGCAAGGGACCCTCTACGGAGCGGGTGCGCTCGGGGGCGCGTTGCGTTTGATCCCCAATTCACCCGAACTGAATAAGTTCGACGGACTGTTGGAGGCAGGCGGCTCGCGGGTAGCTCACTCGGACGGAACTGGCTACTCCTTGAAGAGTATGTTTAATGTCCCGCTGGGTGACGTGCTGGCTTTTCGAGCTGCCGCAAGATACGACTATGATCCGGGCTGGATCAATGTCTTTGGAATCCTGGACCGCACCAACAACAGCGTGTACGGAACCCCGCTGCTCGCAAACCCCAATGATGTGGTAAACAGCTCTCCGATCTACAACAGTCGCAGCGACTGGAACTGGCAGAAGACCTTTACCGGCCGGGCGAGTTTGCTGTGGAAGCCGAATGATGTGTTCAGCGCGGAAGCGGCAATTCTGCATTCGAAGGTTAAGGGCGATGCCGGACCGCAGGTCAATCCTACTTACGCTGGTGGCGTGTCCCCGATCGACCCGAACACTATCTATCCCGCCGGGGGTAACTACCAGGAATTGGCGCTGGTGGATGAGCCGTTTGAGCGCACCACCAACCTATCGAGTCTCGATCTGAGCTACGACGTGGGTTTTGCCACAATCTCGACGACAAGTTCTTACTACACGACCGACGGGTCCTTGATTCAGGACTCGACATTCGACTATGGCGGTTTTGCCGGCGGGTACTACGTGCCGTACTACGCTGGAATTCCGACCAACCCGCGCTGGATCTATCCTTTTCTCTTTACCGACTCGGCCCACACCTTCACGCAGGAAGTGCGGTTGGTGTCCAAAACCAGCCCCGCGAACATGTTCGACTACGTCGTGGGCGCCTTTTACGAAAATCAGACGAACTTCGGCAACTGGTACGTCACCACACCGGGTTCGCCGGAACGATCGATCGCCCAGGGATGCACGGGGCCGGTTTTCTATACCCCCGCGGGTACTCCCTCGAGCTTTCCGGATTGCCTGGTTGTCACCGGTCCTAACGACACCACCTTCCAGCAGCTCGACAAGCAGACCTTCACCGATAAATCGGTATTCGGGGAGCTGACCTGGCATTTCATGACGCACGGACAAATCACCGGCGGTGTGCGGCATTTTAAACAGGATTTCACTGACGCGCAGTTGTACCAAGATTACACATTTAACATCGTGGTGCCGCCCACGCCTCATGAGGCGCCCGCGAGCAAGACGGTGGGAAAGCTCGATCTGTCTTACGAATACGCCGCGCATCAATACGTCTATGCACTTTGGTCACAGGGCTTCCGACGCGGCGGGGCAAACTCGCTTCCGCCCCCAGGGAATATATTGGCGGAAAGCCCGCTGTTACACACCTATCAACCTGACAGTACGAATAACTACGAGGCTGGCTTCAAAGGGCGCCTCGATAGCGGCCTCTCCTATGCGTTTGCAGGCTTCCTCATCCACTGGGACAGGCCGCAGATCTCTTCGAGCCTGCCGTCGGGAAACTTGGCCGTTTACAATGCCAACACGGCCGAGTCGTGGGGCTTCGAGTTCGAATCCACTGGTCCCTTATTCGTGCCACATCTGACTTACTCGGTCGGTTTCGCCTACGCCGATGCCTACTTGACCAGGGGCTTTTCTTATCCGGCAAATAACGGCTTGGGCCAAATTGTGCCCGGTCTTCTGGCGGGTACCGCGGGCGAGCAGCTACCGGGAAGTCCCAAGACGAGCGTGAGCGCTGCCCTCATTTACGACATCAACCTGAGGCCCGGATACGTTCTCACGCTCGCGCCCAATGGGGTGTATCGCAGCGCCACGGCGCTACAAGTCGCACCGAGCGTGGGCACTACCACCGTCCAGCATTCGTCGACTTACCAAATCATGAACTTCAGCGCCGCCCTGACGCACGCGGCGTGGCGCGCGACCGCGTATGTGACTAACGTGTTCGACAAGCAGGAGATTTTGGCGCCTCCTTCGCAGCCCAATCAGTTCGACAACCTGACCAATGACTACCTGGTGAATCAGCCGCGGACCATCGGCCTTCGAGTGGCTTATTCTTTCGGACGGTAGAGGAAGCTGACGCGTCGGTAAGCACACGCGCTCGAGCTGCGGCTACTTTCAGGTGGGTAATGCGCCCGAGTGCGTGCCGAGCGTGTCGATCAGCACCTGCAGGTGCCGGCGATAGCAACGCCAGCGTCCGGAGGAGCTGCCGTAAATCGGGCGCCTCACCTGGGCGGCGCTCGCGGTTAGGGACACCGACTGGTTCTTCTGAATATCGATGGCGGCGTCGCTCCATGTGAGGCCGCAGTAAGCTGCGATGCTCGCACCGCTGCGCTGGGGCTCGCTCACGAGCTCCTCGTAGGCAATCTCGTATAAGCGGCTGCCGATTGTCGAGCGCCAGTGCTGCATCAGTTGCTCGTAGGCAGCGTAGTAGCGGCCCAGCTCCTCGAGATCGTAGCTGAAGGGGTACCCGGCGGCGAAGAGCGTGCGATACATCGCAAAGCAGCTATCAAGTGGCGATCTTCTGAGTAGCAGGACTTTCGCCTGCGGCAAGGCGCGCCGAATGGCGCCGACGTAGAGGTAGTTGCTGGGCAGTTTTTCGATGATGCGCTCAGCGCCAGTGCCTGGCTCGGCAAGGCGCGCGTAGCGCTCTCCCACGGCTCCGGGGTCGGCTGCGGCGGCTCGCTGGAATACATCGCCAACGCCGCGCGCTGCGGCGAGCAGCGCGCGTGAGAAATTCTCAGTCTCCCCGTTCGATCGCACGCCCGCCAACCCCGTGAGAATGCGCTCCACCAGTGTGGTGCCCGAGCGGGGTAGGCCCACGATGAAGATAAAGCGCGAGGAGTCCACGGGTCGATTTGAAGTGGGCGCGGTGTCTGCTGAGCAAGCCTCCCGCGGATAAGCTTCCGCAATGCGTGAAAGCTTGCGCTCATCTGTCGTGACGTCGTAGGAGAGCCGACTCCTACGCGCTTTGGCTGCGGCAGCAAACCAGTGAAACGCCTCATCGAAATGCGCCATATCGTCCAGCTCTTTGGCAAGCGCGTAGCCAAGGAAGAGGCGTGCGCGGTAATCGACGCTCGGGCGAGAGAGCAGGGCTTTGAGTTCGCCGACGTGGTTGGCTTCACCGGACTGGACGCGCAGTTCCGATCGCAGCAGATACGTGGGATATTGTGTCGTGTCGACGGCGATGGCCCGATCGCAGGCCGTCTCTGCCTCAGCCAATCGGCCAAGACTTCGCTCGCTACACGCCAGGTTGTACCAGAAGCGCGGATTGCGAGGTGCCACTTGGGTGGCGCGCCGGTACAAGACATTCGCGGCCTCGTGTCGGCCGAGTGTCATCGAGACAAATGCGAGACCGTCGTAAGCATCGGCAACGCCGGTGGCAAGTTCCGCTGCGTCGGCAATCACCTGTTCCGCATCCTCGACTCGCCCGAGCTTCAGCAGCACCGAGGCCAGGAAACCATGCGCGGGAAGACAGACCGTCGCGCCGGCGACTGCACGCTGAGCGAGAGTCAAAGCCTCTTCGAGGCTGCCGGCCCGCATCAAGTGGTCGGCGTCACTCGGAGGTACAGGAGCGGAGCCGTTCATGTTGTGGTGCGTGCTTGAGGGTGGCCCAACTTGCGTGTATCTCCTCGGGTAGTCGTGTGTCTCCAGAATTCGCCAGGGTTGATCGCCGCTCGCAAGCTAGGGATTCGGGGCCCGGGCAACGTCTGCTTCCGGCAACGGAACTTTGGCAGTGCGCATGACGGATCTTAGCCGCCTACGGCTTCATTGGGGTCTACCCCCGCTACTGCCGCCCTTACCCGAAGCCGACCGTCGTGACTGGGAGACTCGAACCGCGGCCGTAAATTCCGCGGCAATCAAAGTCTTAGCACGGTGGGACTTTTTCAGTTACCCAAAACCTTACCCAGCAATTATTTGCACTGCTGCGATATCCGCTGGTACCGGTGCTGGCGGTTCCAACGGCGACCTTCAGGATTGCGGCAAGGCAGTCTAGATCTGCACTGTCCGGCCGCTGGTCAGAGGAGCCGTCGGTACATTTCCGCTGCTACGGGAAGATTGCTGCGTGCGTCAGGCCTCGTGGCCAGGCAGAAGCTCGCCTCTCGCCGAGGTGTGCTGCGTACCGCAAGAATGTGTTTCTTGACGGCCTGAGGCTCGACCACGACGTTGGGCCATACGGCTTCTAGCAGCTCATCGTGCGTGACCAGACGGCCGGCGGGTTCAACCAGATAAGCGAGAACCGCAAAGGCCTTCGGCGACATCAGGACGCGCTCCTCGCGTCCAGTGCTCGCGAGCCGCCAGAGACACTGATTTACAGTGTCAAGTCGGAAAGGATGAAAAACCTGCATTCGACAACTCTAGGGCAAACCCGTCGGGAAACCGCTCCGGAACTAAATCGGATCTTCGAGAGAACGACCGTGCGCGCCAGCGAGCTTAGGCTTTGGAGCGTCGAGCGCTCCACTTACTTGCGGCACAACCAACTGGCGAGGAAAATGACATGTTGATTGGAGGAGGCGCTCTGCCGCGCTCACGTTAGAGCAACGGCTGGCCGCGATGCTCGGGTGGTGTCCTCCAATGGCGCTCTCGATTTGAAAGTGTCGATGCCTCGCGAGTTGGGCGGCACAAACGGCCGCGGGACCAATCGCCCGTATTCCAACGCCACGCGCGATAACA
>Ga0210401_10006349_pt1 | contig 12020 bp, 16 predicted proteins | sample IncBWH32MmetaG_FD_150866 | JGI IMG/M metagenome (GOLD analysis project Ga0210401, IMG submission 150866) | Forest soil microbial communities from Barre Woods Harvard Forest LTER site, Petersham, Massachusetts, United States - Inc-BW-H-32-M | ecosystem: Environmental > Terrestrial > Soil >... | reverse complement strand
CGAGTTAAAACTCGCGGATGAGCAACTTGACTGGCTCGGCCTACAATAATCCATTCGGCTTGGGTCATCGGAGTGGACGCAAAGCGCATAAGTCGGACATGTGGCCTCATTGTCCGGTAACCCGACTCTCCAGGAGTTGACCGCGTGATCCGTCGATAACTTCCGGTTTGCCGACAACTCGGGAATAAGAGGCGACAAGCGCCGGTCATTTTCGCTTTCCTTCGGAGCGTTTTTGGTCGCACGGACTTGATAATGTATATGCGCCGTGATACATATGTATGGTCATGCATTCTACGGCTTTTCAAACTCTGGCTGACCCCACGCGATTTCGCATCGTCGAAGTGCTTTTGGGCGGCGAACATGCCGTTAACGATATCGTCCGGAAGGTTGACATCGACCAGTCTGGCGTTTCGCGGCACCTCCGCATCCTGCAAGAGGCGGGGTTCGCCCGCGTCCGACCCGACGGGCCGAAGCGCCTCTACTCGCTTCGCCCCGAGCCCTTCCGAGAACTAGGGGCCTGGGCAATGCGATATCGAAACCTCTGGGAGGGTCGTCTCGACAAATTTGGGGAAGAACTCGGCCGGCGCCAGAAGGCCCGAGTAGCGATGCGCAAGGAGAGGATTTCATGACCCAAAAAGGCCCGGACGCACTCACTGGAAAGATCAGGATTGAAAGGACGTACAACGCGTCGATTGAGGATGTTTGGGAGTTGTGGACAACGAAAGAAGGGATCGAGTCATGGTGGGGGCCGGGTGGATTTGTGGTGAAAGTGCGCAAGCTCGATCTACGTCCGGGAGGTGAAATGTTGTACGCGATGATCGCGGTCGAACCCGCGCAAGTTCAATTCATGAAAAATGCCGGGATGCCTCTGACGACTGAGACGCAGTTGACATACACCGAAGTCGTTGCCAAGAAGCTTATCGCGTACACCCATCTGGCTGACTTTATTCCGGGCGTCGAGCCATACAATGTCGCGACTTCAGTCGAGTTTCACGCGGGCAAGCAGAGCGTGCAGATAGTGCTCACGCTCGATGCTATGCACGACGAAGAATGGACGCGAAGGGCGGTCATGGGCATGGAGAGCCAACTCGGAAAACTGACAAAGATTCTTGCTGGCCCGGACAGGGAGTGATGACTGCAGAGCCTCGGTCGAGCAGTGTGCTACGGGCTGTGACTAGTTAGGCGCAGCTGTTGGCGTCGGGGACTACAGGGATGGAGAAAAGAGCGAGCGTCATGAGCGAAGGAATCGTACCCGAGACACACCCTCGGCGACGTATTGGTCGAAGCATTGGCGCGGTTTTAGCTGGCATGGTCGCTGGGGTCGTTGCCACCCTCGTTACTGACATCGTACTGCACAAGGTCGGCGTCTTCCCACCGTGGGGCGAGTCGATGCTCGGTTTCGACAGGGCCCTCCTGCTGGCGACGACTTATCGCACTGTCTACGGGGTCGCGGCCAGCTACATCATTGCAAGGCTCGCGCCGGATCGGCCCATGGGGCACGCCTTGGTGGGCGGCGGCGTGGGCCTGGCGGTGAGCATTCTGGGTGCTGCGGCGACATGGAACAAGGGCCCGGCTTTCGGGCCTCACTGGTATCCACTCGCGCTCGTTGTGCTCGCGATGCCGCAAGCTTGGGCGGGCGGCAAACTCCGCGTGATGCAGTTGCCCGCGCGCTGACGGAGCGTCGCCGAGCCATCACCACACACTGCCTCGGATTGTGAGCGTATGACGGGCAACTCTGACGTAATGCGATTGCGTAAGGTTTGCCGACTAACGGGAGTTAGGCTGCTAGGAATTAAACCTGGACGACTACCTGAAAGCGATTTGCCTAACTGTCAGATGTTCGATTGCCGATTACGGTGCTCTAGACTAGCCTTTGAGCAGCGTCGTCACATAGGCGGGGGACAGCGGAATCCTCCGAGCTTGGATCCCAGTTGCGTCGAAGAACGCCGCCGTAACTGCTGGAGGGCAGACGGCATTGGCACCTTCCGAACCCCCACCGAAATTTTTGTCGTTTCGCGAGAGAGGGACAATTTTGATTTCGGGCATTTCTTCCATGGTAAGAATCTTGTAGCGATCCCAATTCGTGCTGGTCACTCTTGATTTATCGAAGGTGACTTCTTCTTTCAACGCTTCGCTGAGGCCCATGACGACGCCGCTCTTCATGCAGAGGCCGAATTGGCGTGGGTTGATAATTTTTCCTGGTTCGCCACCGATGGTGAACCTTGACACATGTATGACGCCGGTATCCGGAACAACCGTAATTTCGGCGATGCCTACCCAATACGCGTTTTCACGAAGCATGACGCACACCCCGCGACCATTCACGGGAGTGCTGCCCGTTTTTCGCGCCTGCGAGTGAGGTGAAGATCGCGGTTCCCAGCCTGCGGCCTTGGCCGTGGCTTTGAGAATGTTGATCAACCGCTCGTCGGTTGTGTGATCCAAACGGAATTGAATGGGATCTGCATTTGCCGCAGCTGCCGCTTCGTTGATCAATCCTTCCAGAGCAAAATTTTGCTGCCGCTGTCCCGGCGTGCGCATGATATTGCCACGCAATCCACCCGATGCCGTCTCCGCTCCGAGGTTCGGCATCCCATACACATCTTCCAGTCTGTCTTGAATTTTGTCATAGACCCATTCCGTAGCGATCCATCCGCCTGGTTCCGACGCGCTGCAAGGCATCCCGGCAAGAAGGGCACCTATGGGGCGCGGATCCATCATGTGGGGTGAGTAAAACAAACTGTGCAACGCGGTCACGTGGCCACTCGGATCGAGACCCGCCTGGATGTCGGATACCCAGGCTGGAGACACACTCGACCACATCATGTCCTCCTGCAAGGTCCATTGGACGCGTACGGGTTTGCGGGTCAATTGCGAGAGAATTACGGCATCGCTTTCTGCGCCATCGCCGCCGAAAGTCGTGCGGCCGTATTGGCCGGAGTGATCCAGCCAGCGAACTACGACTTGCTCCGGTGTGGTTCCTAGCATATACGCAATGCGTGCGCGCAGGCCCTGCGACTGGGCCGAATGCGTCCACACGGTGACACTGCCATCACTGCGAACATCGGCGACAGCGACGAACGGGCCAATTGGCGCGTGCCTCACATAAGGCTGTTCGTAGGACGCAGAAATTTTCTTCGTAGCTTTCGCCAGCGCGGCGGTAACGTCGGCCGGTTTTCCGCGCCTTTCCGAGGGCGTGTTCCATTTGTACGCGCGAAGCGTTTTCGTGACATTCTCGCTACCCGCCAGACCGGCCCAGTCGGTCCACTTCGTTCCGGCGGCAACGGCGCGCGACGCACTAATGGCTTCCCACTCGTTGGGAGAAACGACGGCGACGAGATTACCCTTCTTCACGATTTCTGCAGTTGGAAACTGTTTCTTGTCCACTGCACCAACGGAAATAAGGGTTGAACCAAGCGTTGCGGGGCGAATCATGCGAGCATGAAGCATCCCGGGCAACGTGACGTCGCAGCTCCATTGCGTTTTACCGGTCACTTTGTTGGGAATGCCGGGCACAGGAAAAGACGTCCCCATCACCTTGCACTGATTGAGCGGCCTCATCGGCGGGTCACCCATGACTGTGAGACCGTCCAGCCCATCTACGCCGACCCATTTCCCCGGGGCGGCCTTCGCAAACTCGCCGGTGACCGGAATCTTCAAGTCAAGGTGCTGCCCCTCAAGAAGTTGTCCGTAACGGATGCTCTTTCCGCCGCCAGAGATGAGGCCATCAACGACATTCAGATTTTCGACGGGAACACCGAGTTGCGTTGCCGCCAGACCCAGCAGCGCTTGATGGGTGTACGCGGCGACCTTGCGAACGTTGGCCATTCCGCTCAGGAAACCAGCAGAGTATCCCCCGTCCGGGGTCTTGTCCGTGTCGCCCATGATGAGCGAGATCGTTTCCGGCCGGACGCTCAATTCCTCGGCAATCACCTGCGTGTAATATCCGCTCATCCCGGTACCCGTCTCGGTCCGGCCCGTGCGCATCAGAATCGTATTATCGCTTCGGATCTCAAGCCACGACGCCAGCAATGTCGGGTTGAGTTGGTTTGTCTGAAGCGAAGCTTGGCTTTCGGCAGTCTGCGCGCGAACTCCCGCTGGAAGGGCGAGCGAAACAAATAAAGCGCCGCCCATTTTGACGAAGCTGCGCCGCGTGAGCGTCGTTGTGAATGGCATGATTTGCGAATCGCTGGACGTTTCTGTTTTCAGGGTCATGGCATTCCCTCCCTTCAGGCCTTCATGGCCTTGGCGGCGCGTTGCACAGCATCGATGATCGCTGCATAAGTGCCACAGCGGCACAAATGCGGTGACGGCGGCTTGTTCGTGAACGCATCTTTGATTTGCGGGATGGTTGGATTCGGATTCTTGGCCAGCAATTCCACCGCGGCGATCATCATCCCGCTCTGGCAGTAGCCGCACTGCGGGACCTGTTCGTCAATCCACGCCTGCTGAACGGGATGCAGCGTTTTCGCAGCGTTCGCCGCGCTCAACTTCTTTTCTACTGCCCAAACCGCGGGCAATCCTTCAATGGTCGTCACTTGCTTGCCCACGGCGTAGGAAACCGGCGTGATGCAAGTGCGAGTTTCCTCTCCATCAAGCAGCACAGAACACGAGCCACACTGCGCCATCCCGCATCCCAGCCGAGGACCACTTAATTTCAGTTCATTGCGCAGCACGAAGATCAGAGGCGTTTCCGGCGCCGCGGACACAACTTGCTTCGCGCCGTTCACGGTTAAGGTGAGTTCACTCGCCATAGCTTCTCTCCCCGAACAAGATAGGGCTCACAAGTCGATCCTGGGATATCACTTTGGCCTCTACGACATTCCTGGTTGTTGTTTCCGCTGGCCGCTCCACAGGCCGCCGCTGCCTCCCAATCCAGCCTTTGATCTCGCTCTCCGTGCGGTTGCGACCAGATACCACGCCGGCCAACACAACGCCCAATCCAGAGTCCACCGTGGCGGTGCCCACCAGTGATGAGCTCCGCTGCTCCAGCCCGGAACCATAAGCGCCGTGATGATTATTGCCAGTGCTATGGCCCAGCTCAGCTTCATCCTTGAAATTCGCAAACCCTCGTGAACTCCCCAGAACGCGGGCACCAAAAAGAGAAGCAGGCAAAACCTCGATAGGGACTCGACACGGAATCTCGACAAACAAAACAAACACGGCGAATAGCAAAGTAACGTGCTAGCCCAAAGAGTCCGCCGCGACAACGATCCGACTACAAAACCGCCCGTCCAGGACCAGCCGATTAGAAGGAGTGCCTGGGACAGTAACACCAGGGACCCGGAGCCCATCGTCAGGGACGACTTCTGGAGAAGCTCAGGGCATCGTATGGTCAGATAACTCCAACTGACAGACAGCGAGAATCCCATAAGGAGAAAGCTGCTTGGAAGGGCCACTCCGAATCCCGCCAGCCATGGCCGCCAACTCTTCCAAAGGACCGCTTCCCGCCGGAAAACCAAGCCGAGCACACCCAACAGCCCTTGCCAAACGTTTTCGTTTCCCTCTACCAAATCGCCCAGGACGGCTTCGCGCTCGTCGCGCGCCAGCAGTCGGGCAGCAGTCTCGACGAAGGACCAGCCGGTGCTCGTCATGTGGCGCTCCCCGTTCGGTTCGCCACCCATGACGCTCCACGGCTCACGCGCGTCACCGCGTCGTAGAAGGCCTTCGCGGCCAACACGCCCTTAGGCGTCACACGAACCATGCGCTTGGCGCGGCCACCGCGTTGCGGCGTGGCATCGCCCATCCACGTTTTCAGCAGACCCTTTGTTTCGAGACGATCGATGGTTGTATAGAGCGCGCCAATGGAGCACTTTCGTCCCGTCGTCGCTTCGATATCTTCACGAATCGCCGCGCCGTAGGCGTCATCTCCAAGCCGAGCAGCCGCCGTGATCAACAAGTACTCGAATTCGCCAAGCATGATTAGAACCACATTGTGATACTAATGCTGCATCGCGTCAAGGCATTTGCATATGGCTACGCGCGGAGGAACTCCCTGATTGCGTATGGATGACGGGCAAACAGGAAGGAACCCGATTAGGGAAGGCCGGCCGACAACCCACGAAGTGCAGCCTAATCAGCCGCCAACGATGAGGCTGCAGCGCCCAGCGGTTGCGGCTTGGCGCCCTTGATCACGAGCCACAACATGAACGCCAGCTCTCCGAGTTGGGCGGGAAAAGTGACGTTGGAGACCACATCTTCGTATTGAGGCAACAGCAAGCCCGTAAAGCTCATGGCCAGATAGGCGAAACCATTGATAACCAGCCACACGCCCAGGAAGCGGGGCAGGAAGCGCGACCTTTACGCAAGGACCCCTAACGGAAAAAGCCATAGACCCCAAGAGATCTCGGCGGCAGCGACTTCCTGGTGATGCAGACGGAGGAACAGCATGGCCAGAGCGTCCCGCTGAGGTTTTTCGAATACGGACAAGAAGTCGGCGCCGCGCGCGAGCGTCAGGGCAGCTGCGTCGTTCAGTGCATTGAAGAAGTAGATCGCGGATGGCAGGACACCACCCAGGATCACCATCAGTACGGCCAGGTTCTGGTCCACTCGCTTAAACAACCGGTAAAGGGCTAACGCGACAAAGATCACCATGGTCCCGGTGAACAGGTCGCCGACGATGCCGAATCGGAAGAGCGTCTCGTGTGCGGCGATGTTGTTGGCCGTCGCGGTCGCGTTGCCATGCACGAACAGTCTGCTGGGAATATAAATGAGGCGGAGAGGGGCCGCTAAGAGGAGCAGGTACAGAAATCCGGCTACTCTCCCGGGATTGTCGGTCGAGCTCACGTTCCCTCCCTTCTAAGGGGTAAGTGACTATTGTAGGGGTCTAGCCGGAAATACGGCGAAGGCTGTTAGAAAGTTTCGCCGCATGATGAAAAACAGCCGATTGCACTCGCAACCTCTGCAACCAGGTTGGGTCTGATTCTGGTCGTATGACGGGCAAATCGGATGTAATCGACCAAAACGCAGTTTCGGCCGTAGTCCTTCCGGCATTTCTTGGCTATCCCGGCGTTTATGTTTTTGATGAGCGCCCGGTCGAAGTCTCCTCCGCTCCAAGAGTCTGGCGCATTGGCCTTCTTTCGAGCCGCATCCCACTGCATGGCCGCATCGCTCTGTTCGTCGTAGTATGCGTCTGTAAGTTCTAGATTCACCACCCTGGTTCCATCCACGTATCGCAGGTCAGGGGCTTCGCGCTGCATGCATTGAATGCCGCTATGGGGGATGGTATGGCTCCCCTCAGCTTGCCGGAAATCGCGTCATACGATATCTCTGCCCCGCGACGCGCCGCCTTGGTAGCTGACTTACCAGCCGGAGTCCTTAAATGGAGTGGCCCCTCACTCGAGCGAGAGCTGTGCGAATTCCTGCGAAGAGGGGCCGACAAAGACGTCTGGCTGGCAGTAGTTGAACTCATGTCACGATCGGGGTCGACGGCTTGGACTGAATCCCTGGAGGATGCCATCGTCAACGCCCAAGCTCGCGGGAATTGGATGGACGAGCGCTTCTGGGCGCGCATGATCGTTATCGTCCATCGAATGGTTCGGAATGCTCCAGAACTTTGTGAGCAGTTAAGGCGCCCGCTGAAGAATTTTGTCGGCGCATGCTACAAGGAACTTCCTGCGCGCCATGGTCTGAAGGCGATGATCGACAGTACTTACCAGCTCGAAGTAGATTCCACGAAATAGCGAGATCCAGAGCGACGGAACCGGAACAATTGGGTTTACGGTGACGCTGCCGTGGGCACTGCTCGGGCTAATTCCTGCGTCCGGCAGCTTCGCGGCTTCTGCTTTCCCGGTTCCCCCCTGAACTGAATTGGTTCCCTCCCAGAATGCAGCCGCTTGCTTTGGGAGCAGAAGCCCTTGCTCTCGGGTGCCCCAAGAAAATGGGGCAAGAAAAAGGAGAAAATTCAGCTATGTCTTACCTCAACTCTATAACTCTCGTCGAGTTCGTTGGTTCTGACCCGGAGCAACGTCGAGCGAAAGGCAACGGTGAACTGGTGCGAGATCAAGCATCAAACGCTCCCACAACCCTGACGGTTCATTGTCATACTCAGACCATCACTTTGCCGATGCAACCTGGCGTCTCATTGGGAGACAACGGCGCAGACAGACTCGATTCTATTTCCGCAGCGTGCAAAAGGGCGGAGAGTACAGCATCTCCGAATGCGAAGTCCTCAAAGCCGCGAACGCGCTCTCAATAATCTGGCGCACTTCTGGTTCAGCGACTTGCCTAACTGCTTGTCTTGACCAGCTTCCTCGCCTTCGCCCCTCGGTTCCTCGCCGCTTTCGCAGTATGCTGTGATTTGCGTCTCTATTCGTACCGCAACGCTACAATGGGATCGACACGGCTGGCGCGTCTCGCGGGAAGGTATGCCGCGAGAAGAGTCACAAGGCTTAGCAAGATCACGACAACAATGATTGTTGCCGGGTCCCACGGTTTGACACCGAATAGCATGCTCTTCATCAAACGGGTGAGGGCGAGCGAACAGATAACGCCTAAGATTAGTCCGACAAAGTTAAGCCGCATTCCTTGAAAGACAACCATCCTCCGCACTTGATTCGGGTTGGCTCCTAAGGCCATTCGGACCCCGATTTCGTAAGTCCGTTGCGTAACGATTTGAGTGATCACACCGTAGAGACCCACGAACGCCAGTAATACCGCGAGGGTGGCAAATACGGCTAGCAAACTTGTGGTGAACTTTCTTTGCTGCAGGGATGCAGCTACGAGATCACTCATGGTGCTCACGTCATACACAGGGAGGCTTGAGCTAGCTGCACCCACTTCCTCACGAGCAGCACTAGACAGCCTCATCGGGTCCGAACCGGTACGAATGAGAAGCGTGCTCCCTCCGTAACCCGGGACGTAGATTGTTCCACTGGATTCCGCTGCTAAATCGCTGTCATGAATTGTTCCGACCACGCCGACGATCCTCGACCACTGGTCGCCGTTTCCAATTTCCGTTCCAACCGGGTCCCGATCAGGCCAAAAACGCTTTGCCAGCGCTTCATCAATCAACCGAACTGTGCCTTTGCCTGTTGCATTCCCAGATTGCATCTCAGCGAGCGTGTAGAAGCGTCCTTTCATCAACGGGATTTTCATTGTCTCGAAATAATCCGGCGTCACGTACATTATTGCCGCGTGAGGCTCAGGATCTTGCGGAGCCAAGTGTTGGTCGCGGACTTCGAACGTCGTAGCGAAACCGGAAGGAGCGAACGGACTGCCCGTAGAGATAGCCGCGTGAAGCACACCTGGAAGCGTTCGAACGCGATCGAGTATAGATTTGGACACCGAAGGAACTCGCCCCGGGGCCACGCCTGTCATTTGAGACAGAGATAACTTCATGGTCAGAACGTTGTTAGGGTCGAATCCGGGGCGAACTTCGAGGAGCTTCGCGAAACTTCGCAACAACAAGCCGGACGACGCGAGCAGCGCGAGAGCGAGCGCTATTTCAGTTATCACCAAAGCACTGCGAAACAAGCTTCTGCCGCGACCGCCTTGAATACCCTCTTTCAGCGTTTCGGATAATTCTGGTCGCGCCGACAACATCGCAGGTACCACACCGAATAAGGCGGCCGCCAAAACCGATAGGGACAGTGTAAAAAGCAAGACACGCATGTCGAGGCGGATCATGCTGACGTGCGGTAAGTTGGTGGGAGCGAGGCGAACGAGGGCAAACAAACAGCCTTGCGCCAAAAGGAGACCTGATAAACCTCCCGCTAGCGCTAGTAGCGTGCTTTCAGTGATGAGTCGAGAAACGATGCGCCGATAGCCAGCGCCCAATACAGTGCGTATCGCAATTTCACGTTTGCGCAAACTGTTTCGCGCCAACGATAGATTGGCGATGTTACTGCACGCAATCAGCAATACAAGTCCGACCGCACTCACAAGAAAAGAGAGAGGAGTCCGGAGGTCGCCTACTTCCTCTTCGATGAGGGGACGGAGTTCTATGCCGAATTTGAAGTCTTCTCCGCTAAAGCCGTTTGCAACGGTCGTCAAGGCCGCTTGTGCTTGCTCAAGAGTTACTTCTTTCCGCAATCGTGCCAGCATCGTGTAGCCAACGTACCAGCGATGTTTTTCCGTTAGTTCTTCCGGGGAAAAGGCGGCTGGCACCCAAATATCAGTTTGCGGGTACATCACCTCGATCTCTTCAGGAAGCACCCCGATGACCTCGTAGCTGTGCGCTTCAAGCTGGACCGTCTTTCCAACGATGGTTGCGTCACTGCCGAAACTCCCTTTCCAAATCTTTTTACTTAGGATGACGACATGACGGCCCGCGCCCCCAACACCACTATGGGTAACCAACATGCTTTCGAACTCATTGTCGTTATCGGTGAAATTGCGTCCGAGGTACGGCTCGACACCCAGAACCGTCATAAAGCCTGCGGTGACCTCCATTGCCTGCAATCGGGAAGAAGGATCCCGGTCTGTCAGATTGAGGTCCAACGCCTGCATTGCTCCTGACGATTCGAACAGATCGGTCCTTCGAGCAACCTCGACAACTTGGAGTGCCGATACGGAGGTACGCGGCATGTCCCAACTCGGGAATTGGTCATGCAACATTACAATCCGCTGTGCATCGCGAATAGGCAGCGGATGCAGCAACACAGCATTAATCACACTGAAAATTGCAGTATTCGCGCCAATGCCAAGCGCAAGCGTAAGGACCGCCACTGCGGTGAAGCCGGGAGTCTTTGTCAGCGTTCGAAATCCATCACGAATGTCTCGCAGAAAACTTTCCATCGCAGCGCTCCAAAGGTTCTCGATTGGAGCCTAGTTGCGAAGGTCAACCTGTGTCAATCTATTCAACTAGCTCTTAGCTGACGGCTTTTTTCGCCTGCTTCCTAACCTTCGCCCACCGCTTCTTCGCCGCCTTCGCTATCGCCGCTCTGCCAGCAGCCGACAAGACGCGCTTCTTCACGCCGATGACTTCGCGCTCCGCAGAGCCGCCTAATGCTTTTGCAGCCGCTCGTACACCGCTTAGTTGGTGATTCAGCTTGCCTAACTGTTTTTCGAGTATTCTCTCTTCGCGCTTGATCGCTGCAAGAATGTTCATGAATCCTCCGCAGGAAAATCGTTGCCTTTTCGCCAGGACTACCACTACAGGGTTTCCCCCGCAATTTTCCCGTCGAGTCCGTATGGCGGCGTACTCTCCCGAAACCTATACTCCAAAACAACCTAGTCATCAAACCCCGATTATCAAAGGTCGACAGGAGAGAGCGAATGCACAGTGAACGGCGTTTAGTAATGCTGGGGTATGGAAAGCTGTCGGTAACGCTAGCTGCGCTGGCTGGTTTTTTGCTCTTCACCGGCGCACCACTTGTCCGTGCCAATGAGTCGGAATGCGAGCACCGGACAGAACGGGCCGATCATCGCCTCCACGAAGCGATCGAGCATCACGGCTGGGACAGCAGCCAGGCCGAGCACGCACGTCACGAACTTAGGGAAGCTCGTGAATACTGCTGGAACCAGCACCACAGGTGGTGGGATGCTGAGCGGCGCGAGTGGCGCGAGGAACACAACTGGGACGACGACCACGGGCATCCACGATAAAAGAGGCGGCAGAAAATACAACTGTTAGAAAAGAAGGGGCGCTCACAAGGCGCCCCTTGGCACATTCCTGGAGAGCTTGACACCCGTCGTTCCCCGTATATTTCGCTGCGCGAAATAGTTTTCGCAGTTGAGGAGGGCGCCCCAGAATGTCGTCTTCCGTGGCGCTCGCCCAAGTTCGCCGAATGACTTCGAACCAGCTGATGCCGCCCGGCTTGATTGACGTTAACATCGCGGTCACTTTTGTTGGCTTCGTTAGGCGCTGGCGGCTGCGGTTAAAGGTTTCGGTGAGGCAGAGTCCTTTGTAGGCGCGTAAGCGGAGGCGTCAATTGGTGAATTATCGCGGCGCGAATCTTTGTCCTTGCCGGTGCGGGCCTTGGTGAATTCTTGGTGGAAGCCGGGTAGCACTGAATCGAGGAAGCCGCTGGCCTGATTTACTGCTACGCCGAGGAGAGCACCAGTCAAGGCTTCAATGGTTT
>Ga0210401_10006348_pt1 | contig 12021 bp, 8 predicted proteins | sample IncBWH32MmetaG_FD_150866 | JGI IMG/M metagenome (GOLD analysis project Ga0210401, IMG submission 150866) | Forest soil microbial communities from Barre Woods Harvard Forest LTER site, Petersham, Massachusetts, United States - Inc-BW-H-32-M | ecosystem: Environmental > Terrestrial > Soil >... | reverse complement strand
AATTTCCGCAAATGGAAAAAGCGGTCATCCGCTGGCCCTCCGGAAAAACACAAACGATCGAAAAGCCCGTTCCCGGCCAGATTCAGAAAATCAAGGAGCCCTCATGAGCGACTCGCCGGCCGTCTCCTTAGCCTCGCCGCCGCTTCCCCAGGCTTCCTGGAAACGCTTCTTCAGCGTCGAAAATCGCTATCTCGCCCCGGCCTTCATCACCTGCATCCTTCTCGCCGGCCATCTTTCCTTCGGCATCCTCGAGAGCTACAGAAAAACCGGTCTCGCCATCATCGCCAGCCTGCTCACAGAACTCATCCTCGGCCGCATCTTCACCGGCAAATTCCCCAACCTCGCGAGCGCCTACATCACCGGCATCAGCGTAGGAATTCTGGTTCGCTCCCCCGCCTTCTGGCCCTATGCGATTTGCAGCATCGTTTCCATCATGTCCAAGTACGTCCTCCGCGTAAAAGGGCGCCACATTTGGAATCCGTCGAACTTCGGTATCTCCGTCCTGCTATTTCTCGCGCCCGAAACGGTCGCCAGCCTCAGCATCCAGTGGGGCAACTATTTGTTGCCCATGATCGTCATCTGGTGCCTGGGCGCGGTCATCGTCTGGCGAGTTCGCCGCTTCCACATCACCGCCACCTACGTGGTCTCATTCTTTGCGTTCGCGTTTCTGCGCAGCTGGATCACCGGCAGTCCCTGGCAATCAGAAATCGCCCCCATCACTGGTCCCATGTACCAGCTGTTCATCTTTTTTATGGTTACCGACCCCAAAACGACCGTCCGTACTAAGCGAGGCCAGTGCCTAGTCGTATTCCTAGTCGCGGTAGTCGAGATGATCTTGCGTCTCAACCAGGTCATCTACGCCCCGTTCTACGCACTTTTCCTGGTCGGCCCGACCGCCCTTCTCATAGAAATGTGGCGAGATTCGCGCCGTCCGGTTCCCGTGCCGGTGCATGTCTGAGTTCCATGTAGTGGCCGATCTTTAGATCGGTCAGCTCCGTCCATCCGCACGCCAGACCCTCAGGTAGCACAGGCAATCCTGTATATCCTGAGCTTCGAAGGGCCAGCGTTCCGTGAGCACGAGCAAAATGCATCCCAAAATTGATCCAACCCATCCCCACCACCCCACGCCTGAGTTAAACTAGCACCGCCCCACCAAAGGACTCCCTAGCTTGCTCGAAACCCGAAGGCTGACCAGTCACCTCTTATTCCTAGGAGCCTTCCTTCTTCTCAGCGGCTGCAAGCAAAAGCCTTCGGCCGAACCACCTTCCCAACCCGCCGCCAGTTCGTCGCAATCCTCGCCGCAGCCGCCTATGCAATCGCCTCTCGCCGCTCTTCCGGCATCCCCAGTTGCGGAAACGCCCGTTGCGCCTGTTCGCCCGTCCGGTCCCATCGAATTCACCGACGTCACCACCCAAGCCGGCATCCGCTTCAAACACAATTCCGGCGCCTTCGGCAAAAAATATCTCCCCGAGACCATGGGTAGCGGCGTCTGCTTCATCGACTACGACAACGACGGTTGGCAAGACATCTTCTTCGTCAATTCCATGGATTGGCCCGGCCACAAATCCGTCGGCAAGTCCTTTCCCGCTCTCTACCACAACAATCACGACGGCACGTTCACCGACGTCACAAAAGAAGCCGGCCTAGCCGTCGAAACCTACGGTCAAGGCTGCGCTGTCGGCGATTACGACAACGACGGATTCGACGATCTCTACCTCACCACCGTCGGTTCCAATCATCTCTATCGCAATCTAGGCAACGGTAAATTCGCCGACGTCACCGCAAAGGCCGGCGTGGCCGATCCAGGTTTCTCCTCCAGCGCCATCTGGTTTGACTACGACAACGATGGCAAGCTCGACTTGTTCGTCACGCACTACATCACCTGGTCCATCGAAACCGATCAATACTGCTCGCTCGACAACAAGAACAAATCCTATTGCACGCCGCAAACCTACAAAGGCGAGAGCGCCACGCTGTTCCACAATAGAGGCGACGGCACGTTTGAAAACGTCACCCAGCGCGCCGGACTGCACGATCCAACCAGCAAATCCCTGGGCGTGGCGATGCTGGACTATGACAACGATGGCTGGATGGACCTCTTCGTGTCCAACGATACCGAGCCGAACAAGCTCTACCACAACAATCACAACGGCACCTTCAGCGACGCCGCCATCCTGGCTGGCATCGCCCTCAGCGACTCAGGCCGCGTGCGCGCAGGCATGGGCACCGACGCCGGCGATTACGATAATTCCGGCCGCCAAGGCCTGTTGATCGGCAATTTCACGAATGAGAGCATGGCGCTCTATCGCAACGATGGTTCCGGTCTCTTCACCGACGAAGCCCCCGCATCCGGCCTGGGACAGTTGACCAACCAGTCGCTCACCTTCGGCGCTTTCTTCTTCGACTACGATCTCGATGGTCTTCTAGACGTCTTCGCCGCCAACGGCCACGTTTCCGACGATATCAGCGTAGTGCAGCCGACGGTGCGGTACGCCCAGCCTGCCGGCGTTTACCATAACAAGAGCGGCAAGAAATTTGAGGATGTGTCCGCGAAGCTGGGCCGCGCCCTCCAAAAGCCAGTCGTCGCCCGAGGTGCCGCCTACGCCGACTTCGACAACGACGGCGACCTGGACCTCGCCATCACCGTCAACAATGGCCCCGCGCGCCTGTTGCGCAACGACAACGCCAACCAGAACGACATGCTGCGCATAAAAACGGTCGGCACGCGCTCGAATCGCGACGGTATAGGCGCCAAGCTCACGCTCACCACCAACAAGGGCGCGCGCTTGTTTGCGATGGTCAAGAGCGGGTCCAGCTATCTATCGCAGAGCGAACTGCCAGTCACTTTCGGACTCGGCAAACCAGAAGAGGGCAAGACCGCGAATCTCGAAATCCTCTGGCCCAGCGGCCAGAAAGATTCCATCCCCAACATCAAGCCCAATCAATTCATCACCGTTAAGGAAGGTAAAGGTATCCTCTCCGCGAAGCCCGTCTCTCTCACGAAAGGGTCAGGCCAGTAGTCACCGCAAGTCGCACCACAAAAGTGAGTCACGGCTTCAAGCCTGCGTAAAAAGCCTCACGCCTGCGCCTCTGATGAGTAAAAAAATAGGTCTGCGTGTGGGTGCGGTTCGGACAGGTTTCTTTAGGAGGTTGGAGCTTTGGAGTCTCTATGAGAACTCCGGTTTTCGTCAGGGCACGGCTTCAGCCGTGCCACCCGACGCCTCCTAATCCCCTGTAGGGGCGGGGCTTGCCCCGCCCGGCGTCAACCCAGGCACGGTCTAAACGGAGCACTTCCGCTCTCTGCAATTTTCCGCAGCTCCGACGTAGAGTGCTCCCCCTCAACGGGTTTCAGCCCTGAAGAAAGCTCGTTCTTCGCGTTGTTGCTTTTTCCGAGACCTGCTCAGCCATGCCGAGGCGTACACACTAACCCTACAGCAAATTCAGATTGGACCGGTTCCTCATCCAGTCGGCATAGGGTCGGAGCGCCAGAAGTGCGGCTCTTCCGCGAAGTTGGCGGAGGAACGCGCGTTCTTCTCGGGCGTCGGACGCGGACTGATGGTCACTCGCGTGTTCCCCACGGCGGGCCAACTGAATGCCCACATCCGCAGCCTGAACCCTGCCGCGATCTTTGACGAGAAAATCCCCGAAGGCCACTGCCCCGGTGATCTTGAAGGTGCCCTTGGGATCTCTGTTGGCTTCCTTGATCCGCCCTTGCAACAAACCAAGCGCCCGCTCGACGCTTTTCCGATCAAAACGAGGCGGCTTGGCACCGGACACCGTCTCCCCGGATGAAGTCGTTATCCATTCGCCGTTTGCGTGCGCCGGCTGGACATATCCCTGAGCCTGCAGCAGGGCAATCACCCGATCGGCGTCAGTTCGTTTGATCTTGAGGGTGTTCGCCAGTTCCAAAACGGTCCACGTTACCGCGCCCTTGGTGTCTTTCAGGAAACTGAGCGCAGCCTCGGCGGGAATCGACAGCGCCGTGGGTCGGCGTGCTACCGGCGTTTCTTTCGGGGATACGCTGGGTCCGCGAGGTTGTTTCCTGGGCATCGTCAATCGGCGACGTTGAAGAATAGCATGTGGTCCGGCACCGCGCGCTCCGTTCCGATTTGCAAAATTTTTGATCCCTCAAGCGCCGGCTCATGCCCGTCTTTAAGTTTTGCCAACAAATTTGCGACGCACCCACGTCTGTAGTGGCCGATCTTTAGATCGGTCAGCCTTTGGATCCCCAAATGTACAGCCAGCGGCACTCATAAGAAAACGGCCAGCGAATTGTCTTGATTGAGTACTTAAGTTATACTATACGTTAGTATAACGTACGGTCCGTTGTGCATCTTCTGGCCGAACGTACTGAGAGAGACGAACATATGAATTCCCTAACGGTTACGCATCTCGATGACAAAAACAAGCAAACTCCCCTGACGGCAATTGCATCTAATTTTAGAGGTATCCATCAGATGGCCCGTCATGTGCTCCATGGATTACGTGGCGCCCGCAGGCTCCGTCCAGCACCACAAACGTTGATCATCTTTAGCTCAGGTGATCAAGGGAAGACGATGGACAAATTTACCCAAGACGAGCTCGATCATCTGTTCGTCGCGATGCTTCTGCACACGAAGACAACCCGCGAGGAGCAGGCTGCGTGGGTGTCGGAACGTGCAGAGATCTGGCGGAAGTTGGTCGCGGCCTCAGACAGTCCAGCGTCCGATCAGACGATCTACCGGACCAACCTCTTTAACTGTCCCGAACAGCTTCGGCGATTTTGGAAATCCCCCGACGAGATTGAAAAGGCTTTTACCTTGCCGTTAAATACAAAGGCGAAGACGAAAAGGGCCGGACGATAGCGCGCGGAAGCTGTGCGAGACGACATCTCGTCTATCCTCAGCCCGTCCCCAATATCCCCAAATATCCCGAAACATCCCGAAATATCTTGGACGGCGCAAGCGCTTATCCCTTCGGCGCGTAATACCCTTTGCGCGCTAAAACCTTGTAATCGTGGTTCGCCATGTCCACCTTAATCTTCCGGAACTTCCCGTCATGCGTCGCGTTCGTCGGGTAGTAGCCCAGCGTGTACTGGCTCCGCAGCTCTTCCGAGATCTGGTCAAACGCCTCGGCCAAATGCTTCTCGGAGTTCGCCACGATCATGCGCCCGCCGGTCTCGTCGGTCATTTTTCTTGCCGCGCCCTGGTTCCCGCCGAAATGAGGATCGGCCACCAGCAAAATGTGGATCACGGTGTCCGTGCGCTGCGCCGCCTCGATCGCTTCCTCAATACGCACCTTGCTTCCCTCGTCTTGCGCGTCGGTAACGACCACAATGGCTTTGCGACCCGCTTCGGTATTCAGCTTCTCGTTGCAAGCCAGATAAACTGCGTCGTAGAACGCAGTTCCGGTCACATGACTCGAGGGCACCGGCCCGGGATTGATCATCCCGCCCCCCATCGGCGCGTTAATCCGCGTCTTGCGGATCGCCCGGTCCAACTGGCCCCGGTCATCGGTGAAGTCCGACAGCAAATCCACATCTGTGTCGAAAGACATGATCAGCGCTTCATCGCCCTTACGCAACACGCGGTCCAGGAATCGGCCGCCCATTTCCTGAATCGCCCCCAGCATGAATTGCTCGCTTCCCGAAGTATCCAGAAGCAACGCAAGCGTGATCGGCATCGTCACTTCTTTGGAGAAGAACGCGATCTGCTGATCTTGCCCGTCTTCTTGTATCTTGAAGTCGGTCTGCTTCAGGTCGGTGACGATTCGCTTGTTTTTGTCGCGCACCGTTGTAAACACGTTCACCAGGTTGACCTGCGAACGGATCACTGGGCCCTGCGATTGCGGATCCTGGGGCCACAAGGGCACCGCCGTCGCGACCACCACGACCGCCGTGACGCTAGCCACCAGCAGTTTCTTCACTGAACGCATGTATACTTTCCTTGATCAGAGATGCCCGGCACGAAGTCGCTCGCTGCTGGGATGCTTCCGCTAGCGTAGGATGCCGCCAAGCGGCGCGGGGGATGTGTTTCATCCACTCGGCTGCATTGTTTGCGCTGCATTGTTTGCCCGCTAGGCTGCATCAAATCAAGTGAAGTTTGGCCCGAGGACCATGAAAAGTCTACGAAAAATCGCTGTCGGAACCGGTGTCGCCCTCATCCTGGCGCCTCTGGTCCATGTTGCGGCACAGCCTCCGCAATCACCCGCGCCGCTCCCGGCGTCATCCTCGCAAACGGCGCGTCCCCCCGCCGCCGCGTCTCTAAGCGACGCCCAGGCCCGCATCACCGTTAATTCCAACCTCGTCATCCTCCCCGTCACCGTCAAGGATCGCGGCGGCGAACTCGTCCCGGACCTCCGCCGCGATGAGTTCCGCGTCTTCGAGGATAACGTCGAGCAGAAAATTGACGTCTTCACCGCCGAAGCCTTTCCTCTCTCGATGGTCATCCTGATCGACAACGACCTGAAAGACAAAGACGCCGAAAAGGTGCAAGCCAGCCTCGAATCCATCATCGGCGGCATGAGCACCGAAGACGAAGCCTTTGTTTGCCGCTTCGACCAATTTTTCCACCCCGGCAAAGGTTTCACCAGCGACCAGGACAAGCTCGTCAAAGAGCTCAAGCGCACAAGTCTCGATACCGAGGCGGACGTCGCTCCTCCAGGCGCTCCCTTCGGCGGGGCCACCATCAACAATCATTCCGCGATCGATGACTCCGCGATCGACAAAGGCGCCCGCGCCATCAAGGGCCAACCGACCAAAGCGCTCGACGACGCGGTCTTTGCCGCCGCCCAACTCCTGCACGATCGTCCGCGCAGCCGCCGCCGCGTAATTGTGCTGATCTCCGACGGCGTCAACGGCGGCAAGAAGTTCAACAAAGTCAGCTACGACGACGTCATCAAAGCGCTGCTCCATGAAAACATCTCTGTCTATAGCATTGCCGTCCCCACCGCCTACTTCGAGCGCAAAGTGTCCCCGATCGACCGCGAACGATCGCCCCTGATTCGCTATGCGGACCATTCCGGTGGTGAGGTTTATCACGCTACGAAAGAGCAAAGTTTTGCGGAGTTTTACGCCCGCCTCACCGAAGAGGCCCGAAACCAGTACACCCTCGCCTATGTGCCCCGCGGCACCGACCCGGCCGCCGAATACCACACCATCGAAGTTCGCGTGAAACGCGAAGGCCTCGACATCAAAACCCGCGAAGGCTACTACGCCGGCCAGGTCCCTGCGGCGCAAATCCCCTAGCCGATCTCCGGCCGCTGTTAACTTCCGGCGGCTTATTTTCGAAATCCTTCGGATTGTTCTTGACAGCCGCACTCATCGCTCGTATACGAAGCGAAGAGGGTTGCTTGCGGCGACGCCGGCTCCCTCCAGAACGACAGCAGAGGGAGACTCGCGATGAAGAAAAAGGCCAAGAAGGACCCCAAAAAAGGGAAGTAACATCTGCAGCTTTCAATGGAAGTGGGCGCTGCGAGACCCGCAGCGCCCCTTTTTCAGCCCGTCCATTCCACAAGCAAGCCGACCTGCCCTAGGCAAGATGGCTCCGTGCTCTCTGTGCTCCGAACTTCGCGCCCTCTGTGTTGAATTCCGGCTTCGCCCTTTTCCCCAACGCTGATCAATTTTCGTCAAACCGAAACCTCCTCCTCATGCGCAGGACAGATCGCTTCATAAGCGCAGGTCCGGCAGGCGTAGCCCGGTTTTGGCGAGAACGACCCAGCCCGAATATCCGCCGCCGCCTCCTGTATCACTTTCTGAGCCTCATCGAGCTGTTTGGCATTCCGAGTCGTCACCTGTGTCTGGTTGTTTTGCAAGTAATGAAACACCAGCCGCACGGGATTGAGCTCCAGAATCTCTTTCGCCGCGATCGCGTAGATGCTCAGCTGCAGGTCCCGGCGCGCATCCGCCTCTTTCCGTGACTTTCCGGTCTTGTAGTCCACAATTTCGACGTCGTTCCGCCCCAGCGAGTTGATCTGATCGATTCGTCCGTTGATGATCACATTGTTCTCCAACGGCAACTCGAAGGCCTTCTCCTGCTCCAGAATCTCCGGTGGGTTCTCCAGCAAAGTCGTATGGAACGCGCGCAACTGCTCGATTCCATCCTTCTTATACTCGCCTTCCTGGTAGTCGTCCTCAAATCCCGCGGAAGTCCATTCCGTCTCGAAAATGCGCGCCACCTCGTCAAACGGCAGCTTCACGCCCTTCCGCAGCTGATCCACAATCCGTTTGATCGTCGTATGCATCACGCTCCCATAGGTAAGCGTCGCCTGCGGCCCTTCCTTCAGCGACCACATCCGGCTGAACAGAAATTGCTGCGGGCACTTCCGGTAGTTGTCCACCGCCGATGCACTCAATTTCAAAGGCTCCGGTGAAGGAGGATGAAACGTCTCTGCCCAATCCGCAATCTTCGAAAAGATGCGCGGCCGCTGCGACAGGGAAGGGAACAGGGACACGCCACTATTGGCTCCGTTGGCGGTACTCGCGGTTTCATCCCGTGGCCGCACCTTGGGCGCAATTTGCAACACGTCGCGGCGTTTCACCGAGGGTTCCATCAGAATGTCTTCGATGAACGTAGGTACTTTGCTCTTCTTCTCCGTAAGCGTGGTAATCGTCAGCTTTCGTTCCGCGCGCGTCAGGGCCACGTAAAACAACCGGCGCTCCTCCTGGATATGAAACTGCCCGGCCGGCAACTCCTCCTTCATGAGCTTTACCGGGAATTCAAACAGCGGCGAGCGCTCCCGCGGAGGAAATGCGCCATGATTCACGCGCAGCAAGAATACGTGCGGAAACTCAAGTCCCTTCGCTCCATGCACGGTCATCAACTGGACCGCATCGCCCGGCACGTCCTCGTCCAGGCAAATCACACCGCCGGCCTGTTCGAAATAATCGAGGTATTCCAGAAATTCCGGAAGCGAGCGCGTGTCGCTTTTCGGCTCCCAATCCTTTAGGAATTGCGCAAGCTGGGTAACGTATCGGCGGTCCCGCAAGCCGGCAAGCTGAGGAATTTCCAGCCACTCGATCAGTGCGCCAAGTATTTCGCGCGCTGTCCGCCGCTTAAGGCTTTTCCGTTGCGCCGAAGCAAACTCCAGCAACTCGCTGAGTGTCGCGGCCGACGGATTGAACGGCAATTCCGATTGCGGCGATTGCAACGCGTCGTAAAGAGAGGTCCCGCGTTTCTTCCGCGTGCGCTCCGCCAAGCGCACCAGGTCCACAGGTTCCAGATGCCAGGCAGGAGCAGCCAGCACCCGTGCGCAAGCAATGTCGTCGTAGGGTTTTGCAATGAGCCGCAAATATGCCAGCACATCGCGCACCAGCGGATGCTCCAGAATCGACAGCCTGGTGATCACGAACGGAATCTTCCGCCGCGAAAGCTCTTCCACCAGGCGATCGCGATGCGCATGTTGGCGGTAGAGCACGCCAAAATCGCGCCATGGGGTTCCGGCGCGATGTAAACGCTCCAGCTCGTTGGCCACCCACAGAGCTTCCTCGTCCTCGGTCGCCAACTCTACCACCCGGATGCGTTCGCCTTCGGGGTGAGTCGGAGACAACACCTTATTCGGGAAGTCGGAGCTGACTTCGTTTTGCGCGATCACCTGCGTCGCCACCCGTAGGATGTTCGGGGTGGAGCGGTAATTTTCCGTCAGCGTCACACGATACGGCGTCGAATCCTGCCCGGTCTTCCAACCCGCAAAGCGCTCCAGGAAAAGTTTGAAGCTCCCGAACGAAGCGCCCCGAAACCGGTAAATCGCCTGATCGTTGTCTCCCACCACGACGATATTTCGAGGCTCCGGCGAAAGCAGCTGCAACAGTTCCAGCTGCGCGATGTTGGTGTCCTGAAACTCATCCACCAGAATATGTTTATACCGCTGCTGGAAGCGCTCGCGAATTGCAGCATCCCTGCGCAGCAGCGCGACCGTCCAGGTAATCAGTGATCCAAATGAGAAATATTTCTTTTCGTTGAGCAGCTCTTCGCTGGCTTTGTAAGCCCGCGCAATTTCCTTCTGTAGCGCAACGTTTTCAGTTCGCTCGGCATAGGTATCCTCGTCCAGCTGCGTTCGCTCCGCTTGCAGGTCCTCTTCGAGTTCGTCGGCGTAGCATTGAAAATCCTGACTGGAAACCAGCTCATCCTGGCAGCGCGAGAAAAACCGCAGGAAGTCCCCAAGGAATTGACCGGGTTCGGCCAGCCGGCGATATTTTTCCAGCTGCAGCCGCGCCATATTACGGCGCAGCAAGATCCAGTGGTCCACATCCTCAAGCACCGTGACTTTAGGGTCGATCTCCTTCAACAGCGTTTCGCAGAAGGCGTGAAACGTAGCCATGGTCACGTTTCTGCCGCGCTCCCCGCACGTTCTCACCACCCGCGACTTCATCTCCCCAGCAGCTTTTTTCGTGTACGTGAGCCCGAGAATATTTTCGCCGCCCAGCGAAGGATCAGCGTCCAACAAATGCCGAATCCGCTCGGTGATGACCCGCGTCTTGCCGGTTCCGGCCCCGGCAATCACCAGCAGCGGCCCTTGCCCATGCGTAATGGCGCGCCGCTGCGCCTCATTCATCTGCAGCGCGCTGTCCAGCGGCGGATTGAGATCAAACAGTGTGAGATTCACTTCATCAGACTAGCGGAATTCAAGGCGAAGAGGAAGCGAAGCAGGCGTAAGCAGAAAATCTGTGCTAGATTCACGACGCCAGCGGAGCCACAACCCAGGATTGAGGTTGTGATTTTTCGCACGCCAGTCAGCAACGAAAGGCGAGGTCGCCGCGAGGATTTCAGACTTTGGAACTGAAAATCCATAGTATTCGCGCGGTAGCGATAGCCATACTTCTCTGGAATGTCTACGCATCCGCGCAAGCGCTGCACAAGGCACCGAGCGGCGCACAGTCGATCAATTCCTACGCGAGCTGTTACGAAGAATCGACCGGCAAATTAATTGGGTCCCACAGGTCACGCACGACCGTGCTTGTCTCTCCCGATGGGCGCTTCCGGGCATATGCCGAGAGTGAAGCTATAGCGTCCGACCCGGACCACGCTGGCAACGCAGAATGCCAGAACACATCAAGATTGTTTGTCGCGAATGCAGCGAACCAACCGTTCCGCGTAGTACTCGATTTGACGCCATCACCGGAAATGCTTGGCAATAGCATCGACCTCATCGACTGGTCTCCTAAAGGACACCGACTGCTGCTCGGTCAGGGCGTCTGGCAGTGGGGCTCTGACGCAGACGCAACAACGACCCGGATCTACGACGCCGACACCGGGAGATTATCGAGCGAGGGCTTCATCGAGAAAGCGTTTCGCGATAATTTCGGAATCCATTGTATTGGTGTCTTCCAACCAGTGGGCTTCTCTCCGACAGGAGCGGCGGTCATAAAGGCCGGACCGTATTTTGACATCGGAGAAGAAGGGTCAGCAAAAGAGTCCTGCGTGCGAAAAGAAGGACTCTGGATGGTAGATCCTGAGACGCCACGGGTCGATCCGCTGCCACCTCAGTACAAGGGCCAGCATTACGGCAAGAGCGCGTCTGCCGCGCCTTGATCCGAAGACAATCACTTAAGGCCGCGAAGGGATTTCTTCACGGATATGAAGCAGGCGAGCGGCCTGCTGCGTGGGCCTCCTAAAACGACGATGCTCGGTGCCCTGATGCGCGCTCATTAGCGGGTTGGGCGTGGTTTGGCGGCGTCGGACGTGGATGAGGATGCAGTTGCGGCGGCAGCCTTCACGGGTGACTTTTCGGATTGGGCGAGTTTTTCTGGTTGCGCTGGCGCGGCGGTGTGGCCGTTGGGGCCGTGGGTTGGGGCGCGGGTGGTGCCTGCTCCTGCGCTGGCGCTGCTGTCGGCTGAGGGGATGCCCAGCTTCTTACGGAGCGCACTTTCCAGCTTCTCGCGGATGTCTTTGTTTTCCTTCAGGAAGATGCGGGCGTTTTCGCGGCCTTGGCCCATGCGTTCGCCGCCGAAGCTGATCCATGTGCCGGATTTCTCGAGGATTCCCTTATCGACGCCGAGGTCGATGAGGTCGCCTTCGCGGGAAATGCCTTCGCCGTAAAGGATGT
>Ga0210401_10006345_pt1 | contig 12026 bp, 12 predicted proteins | sample IncBWH32MmetaG_FD_150866 | JGI IMG/M metagenome (GOLD analysis project Ga0210401, IMG submission 150866) | Forest soil microbial communities from Barre Woods Harvard Forest LTER site, Petersham, Massachusetts, United States - Inc-BW-H-32-M | ecosystem: Environmental > Terrestrial > Soil >... | reverse complement strand
GCCGACCATCTACAAGCTGAGTCTGGAAGACCCCCTGAGCGGGCGCAGCCGCGCGGGTAGTCCGGAAGGCTCCGTCTACCAGCAGCGGTGCGAGGCGTGCCATGGCAAAAACGGTGTGCGAGCCGGCGCAGGGCCGCCACCTCTCGCCGGAATCGGCCAGAGGCTGTCCCTCGAATCATTCCGTTTGACCGTCCATTCCGGTAGAGGAGAAATGCCCGCCTTTGCCGACCTGAACGAAACCGCCGTGAAGGCGTTGTTCGAGTACCTTAGCAGGCTGAAGGGGCCAGGCCCGATGGGTGGGGAATTGGGAATGCAGACGGTAGACCCGCCGCCGGCCGGGACGGTAGTTGCTTCAGGAGGGGCCCCTGGCGGCTTGAAGATTCCGCCCAGCACTGGCGTTCGTTACAGCCCGATCGAGGGCCCGGCTTATCCGCCCGGCAGTCTAACACCCAGCGTCCGCTACTACACGGATTGGGGACTTTATCCGGACCAGCCCTACATCATCGGGCCGCCCTGGTCGTCGGTCGTGGCTTACGATCTGAACAGTGGAACCATCAAATGGAAGGTCCCTTTGGGTCAGGATGCCGAGGCCGCGGCCGAGGGTGCTCACGACACCGGCGCCTTCATGGCCGAACACCATGGAATGATCGTGACCTCAACTGGACTGATTTTTATTGCCGCAAGCGACGGCAAAATTCGTGCACTGGATGAAGACACCGGCCGAACGTTGTGGACGGCCACCTTGCCTGCGGGATCTGAAGGTATTCCCGCCATGTATGAAGTCAAGGGACGGCAATACCTGGTGGTTTCGGCCTCATCGAAAATCAACACCGGCGGAGGGCACGGCGGCCGGGCTGAAACCGCCGGAACAGTGCGCCCCGACCTCCCCAAGGGCTACGTCGCCTTCGCTTTGCCGGTTCATTGATCCACGTCCGGTATAGTATTTGGGGTCGCGGCGATCTCCGGTTATATCCCGGCCCCCCTCGTTCATCCACTAAGAGCATTGCATAATTTACAGCGCGCGCGACGACGCGGTCTGTAGCTGCAGCGCGTGGTTAAGGGCTTTCAAGTGGCTCTGCTCGAAGCCTCGGAGCGAGGGTTAGAAAGAGCGGCATAATTGAGGGAACAATGGACGCGAACAAACCCACAAGCCAAAGGACAGTGGTGTTCGCCGTTCTCCTTTTTTGGGCCATCATTGGCTTAGCTTGGGCCTATTTCGAGTATCATGCGGGCGGACTTTGATTGGGCGAACTTTCAAAGTATCCCACTACCCATGTTTGCGTCCGGCGGTCATTCCGTGTCATCATAGAGACGTAGTTTCGCAGTCCGTTAATTTTGGCATCTTTCGATAGTCCGGCCCAACCGCCTTTGTCCGAACCTGCCGCGATTCTTTGCTCTGCAACTTCAGAAAGAAAGTGAAAAAATGAAAAATATTTTTGTAGGAAACCTCAGCTTTGGCGCTACCGAGGATACGGTTCGCTCCATGTTTGCGGCCCACGGCACGGTCGATCGTGTCAGCATTGTGACCGACCGCGATACCGGACAAGCCAGAGGGTTTGGATTCGTTGAAATGAGCGACAACGCCGAGGGCGATCGCGCGATCGCTGCTTTGAACGGCGCCGAGCTGGACGGCCGAGCCCTGAACGTCAATGAAGCGCGCCCCAAGACGGACCGTGGATCGGGCGGCGGAGGATTTCGTGGCAACGGCGGCGGTTCACGTCAGAAGAACCGCTGGTAAGCAGCTAGTTCGCAGGAGATCAAATCACAACGGAAAGGTTCAAGAATAATTTGCCAAAAGAAGATGCAATTGAAGTAATGGGAAAAGTCGTTGAGAAGTTCAAGGCTGGGATGTTTGCGATAGAACTAGACGCAGGCCGAACAGTCCTGGCAACGATGGCCGGAAGACTCCGGCGTAATCGGATCAAGATTATGAATGGCGACAAGGTTTCGTTGGAACTTTCGCCATACGACCTGACGAAGGGCAGAATAACTTACCGCCACAAGTAATCGGCCGGGCTCGCCGGGGTCCGGTTCCAGCGAACGCGAGTGGCATGCTATGTTGAGACAAACAAGCGCCATGACACGTTACTTGATTATCCTGAGTACTCTGCTAGCCCATTTGTATCATCCGATTTTGGTTCTGTGAGCTACTTTGGTGGTCACCACTTGCGTGCACTGAAGGTCTCCACAGCACGGAGTGTGCTGACAACAGCGATCTATCGCAATCGTATCAGTTGGTTATGCTGACCGTGACGATTTCCCCGGCGCCCGGAGGGAACCCGAATCCTTTATGCGATACGTAAAGCAGCCCATCGGGGCGGAAGGTCATGGCCGTCGGAAAGGTTAGCCCCGTGGCGATGTCAGTAAGCTGGCCGTTGTATTCATAGCGAACTATTTTCCCGTTTCCCGGCATCGGACCACCGGTAGCGGGGCTCATTTCAAGAATATAGAGCCGCTCCCTCTGATCGAAAGCGAGTCCGACGACGGTGGTCAACTGCGGGACGACCCGCGGATGCGTTTGTTGCTGTACGCGAAGACGTTCGAGGATCCTTGCAAGGTCGGGAACAGGAACAGATTCCCGAAATACCAACCGTTTTGGTAGACCAAAGCGGTCGGAACACTTGTGGATGACTATTTTCCTCCCTTTGGCGGAATTTACCCTGTAGAAGATGGTGTTTACTACAGCGGCTCGACCAGTTTGGGAGTCACACGCGCCTTTCGCTTCTATTCATTTGAGACCAAGAAGTCCATCGACATCGCTCCAGCGCCATCGACGATCAAACTGGGCTTGTCTGTTTCGCCCGATCGGAGGCGGCTTGCGTATTGTGCGGAGGTCGAAGGAAATGCTGACCTGATCCTGCTCGAACGGAAGTAATCGATCGGGTTCGTGTAACCAATCACAGCTATACCAGCGATGGGTGTATACTTACGGAGATGCACAGAAGGAGCGCTGCAATGAAATTATTCCGTGTTATCACAAGTTTCTGTCTCATATTCGGGGCGACCGTAAGCGTTGCTCAGACGCCCAAGCCGAAGCGAATCAATCGCGCGATCGAGTTGCTGCAGCAGGGCCAGCCCATCTACTACTCTGGTTCGCACTCCGGCACGGCCGGCACTTTTGAGCAGGGTAAACTGGACGCTCAGACATTTGCCGATTACATCAGCTATGACATGGAAGCCGCGCCGTATGATATCGCGGGCCTAGCTGCATACATGCAGGGTCTGGTGGCCGGCGGCCCCACGCGCACGGGCCATCGGACGCCAGCGGTCATCGTGAATGTGCCCGTCCGTGGCACCGATGAAGCTTCAGTACGAGCGAATGCCTGGATGTTCGAGCAGGTGCTGGGCACCGGCGTCCATGGCATTCTTCTTGTGCATGCCGATACGCCTGGGGCGGTGCGGGCTTTGGTCGAAGCAGTGCGCTATCCCAACCGCGAACAGGGGGTCGGGCAGTCAGGACTCAAGGAAGGCACGCGTGGCGCTCACGGAGCGGCCATGGCGGCTAAGATCTGGGGCGTGTCGACGGAAGAGTACATGCAGAAAGCCGACCCGTGGCCACTCAACCCGAACGGTGAGCTGCTGATAGGCGTCAAGATCGAAGACAAGGTTGCGCTTTCGAACGTCGAGGAGACTCTGAAAGTGCCGGGCATCGGGTTCGGCGAAGGCGGCCCGGGCGATATGGCGCTATCGCTGGGAGTGAAGGGTGGCGATCCAAGACTGCTGGCGGCCGAAGCGCGGATTTTTGCCGCTGCGCAGTCTCATAAACTGGCGTGGATCGGGATCACGCCGAACCACACAGCCGAAGACATCAAGGCGGGCTTCATGATCGGATCCGGTGAGAAGACGGCGGAGGCGGGCCGAAAGGTCACCAATCGCGCGATGCCCTATTAGGGCTACTTCGAGCCGAGACCGCGAACTCGATGGGCGCCTGCAGCGTCGTCCGCGCAGACTGAATGAAGCAAGTTTAATCCATATTCAACAACTAAATCATTGGGTTGTTCTATCATTCAAGTGTGCGGCGTCTGGCCATCATCCTGATGCTTGGCGCGAGCCTTTTCACTGGGTTCGTGTGCGCGCAGGAGTCCGACCCATCGAAGAAGGACGCGCCCAAGAGCGAGCCTAGCTACGATGACACATTCTCTGGTCCGGTAGTGGAATTGTCCGCCACTAAAATCACGGTTTCACGAAGTATCCTAGGCAAAGCCGCCGAGAAGCACACATTCTTGATCAAATCCGATACGCGCATCGAAGGACGGCTGCGCGTGCACACCAAGGTTACGGTCGGGTTCGTGACCAACGACGATGGCGATATCGCGCGCTTGATCGTCGTCCGCGCGGGCGCACAGAAACCGCCGCAAGATAAGAAATAGTCACTTCTTCTTTTTTCTCTTGGCGGCCCAGCCTTGCTTGACCACCTGGCGCGCTCTTCCCAACGCCAGAGCGTCCTTGGGGACCGCATCGGTGATTACCGAGCCGGCTCCGATGTAGCTTTCATCCCCGATCTCGATGGGCGCGACCAAGGTGGAGTTGCTGCCAACGAAAGCTTCCTTGCCGATCTTGGTGCGATGCTTTTGTACGCCGTCATAGTTGCAGGTGATGGTGCCGGCCCCGATGTTCGTTTTATCGCCGATTTCGGCGTCGCCAAGGTAAGCCAGATGATTGGCCTTCGCTCCGGCGCCGAATTGCGTGTTCTTCAGCTCGACGAAGTTCCCGATGTGCGCGCCTGCTCCAACATGCGCGCCGCCCCGCAAGCGCGCGAACGGTCCGATGTGCGCGTCCGTTTCCACTTGCGAATCCGCGATGGATGTGAAGGGGGACACGTTTACCCGGTCCGCCAGTTTCGAATTCTCGATGATCGAACAGGAGCCAATGCGGCAGTCTTCACCAATCTCGGTCTTTCCCAGAATCTGCGCAAAAGGTCCTACGATCGAATCCGCGCCGATTCGCACCGCGCAATCTATTGTGACCGTTTCCGGCTTCTCGATCGTTACACCCTCCAGCATCAGCTCCCGCACTTTTCGCTCGCGGAAAATCTTGTCGACTGCGGCCAGCTCGGCGCGTGTGTTGATTCCCAACAGTTCTTCGGAGTCGGGGACTTCCAGCGCGGCCACCTTGTGTCCAGCGCGGTTGAGAATTTCGACGATGTCCGTCAGATAATACTCATGCGCGGGATTGTCGGTCCCGATTTCGGCGATGTGTTTCCACAGAAGGTCCGCGTCGAAACAGTAAATCCCGGAATTGATGAGCGGGATCGAGAGCTGCTGTGGCGTAGCAGCTTTCTGCTCGACGATAGCCCGGACGTCGCCTTCCTTGCCAAGGATGATGCGCCCGTAGCCGGTGGGGTCGGCTAGACGGGTGGTGATGAGTGTCGCGGCTTGATCGCCGCCGCGTTGGCGGTCCACTAATTCCTGCAGAGTAGCGCGCGAAAGCAATGGGCCGTCGCCGTAGGTGACCACCACCAACCCGCCCTGGGAAGCCAAAGAGTCGCGGCACATCATGAGCGCGTGCCCAGTGCCGTTCTGCTCCTTTTGCTCCACGAATCGTACGCCAGAATGGGCCAGCACTGCCTTCACTTGTTCGGCCTGAGATCCAATTACCACAGTGATGTTCTCGGGCGGAGTGATAGCCTTAGCCGCATTCACGACATGCTCGACCAAGGTTAGGCCTCCGGCGCGATGCAGAACTTTGGCGCGTTTCGATTTCATGCGTGTGCCCAGGCCGGCGGCCAGGATCACGACGTTGATCGGTGATTTCATTCGACTTTTCTTCGACGGTGGCAGTTTATTTTTGTCCAAGGATACGGATCTTCCGGCGGCGGGCGCGGCCTCTACGAGCCAGCTCCATGGCGACGTCGGCTGTAGCGCGGGGATCGTGGCGGACCACATCGCCTTCACCCAGCAGGTCGGCCTCGACCACGTGCAATCCCATGTCGACCATCCGATCAACGTCGTTGACCACCGACTGCGCCCGCTCGGCGGCGTATTTTCTCCGTTGGCGAACGTTGATGCAGCGCGTGTTCACCACTACGACATCGAACAGGTTGAATCCGGCATGCTGGTTGATAGCGTCTACGTGGTCCGAGGCGCGAAATCCGATGGTCTCGCCGGGTTGCCACATGAGATTCACGAAATAGGCTCGCAAAGCATGGCTGCGGCGAATGGCTTCCGGGATTCCTTTGACCAGCACGTTGGGAATTACGCTGGTGAAGAGCGACCCCGGACCGAAGGTAATGACGTCGGCCAGCTCGATGGCTTCCAGCGTCTCGGGCAAGGGCCTGCAAACTCGCGGCCGCGTTCGAATCCGTTTGATGCGCGACCGACTCTTGCTGATCCTAGTCTCGCCGGCGATGACGCGTCCATTTTCCAGTTCCGCCTCCAGCCTCACATTGGCGCCGGTAGAAGGATAGATGCGGCCCAGGCTGGCCAGCACTTCCGACGACAGCTTCACGGCGCGGGCGAAATCGCCGGTGAGATTCGTGAGGGCCGTCAGAAACAGGTTGCCAAAGCTATGGCCCTTCAGGCCGCGGCCATCGGTGAAACGGTATTGAAAAAGTTTCGAGAGCAGGGCTTCGTCCTCAGAAAGCGCCACCATACAGTTGCGGATGTCGCCGGGCGGGAGAACGTCGAATTCACGCCTGAGGCGGCCGGAACTGCCCCCGTCGTCGGTGACGGTGACGACCGCGGTGATATCGATGTCGCGCTGCGGATGAGCGTAGCGCTTGAGCCCGTGCAGGAGTGTCGATAGCCCGGTTCCTCCACCGATGGCGACAATACGAAGCGGATCCATTAACTATAGAATCGCAGGTTCTTGGTGTTTAGGCGGATTCGGACCTGGAGTAGCTTCTCGGCTCCGTGATCTTTCTCGGCACAGCGGTCTTCCGGTGGCGGGTCGCACTTCTCGGGCGGTGGCGGTCACTCTTCCGGCGGTGGACATTCCGGCGGCGGGCATCACCGGTAGAACCTCATACCGCCCAACGCTTTGCATTTCTACTAAATCGACGTTAGCAACCTCGCTCTCGCCTATCGCATCTATGAGATAGAGGAATAAAGAAGTTATGATGCGGTCAAGGTTGAAGGCAATTGGAGGCTTCTTCCTGGCTGCGCTGTTATCCAGCCCCGCCTGGGGCTCTATACCCCCGCAACCCGGAACAGTCAATTACATCGAAGGGCAAGCAGCACTCGGCTCGCAGCCCCTGGGTGAGCAATCCGTGGGGTCCGCGAAACTGGCGGCAGGTCAGTCGCTGTCGACCGATAACGGCAGAGCCGAGATCCTGCTAACGCCAGGAATTTTCTTACGGCTCGATCAGTACAGTTCTGTGGGCATGATCTCACCCGGCTTGGCGGATACCGCCTTGACTCTGCAAAAGGGCAGGGCGATGGTCGAGGTGGCGGACATCCATCCGGAGAACAGCATTCGAATTCGGTACAACGGCGCAAGCACGCAGTTGCTAAAGGCGGGTTTGTATGACTTCGATGTCGACCACGGTTTGATCCGCGTGTTCGACGGTAAGGCTGTGGTTCAGGCAGCCGGTCAAAGCATTGAGGTGAAGAGTGGTCACGAACTCGCTCTCAACGCTGGCGGAAAATTAAAGGCCCGAAAATTCGATAAAAAAGAGCAAACAGACGATTTCTACAGGTGGACTAGCCTGCGATCTTCGTATTTGGCGGAGGCGAATGTGGACGCGGCCCGGAGATATGCGGCCGCGCCGGGATGGTCGGCTGGCGGCTGGTATGCCAACGGCTGGTACGGGAACGGGTGGTATTGGGATCCCTGGTTCGACGCCTATACATTCATCCCCGGCGACGGAATATTCTACGACCCCTTCGGCTGGGGCTTTTATTCGCCCTGGCTGGCTTTTGGAGCGCCCTATTTTGGGTACGGCTTCGGATATGGCAGGGGCTACTATCATCACTTCGGACCTGGCTACCATCCTGTCTACAACGCCGGTAACCATTCTGCGGGATTCGTGGGGCACGCGTACAACGTTCGGAGTAGCGGTGGCTTTAGCGCTAGTGGCCGAAGCAGCGGCTTTACCGCGGGCGGGTTCCGGGGCGCCGGCGGCGGTGGATTCCACGGGGGTGGTGGCTTTGGCGGCGGCTTCCACAGTGGCGGCGGGGGAGGGCACAGCCGCTAGGCTTCCTCCACTGTAGGATAGGCGAACATCTTTTGCCTATCAGCCGCATCTATTTCTTGCAACGCGGGTTACATGTAAAGCAGACATCACGTCTCAATGTACTGGTGTGTTAAATCTAAAGGGAAGGACCAGGTAAACCTAACCGAATGAAAATCTGTGTTTTGGGCGGTGATGGCTACTGTGGCTGGGCCACAGCGCTCTATTTATCCGCAAAAGGGCACGCGGTGGCTGTGGTTGACAACTTTGTCCGGCGTCAATGGGACTTCGAATTAGGCGCACAGAGTCTAACGCCTATCCAACCCCTGAGCGACCGGCTGCGTGTCTGGCAGGAACTCACAGGTAAGTCCATCGAACTATTCACGGGGGACGTTAATGATTATGAGTTTCTGGCGGGCGTAATCGAAGGTTTCGAGCCGGACGCAGTGGTTCACTTTGCTGAGCAGCGGTCGGCTCCCTATTCGATGATCGACCGCAAACATGCCGTGTTTACCCAAGTCAACAACGTCGTCGGAACGCTGAACCTCCTATTTGCCCTGCAGGAGCTGCGTCCCGATTGCCACTTGGTCAAGCTCGGCACGATGGGCGAGTACGGCACACCGAATATCGATATCGAAGAAGGCTACATCCGGATCGAGCACAATGGCCGGTCGGACGTGCTGCCCTTTCCGAAACAGCCTGGTTCGTTCTATCACCTCTCCAAGGTGCATGACAGCCATAACCTCATGTTTGCCTGTAAGATATGGAAGCTGCGCGCTACCGATCTCAATCAGGGCGTAGTGTACGGAACCGTCACTGACGAGGTTGTCTTGGACGAGGCGCTAATCAACCGCTTCGATTATGATGACGTTTTTGGCACTGTGTTGAACCGGTTTTGCGTACAGGCCGCGGCGGGGCATCCTCTGACGGTGTACGGAAGAGGCGGGCAGACGCGCGGGTTCCTGGACATACGCGATACGGTTCGCTGCGTCGAAATTGCCTGCCTAAATCCGGCAAAACCGGGAGAGTGCCGCGTTTTCAACCAGTTTACTGAGCAGTTTTCTGTTCTCGATCTTGCGGAAATGGTCCGGACGGCAGCCAGGAAGCTGGGGATGCGCGTCGATATCGAGCACTTGCCGGCGCCGCGCGTCGAATCCGAAGAGCACTATTACAACGCCAAGCACTCCAAGCTGATCGATCTTGGCTTACAGCCACACTATTTGTCTGATTCGCTGCTCGATTCACTGATGAACATCGCAATCCGGTACCAGGATCGCGTCGATACATCGCTATTTCTGCCCCAAGTCCAATGGCGGAGTCCTCGGAACGAGCGTGCGCGGGCGTCGAAGGTTAGCGCCCGGTCGGCATCAGAAGTGGCATACTGATTGGGAGGAAACTCCTGAATTGTGTGGCATAGCGGGCTTTACCCACGGACATCGCGCTGCTCCGAATGGGCGAATCCAGAGCGCGGTCGCGACCATCCTCCATCGCGGTCCGAACCAGCAAGGCGTCTTTGAGTCCGAAGCTGTCTCTCTAGGCGCGGCTCGCCTCAAGATCATCGACATTGAGGGCGGAGATCAACCCATCGTATCCGAAGATGGCGACACCGTCATTGTCTTTAACGGTGAAATCTACAATCACGGGGAGTTGCGCCTCGAACTGGAACAGCGTGGATATCGTTTTCGCTCGCGCAGCGACACAGAAACAGTTCTGAATGCGTTCCTGGAGTGGGACACAGAGTGTTTCTCCCGGCTGCGCGGCATGTTCGCGGTAGCGCTGTGGCGCGAATCTGACCGGCGCCTGGTGCTGGCCCGCGATCGGATGGGGATCAAGCCTCTGTACATCGCGCGCCGGGGCGAGGACCTGTACTTCGGCTCGGAACTGAAGGCGATCCTGGTTCATCCCGAGATCGAGCGCCGGTTAAGCCCGGATGGTCTTGATTGCTATCTGTCGCTGAACTATGTACCTGCGCCTTGGACCTTGGTGGAGGGGATCGAGAAACTACTTCCAGGTCAGTGGCTGGAGTGGCGGCGCGGCGCGATCCGAACTGAGAACTACTGGCGCCTGCCCGAGGGCAAGGAAGAGCGCTGGACCCCTCAGACCGCCGAGGCGGAACTGGATCGTTTGTTGAAGGAGTCCGTTCGAGAGCATCTGGTAGCGGACGTGCCGTTGGGCGTCTGGCTCAGCGGTGGCTTGGATTCATCCAGTCTGGTGCATTACGCCGCCGAGGCCTCGAGCTCGCGTCTCAAGACGTTTTCCATTACCTTTCACGGCCGCAGCTTCGACGAGACACGCTATGCGCAACAGGTGGCAGCGTCGTACGGAACCGAACACATCGAGCTGGATCTCAATCCCGAACAAGATCTCCCTGGCGCAATCTACGAACTGGCTTATTACTGCGATGAGCCCAACGCAGATTCGGGCGCCCTTCCAGTGTGGTTTCTCTCACGGCTCACCAAGGCTAACGCGACGGTGGCGCTCAGTGGAGAAGGCGCTGACGAATTATTCGGCGGATACCTGATGCAGCGCGCTAGCTTGCTGGCTGGCCAGGCCCGTAGATTGCCGCCAGCGGTGCTTCAGATGCTGCTGGCGGCTGCGCAACGATGGCCGGTATCGAACGATAAGATCGGTTTCGAGTACAAACTGAAAAGATTCCTGGAAGGCTGCGCGATGCCGCCGGCACGGGCTCATGCCTATTGGAGCGGAACCTTCGACGACCAGCAGAGACGCTCTCTCGTTCAGCCCACGCTTCCGCCGGCGCTGGATAGGGTATTAAAGGATTTGGCGGCCGCGGGCGACCATTTGCCGTCCTATCTATGGTTCGATCAGAAATACTTTCTTCCGGACAATATCCTGACGAAAGTGGATCACACCAGCATGGCTCATGCCGTGGAAGTGAGGCCGCCGTTTCTGGATCATCGGATCGTAGAATTTGCAAGTTCGCTTCCCCCGAGCCTCAAGATCCGGGGCTCCCGGCAAAAAGTGATCTTGAAGAACCTGATGCGCGGTAAACTTGCTCCGGCTATTCTGAACCGGAAAAAAATCGGCTTCGACATTCCCACGCACGACTGGTTCCGCGGACCGCTCCGGCCGCTGTTGGAAGAAGCCGTGGCATTTGCCTCAGCTGAACATGGCGAGTTCTTTGATATCCCGCGTATCGAAGCTCATATGCGAGCGCATCTCGAACGGCGCGCCAACTTGGGCTATCATCTGTGGGGATTGATGATACTGTTCTTTTGGATGAAAAAATGGGGAATCCAGACCAGGGTGCCGGGCGGACAGGCGCGCCCGACGATGGAAAGCCTTTTCACTTTTACCTCATAGTGCTGCTGGTGGCTGCCGCCGTTTACGCGGGCTGCATGATTTCGCCTCCATCGCTGATGGACGACGTGGACGCGGTGCAGGCGCAGATCGCACGCAATATGCTGGCGTCCGGCGACTTTGTGACCGCCCGGCTGGATGGAATTCCCTACCTCGAAAAGGCACCTCTTATTTACTGGTTGATCGCGGGGGCATTCAAAATCTTCGGAGCGACCGACTGGTCCGCCCGCATCCCCATGGTGGTTGGGGCTATCGCACTGGCGTGGCTGACTACCGCGTTTGGGATCTGGGCTTTCGGCCGGAGAGCAGGATTCTATGCGGGCCTGTGCATATCGACCTGCTTCGGCCTTTTCCTTTTCACGCGCATACTGATCCCGGACGTGATGCTGACCGCAAGCATCGCGCTTTCCATGTGGGCCTTTCTTCGCGCCATCGACGAAATGGAGGCGCATCCACGCTGGTGGGCATTTGTGATGGCAGCGAGCTTGGGGACCAGTTTGTTGTTCAAGAGCCTAGTGGGCGTGGTGTTCCCGGTGGCGGCGGCGCTAATTTATCTAGGCTGGACCGGGCAGATATTTCGCCGCAAAGTTTGGAA